>OKSC01000002.1_pt1 | contig 366285 bp, 370 predicted proteins | sample 1601161 | NCBI WGS metagenome assembly OKSC01 (sample SAMEA3541552, study PRJEB24748) | human gut metagenome | biome: human gut; feature: human-associated habitat; material: faeces | place: China | collected 2012 | reverse complement strand
AACAACACTACCTGTTCCATTGACTAATTGAACTTCATAGGTTTCACCATCAACAGTTACACCTACAGCACCTTCAGCATTTTCATCAACAGTAACAGTGATTGTTACATCTTCACCATATACAGCATCCCCAACATCAATGGTTACATCTGTATAGAGCATTTCAATGTTGATAGTGAAAATTGCGGTTGCAAATTCATTTAAACTGTCACCAGGATAAATTACGGTAATTGTGTATACTCCAGGTGTGAAAATGAAGTCTGCGAAATCATAATCTATGACACCGTCAACAACTGTGAATGTGTAGTTTTCTTCAACATCAAAGTTGTCATTACTGACAATTACTGTAACAGTGCCGTTAACAGCAGGATCAACAGTCATAGTAAAGTCAAAGTCTTCACCATACTCATAAGAAGTATTTCCAACAACAGTAATTTCTGTATTTGCTTTATAAAAAGCAATAGCTACATCATCAGAAACACCATTATACTCAGCAGCAGCTGTGAAAATACCCGCAGCATCAGTAACATATTCTGCCTCATATAAATTAGAGTCAGGATTAAACACAGCAATCAAAACATTACCATCAATAGTAATTTTAATACCATCAGCTTCCCAGACAACATTACCATTTCCATCAGTTAAGTTAACAAAAATATCTGCAGCAGTATCAGCAGAGATAACATTATTACTTACACCAATATCTAAAACAATACCATTAACAACACCTGCACCTGCAGATAAGATAAAGTACTCTTTAGAATCAGAAGTGAAAGTGTTACCTGAAACAGTTAACTCAGCATTAGTAAGAATACCATTATTAACAAACTCAGAATCAGAAACAGTTGCTTTTTCAGTAGTTGCAATAGCACCTTCAATAGAGTCTGTGTTATTTATGAAAGTAGAATCAATTACAGTAACTTCATTTAAACCAGCAAGACTAGTACCTGCAAAGATTGCACCACCTACAGTAGCAGTGTTATTAATAAATGTAGAATTTTTAATTACAACACCATTATTCTCAGATATAGCTATAGCTCCACCATAGTGTGCATCATTACCAATGAAAATAGAATCAACAACTTCACCATCTGCAGTAGATCCGTAAATTTGTATAGCTCCACCATTGTTATTATTTGGAGTCATATTACCTTTACCCCAAGCAGTGTTATTTATGAAAGTAGTGTTGGTAATTGTAAATTCAGAACCATAAATCAATACACCAGTACCATAAAGACCTTGATTGTCTTCAAATACTGAATTTTCAATATTTACAAGGATATCTCCAGTAGTTGAGTGTGAGGATATTGCAGCTCCCCAACGTCCAGAGTTATTAGCAAAGTAAGAACCAGAAACAGTGACATCACCATAAGTCATAATAACAGCAGAAAGAAGGTCACCATTATCATAGTTTTTAAGATTATTTACAACATTAGAATTAGTAATTTCTAAATCACCATAAATAAAGATAGCTGCTCCACCAAAATCAGGATCAGAACCTGGAGAAGTACCCCTATTAACAATATCATTTCCATCTAAAGTTGAATCAGAAATAGATACATCACCATTACTGTAAATAGCTCCACCATAACTTAATGCAGTATTATCTTTTAAGGTTACATTGTTTATGTTTAATGCACCATTACTGTAAATAGCTCCACCATAACTTAATGCAGTATTATCTTTTAAGGTTACATTGTTTATGTTTAATGCACCGTTGTAGCCGTTGTTGAAGATTGCTCCTCCTCTGTCAGCTCTACCATTAATTAGTACTGCATTGTTTAATGTTAATGTAGCACTATTTACGATGTTGAATATTCTTCCAAGTTCATTTGCATCAATTGTGTGTCCTTTTGCATCAATAGTAATGTCTTTGATGATTGTGATACCGACTTTATATTTATCAGCTTCAGTATCAGTCATTGTAACATCACTACCAAGAACTAACTCATCATCAACAGCATTAATAGCAGATTCAAGATGAGTAAAATCAGACACAATGAAAGACACATTTTCTCCTTGCCTAATTTCAGTGTTAACAAATAGAGAATCAGAAATAGTTACATTTGCACTATCAGTTATATAAACTGAATTTCTGTCATTGTTGTTTATAAATTCAGTGTTTGTAATATTTAATTCACCATTAGCATGGATTGCTTCGCCACTGTTGTTAATGAAACTTGAATTATCAATAGTCATGTAAGCATTACTGTTGTAAACAGCTCCTTCTTCACAGTTGATAAATTCTGTATTTATAATTTCCATGTGTCCATGGTCACGTTGATCACCATTATTAAAGACAGCTTCAGAGCCAGTATGATTTTTGAAAGTTGAATTAGAAATAATAACTGATCCACCATTGTTATTAAATATCATGGTTCCATCGTTTCCAATGAATTCAGAATTACTAATAGTGGTGTCAGCTCCTCCACTGAATATTAAATCAGCTGAAAATGATTTTCCACAATTGTTTATAAATTTAGATGAATCGATGTTTAAGGTTCCACCTACTTGGTAAATAAGGTTTATATTATCTGAGAAGGTGGTGTTTACAATATTTACATTACTGCTAATGATTGCTGCGATAATTCCATAAATAAATCCAGTTGCCTCATTGTTTGTGATAACTGAGTTGTAGATATTTACATTTGCAGTAGTTGCATAAACAACTGCTCCATTATTAGCAATCGCATTTGTTAAAGTAATATTGTTTAAAGTTAATGTAGCTCTGTTAATAACATTGAATATAGCACCTAAATTCTTAGCATCAATAGTATAACCATTACCTTCAATTATAATGTCTTTGTCAATAGTAATACCTTTGTTTTTATAGTTAGCTGCTTCACTTTCAGTCATTACAACATTACCAGTAAGTGTTAATTTACCATCTGCAATAGCTATAGCATTAGCTAATTCTGTGAATGTGAGATCAGTTTGAGAAATTGGATTTTCATCATCACTTTCAACATTAATATCTCCAGTAAGAGTCATTGATCCAGAATTAGAGATAGCTGAAGAAATAGATGCAGTATTGTTAATAAAATCACTATCAGTTACAACTAATTTTTCTGTATTTTGAATAGCTCCACCAACAGTAGCGGAGTTATCAGTGAAAGTAGAATTAACTATAGTAACATTATTTGATCCAGCACCAGCAGTGGACACTACAATAGCTCCACCATAAGTAGCAGAATTATTAGTAAATGTTGAGTCTTTAATTAAAATTCCATCGTTTTCAGAAATATCAATAGCTCCACCATATTGAGCTTCATTTCCAATAAATGTAGAACCACTTATAACACCAGTAGCAGTAGCTCCATATACATTGATAGCTCCACCATTGTTGTTATTTGGAGTCATATTACCTTTACCCCAAGCAGTGTTGTTAGTAAAAGTAGAGTCAATTATACTGAAGTCTGTACCCCAACTCCAAATACCAGCACCATAAAGTCCTTTATTATCATCAAAAGTACAGTTTTCAATATTAGTTACTAAATCTTGATTGTTGTAGTCTGCTGAAGAGAATGCAGCTCCCCAACGACCAGAGTTATTTGCAAAGTAAGAGTTAGTTACAGTGACATCACCATATGAAGTGATTGCTCCTGTGAGAAGATCCCCATTTTTATAGTTTTTAATATTGTTTGTGAATACAGAGTTATCTACGTTTAAATCACCATTTGAAAAGATAGCTGCTCCACCATAGTCAGTAGAACCAGAACCTCTATTAACAATATCATTTCCATCAAAAGTAGAATCAGATACTATTAAATCAGAAGAACTTATAATAGCTCCACCCCAATTACCAGCACTATTATTAATAAATTTTGAGTTGATAATTTCAGTTGGAAGTGTAGCTTGATATGCTCCACCTTGATTAGAAGCAACATTGTTTATGAAAGTAGAATTTGCAATTACAATATCAGCACTTCCTGCTTGGGAAGATGCACCAATAGCACCACCATAAGTAGCAGTGTTGTTTTCAAATGTACAATTTACAATGTTGAAGTAGCGAGCTTCACCTAAATCTATTGCACCACCAAAGTGTGCAGAGTTTGAGATAAAGACAGAGTTAGTAATATTACCTTCAGTGGTTAAACCCCATGCATTTATAGCTCCACCATCATTGTTATTTGGAGACATATCACCTTTACCAGCAGCACCATTTTCTACAAATTTAGAACCAGCAACACTGAATATAGCATCTTGGACTTCTATTCCAGGACCATATATCGCAGAATTTGATTCAAAATAACAATCAACAATAGTTAAAACAGTTGAGTTGTCTTTTCTATCATAACCTGCATTGAATATAGCTCCACCCCAACGTCCAATGTTGTTAGTGAAATTACATCCAATAAATTCAGCATTACCTTTATTTGCTACAGCACCACCGACAATTAGGTCTCTTTCATTTGAACTGCCAACACCTTGCTGTTTGAAGTCTTTCATATTATCTGCAAAAACAGAATTTGAAACTTTGGATATGGAATCAAGTTCATTGTAAAGTGCAGCTCCACCATAATCATTACTACTGTCTCTATAAGTAATATCATTATTAGTGAACTTAGAATTATCAGCAATAACAGTACCAAGGTTATAAACAGCTCCACCTCTATAAACTGCAGTGTTGTTATCAAAAGTAACATCATTTGCATTTAATGTACCGCTGTTATAAATTGCACCACCATAATCAGAGTTACCATTTATTAACTTAATATTGTTTAAAATTAAAGTAACTCCTTCAGCAACAGTAAATATTCTCCCATCATTATTTGCATCAATAGTATAGCCATTTCCATTGATTGTAATATTTTTATCAATAGTTATACCATTTGTAAAAGAAGTTTTTTCATCGTCAGATTTTATAATATCCCCAGTTAAAGATATTACATCATCTTCACCTGCATTAGTTATAGACTCCTGCAGGTTTGTAAAATTACTTGATGTAGAAATGTCTGCTTGTAGACTAATCTCATCATCAGATGATATTTCAGTAGCAACATCATCAATTGAATCTATAGCTCCAATATCAGATGTTACATCAATATCTCCAGTATCTTCAGCAGATACTGCAGGAATAGCAAACATCAATAACATCAAAACGATTATAAATGTTTGTTTAGTACTTATCAAACTTATTAACTCCTTGTTTTGTACTTCGAAAAAAAAGAAAAACATGACAAGCATATATTAAAAATCCCATGCATAACTCCCATTTTTCTATTTTAACAAAATACAATTATAGTAAAAAATAAAAGGTGGTTTAAAATTCTAATTTAAAATAAAAAAATGGAATTATTCTATTTTTCATGAGAATGAAATCATCTTTACATTTTTTACAATAATTTATATGCACAAGATAGGTATATAAAGTTTGTTAAATAATCTTCATGATTAGGAAAATTTTTCTTAAAGTGATTAAAAAAAAATAAAAAAAATATACTCATATTTTATTTTATATCATATAAACTAAATAATATTCAAAATATATTGAAAAAATAACTAATTTATAATAAAATAAACACAATTTATTAGTAAAAATAATAAAATAATTACTAAATAATAAGCATAGCGAAAAATAAGAAGTTATTAAATATTATTAATTATTATAAATTGATATTATGAGAATAATATTAGCAGGAACTGGCAGTGCTGTTGGAAAGACCACCATTTCAACAGGAATTATGAAAGCACTAAGTGAAAAATATAATGTACAACCATTTAAAGTTGGACCAGACTATATTGATCCATCTTACCATACACTTGCTACTGGAAATGTATCAAGAAACTTAGACTCCTTTTTTATGAGTGAAGGTCAAGTAAGAGATTCTTTTATAAAAGGAATGAATGGTAAAGATATGGGAATCATAGAAGGTGTTAGAGGATTATTTGAAGGAATTGACTCTGTTAACGATATTGGAAGTACTGCTTCAATAGCTAAAGCATTAAATGCACCAGTAATTCTCATTGTTAATTCTAAAAGTTTAGTTAAAAGTGCAGCAGCTATTGTTTTAGGATTTAAAAGCCTAGACCCTGAAATCAACATAGCTGGAGTCATTTTAAATAAAGTTAAACATGACGCCCATTACCAAAAAACAAAACATTCCATTGAAGAAATCACAGGTGTTGAAGTTATTGGTGGAATTAAACGTGACGACAACATCAGTATTGAACAAAGACATTTAGGACTTGTTCCTGCCGTTGAACGTGAAAATTCCTTAAAATTTATTGACATGTGGTCTAAAACCATTAAAGAATCTATTGATTTAGATAGATTAGTTGAAATTATGAAAGAAGCTCCAAAAATAACTGCTAATAGAGAACCAATATGGAATAAATTAAATAAACAAAAGGTTAACATTGCAGTAGCTTATGATGAAGTCTTTAATTTTTATTATAAAGAAAACATTGAATCTTTAGAAGACAATCATGCTAAAATACACTACTTTTCACCTTTAAAGGACGAACACCTGCCAGATGCTGATGCATTATACATTGGTGGAGGATATCCTGAGCTATTTTCTAAAGAATTATCCTCCAATAGCTCCATGCTAAAAGATATCAAAAAGTTCCATGAGGACAATAGACCACTTTTTGCAGAATGCGGAGGGTTAATGTATCTTATGAACTCAATCCATGATGATAAAATGGTTTCTGCCTACCCATATAAATCCATATTAACAGATAGAGTTCAAGCTTTAAAATATACAATAGCTGAAGTTCAAGAAGACAACATAATTTCTAAGAAAGGTGAAAAATTCAATGGACATGAATTCCACTATTCAAAAGTTTTAGTGGATAAAAATAACTTAAAAAATAAATTTGCATTTAAAATATTACGTGGCCGCGGCTCCTTTGAAAATCAAGACGGATTTATTGAAGGCAACACACTTGCAAGTTATGTGCATACACATGTAGCTGCCATGCCTAACTTTGGTGGTAATCTAACAATATCAGCAAGAGAATTATGAGGCAAGAATATGAATAAAAAAATAGATTTCTTTGCACCCCCTATTATTACAGTAATAATAGCTGTATTTTTAATAGCAGGTTACATTGGATCATTTAATTATCGATTTGAAGACCCATTAGACATTGAAGTTATTTCAACAATAGTATATGCAATAATAATATTTTTAATAGGAGTTGCATTTGTTAAATATGGATTGAAGTATGATTCATCTTATTCTTCTTCAATTAGTGAGAAAATAAATAAAATTCTATCTAAAAGATTATTACTTGGAATTGTTTTGCTAGCTATTATATTACAGGCAATAAATCTTATTTTACTTGGAGGAATCCCATTATTTGATAGTGTACTTAAATCAAATGCAACAACAAATATATGGAGAGTTTCTTATGTGCTCTTTTTACCTGCAATTAATATTTTCCTTGCTAAATATTATAAAAAAAGATATCTTATCCTTGTAGCAGCTGGAGCATTACTTTTTGGACTTAATGGATATAGAACTTCACTTCTTGGTATTCTTGCAAGTGTCTTCATAACATTATATTATATAGGTAAAATCAACAAAAAAATAGGAATAATCTTTATCTTAGCTATTCTTATTGGAGGAGCAGGAATTGGTTATATTGCATCACAATCAATAGCTAACCAACATTGGATGCTTAACCCAATTGAATTAATATTTTATAGGTGTGGATTTACATTAGAAGTCTTTGAGAGAATCCTACCTTTAGGTGGTACAACAGACGGACATATTCTATCAATGATTTTTTCATCAGGAAGTCCAAGAACCTTTGTAGGCAATTATGTGCTCCATGATAATGTTTGTTTAACATCAAGTCTATTTGGACCTGTATATCTTGATTTTGGAATGATAGGTCTTACAATACAGATGCTGTTTTTAGGATTATTTACAAAATTAGTCCATACTGTTGCAGTTAATAAAAAAGGTATTGGAATTGGAATCTATTCAATTATTTTAGCACATACTTTAATTTGGATTGAAACAGGCCCAACAGACATTATGATTTGGTTATTCTATCTTTTAGGTGCTTTATTAATTATTTTAAATTATAAAAATATAAAAAAAAGTGGAAATTAGAATAAGATTAATAATATTAAAATTATCAATGATACAAAGAAAATAATAGTTCCTTTGATAATAAAGAACCTGTTTCTTTCAATATAAAAGGTAACACCATAAGCTAAAATTAATGCAGCTAGTAGTTGTATTAATCCCACAATTCCTGCATCAATTCCCAATAGATTACCTAAAATATAAGACAATATGTAAATTACGGCCACTATAAGGATAATTAAAATAATAGGGTTAGATAAAAATGGCCTTAATGTATCCAAGATATCTCTCTTTTTATTAGAGCCATATAAAGAAGAAGGCACACTAGAACGATGAGTTAACCTTGAAAGGAAGTTACCTTTACGATCTTCACCAATTTGTTTATATAATGAATTCTGATAAAGCATAGGATTTTCCTGACGTTCAGAACTTAGATAATCCATATCATCTGCATCATAGCTATATTCAGGATATTCCTCACCTATATAATCAAAATCATCATACCCTTCATCATCATAAACTTCATCTTCAATTTCAGGCTGTGTTTCCTCTTTCATCTGATATTTTTTAGCCATTTCAAGCAAGTTTTCCCTATCTACTAATTTAATATTTTTTCTAAGAGCATAATTAGTTGCTTGTTCTGTGAAATAAGAAGAAGTGATAATAGCTACTTTAGATGCTTTTAAGTTGTCAGCAACATCTTCCATCTCTTTTAATAAATCTACAGATACTTCAAAATTCTTATCATAGTTATTACATGCTACAACAACACCAAAATCCCCCAATGTTGTTGGAAGTATAGCATATATATCTATAACCCTCTGTGATGTTTTAAAGTTCTTATAAACTTTAAAACCAGATTCCTCCATAACTTTTGCAATAAAATTAATCAGCTGAGGTTTTTCCAAAATTCCACCCATACACAATTTGTTCAAAAAATAACTATTATATTATTTTATAAAAAGTGCCTTATTAAGCTTACTTATTAATGTTAATAGAAAAAATCTGAAGTCAATTTAATCATAAAATATTTTAATTTATAATAATTAATTAATAGATATGAAAGCTTTAATAAGTAATGATGATGGAATACATGCTACAGGGATATTAGCTGCAAAAAAAGCCGTTGAAGAAATATGTGACGTAACAGTAGTAGCTCCAGAGACACAACAAAGTGGAATAGGACATGCATTAACATTATATGAACCACTAAGAATAAACCCAACAACAATAGCTGATGGATCAATGGGATATGGAGTCACAGGAACACCAACTGATGCTGTAACAATGGCTCTTTTTGAAATAATGGAAGACAAACCAGATATAATGATTTCAGGAATAAATACTGGAATGAATATTGGAAAAGCAGAATTAACTACATCAGGTACAATTGGAGCAGCTTTAGAAGCAGCTAGTTTTAATATTCCAACAATAGCTATTTCACAAGAAGTTACAAGAAGCGATATCAAATTTGAAAATGGTGCTGTTGAAGTAGACTTTAGTTTTGCAGGAAAAATGCTTAAAAAACTAGTAAAAATAGTATTAAAAAAAGGTTTACCTGAAGGAGTAGATTTATTAAATCTTAATATTCCATCAAACCCTGTTGATGAAGAATTTGATGTAGTAGAGTTAGGAACTAGAATGTTTACACCAATAGTTAAAAGAAGATTAGATCCAAGAGGAAAACCTTACTACTGGATTGATGGAGCACTATATGAACATAATGATGAACAAAGTGATTCCTATTCCTTAAGAAAAAAACAAAAAGTTACATTGACCCCACTTACATTAGACATGTGTGGAGATTTAAATAAAATGAAAGAGTGGTTAAAATAAGAGTTTAATTAATATTAAGTGATTTAAGCATTTTCTTTCTTTCTTCTTCCAATTCTTTTATTTTATTTTCATCTTTATATCCTTTAGATTTCAAGTATGAAATTGTTCTAGTAATACTCTCTAAATTTCTTTCTAATTGATTTACAGCCATATTTACACCTACTAAACTTAATTAGTTCAACATAATATTTAATAGTTTTTACTAATACAAACAATACTACACTATATAAAGTATGTTCAACAATATAATTTTAATTAATGAAAGGATGAAGAGCTATGGATAATCAAGAAAACCCTCAGCTAATTCAATTTAAAGGAAAAAATGTGATTGTTGGACTTAAAAATGGCGAAGAATATGAAGGAAAACTAATAGCCATTGATAATTTTATAAACCCTGTCCTAGAAAATGAAGGGCAATTAAGAACCATAAAAGGTGGAAAAGTACTTTTCATCTCAATTAAAGAATAAAAAAATTAGTATTCCGCAGGAATACCCAAAATCTCTTTTTTACCATTATATAAATCAAAAGCTATTTGTGCAGCCCCAATAGCTCCTGATTCTTTTGATATAACTTTTAAAGGATAATTATCTTTTAAATATTTATTAATCTCTTTTTCAAAATCAAAAGGATTTTTACAGGACCCTACAGAACCAGTTAATACAACACCCTCAATTTTATTTTTACTAACAGCTATTAATCCTGCAATTTCCATAGCAACAGTCATAATTAAAGTATCAACAGCTAGTTTAGCATCTTCATCGCCATCAGTATATTTTTCAAAAAGAGCATCTTTTAGATTAGCTACTTTTCCTTTAATACCTGCTATTTTAACAGCCCCTGCATTGGAAAAGGCTTCATTAGCACTGCATTTACCTTCATCTATATCACGAATCATCTGTAAATCAAGAGGTCCGTGAATAACTCCCATTGCACCAACACAAGCATCCATAGCTCCTTTGATTTTAGAATTCTCAATTAAAATATCAACACTGTTAGAGCTAATATCTGCAACAATCATATTTTCCCAGCCAGTCTCTTTAAATGCATTATAACATATACTAACTTTTTCAGGACTAGCTTGATGAGAATAAGCTGCTCTAAATAAAGGATCAAGAGAATCAGAATCTTTATGAAGACCAGGAATTAAAATAGCTGGAATATTTGTAGATTGAAGTTCACTGTAAACAGAGGTTCCTCCACCAGTAACTTTTCCAGCACCATCAATAGACAAAATACCCCTATCTTTAACTTTATCAATAGGTGAAATTTTATTAATTCCATCCCCCATTGAATAAGTAATTGCCATTAATTTAACAGAATCTAAATCAACACGTTTAGATAATTCTTCAACAGGTGAAACTTCTCCTTTTTTACTTTGTTCTCTTCCAATTTTAAAAATATCAATGATTTCTTCATTATCATCCATTATACAAAAAGAAATTCCTGTTGTACCATGATCCATTCCTATAAACGCCATGAAATAACACCAAATGAAAAATTAGAATGAAAATATATTATTTAAAAAATAAGATAAAAAAAGATTAAAGAAATTTAATCTTCTTTTTGTAATCCACAAGCAATTCTTAATCTTTTACCGACGGTTTCAATATCTTCTTGCTCTTCAGCAGCTCTCATTTCTTTTAAGTTAGCACCATCAGTAGCATTTTCATCAGCAAATTGTTTTTTAAATGTACCATCTTGGATTTCAGATAAAACTTTTTTCATACCTTTTTTGGTTTCTTCAGTGATAACATAATCTCTTCTAGTTAATCCACCGTATTCTGCTGTGTTACTTACATCTTTCCACATTCCACCGAAACCATTTTCGTAGATATCATCTACAATAAGTTTTACTTCATGACAGGTTTCAAAGTAAGCAATTTCAGGTTGGTAACCAGCTTCAACTAAAGTTTGGAAACCAGCATTAATTAATGCAGTAATACCACCACATAAAACAGCTTGTTCACCGAATAAATCAGTTTCAGTTTCTTCTTTAAAGGTAGTTTCAATTACACCAGCTTTAGTAAGACCAGTAGCTTTTGCCATACCTAATGCAAGTTGTAAAGCATCTCCAGTAGCATCTTGTTCAATAGCTACTAAACCAGGAATTCCGAAACCATCTAAGTAAGTGGTTCTTACTCTGGAACCAGGTCCTTTAGGTGCAAACATTACAATATTTACATCTTCCCCTGGTTTAATTAAACCGAAATGAATGTTGTAACCGTGGGAGAATGAAATTGTATTTCCACTTTCAACATATTCTGCAATTTGATTGTTGTAAACATCTTCTTGAATTTCATCAGGAAGTAAAATGTGAATAATATCTGCCTCTTTAGCTGCATCAGAGATGGACATTACATTCATACCATCTTCTTTAGCTAAATTCCAAGAACTACCATTTTCTCTTAAACCTACAACAACATTGACACCACTATCTGCCATGTTTCTAGATTGTGCTCTACCTTGGCTTCCGTAACCAATTACTGCAACGGTTTTGTCTTTAAGAGCATCAGCATTCACATCTGCATCATAATACATTTTCATTTTGTAAAGTCTCCTACTAAATTAATCAAGTAAAAATCATATTTAAAGTAACTTAAATATCAAATATATAATATTATTTTTTACACTTATAAAAGTAACTAAAATTAAGAAAAAGTTATAAAGAAAAATAAAATATTAAAAAAATAAAAAAAGATGATTATCTATCGTCAGAAACTATTTCAAGTTCTCCACTGACAATATCAATCATAAGACCATGAATAGGAACATCATTAGGAATTAAAGGATGATTTTTAATTTTATCCACATTATCTAATACATTTTCCTTTTCATCTTTAAATCCACCAATCCAAGATTTTAAATCATATTTATCAATCTCTTCTTGAGGAATACCTCTTTCAAGCATGGTTTTTTCTAGTTTTTTAGCATCAGAACCAGCCATTCCACAATCAGTATGGCCTATAACCATTACTTCTTCAGCCCCTAAATTGAAAATAGCTGCTGCAATTGATCTAATAGCATCTTCATCAACTATATTATTTCCTGCATTTTTAATGATTTTAGCATCTCCCCTACCAATACCAAGAGCAGGTTCTAAAAATCCAGTTAATCTGCAATCCATACAAGTTAAGATAGCTAGCTTCTTTTGAGGATGATGAGATAATTTTTCACCTTCAAATTCTTCAACAAACTTTTTATTATTCTCCAAAATTTCATCTAACATCATTGATTACACCAACCAATTAAATTCCCCTTGACATAGCAGTAAGACCAGTACGTGCAAGCTGTTTTATTCCATATCCTTTTAAAAGAGATAATAATGCATCAATTTTCTTTAAATCTCCAGTAACTTCAATAATAAAAGTTTCTTCAGAAACATCAATGATTTTAGCCCTAAATATGTTTACATATTGCATAATTTCTGATCTTGCTTTTGCATTAGGAATGTTAACTTTAATTAGACATAATTCTCTATGAACAGCATTTTTTGATATATCTTTAACTTTAATTACATCAACTAATTTGTTTAATTGTTTTATAACTTGTTCAAGAATCTTTTCATCAGCATTGGCAACAATAACCATACGTGCTAATCCTTCAACTTCAGATTCACCAACAGTAATACTCTCAATGTTAAATCCTCTTCTTGTAAATAGGCCAGATACTTTCTGTAAAACACCAGGTTTATGTTCAACCAAGGTACTTATTACATGATATTCATTTGACATCTAAACCACCTATACATCCCTTTCAAGTTTATATTCACCAAGCATTTCATCAATTCCAGCCCCTGGAGGAACCATTGGTAAACATTCTGATTCATCTACAATAATATCTAAAAGTATAGCTTCATTATCTTTAATTGCTCTTTTAACAGCCTCTTCAGTTTCCCCAGGTTTAGTAATTCTTTCAGCATTAATACCAAAACTTTCTGCAAGTTTAACAAAGTCAGGAGTATTTCCTAATAGAGTTTCAGAATATCTTTCATTGTATAAAAGGTTTTGCCATTGATAAACCATTCCAAGAGTTCTATTTTCAAATACTGTTGCGATAACTGGAATATCATATTCTTTAATAGTAGCTAGTTCTTGACAAACCATTAAAAATCCACCATCACCAGTTATAGCTAATACTGGATCTTCAGGACATGCAACTTTAGCACCAATAGCTGCAGGTAAACCAAATCCCATAGTTCCAAGACCACCTGAGGATATGAATTTACGTGGTTTTTGAACATCATAAAAATGAGCAGCCCACATCTGATTTTGACCTACATCAGTAACAAGTATTGAATCTTCATTTAAAGCCTGACTAATCTCTTTAATAACAGACTGTGGCATTAATGGAACATTATCATAACTAACTCTTGGATAAAATTCATGTTTATGCTCATGAAGTAAATTAGCCCATTGTTTTACAGCATCCGCAGCAGTATAATCTTTTAAAAGGCCTACTAATGTAGATAAAACATGTTTTGCATCACCTACTATTGGTAAATCAACATCTACATTTTTTCCAATTTCTGCTGGATCAATATCAATATGAATAACTTTTGAATTTGGAGCAAAAGAATCAAGTCTTCCAGTAGTCCTATCAGAGAATCTTATTCCAATAGCTATAATTAAATCAGAATCATTAATTGAATCATTAGCTACTTTCCTTCCATGCATACCAAGCATACCTAATGCAAGATCATCAGTTTCATCAATAGCTCCTTTTCCAAGTAAAGAAGTCATAACAGGTGCACTGATTAAATGAGCAAGTTCATTAAGTTCTTTGCATGCTCCAGAAATGATTACTCCATTACCTACAAGAATAATAGGTTTTTTAGCTTCTTTTATTAACTCTTTAGCTTTTTTAATTTGTTTAATATTTCCTTTAATAGTTGGATTATAACCTGGAGTTGGCATTAATGAATCATCGAATCCAGTGAGCTCTGCTTCTTGAACTTCTTTAGGAACATCAATTACAATAGGTCCAGGACGTCCACTGCTAGCTATCTCAAAACTAGATTTGATTAAAGATGGAATTAAATCTGCATCTTTTGGCTGGAAACTATGTTTAGTAATAGGCATAGTAATACCAATAATATCCGCTTCTTGGAAAGCATCATTACCAATAAGATGAGTTGGTACCTGTCCAGTAATCGCAACAATAGGAGAGGAATCCATATATGCAGTAGCAATACCAGTTACAAGATTTGTAGCACCAGGACCAGAAGTAGCCAAACAAACACCCACTTTACCAGAAGCTCTTGCAAAACCATCAGCAGCATGAGCTGCACATTGTTCATGTCTTACTAAAATATGCTTCATATCCATGTCATATAACATGTCGTAAAATGGTATAACCTGCCCACCAGGATAACCAAATATTGTGTCTACTCCCATATTCTTTAGGGATTGTATAATTGCTTCTCCGCCTCTCATATTAATAACCTTGTTTAAATAAATATAGTCTATAATAATATGTGTAAATTTGTATATATATTTTAATCTAGGTTTCTAATTTTTTCATAAATTTTACTTTTAATTATATCAACTGCTTCTTCACCAACTTCATCCAATCTTGCAACATTTTTTGGGTGGCACTGAGCATCATTTAACTCAGAAAGCACATCAACATCTCCAAAAATATCAACCCCTTTTGTTTTAAGGATATGGCCAACACAATTATTGTTACATCCATTTACACCTAAAATAGGATATTTTTTAATTAATTTTACAAAAGCAGGTTTATCAGTTGAAGTAGCAGTAATACAAATTGAAATTAACTTTTCATCTTCATCAATTAAATCAGCTACAGCCACTCTTGAAATAAGGCCTGTAGCACTCATACCATTACATGCAGCTAGTGAAATTTTTTCTTCTACCATATACAGTAATTACTTTTAATAAATATAAAAATTTAATATTAATTTATGAATGAAGATAAATCCTTCGAAGCAGTTATTAATGCACGAATGAGCAATGGAACTAATCCTTGCCAAATGAACACCTTTGAAAACCCTAAATTAAAATTAAAAACTGTCATATGTAAAAACTGTGGAAAACAATTCAAGACAAATGAAAAAATTGATTTATGCTCAAATTGTAGAAAAAAGAAAAATAAATAAAAGCTGAATAAACAAATATAATTAATATATTTTAACTAATGGAGAATTTAATATGAAGGTTTTAGTTGTTGGAACTGGTGCACGTGAACATGCAATCGCTGATGCATTAAAAGATGATGTTGAGCTTTATTCATATATGAGTAAAAAAAATCCAGGTATTTCAAAAATAGCTGAATTTTCACAAGGTGATGAAGGAGAAGTAGAAAAAGTAGCTGAATATGCAAAAGAACAAGACATTGACATTGCATTTATCGGTCCTGAAGCACCTCTTGGAAAAGGAATTGTAGATGAACTTGAAAAAAACGGAATTAAATGTGTAGGACCAACCCAAAGTGCTGCTAGAATTGAAACTGACAAATCATTTATGAGAAAACTCTTTGAAGATTATAACATTGAAGGATCTCTTGTATACAAAGTATTTGACAATACTGAAGATGTAAATGCTTTCTTAGATGACTTCGAAAGAGATGTTGTTGTAAAACCAGTTGGATTAACTGGAGGAAAAGGAGTTAAAATCGTAGGTGACCATTTAAAAGATAATGAAGAAGCAAAAGAATACTCAAAAGAAGTAATTGACAATACTATGGGAGGATTTGCTCAAGTAATTATCGAAGAAAGATTAATTGGAGAAGAATTCACAATCCAAGCTTTCTGTGATGGAACACATTTAGCACCAATGCCTGCAGCTCAAGACCACCCTCATGCTTTTGAAGGCGATAAAGGAGCTATTACTGGAGGAATGGGATCATACTCTGATAAAGGAGGATTATTACCTTTCTTATCACAAGAAGATTATGACAAAGCAGTTAAAATAATGGAAGAAACTTTAAAAGCAATAGCTGAAGAAGCAGAACCTTATAAAGGAATTCTCTATGGTCAATTCATGTTAACAGCTGATGGACCTCGTTTAATCGAGTATAATGCAAGATTTGGAGATCCAGAAGCAATGAATGTATTACCTCTTCTTAAAACTCCATTATCTGAAGTATGTCAAGCAATTGTAGATGAAACCTTAGATACAGTTGAATTTGAAGATAAAGCAAGTGTATGTAAATACATTGTACCAGATGGATATCCAGAAACCCAATATGCTGGTGAAATCATCGATGTTGATGAAGAAGCTATTGAAGAGTTAGGTGCAAAAGTATTTTATGCTGCAGTAAGTGAAGAAGATGACGGTATCCATTTATCAGGTTCTAGGGCTTTAGGAATTGTAGCTAGCGGAGATACAATTGAAGAAGCTGAAAAAATAGCTGAAAAAGCATGTGAATTTGTAAAAGGAAATGTTTACCACAGAAAAGATGTTGGAACTTCTGAACTTGTTGAAAAAAGAGTAAAGCATATGGAAGAAATTTTAGAAAACTAACTTCTTAACTCTTTTTTTCTTATTTTTTTATCAAAATTTTACTATTTATTAAAATAAACCTTTCAAATTAATTATTATTTTTCAAGATATACTATATATCGAAAGCTTTAATTAATAAGAATTAGATATACTTTATTTTGTTAAGATAGAGGTATCGAATATGAGTGATTTATTATCTGTTTGTGATATAAAAAATGATGTTGAAAACATCTTGGAAATAGCTAAAAAATTTAAAGAAGGCAAAATAGAAGGAAAACCTTTAGAAGGCAAAGCTTTAGCAATGATATTTCAAAAATCCTCTACAAGAACTAGAGTTTCATTTGATGTTGGAATGTATCAATTAGGTGGAAGACCTATCTTTTTATCCTCATCAGACTTACAAATGGGCAGAGGAGAACCAATATCCGACACAGCAAAAGTTTTAAGTCGTTTCGTTGATGGAATAATGATTCGTGCTATTGAACATGATGATGTTGTCGAACTTGCTGAATACTCAGATGTTCCTGTAATTAGTGGATTAACTAATTTAGAACACCCTTGTCAGGCATTAGCGGATATGTTAACCATTAAAGAACATTTAGGTGAATTTAAAGGTAAAAAACTTTGTTTTGTAGGTGATGGAAATAATGTTTGCAATTCATTACTTTTAATTACTGCAATTCTTGGAATGAATATGTCTGTAGCTTGTCCTGAAGGATATGAACCAAATGAAGATATTCTCAAAAAAGCTGAAAAATTAGCTAGTGAAAATAATGCAAAAATTACAATCACATCAGATATTAAAGAAGCTGTAAGCAATAGTGATGCAATTTACACTGATGTATGGGTCAGTATGGGTGATGAAGCTGAAGAAGCAAAAAGACAGAAAGATTTAAGCCCATATCAAGTTAATAAGGAATTGATGTCTTATGCAAATCCAGATGCTATTTTTATGCACTGTCTTCCAGCTATTCGTGGGGAAGAAGTGACAAGTGAAGTTATTGACGGACCTCAATCTGTAATCTACGACGAAGCAGAAAATAGATTACATGCACAAAAAGCAGTTTTATATCACTTCCTTGGATAATTACCTTTATTAAACCCTATTTTAACTTTTTTTACTCATTTTTCGGAGACTGACTGATGGAAAGTAATGCTAATCTTGATTCCATTACTGGAGATCCTAAAAAAGCGATAAATAAGTTGGCTTACCCATTAATGGCTAGTATGCTACTTATTATGTTAAACAATATCATTGATGGTGCTTGGGTAGCTGGACTTGGACCAGAACCATTAGCTGCTATCGGATTTATCACCCCACTTTTTATGATTCTTGTTGGGGTGGGAAATGGTGTTGGAGCTGGAGCTAACTCTTTAATATCTAGATATATTGGTGCAAAAGATAGAAAGGGTGCTAATAATGCAGCAATTCATTCAATATTTGTTGCAATTCTTGTTGCTGTAGTATTAACCTTACTTTTAACTGTTTTCCTAAGAGATTTGCTTATTATTATGGGAGCAAGCAGCGTTATTGACTATGCAATGGAATATGGAATTATATTATTTATGTTTACATTTGCAATATTGTTACCACCTAGTTTTGGAGGAATATTCCGTGCAGAAGGAGATATCAAAAGAGCAACTATCCCCATGGCTACAACAGCGATTATTAACATGATAATAGACCCAATATTTATTTATACCTTAGGTATGGGAATTGGAGGAGCTGCAATAGCTACCGTGATTGCTTCACTTATAGGACTATTCTTAATGATTTATTGGATGTTTATTAAAAAAGACACCTATTTTGAGTTTAAATTAGAATATTATAAAAGAAAACTCCAGATGTATAAAGATATTCTTATTGTAAGTATTCCAGCAAGTTTAGAAGAATTTATTATGGCTTTAGTAGCTATTATAATGAATTTATACATCGAAATAATAGCTGGAACAACAATGGTTGCTGTATTTACAGCAGGGTGGAGAATAATTTCAATAGGTATCTTACCAGCTATTGCAGTTGGAACTGCTGCTATTACAGTAGCAGGAATAGCTTATGGTGCAAAAAACATTGAAAACTTAAGAATTGGAGCAAGGTATTCCGTAAAGTTAGGTCTTATACTTTCAATTATTGTTTCTGTTATAATATTTGTATTTGCAGACCAAATATCCTTAATGTTTGCTTATTCAGCAAATAGTAGTACATTGGCTCCAATGATTGCAGAGTTCTTAAGAATTATGGTTTTATACATATTACCAGTTCCAGTTGGTGCAACTGCAGCATTTGTATTCCAAGGTATGGGAAAAGGACCTACATCCCTTGTTATTACATTAATTAGAGAATTGATTCTATGCGTATTATTTGCATATTTACTTGGTTTCGTATTAAATCTTGGAGTATTTGGTATTTACATAGGGTTAATAGTTGGTTCTGCTATTGGATCAATTATTGGATATGTTTATCTTGAGTTTTACATTAAAAAGACCTTTAAATATAGGATTAAAGCTAATTAATCCTAATTATTACTTTTTTTATCTTAAAATAATACATAAGTATTTATAAAACTAATAGCTAAATTATAAGTTGTAATAAAAAAAATTATAATAGTAATACTTAGTTTATAGTATTTTAGAAAAATGTAATACTCGGTGAAAATATGGATAAAAAATATAAAATTCTCATTGTCATTGCAGTAATTTTAATTATTGGAATTGTCATTTTTGCCTCAAGTATGGGAACAACAAAAGATGATAATCCAAGACATATTGTAGTTGCAATGCACAATAATATTGCTGAACCAGATTCCGGTTTTGATCCAACATTAGGTTGGGGATGTGGACATCAAAATTATAACCCATTAGTTCAAAGTACTCTATTTAAAACCGACTCTAATGGAACCATTGTCAATGATTTAGCAACAGATTATGAAATTAGTAGTGATGGGCTTAAATGGACAGTACATATTAGAGATGATGTTAAATTCTCAGACAACACAACATTAACTGCAAGTGATGTTGCCTTCACATTTAACCAGGCAAAAATCAGCCATTCTGAATTAGATATGACTAATTTAGAGTCTGCAAATGCTACTGATAATACTACTATTGAATTTAATCTAAAAGAACCAAGATCAACTTTTATCTACGATTTAAGATATGTAGGTATAATTAAAGAAGATGGATACAATAATGAAACCTATGGTGAAAATCCAATTGGTTCAGGTCCTTACATCCTTAAACAATGGGATAGAGGACAACAAGCAATCTTTGAAGTAAATCCTAATTATTATGGTGACGAACCATATTACACACAAATTACTTTATTATTCCCTGATGAAGCATCATGGTTAGAATTAGCAAAATCAGGGGAAGCAGATGTAATTCCAGTTCCAATTAATGGATTAAATGAAACAATAGAAGGTTATGATAAAATTAGCCTATCTGCAGGAAGAGCACAAGGAATATCCTTACCTTATCAAGAAGATACAGGATTAACTACTGATGCCGGAGACCCAGTAGGTAATAATGTAACTGCAGATGATTCCATAAGAAAAGCATTAAATGTTGGAATTAACCGTACAGAAATTGTTGAAACAACATATAGTGGACATGGAGCTCCAGAATATACAGGTGTTGATTCCAGAGATTATGGAAATCCCGATGCTATTGTAGAAGATGGAGATATCAACGAAGCAAAAAGAATTTTAGAAGAAGGTGGATGGAGCGACACTAATGGTGATGGAATTGTTGAAAAAGATGGAATGAATGCATCATTTAAACTATATTATCCATCAGAGTATTTAGATAGGCAGTCACTGTCTGTTGCATTCTCTGAACAAGCAAAAGAAATTGGAATTAATGTAGAATTAGTTGGTACTGACTGGGATACAATATATGCAAATATGTATAATTCAGCTGCTTTAATGCAACAAACATCTCCAGACCCATACAAATCAATTTATCAACAATATCATAGTAAAGAAATCGATACCAATTATATGAATCCTAATTTGTATAATAACTCAAAAATTGATGATATTGTTGAACAAGCTATGACTACAACTGATTTAGATGCTTCCAACTCCATATGGGCTCAGGCAGCCTATACAGATGGAGAAGGATTCGGACCTGCCGGAGATGCACCTTGGGTATGGGTTGCAACATATAACTACACCTATTTTGTAAGTGATGACATTAATATTAGTACAGATAGACCTGATAACTTAGGAAATGATATCTTGATTAATATCTTAGAATGGAAACCAAATTAAGAGATTAAACATTAATCTCTTTTTCAATTTTTTTTATGGAGAACTAAATTTATGAACAAAAAGATAATAAACTTTGCAAAGTATAAAATTATTCGTTTTATTGTTTTAATGGTTGCAGTAGCTATCTTTAGTTTTATACTTCTAGATTTATCTCCAATTGATCCTGTAAACGCTTATTTAAATAATGCTCCAATATCTGGAGCACAAAGAGCAATGCTTGAAAGTTACTGGGGTGTTGGAGTTCCACTAACTGATAAAATAATGCATTGGCTATTAAATCTATTACAAGGAGACTTAGGAACTTCCTTAATCTACCGTATGCCTGTAATTGAAGTAATCGTTCAAAAAGCTTCAGCATCAATTGTATTAATGTTTATCTCATGGGTAGCAAGTGGAATTATTGGATTTGGATTAGGAGTGCTTGCTGGAAAAAACAAGGATACATGGATAGATAAAGCTGTTAAAACCTACTGTTATATATTACAATCAGCACCATCATTTTGGATAGGTCTTGTTTTACTTATGATATTCTCTGTTTGGCTTGGTTGGTTCCCAATCGGTTATGGAGTGCCTATTGGAACTGCAAGTAGTGATGTAACAATCTTAGAATGGGCTTCAAGATTAGTGCTTCCAGCACTGACTTTAAGTATGGTTGGAGTTGCATCCATAGCTATTTACACACGTAATGAGTTAATTAATGTTTTATCCTCAGATTATGCATTATTTGCAAAATCCAGAGGAGAAAAAGACTGGACTTTAATTAAACGTCATGGAATTAGAAATATTTTACTTCCTGCAATCACCTTACAATTCTTATCATTTAATGAGTTATTTGGTGGTGCAGTATTAGTTGAACAAGTATTTAATTATCCTGGAATTGGACAGACAGCAGTAGATGCAGGTCTTCAAAGTGATGTGCCATTATTACTTGGTATTGTACTTTTTAGTGCTGTATTTGTATTTGTTGGAAATTTAATTGCAGATATTTTATACTATTTTATTGATCCAAGAATAAAGGAGAATGAGGTAATTGAATAAAAGAAAAAACAAAAATGGACCATGGGTATTATACCATGCAAATTTAAGGACAAAAACAATTGTAATCCTTTCACTTGCTGTAATTCTTCTTCTAGCTATTTTTATAAGTAGCTTCTTTATTGGATACATACCAACAAGCAGCGATATGTACCAACTACCTTCATTAGAACATATCTTTGGAACTGACTGGATGGGTCGTGACATGTTCCAACGTACCATAGCTGGTTTAGGATTAAGTGTTGGTGTTGGTGGATTTGCAGCAATTATAAGCACATTTATTGCAATCTTTTTAGGATTATTTGCAAGTTTTAATAAGTATACTGACGAATTAGTTGCAGGAATAATTGATTTATTCGGTTCAATACCCCATATTTTACTTATAATTCTCCTTTCCATCTGTTTTGGAGGAGGATTTTATGGTGTTATCATGGGAGTGGGTTTAACTCACTGGACACCACTAGCTAGGGTTTTAAGATCAGAAGTAAAACAAATAAAAACAACAGAGTATATTAAACTATCTCAAAACCTTGGAAAATCAAAAGTATGGATAGCTATTAAACACATATTTCCATTGATTTTAACACAGATTATTGTAGGAGTTATTCTAATGTTTCCTCATGCTATAATGCATGAAGCAAGTATTACATTTTTAGGTTTCGGATTGCCTCCTCATGAACCTGCAATTGGTGTTATTTTATCAGAATCCATGAATTATTTATCATCTGGATACTGGTGGTTAGCATTCTTCCCAGGATTATCTCTATTAATCTTAGTATTATTATTTGACTTAATTGGAGATAAACTACAAAAATTAATCAATCCAGAAACTGCAACACAATAAAAATTAAAAAAAAAAGTAAGTAAAGGTTTTGAAGTGAAAAACTTCTAAAACCTACATTTTTTCAGGAGCAGAAACTCCTAAAATATCTAATGCATTTCTTAAAGTTACTCTAGCTTTATCAACTAAAATTAATCTGGTATCTTCTAAATCAGAACCAATAACTTGTTCTTCCTTATAGAATTTATTAAAGCTGTTAGCTAAATCTTGACAATATTGAGTAATATTGTGAACCCTCATTTTATTAGCTGAATCTTCAACAACTTGTGGGAATTTAGCTATGGTTCTAACTAAATCTTGTTCATTGTCATTAACATCCCAGTTATCAGCTATTTCTAATGAAGATACCTCTTTACCTGATTTTTTAAGTAATTTACATGCCCTTGCATGAGCATATTGAATAGAAGCACAACCACGTTCAAAGCTTAATGCTTCATCCCATTTGAAAGTGATGTGTTTTTCAGGAGATAATTTGTTAATGAAGAATCTAATAGCTCCAATACCAATGTCTTCAGCTATTGGTTTTATTTTTTCAGGAGTTAAATCAGGATTTCTTGACTCGATTTCATTAGCTGCTCTTTTTACAGCTTCATCAACAAGTTCATCTACAGATATGAAAACTCCTCTTCTTGTAGACATTGAACCTTCTGGTAATGTAATAAATTCATAGAAAATAACTTCTGGTGGAATTTCACGTAAAATTTCTTTAAAGATTACATTTATTTGTTTAGCAGCTAATTTATGGTCAGAACCTAAAATATCTAAAACTACATCTCCTTGAGTAGCTTTCCATCTGTGATATGCTAAGTCCCTTGTGGAATAAAGAGAACTGCCATCAGATCTTCTTAAAACAAACTCTTTTTCGATTTGGAAATCAATCAAATCAATGTAGGTAACTTCATCATGGCGAACAAATCCTTCTTTAGTAAAGTAATCAACTAATGAATCAACATCCCCATTACGTACAAACTGGCCTTCCCATACAAAGTCATCATGATTAATATTGATTCTATGAAGAGTTTCCTTGATTCCAGACAAACAACTTTCAACTACTTCCTTGAATAATGCATTTAATTGTTCGTCCTCACCATTTTCATATCTTTTAATGATAGCATCTACATGTGAATTTAAACTTTCATCTTCTTTTAACTTTTGATTGGTTTTAAAGTATAGCCTACCAATTTTATGATCGATTTTATCTCCTTCTTGGTCTTCTATTTTTAAACCTAATTCAGTAATACCAAAGACAATAATAGCTATTTGTCTTCCCATATCATTTACATAATATTGTGTTTCAACATCACGACCAGCTAATTTTAAAAGACGTGTTAAAGAGTCACCAAAAATAGAATTTCTTACATGTCCAATATGTAGAGGACCATTAGGATTTGCAGAAGTATGTTCTAAAACAATTTTTTCATCTACTTTCTCAAGTTGACCATAATCATCAGTTACATAATCAAGTAACATTTTAGAGAATTTTGAATAGTCAACAAAGAAGTTGACATAAGGTCCAACTGCTTTTACTTTTTCAAAAATTTCAGGGACTTCAATACAAGAAGCTAATTCTTCAGCAATTCCATCTGGAGCTCTTCTTAACTGTTTAGCAAGAGCAAAAGAGATAGTACTAGCTAAATCCCCTAAATCAGGATTAGGAGGAAATTCTAATTTGAAGTCTGTGTCAATTTCGCAATCAAAATTATCAATTGCTTTAATAATAGCATCTTTAGCTTGTTTTTCTATTTCAAAATACATTTACTCACCTATAAAAAAATAAAGAGTTATAAACCTCTTAACCAAAGGTTTATATTACCAATATAAGGTATAATAAGAGGATCATCACCCAAAGTTACAACTCTATCTGTAATCTGATCTGGGCTTACATAATAAGGATCTGGAACGTCATTATTATCTCCCTTAATTACAAAATAAGTAGAACCATTGATTTCAGTAATGTTAATTACCCTATGAATAACAGCTTCATCAACCCATTCTGCATTATAAACAACAATGTCCCCAACTTGAACATCATTAGGGTCAAATTCCTGTATTCCTAGGCCAAATAAATTAGCCTTCTCAACAACTACTATATCTCCTCTATAGAATTCAGGCTCCATACTTCCAGAAACAACAACATTTAAGTGCTGTGCAAGTACTAAAGCCAAGAGAATAATAATAACATAGGCAACTATTTCTTTTTTACTAGTCAAATAAATCACCTTTTTAATAGTAACTAGTATATTTAAAATTATATATAAAAGTTATATCTCAAAGGCAACTTTTAAAGATTCTCTAATAGCATTAGCAGTTTTTTCTAAATCTTCCATTTCATGTGCAGAAGATATAAAATTACATTCAAATTGACTAGGAGGTATGAAAACACCTTCTTTTAACAGTTGTCTAAAGTAAACAAGGAATCTTTCTGAATCAGATTCTTGTGCTTCTGCATAATTAGTAACTTCATTAGGATTGAAGTAGATTTGGAACATTGAACCTAATCCAACAGGAGAAATCTCAAGAGACAATTCATCAACAATATCACGAATATTACTTCTTAAGAATTCACCTTTTTTATTTAAACTAGTATAGAAGTCTTTATTTAATTGTTTTAATGTTGAAAGACCTGCTTGAACAGAAATGGGATTACCACTAAATGTACCTGCCTGATAAACTGGACCATTAGGTGCTACAAGTTCCATAATCTCTTTTTTACCACAAAATGCACCCATTGGAAGGCCTCCACCAACAATTTTACCTAAGGTTGTCATATCAGGAGTTACACCATAATATTCTTGTGCACCACCAGTAGCTAGTCTAAAACCAGTGATAACTTCATCAAATATTAAAACAATACCATTTTCTTCAGTTATTTTTCTTAAAAATTCTAAATACCCATCTTTAGGTTCAACACAACCAATATTACCCATAACAACTTCCATTATTATACAGGCAATATTTTCTCCTTCTTTTTCTATTAATTCTGTTAATGCTTCTTCGTCATTAAATGGAACAGTCAAGGTATTTTTAGTTGTATCAACAGGAATTCCTAAAGAATCAGGCAAACATGCAGCACCAGAACCACCTTTAACTAAACAATAATCATGTGCACCATGATAAGCCCCTTCAAATTTAACAATTTTATCTCTTTTAGTAAAACCTCTAGCAACTCTTATAGCACTCATAGTAGCTTCTGTTCCACTATTTGTGAACCTAACCATCTCAGCAGAAGGAATTCTATTAATAACTTCACGAGATAATTTAATCTCATTTTCTGTAGGTGCACCATAAGCAGTACCCATAGTTAATTGGTTTGTTAAATCAGAAACAACAGTTTTATCAGCATGGCCTAAAATTAAGGGACCATATGCCAAACAATGATCAACATAGCTATTTCCATCAACATCATAGATATGAGAGCCTTCACCTTTAGCTACAAAAAATGGATATGGTTTAAATGCTCTTACTGGAGAACTTACACCTCCAGGGATAATTTTTTTAGATTCTTCAAATAATTCTTGGGAATTCATTTAGATACCTCTCAATGTTTGAATTAATGAGTTAACACAGGCCACAGCTATCGGTGTTCCACCTTTAGGGCCTTGAGTAATAATATTAGGAATATTGGATTTTCTTAATTCTTCTTTAGAATCAGCTGCACCTACAAAACCAACAGGAACTCCAACAATAGCTTTAACATTTAATTCTCCTTTATTATATAAATCCATAGCTTCCCATACTGCAGTTGGAGCATTTCCTGAAACAATTATTCCTTCAAAATCATTTTGGCAAGCATATCTAATAGCTGCTGCCGCCCTTGTAATTTCATTCTCTTTAGCTATTTGTTTAACTTCATCATTCTTAATATAACAGCAAACTTCACCGTCATACTGAGTGATTCCTGCTTTTACCATGTTAATATCTGTTAAAATAGTTTCATTATTTTTCATAGATTTTAAAGCAGCATCAACAAAATCATCACTAATAGCTACTAACTTTGCATATTCCGGATCTGCAGTAGAATGAACAATACGTTCTACAATATCCTTTTCAGCAGGTTTTAAATCTTTAATGTCATCGCCAATAAGTTCTCTTATGATTTCTCTACTTTTTGTAGCAATATCATAACCTTGTTTAGTAGATGCACCCATAAACATAATATCACATTATAATTATTTCTTATTCATTAATTAATAAGATTACTAATATACTAAGATGAGATAAAAAAAGTATAAATTAAATTAGCACATTATTAATCTAAACTTTTAGAAGCAGACATTCCTGCTAAATAACCAGTAGAAAAAGCTATTTTTAAGTTATAACCACCAGTATAACCAACTGGCTCTAAAACTTCCCCAGCAAAATAAAGTCCACCAACTAATTTAGATTCCATGGTTTTAGAGTTAATATCATTTATTTTAATACCACCAACAGTTACCTTACTTAATTCTCCCATAAAACCAACTATTTCAAATTCCAAACCTTTTAATGAGTTGATTAATTTGTTTTTATCTTTTTTAGTAATATTAGCCAGTTTAACTTCACCATCCAAACCAGCCTTTTCAAGAAATAGTGGAATAAAACTATTAGTTAAGAGATATTTAAGATAATTTTTAAGTAAAGTCTTTCCTTTAGCTTGAAAATCTAAAATAAACTTTTCAGACAATTCATCTCTTGTATAATCTGGTGTTAAATCAATAGCTATTTTAACATTGTCAAGGACAATATTCTCGTTATCCAATAAATTATAATCATTATCATAGGAAATAAGATTACTAATATTTAAAATAGCTGGACCAGTAAGTCCTTTATGAGTGATTAACACATCACCAAAGATTTCAGATTTTTTATAGCTAACAGAAACATTATAAAGGTTGATTCCAGCATAATCCCTAAGGTCATCTCTTGTAATTAATGGAGAAAGCCCATATTTAATATTAGATACTTCATGAGAAGTTAAATAATATCCATCACCAGTAGAACCAGTTTGAGGATATGTAATTCCCCCAGTAGCTATTATAACACAAGATGCTATAATACCATTATTTATTATGAATTTATCATCTTTTTTATCAATAGATTCTACTTTGAAATTGCATTTAATATCAACATCTTCAAAATAGTCTGTTAAAGTATCTAGCACATCTACAGCCCTTTCAGTTTCTGGAAAAATTCTATTGTCATCTTCTTCAATAAAGTAAAGACCCTGATTTTCAAAAATAGACATTAACTTTTCATTAGTTAATGTATAAAAAGAGTGTTTTAAGAAATTTTTATCATGAAAAGAATTTAATAGCTTCTTTATTGGCTTATTATTTGTAAGATTGCATCTTCCACCACCTGTTAAAAGAAGTTTAGATGCTAAAGAGTCATTTTTCTCCAGTATTACAATATTTTTACCTAATGCAGCTACTGCAGCCATAAGTCCACTAGGTCCTCCACCAACAATAGCTATTTCATATTCTTTCATAAAAATCAAAAAAGAAAAAGATTAAGGAGTTAATCTATGTCTGTCTCTTGGGAAGAGAACGGTTTCACGAATGTTTTCAACTCCAGTAAGCACCATAGTTAACCTATCAGCACCTACACCCCAACCAGCATGAGGAGGCATACCATATTCAAATGCTTTTAAGTAACTACCAAATGCATTAACATTTAATCCTCTTTCTTCAATTTGTTTTACTAAAACATCATATTGGTGAACACGAGTTGCACCTGATGATAGTTCTAAGTTTTTATACATTAAATCAAATGCATGAGATTTAACAGGATCATCAGCATTTGGCATTACATAGAATGGTTTAATTTCACTTGGCCATTCAGTTAAGAAGTAGAAATCATCCATTTCTTCACCTAATGCTTTTTCAGCAGCACGGGATAAATCTTCTCCCCACATCATTTCAACACCTTTAGCATTTACAATGTCTACTGCTTCATCATAGGTTACTTTTGCAAATGGATCTTCAGGAATTGGCATTTCATGTTCTAAAATAGCTAATTCATCACTGCAGTCTTCATTTACATCAACGATAACTTGGTAAATCATATCATTGAGGATTTTCATTACATCTTCATCATCCATAAATGAAGCTTCCATATCTATAGAAACAGCTTCGTTTAAGTGTCTTAAGGTGTCGTGTTCTTCTGCTCTGAAGATTTGACCGATTTCAAATACTCTGTCCATTCCACTAGCCATCATAATTTGTTTGTATAATTGTGGAGATTGACCAAGGAATGCTTCTTTTTCAAAGTAAGTGATTGGGAAAAGTTCAGTTCCACCTTCAGTAGCTGAAGCTACAAGTTTAGGAGTGTTAATTTCCACGAATCCATTTTTATAGAAGAAATCCCTTACAGTATGGAACATTCTACTTTTAATTTTAAATATAGCACTAACATTTGCTTTTCTTAAATCTAAGAATCTAGAATCAAGTCTTGTATCAATTTCTGCTTTAACTTTTTCAGTTGGATCCATTGGTAAAGGTTGGTTAGCTAAGTTTAACATGTAAATTTCAGCTGGGATAATTTCAACACCATTAGGAGCTTTACCAGCTTCTTGAACTGTACCTTTAATAGCTACTACAGATTCTTTTCTAAGTGCACGTAAATCTTCTAAAATTTCTGCATCAACTTTTTTACTTGGTGCAGTAATTTGAATTCTTCCTTCTCTATCTCTAATAACGACAAAGATGATTCCACCTAAGTCACGAATTTCATGAACCCAACCCATTATTAATACATCTTCTCCTTTAAGTTCAGGAGTAACTTCTTTAGTATAATGAGTTCTTCTTAAATCATTTAATAATCCTTGCAAATTAATTCACCTCTCGGTTAAAAAAAATAATTTAGAATAAAATTGAAAAATTAAATTTTCATTATAATTATAAATTTATTATAATATACATATAAATATTAGTGTTAAAATTAGTTTTAAAGATTATTCATCTAATAATTCATGATTTTTAGAATTACTTTTACTTATAACTTTTTTACCTAATTGTTTTTCTAAGTCTTTTCTTGCATTACCTGCAATACTTCCACCTCTTTTAGCAACATCCCTACTTTTATCTAAACCTTGAGGTTTTTCATTGCGACTGATTTCAGTAGTGGAAACTTCAGCTAGCATATTTAAAACTAGCTCGGTGTTAGTCATGTTGTCCCTTAAACTTTCTTTTCTAAGGTTTTTATAGTCTTTATATTCGCAAATGGACATTCCAGACCATGATTTGCTAATATCAAGTTTCAACCTTACGATATTATCGTAAGTTCACCACATTTTTTTAATTTAATTTAAATCATGTAATTGATTTAAGCTAAAAATATTATATTATTCCCGTAAATTAATCATAATTATTAAAAATTAAGAGATATCCAAAGCTTCTTTAAATTGATTTTTAATTGATTCTTTAACTTCAGGAGCCTTATACTCTTCAAAAAGATTAGAATCTAAAATAAAACTAGCTAATTCATAAAGAACCTTATTTAAATGTTTACCTGCTTCAGTCAAGTGATATTCTGTTGTTAATGGAGTTTTATCAATAACTCTTTTCTCAATAATCTTTTTTTCTTCTAAATCTTTTAAACAGCTAGATAAAACCTTATTTGAAATGTCTTTTCCTTCTTTAAACTCACTAAATTGTTTTTTACCAAAGAACATATCACGAATAATGAGAATTGACCACTTTTTATTAAATAGCTGAACAGCATTTTGAATAGGGCATGTGATTGTTGGATCCATAAATAATCACCTTTATTTAATAATTATACATTTAACTATTTAAAACACATCTCTGGTTACCAAAGGGTAACTAAATAACCTAATGGTTACAAAATCTATTTATAAAGCTTAAAACAATGTATTACATGAGTTTGTAAAGTAAAACTCAAAAATAACTAAATTTAATTGTTAAAATAAAAATTAAGGAGATAATAATTATGAATGATGTAAAAGAATTTTTAGAACAAAACCCAGTTGAATACTTAGCAACAATCGGACTTGATGGTGAAGCAAAAGTAAGACCAATTATGTATTACTTTGAAGAAAATGGAAAATATTACTTCTGTACAAGTACCCAAAAACCAATGTACAAAGAATTAGAAGCAAACCCTAAATTTGAATTAACTGCAGCTAATCCAGAATTTAAATGGTTAAGAATTAGTGGAGAAGTAGAATGGATTGATGATATTGAATTAAAACAAAAAGTAATTGATTCTAATGAATTAGTTGAAAGTTTATATGGTAGTGGTGATAACCCAATATTTGCTGTATTTACAATAAAAGAAGGTGCAGAAGCAGTAATCGCTGATTTCAGTGGTGAACCAGCTAAAAAATATGAGTTATAAGTTAAATTATAACCCACTTATTTTTTTAACCTTATATTAATTGAATCTGCATGAGCATATAAACCTTCATATTTTGCTAAATCAACACAATACTCTGCTAAAGATTCAATTCCTTTTTTTGAAATGGTTTGAACAGTTGGTTTTTTAATAAAAGCCTCTGTTGATAAACCAGAATACATTTTAGCTCCACCACTTGTTGGTAATACATGATTAGTACCTGATCCATAATCACCACAAGCTACAGGAGAGTAATTTCCCATAAATATTGAACCTGCATTTTTTATACTTTTAAGAACTTCTTCATTATTTTCACAGGCAATGATTAAATGTTCTGGTGCATATTCATTTGTTACTTCAATAGCTTCTTCTAAAGTGTTAGTTAATATGATTTTACCATATTTAGATAAGGATTCTTTAATGATTTCACTTCTAGAAGCCTCATCAGCGAATTCATTAATTAATTTAAGAGATTTTTCAGCCAAATCTTTACTAGGAGTTGCAATAAAACATGATGCATTAGGGTCATGTTCTGCTTGAGATAAAATATCATATGCAACATATTCTGGAATAGCTGAGTCATCTGCAAGTATTAACACTTCAGAAGGTCCTGCTGGAAACTCAATATCGACTTCTCCATAAACCAATTTTTTAGCTGCTGTAACAAAGATATTTCCTGGCCCTACAATTTTATCAACTTTTTCTACTGTTTCAGTTCCATAAGCCATAGCTGCAATAGCTTGAGCCCCTCCAACTTTATAAATTTCATCAGCCCCTGCTAAGTCAGCAGCTACTAAAATTGCATCCATAATTTTTCCATCTGGCTGTGGAGGAGAACAGCAGACAATTTTTTCAACTCCAGCTATTTTTGCAGGAATTACAGTCATTAAAATTGAAGAAGGATAAACTGCTCTTCCACCAGGAATATAACATCCTACAGAAGAAATTGGCCTTATAATCTGACCTGCCCTTACTCCTTCAATTACTTCAATTTCCCATTCACTAGGAATTTCTTCTTTATGGAATTTTTCAATATTGCTAGCTGAAGATTTAAGAGCTTCCAATAAATTAGAATCAATATTTTGATAAGCTTCCTCAATTTCTGCATTACTTACTTTTAAATCATCTAATTCAACATTATCAAATTTTTTTGTGTAATTTTTTAAAGCTTCATCTCCAGACTCTTTAACATCAGCTAAAATATTACTTACAGTACCAATAACATTATTAACATCATCTCCAGAACGTTTAACAACTTCCTGCAAGTCAATTTCATCATATTTTAAAATTTCCATTGTTTCACCTTATTTTAAAATAGCTCCTTTATCTGCAGAAGAAACAAGTTGTCTGTAAAGTGCTAACCAACCATCAACATCTTTTTTAGGAATTTCTCTTTTTGCTAATCTTTCAGCTATTTCATCATCAGTTAACTCCACATTAATAGACCTGTTTTCAATGTCAATTTCAATTATATCTCCATCTTCAATAGCTGCAATTGGACCATCTGCCATTGCTTCTGGAGATACATGTCCAATACATGGTCCTCTTGTTCCACCAGAGAATCTTCCATCAGTTATAAGACCTACATTTTTAATTCCCATACCAACAATTGCAGAAGTTGGGTTTAACATTTCCCTCATTCCAGGACCACCCTTAGGACCTTCATAAGCAATAACAATAATATCTCCTTCTTCTATTTTATGGTCAAAAATAGCTGTAGTAACATCTTCTTCACATGTAAATACTTTTGCAGGCCCTTTAAGATACATCAAGTCTTCTGCAACAGCACCTTTCTTGACAACAGAACCATTAGGTGCAATATTACCTTTTAAAATAGCTATTCCACCATCTGCATGAACTGGATTGTCAATTGGATGGATTACATCACTGTCAAGAACTTCAACATCAGAAATATTTTCAGCTATTGTTTTTCCAGTACATGTTACAACAGAAGTGTCTATTTTAGATTCTATAGCTTTTAAAACAGCAGGAATACCTCCAGCATTGTGTAAATCTCTCATTGTATCTTCACCAGCAGGAGATATTAAAGCTATATGAGGTACCTTTTTACTAATTTCGTCAAATAACTCTAAATCCACTTCTACACCATAATTTGAAAATTCACTAGCTAATGCAGGAAGATGAAGTGCAGTATTACTAGATCCACCAAGAGCCATGTCTACAGCTATTGCATTGTTAAATGACTCCTGAGTCATAATATCTGATGGTTTTAAATCTTCTTCAACCATTCCAACAATACGGCGTCCAGAATTATATGCCATTTCTTCATTTTCTTTATCTAATGCATGAGTTGTTGCACATAATGGAAGAGATAAACCCATTGTTTCACAAAGACATGCCATTGTATTTGCAGTGAATAATCCAGAACAGCTACCTGCTCCAGGACATGCACATCTTTCAAGTTCATCCACTTCTTTTTCTGTAATTTTTCCTGCAGATAATTCACCAACAGCCTCATAGACACTAATTAAATCAACATTCTTTCCATTATATCTACCAGATTCCATTGGTCCACCAGTGACAACAATAGTAGGAATATTAACTCTTGAAGCACCCATTATCATACCTGGAACTACTTTATCACAGCTAGGAATTAAAACTAAACCATCTAAACTGTGCCCTTTAGCCATACTTTCAACAGTAGCAGCAATAATTTCCCTAGATGGAAGAGAATATTTCATTCCATCGTGATTCATACTAATACCATCACAAACAGCCATTGTATTGAATTCAAAAGGTATTCCACCAGCAGCTATAATACCTTCCTTTACAAATTCAACTAAGTTTTTAAGATGGATATGACCAGGAACAATTTCAGTAAAACTATTAGCTATTCCAATAAAAGGTTTTTTAAAATCTTCATCCTTAAGCCCACATGCACGAAGTAAAGACCTGTGTGGAGCTCTTTGGATTCCTTTTTTAATATTATCACTTTTCATCTAATCACGTTCTTAAAAGATATATAATATAATAATATTTGTCTTTATTATATAAAAAAAATACTTTTCACTAGCTACGAAAATATAATTAATAATAAATTTATATAAATGAAATCATGAGTATTTTAGGAAAGATGCAAGTACTTACAGACTCAGCACAGTATGACCTATGTGACTATGTAAATCATAATAAAAGTTCACAAGTCAATCTACCTGGTATTTACAATGCTACTGGTGCAAATGGATGTCAAATACCTCTTTTTAAAACATTACAAACAAATAAATGTAAAAATGACTGTAAATACTGTATTAACCAATCAAAAAGACATTTTACAAGGTTAGAGCTATCACCTGATGAATTAGCTAAAGCTTTCCTAAATTATTACAACAGAGGATATGTAAATGGTCTTTTTTTAAGCTCTGGAATCTCTGATGATGAAGATAAAACTATGGAGAAAACTATAGAAACCATCCGTATTTTAAGAAAAACTTATGGCTATGATGATTATATTCATCTTAAAGTAGTTCCAGGTGCCTCAAAAGATTCAATTAAAAGAGCTATGGCACTAGCTAATAGAGTGAGTATTAATATTGAAGCTGCAACAGCTAGTGGACTTGCAGAACTATCTTCAACAAAAGATTATAATAAAGATATCCTAAAAAGGCTCCATTGGATTGATTCACTTCAAAATGCAAGTACTACTTATCCAAATTCAACTCATACAACACAATTAATTGTTGGAGCTAATAATGAAACAGATAAAGAAATTTTACATAGAATGGAAAAAATCTATAAAAAAACAGATTTAAAACGCAGCTATTTTTCAGCTTTTTCACCAGTAGAAGGAACTGAATTTGAAAATAAAGAAGAATGCACTACAGATAGAACTTCAAAACTGTATCATGCAGACAGCTTATTAAACAGCTATAAATTTAAATTAAAAGAATTAGTTTTTGATGAAAATGACCAGTTATCCCTTAATGAAGATCCAAAAATATTGGCTGCAAATAATATGGACATTTTCCCAGTTGAAATAAATACAGCACCCTTTATTGAATTAATAAGAGTGCCAGGAATTGGTGTAAAATCAGCTAAAAGAATAATAGCTATTAGAAAAAAGTATAAATTTAAAGATAAAGAAGAATTAAGAAGATTAGGTGTTGTGGTTGACCGTGCTGAACCTTATATTAAGATAAGTGGAGAATTTCAACCATCTCTTGAATTTTTCTAATCTTCCTCAAATAATTTCCAGATATCAGGATATTTTTTAGAAACTGCTTCATCAATTAAAATAGAAGCTTCTTTACTAATACTGAATTCAGGTTCTGTTTTTCTTAAATATCTAAATACTGCAGCAGATTGAGAAGACCATAATGTTATTCTAGGATTTTTAGCAACAATCTCTTTAACCTCTTCAATATGAGCAATTTCTTTTTCAGTTAAAACAATTTCTTCCTGATCTTCCTCATTATCAGATATCTCTTGGGATGTTTCATGAATTTCTTCATCTTGTGGTGTTTCAATTTCATCTTGATGGGCATCTTCACTAATTTCCTTATCATCTTCATCATCTTCTATTTCAACAGAATCATCTTCACTAGCTTCTTCTTCATTTTCTAAATCAGATTCCTCTTCATCAAAAGATTCTTCATCTACTTTTAAATCAGAATCTTCTTCAACTTCCTCTGCTATCGGTTCTTCAATAAACTCTTCAGAAGATTCATTATCTTCAATATCTTCTTTTAAATCATCCTCAACAGATTCTTCTGAAGTTTCTTCAGCATTATCTTCCTCAAATTCTTCTACTATTGGTTCTTCAATAACTTCAGTTTCTTCTTCATCAGAATTTTCAGATAAAATATCTTCTAAAGATAAATTAGTATTACTATCAAAGTCTTCATTATAAATATCTGGAATTAAGGAGTCTAACCCTTTTCCCAATCCAGATTGTCTTTTTTTAGCCATTTACAACACCTGATTGTCCCTTTCAATTATTTCTTTTGCTAAGTTTAGATAAGCTTTAGTTCCTGTACTTTCTGGATCATAGATTAAACACGGTTTTCCATGACTAGGAGCTTCAGCAAGACGGATATTCCTTGGAATAATAGTTTTAAATAATAAATTACGGCTTTCAAAGTATTTTTTAAGCTCTTTATGAACATCTCTACTAAGTCTAGTTCTTTTATCATATAATGTTAGAAGTATTCCTTTAATAGGAGTTGGGCTTCTTAATCTTTTTTCAACTAATTTAATAGTGCTAATTAAATCAGCTACCCCCTCTAAAGCATAATATTCTGCCTGAATCGGAATTAAAACACTGTCTGATGCAACTAATGCATTAACGGTTAGTACACCTAATGAAGGAGGTAAATCAATGAAAATATAATCAAATAAATCAACTATATCTCTAAGAGTGTTTTTTAAAATAATGTGATAATTATCTTTTTCACTTAATTCCACACCTGCACCACTTAAAGACATGTTACTTGGAATTATGAACAAATTTTTTATAAAAGTAGGAATTGCAGCTTTTTTAACACTAATTTTACCAGTTATAGCATCATAAATTGTATTTTCTAATTTGGTCTTATCAATTCCAAAACTTGTAGTTGCATTAGCTTGAGGATCCATATCCACAACTAAAACTGATTTACCCATTAAAGCTAATGAAGTTGCAGTATTAACAACAGTAGTAGTCTTTCCACAACCTCCTTTTTGATTCATAACAGCTATTACTTCACCCAATTTAAAAATCTCCCATAATTTATTATAAGGTATAAGTTTTAATTTATAATTTTTAAGTTAAACAGTGTAAGAATTAATTTATACTCTCTAACTTCAAAGGAATAACTTTTAATTTATACCATCTAAGGTTTAAGAAATAAGTTAAAACATCTAACTTTTAAGAAATAACTTAGACCTGTTAACTGATAATTTGTAAGTTTTAACATCTAACAGATAAGTTAAAAGAATTAAGTTTTAACATCTAAGGAATAAGTTAAATCTGCTAACTAATAATTTGTAAGTTTTAACTAATAAATTCTAACTAATAATTTAGAACTTATCTCTTATAAATTGTACCTTTTACCATTTAAGTTAGAATAAATAAGTTAAAAGAAATAAGTTATAACTTTTAAGTTAGTAGTTATTTAGTATAAGTTAGTAATTATAAGAAATAAATTTTAAGAAATAAGTTATAAGTTATAACTAAAAAATTTAAAAAAAATAAAAGAAGGAAAATTATTTGCTGTTAGGCATTGTTCCTTCGAAATAGCTAGCATAACCTTTAAGATCAAGCATTCCATGACCTGAAAAGTTAATAACAATAGTTTTTTCTTCACCAGTTTCTTTAGCCTTAAGTGCTTCATCAATACCTGCTTTAATAGCATGAGTAGTCTCAGGAGCAGGTAAAACACCTTCATTTCTAGCAAACATGATTCCTGCTTTAAATACATCTTGTTGATGAGCAGACCTTGCTTCAAATAATCCATGATCAGCAAGTAAGGATACTTGAGGAGACATTCCATGATATCTTAATCCACCAGCATGAACAGTAGGAGCAACAAAGTCATGTCCTAAGGTATACATTTTCATAAGAGGGGTGAAACCATTAGTATCTCCAAAGTCATATTCATAAGAACCTTTAGTTAAAGTAGGGCAAGCACTAGGTTCTACACCAATGAATTGTGTATCAGAATTTCCATCAATTTTATCTTTAATAAATGGGAATAAAGCACCAGCAAAGTTACTTCCACCACCAGTACAAGCAATCATAACATCAGGTTCTTCTTCAGCTTTTTCTAATTGAACCTTAAGTTCCTGACCAATAACAGTTTGATGTAACATTACATGATTTAATACACTGCCCAAGGTATATTTAACATTATCATATTCCAAAGCTTCTTCCATTGCTTCAGAAATAGCTATTCCTAAAGATCCAGGGTGGTCAGGGTCTTTTTCTAATATTTCACGACCAACTTTTGTGTTATTACTTGGAGAAGCGAAAACTTGACCATCATAGATATTCATTATATTCTTTCTATCAGGTTTTTGATTAAATGAAACTCTTACCATATAAACAGTACATTCTAAATCAAGTAAATTACAAGCTAATGATAAAGCAGTACCCCATTGTCCTGCACCAGTTTCAGTGGTTAATCTTTCAACCCCTTCTTTTTTAGCAAAATAAGCTTGTGGAATTGCACTATTTAATTTATGGGAACCAGTAGGTGAAGTATCTTCACGTTTATAATAAATTTTAGCAGGAGTATTGAGTTTTTCTTCTAAACGAGTAGCTCTAAACAATGGAGAAGGCCTACCCATTTGCATATATAACTCTCTAACTTCATTAGGAATTTTAATATATCTTTCAGTAGAGAATTCTTGTTCTAAAGCAGCTTTAGTAAAAGCTTTTTCTAGTGCAGCTATTTGGTCATGCCCTTCACTATTTTTAGGTTTTGGTAAAGGTTCAGGCAAGTCTGCATTAATATTATACCAATTTTTAGGCACTTCGTCAGATGATAAAGTAATTTTGAAATTTTTCGCCATATAAACACCTCATTTTAATAAATTACATGAAACAAATAATATTGAATAAACTCATTGTACAAAAATATACATTAATACAATGAATTTTACATTTAATAGTAACAATTATAATTACATCTATGTTAATATATAAACTTTATTGTACAAAAAAATACATTATAAAAGATATTATATAAAAGTAACAAAATAATATAAATTATGAGAATTTTATCAATTGATATAGGAAAAGGAACACAGGACATAATGGTCTATGATAGTACAAAGGAAATAGAAAATTCTATTAAATTAGTACTTCCATCCCCTCATTTATACATTGGACAAATAATGGCTGATGTTGAAAATGACATCTATTTTAATGGAGAAATAATGGGTGGAGGAAATCTAAAAAAAAGAATACTTGAACACATGGACAAGGGATATAAAGTAGTAATGGAAGAACGCTGTGCAAAAACAATAAGAGATAATCTGAAAGAAGTTGAATCTCTTGGAATAGAAATTGCAGACAGTAGTAAAAGTTATTGTGGATATACAAAAATAACTTTAGGTGATATTGACATTACTAAACTTGCAGAATTCCTAATAGGATATGATTTAAACTTTGATTTTGATAAAATAGCTATTGCAGTACAAGATCATGGGCACAATGATAATATGGGCGATAGAGATTTTAGATTTGAAAAAATCAGAGAAAAATTAACAGAACCCCTTGAACCAGAAAAATTTGGAATGTGCGGTAATGTTCCAGAATATTACTCAAGAATGAAGGGTGTTGAAAAAAGATTAGAAGATGAAGGAATTGAAATAGAACCTTTGTTAATGGACACAAAATTCGCTTCAATAGCTGGAATGCAATATGATGAAGTAGCTAAAAAATTGAACAGTTATATTGCAATTGATATTGGAAATGGACATACAACAGCAGCATCAATAGAAGATGGAAAAATCCAAGGATTATTTGAACATCATACTTCTGCACTAACAGGTGAATCATTAGAAAAATACATAAAAAGACTTGCTGAAGGTGTCATAACAAATGAAGAAGTGTACAATGACCATGGACATGGTGCACATGTACTAAATCCAATATCTAAAATTGAAAAAGTAATAGTTGCTGGACCTAAAAGAGAATTAATAGAAAAAACAAATCTAGACTGGCATCATGCATGTCCTGGTGGAGATGTAATGATGACTGGAACCATCGGATTAATAAAAACAATAGAAAAGGAATATAATGTATAGTTTAGATCCCCATATACACAGTTGTTATTCTCCAGATAGTTTAACAAAAATAGAAGATATAATAGCAAAATCTATCGACCTTAAATTAGATATAATAGCTATCAGTGACCACAATACAGTAGAAGGATCAAAAGTTGCAGTAGAACTTACAAAAAATAGGGACGATATACTCGTAATTCCATCTATTGAGATTTCATCTGAAAAAGGACATATTTTAGGCTTTGGATGTGAAGAAAAGATAGAAGAAGGATTACCTGCTCAAGAAACAATTGATAAAATTCGTGACCAAGGAGGAATAGCTATTATTCCCCACCCATATTGTTATTATAGACATGGACTTCTACATAAAATAAATTATAAAACATTAGATTTTGATGCAATAGAAGTGAAAAATGCAAGATTTATAATAGGTTACTGTAACAATAAAGCAAAAAATATTTCTGAATATGATAATATACCCGGTCTTGGATCAAGTGATGCACATTATGTAGAATTTATTGGAGATTGTTACACAAATATCGATTGTGAAATGGATATAGATAGTGTATTAAAAGCTATTAAGAAAGGAAAAGTAGAAGTACATGGAAAAGGAACTTCCAACATTGAATTATCAAAGTATTTATTCCATAAACACATTCATTAAGGGATTCTATGGACCTTGGACTTCCAAAAATAATAGAAAATGTATTTTATTCAGGATATACATTATTTAATACATTGATATATGGTATAATATTAATAGTAATATTATATTTAATAATAAAATTATTCGATAAATTAGATATAGATCCAAAGTCAATAATATACTCTTTAATACCATTTATTTTTATTGGATCCTGTACAAGAGCACTTGTAGATAATGGAGTTTTTCCATTAAATGTGTTTTTAATAACTCCCGGAATATACTTTGTAGTAGGAATAGCAGCAATAATATCATTGATATTGAGTGTTTTGATTTGGAGAAAATATGATATTGATTATAGGTATACAATATTTTTCATAGGAATATTATTAGCAATTATTCCTCTAGTAAATATAGAACATATCAATGTAGAAATTATACTTCAAATAGGAATTCCATGGATAGCAATAGTAGCAATATTTGCAGTTATTGGAAGATATTGGAAACTATACAGAAATAAAATAAATTTATCAATACTTGCAGTCCATGTATTTGATGCAACAACAACTTTTATAGCTGTAGATTTTTATAATTATCAAGAACAACATGTATTGCCAGAATTTCTTTATAATTTAAGCTCAACAGCACTAACAATGTATCCTTTAAAAATAGTTGCAATAACATTAGCACTTTATCTAATAGATGAATACATTGATGATGATAATATCAATGGACTTTTAAAATTAACTGTTTTTGTACTAGGACTTGCACCAGGATTGAGAAATTGTCTTACAATGACAATGGGAATATAAAAAGAGAAGAGTTATTGATTAACTCTTTGTAAAAGTAATAATTTATTAATAGAATCAAGAACTGCTAAAATACTTGCCATAACAATATCTTCATTAGTAGATCTTCCAGTAGATTTATTACCTTCAGAATCTGAACTGATAACAAATACTTCAGCTAATGCATCAGTACCACCAGTGATAGCTTCAACATTATATTCTTCAAGTTCAACATCTAATGTATCTTGAATTAAAGATCTAATAGCATTCAATGCAGCATCAACAGGGCCTACTCCAGTAGCAGATGTCTCTTTTTCTTCACCATAAATTTCCAACTTTACAGTAGCTGTTGAAGATACAATTGCTCCAGATAAAAGACCTAATCCCTTAAGAACAATAGGAGTTTCTTTTGCAGAACTGATTTCATTAATAGCTAAAGATTTTAAATCAGAATCAGTAATTGTCTTACCCTTATCACCTAATGCTTTAATTTGAGAAAATACATTATCAAATTGTTCTTCATTTAAATCTATATTAAATTCATCTAATTTAGATTTTAAAGCATTAGCTCCTGTATGTTTTCCAATAATGATACGTCTGGAATGACCAACAAGTTCAGGAGAAATTGGTTCATAAGTTAAAGCATTGTTTAAAATTCCATGAACATGAATTCCAGATTCATGAGCAAATGCATTGTCTCCAACAATTGGTTTGTTTACAGGTTTTTTAATACCAGTAATCCTAGAAACGGAATCAGAAATGTTATAGAGCTGAGTAGTGTCAATATCTAAATCAATTCCATATGCTGCATGTAAAGCAACAACAATCTCTTCAAGTGCAGAATTACCAGTTCTCTCACCAATACCATTAACAGTTACATGAGCCTGATTTGCACCACATTCAATAGCTGTTAAAGTGTTTGCAGTAGCAAGACCAAAATCATTATGGAAATGAACACTAATAGGAGTTGTAAATTCATTTTTGAGGTCTGTGATTAACTGTTTAGTTACAATAGGAGTTAAGACACCAACAGTATCTGGAACATTTAAAAAATCAGCGCCAGCATCAACAACAGAACGGTAAACATCAAAAAGAAAATCACCTTCAGTTCTTGTTGCATCTTCTGCAGAAAACTCTATTGTTAAACCATGATCTTTACCATATTCAACTGCACTAATAGCAGTTTCTATGATTTTCTCTTTAGACATTTTTAATTTATAATCTCTATGAAGAGGTGATGTGCCGATAAAAGTATGCATATACTCTAAGTCAGCATCAAGAACTGCATCAATGTCTTTAAAAACGGTTCTAGCTAGTCCAACAGTAGTACAATCAACAAGATTATGAATTTTACGGCAAGATTCTATTTCACCTTTAGAAGATGCTGGGAAACCTGCTTCAATTTTGTCAACTCCCAATTTATCCAAACTTTGAGCAATCTGGATTTTTTCGTCAACTGTTAAAGCAACACCTGGAGCTTGTTCGCCGTCTCTCAAGGTGGTATCAAAAATATAAATTTTATCTGCTAAATTCATATTTTCTTTTTTAATAGTTTCCATATCTTTACCATACATATTAAAACGTCCTTTTTTAATAGTACTATAATTTTATTATATTCTAACTATATAAATATAAAATATGAAATTAGGATTTTCAACATTGGCTTTATTTATGAAATCATTAGAAGATATGGAAAAAATAGCTAAAGAAAATAATTTTGAAATGATAGAATTATTATCAGAAGGCCCTTATGCTCCAGGTTATCTATTAGAAAATAGCCATCTTTTAGAACCGCTAAAAAACACATCTTTAGAAATATGCATCCATGCTCCCAATGTCGACTTAAATGTAGCTAGTATAAACAGAGGAATAAAAGAAGAAAGTAAAAGACAACTTTTTGAAACAATAGATTTGGCAGCAGAAATATCAGCAACTGCAATAACTTTACATCCAGGACATATTGGAAGAATTGAAAAAAGAATTAAAGATATGGCTACTGAGATTGCTATTGAATCTGTTGGAGAATTAGTTGATTATGGAAAAGAAAAAAATGTAATTGTTTCTGTTGAAAATATGCCAAATCGTGCGAAGTTCTTAGGAACTACTCCTGAAGATATTGAAAGAATCAGTGAAGATAGTGGCTCAAACATTACAATTGACACTGGTCATGCAAATACAACTGAATACTGTAGTGAATTTTTTGATTTGAAAAATATTAGCTATTTTCACTTAAATGACAATGATGGTGTAAAAGATCAGCATGTATCCTTAGGTGAAGGCACATTAGATTTAGAATTGTTAAAAAAAGTTAATAAAGGAATTTTAGAGTTAAATACCTTTGAAAAAGTGTTGAAAAGTCAAAAAGTAATATCTAATATCTGAGATATATCTTCAACTACAAAATCAGTTTTATTATAAAGTTTTGGAGATACTTCTTCTTTTTGTTCTAAAGTTAAAACAGAAACATCAGCTTTTTTAAAAGCAAGAAGATCATTAAGACCATCTCCAACCATCATTACTTTATAACCTTTAGATTGTAAATCAGAAACAATTTCACATTTTTGAGCTGTAGAAACAGTTCCAAATGCATTATTCTCATTGATATTAAGCATGCATGCCAATCTAGAAATAGCTCCTTTTCTATCACCAGAAGCAATAAACAACTCAATACCTCTATTCTTTAGTTCTTCAACAGTGCTTAAAACTTCAGGGAATAATCTACCTGCAGATGTAATAGTATAAGAAATTACCTTTTTATCAATATCAATAATTAATGCTGAACCATTACATAATTCCATTTGAGGAATTTTCTCATGAAGTGTATCAAAACCATCAGTAATATCTTTAATAGTAGCTATTTTCTCATTGTAAATAATTTCCTTTAATTCAGATTTTGAAATATCTTTTGTAGTAAAACTTACATCAAACTCAATATCATTATCTCTAATTAAATTAGAAATGAGATAATCCTGATTAAGTGATGAGAGGACACTTGCATTCATCTGAAGTACAACTAATGCCAAACTTGAATTAGAATCAATTAAGTCAAGTGAATTAACATCTGTAAAAATAGAATTATTTGCAATATCTTTAATAACACGATATCTTTCAAGTAATGTACCTGAATTATCAAAAACAATAGCTTTTTTCATGAAAATCCCTTTCTATAATAAATGTTTATTAATCAATATATTTAAATTTTTAAAAAATATTATAACTTATAACTTATAATAAATAACAAAAAATATCTCTAATATTATAAAAATATTTAAATAAATTTTATAACATAAATTAAGATATTAAAACTTAATTTAAGAGGATATATAATGGAAATAAGCCCTAAGAGAATTTTATATTTAGATGAAGTCCGATCACTTGCAATAATTCTTGTTGTAGTTGGACATTTAACACGATTATTTTCCTATGATTTTAATAGCTGGCTTTTTTGTTCAGGATTCTTTTCATTAACCCGTGTTGGAGTACCATTATTTTTTACAGTAAGTGGAGCATTATTATTAACAAGGAAACATGTAATTGAAGAATTCTTAAAAAAGCGATTTAAACGTGTTGTACTGCCTTTTGTATTTTGGATTATAACCTATATTTTAATTGGAATTATATTTTTAAACTATGACTTAACACCAACATTTCTTATGGATACTGCATTTGGTGTAGGAGATTATAGTGCTATCTTTTGGTTTATATGGTCATTAATTGGTGTTTATTTATTAGTTCCTGTTGTAAGCAGTTTTATAAGAGAATATAAAAAAGGAGCCGAATATCTTATATTAATAACAGTTATTCTATCCTTATTATATACAATAGGATTTTTCGACTACCCAAATATGAAATATAATTTTAAAGTGGTCTTTTACTTCTTCCCAGTATTTGGATACTTTATCTTAGGATCATATCTCCATAATCACGAATTCAAATATTCAAAAAAGAAATCCTTTGGAATAGGAGCATTATTATTTATTGTAGGGATACTTGGACATTTCACATTAATCATTTTAAAAGGATGGGGAAGTACAGCTTTAGCACCAATTGACTTCTTTAATATATTTGTAATAGCTGAAACTGCAGGTTTATTTATAATGTTTAAGTATGCAGATGTTAAAATGATAAAAGACTCCATCAAGCCATTGAAACAACAAACATTAGGAAAAGCAATTGTTTTATTTAGTAGCTGTAGTTTTGGGATTTACTTCTCACATTACATATTACTTAGAATTCTATTCTATTGTACACCATTATCAGCTATTGTAAAAACAAATGCCTATTTATGGCTTCCAGTTTCTTCAATAATATTAATAAGTGTTAGTTGGGCATTAATATGGACAATGAGTAAATTCCCACTATTAAAAATTGGAAGTGGAGTGAAATAAAATAAATATAAAATAGGCTAAAAAAATAACTATTTAAGGATTGAAAAATAAATTTAAAAATATCTTATTTATTATGATTCAGGTGTTCTAATGAATGTTATTGAAAAATTAAATTCCATTCAAAATAAAGAAATGACTGCAAAAGAAAATGTAGAACATTTCATTAAAGTCATTGATGAAAAAAATGATTCTATTAATGCTTTTGTAGAAAAAAATTATGAAGCAGCACTTAAACAAGCTGAAAAAATTGATGAAAAAATAGCTAATGGTGAAAAAGTAGGTTGTTTAAGTGGATTAGTATTTGGAATTAAAGCTAATATAAATGTTGAAGATTTAATTGTATCTGCAGCTTCTAAAACATTGGAAAATTATAAAGGAAGTTATAATGCAACTGTAATTGAAAAAATCCTTGAAGAAGATGGAATAATTATCGGATTAACAAATATGGATGAATTTGCTGCAGGAAGTTCAACTGAAACCTCAATGTACGGTCCAACTGAAAACCCAGCTGCAATGGGTAGAATTCCAGGTGGATCCAGTGGAGGAAGTGCTGCTGCAATAGCTGCAGAAATGTGTGATATAACTTTAGGTTCAGATACTGGAGGATCAATTAGAAATCCTGCTTCCCATTGTGGAGTTATTGGATTTAAACCAACTTATGGTCTTGTTTCAAGACAAGGTTTATTAGATTTATCCATGAGTTTAGATCAAATTGGACCTTTTGCAAATGACCCTAGTGGAATTGCACTTGCTTTAAATACAATTGTTGATTATGATTCAAGTGAATGTACTTCCCTACATAGTGATATTGATTTTACTTCAGTTCTTGAAGAGAAATCCCTTGAAGGAATGAAAATAGCTGTATGTAATGACTTTATTGAAGTAACTGATGATAAAATAAATAAAGTTGTTAATAAAGCAATCCAAAAACTTGTTGATGCAGGTGCTGAACTTGTTGAAGTAAGTTTTGATCATTTAGAACTTTGTTTACCAACATATTACTTAATTAACTATGTAGAATTCTTCTCAGCTACTAGAAAATATGATGGAAGAGATTACGGTTATAGAATAGAAGAAGTTTGTGGAGATGAAGTTTTAAGAAGAATTAAAATGGGTTCTCTTATTTCACAAAAAGAATACAGTGGAAAATACTACAAAAAAGCTTTACAAGCAAGATCTTTAATTAGAAATGAAATTAATGCAATGCTTGAAAATGTAGATTTGATTGTAGGTCCTACTGTTCCTAAACTTCCTCATAAAATTGGAGAAGAATTAACTCCAATGGAAATGTATGCATACGATATTTTAACTGTAATTGCAAACTTAGGAGGAATTCCAGCAGGTAGCATCAAAGCAGGAGAAGTAGAAGACATTCCTGTTGGATTACAAATCCAAGCAAAACCATTAGATGATTTAAAAATTATTAAAGCTATGAGTGTACTTTCAAACTTATAACTTTAATTAAACTTTTTTTTAAAAAATTTTTACACTTGAAATTGATGTCTTAAAAACTATTTTAAATTTAAAATAAGTGATAAAAGATGGAAATAAAAGTATCTTTAATTATCTCTGTATTTAATGGTGAAAAATATCTTAGAGAATGTTTGGATAGTGTAATTAGGCAAACACTAAAAGAAATTGAAGTTATCTGTTTAAATGATGGATCAACTGATAAAAGTAAGGAAATACTAGCTGAATATTCAAAAGATAGCAGATTCAAAATAATTAATCAAGAAAACATAGGTCTTGGAGCTAGTAGAAACAAAGGAATGGAACTAGCTAAAGGAGAATATATTGCATTTTTAGATGCAGATGACTGGTTAGTAGATAATGCATTGGAAACTGCATATAATGAAGCAAAAAGTAAAAATACTGATATTACAATGTTTCAGATGATTAATTATAAAGAAAAGACTGGTGAAGAGAAAAAAAATGACTGGTTTAATTTAGATAAGTTTGACAAAAGATTTAAAGATACTGTTTTTAATAGCCAGCAAACTAAAGATTTCTTATTCCATTTATCTGTAAGTGCCTGTCAGAAAATATATAAAAGAAGCTATTTAGAAGGAATTAATGCAAAATTTCCAGAGGGCATTTATTTTGAAGATGCACCCTTCTTTTTCAATATCTGGCTTAAAGCTAGTCGCATTTCAATAATAAAAGAATACCTATACTACAGAAGAAGTCATGAAAACTCAATAACAGCGAAATGCGATGAAAAATTCTTTGATGTTATTCCAAGTGGGGAAGAATTCTTTAAAATATTTGTGGAAACTGGAAACTACGAAATTTATAAAGAAGAACTAATAAATTTTGCAATTAATGCTTATAGATTAACACTTAATTCAATAACAGAAGATGCAGTAGAAGAATTTTATAAACGTAGCAAAAGACAATTTAAAAAGATTGTCAATAGTCCATACATAGAAGATTTTAAAAAGTATATGTCTAAAGGAAATCAAGATACCTTCAACAATGTACTTAATTCAAAGGATTATGAAGAGTTTAAAAAATTAAATGTTAATTCAAAAGGAAACTTTTAAGAGGTAAAAAATGGTAAAAATTGGAATTACCTATGTTAAAGGTGCAGTCCCTGGATTTGAAGATTTTGGAAATTTACCAACTGATATTGTTAAATCAAATGGTTTAGTTAATGGTGTAAAAGCAAATGATGAGCTTGATGCATTGATTATACCTGGTGGAACTTTAATTGAGTCTGGAGACATAAGTGATGATTTAAAAAAAGAAATTGTAAAAATGGCTCAGGATCAAAAGCCAATAATTGGTATCTGTGCTGGATTTCAGCTATTAGGTAACCAAATTGATATTGGTAGAAAATCAGAGGTTCCAATTATAAAAGAAGGTCTTGGACTAATAGATGTAAATTTTTCTCCATTAATAACAAGTGATAGAGTAAAAGCTGAAGTTTATAATAATTCATTTATTACAGAGGGAATAACAGAGGATATTGATGGATATCACACACATACCTACGGTAATGTTGTTGGAGATGCAAAGCCACTATTTTATTCTAAAATTCAAAGAATGAATTATGGAGATAATGAAAGAAAAATATTTTCAGGTGCTGTAAATGATGATGGAAATGTTATAGGAACAATGATTCATAATTTACTTGATGAAAATCCTAAAATTGTTTCTAACTTATTAAACTACCTTGATGCTGATGAAAAGGAAATAGCTAAAATCTACAGAAAAAATGAAGAGGTTAAAAGATTCTTAAATCATGAAGTGGGAATTGATGCTAACTATCCAATTGAAAAATTATCTGATGAATTTTTAAAAATGAAAGATAATGAACCTAAATTCTTAATGATTGGAAGTACAGGTTCTGATAGTGGAAAAACCTTTATAGTAACAGGACTTGCAGGTGCATTAAGAAGAAAAGGTTTAAAAGTAGGTCTTTTAAAAGTTGGGCCTGATGTAAGAGATTTAATACCTGGATTATACTTAACAAAAGGTAAAATGGAAGAGTACAGCTCTATAAAAATAGGCCATCTTGGTTGGATGGAATTTAGTGAAACAATTGAAAAGTTAAAGCACAGCGATTATGATATTGTTTTAATAGAGGGTGTTATGAGCGTATTTACAGGAACATTAAATGAAACTGTTCCATACTCAGCTAGTGAAATAGCTATTTCTTCAAATATTCCAATGATTCTTGTAACTGGAGTAAACAAAGGTGGAATTGAAACTGGAGCAGTAGATATTGTAGCTCACAGCAAAATGCTTCAAAAATTAGGAGTAGATGTAAAGGGAATAATCTTAAACAAAGTTTACAATGAAGAAATATTCAATTCAACAGTTGACTATATTAGAAAAGAAACATCTGTTGATTACATTGACTCAATTGAGAAATTAAAACTTAAAATGAGAGGAACTACACCAGAAATAGAAATAAAATATGATATTTTTTCAAAAACAGCTCTTGAAACTGTTGAAAAGAATTTAGATATTAAAAGAATAGCTAGTTTAGCTTCAAAAATTAGTTTTAACAGATATTTAACCTTTGATGAAATAAAAAATCTTTGGAATAAATAAATTAGAGAGTTTAAAACTCTTCTAAATATTTATTAATAATATCATCACCTTTTAAAATAACTAAATTGTTTTCTTCAGCATATTTTTTAGCTTTTTCAAAAGATGTAGCTTTATTAGTTTCACTATCCATCATTTCACAAACAACACAAACAGGAGTTACACCAGCCATCTCACACATAGCAAGTCCAATTTCAGTGTGTCCTTGTCTATTTTTAACTGAATCTTCAGCTCCTCTTAATAAACAAACATGCCCTGGTGATCTGAATTTTTCACCAAATTCATCAAATTTTCCATCTTTACATAATAAAGCTAATTCCCTAATAGTCATAGCCCTATCATGATCTGTAATTCCAGTGAATGAATCTCTATGATTTACCCAAAAGGAAAAAGAAGACCTTTCATCATATGGAATATCATTTGGAGCTAATGTAGCTAAAACAGGATATTTATCAGTAGCAGCATTCATTATATCAGTCATGAAAGGAATTCCAAGACTTTCACAAAAGTCATGATGGATACAATTACAGATTAAACCACCTGCATTATCACGCATAGTAGCTACTGATTCTGGGGTTACAAATTCAGAAGCGATAATCATATCTACTTCTCCTTCCCTATCATCATTATCATATACTAAAATAAATTCCCCATTTCTTAAAGCTTCAAAACCTTTTTCTATATCGTTTAATTCACTCATAATTAATTCCTCATTGTTCTATTTAATAGAACCAGGGCAACAAAATCAATTAATTCTCTTCCATCCGGACTATCACCGTCGGTTTTGGATTTACACCAAATCAACATTACAGAATGCTCGTGGACTTATACAGAATATGTAATCACCACCGGTGGAGACTTTCACTCCGCCCTGAGAACCTTAATAAGTGAATATATAGATTATGTATAAAATAGTTTTTGGTATAAAAAATAAAAAAAGGATTATATAAAAATTTTAAAAAAAAGACTTATATTTCAAGTGTAACTTCATCCCCATCCTTAAGATTAAGTGTATCACGAAGCTTATCTTTAGCAATAAATTCCAAATAATTTTCTTCATGTGTAGTTTTTGCAGGAAAAATAATAGCTCCATTAATACTATCATTTAAAGTAGCTTTAATATATTTAACTGCTCCAAATCCATCTTCTGGAGTAATTACATCTTCACATGAATTTTTAATATTAACAATATCTTCTAAAAAGGAATCCGGAATGATAATATTTAATGTTCCTGGAAATGGATAGAAACCACAATTTTTCTCAAGTTCATTTGCATAGAAATCTTTAGATAAAAAAAATGCAGCTTTTCCCAAACCGGTTGTTACTGTTCCTTTAAAATTCATTAAATCACCTACAATAAAAAGATAATTAAAAAAGTAAAAATTAAAATAAATGAGCATAAAGTTAATTAAATAAAATGAGATTATTCAACACTCATTTCTAATGTAGAGAATATAGGTCCCCTAATATCAATTAACTTATTTTCATTATTAATAAATCTCATTGCAACATCATCAAGTCTCAAATTAATATCTGATAAGGATCTTGCAATTGTATTTCTCAAAGTAATTTCATTTTGATTAGAAGCAATAGCCTCTTCTATTTTATAAGCACTCATTGCAGCTAAAGCATCGAAATATGAGATATTAGTTGGTATTCCTCTTTTAGCAGCATAATAAATAAAGTCATTACTTTGACCTTCTTTAAATTCATTTTCTAATTTAGAAATATCAGAATCCACATCATCAAAGTCTTCACTTTCATTAATAAAAGATTGTGGAATTCCTAAAATATTTCCATTATAAACAAATATTTCATTAGTAGCTGCAGGACCTAACAGATTAGTGTTGTCCTCTTTTTCAATAGCTTTAAGAGATATTTCATGATTTAAAAACTCACCATTAAATACTTCAAATTCACATGGAGATTTTGAATCATGTTTAGCCATCCAAGTGTTAGAAATTTCCTTCATTAAATTTATTCCATCATCAGTAACTGGATATAAATTATAAGAAATCATTGTAGCTAATTCCCTATCAGTTAAGGTTAATTTTTTGTACAATTGAGGATAAACCATTTCACGAATATCATTGTACTCATTTAAGACCATAGCTATTCTTTCAACCCCACAACCAAGGTTCATAACATCATAATCAATTCCATACTTATCAAGAGCAATTGGAGAATATAAACCAAAAGTAGCTATTTCTACCCATTGTTTAAGTTTAGGATGATAACCATAAACCTCAGTTTGAGTATCTGGAGTGTAATATTTAGATTTTTTATCATCAGGTAAGAATTTAAATTTAGAAAATCCAAAGTATTGAAGAAGAGCTTCAGAAGTTGCTTTTCCTGTATCCAAACTAACATGTTCATCTGCAATAACACAACTAGCTGAATGATAAGTTCTTAAATGACTTGCATCTTCTTTTTGTTCACGTCTGAAACAGCGATCAATAGAAAATGCTTTAATTGGTAATTTTTTAGGGTGTTTACACATTTCAGATAAGCTAATAAACCAACCAGAAGTCATATGAGAACGTAGAGTATCATTATGTGCAATAGCTTCAAGTTGATATAATTCAGGGAACACTTTTTCAAGTACACGAAGACCTACATCATTATCAACATCTAATGAATTAGCTACTTCTAAAACAAGGTCATCTCCATCAACAGAACCTTTTTTATATCCTCTGAAAACTTCTTTTAGATTATTGGTTTTATCTTCATCTAATTCAACACCAATACTCTCAATTTGTTCTAGTTTATCAATACCAATTCCAATATCTGGTCTTGGAAGACCTGCAACAAAAAAACATCTGTCTAAAACAGCAGGTGCTTCTTTTCCAAATTGTTTGTGTACATGAGACTTATCAATAAGAACAGGATTTACATACTCATCAAAACCTAATCTTAAATAAGCTTCTCTAAGTTTTTGTAATGTATCATAAAGAACATGAGACTGTCCCATATCATATTTAAGTTTAGGATAAGCTTCATCAGGATGTGGTTTATAAACTAACTTACCAGATTCCATCCATGCTTTTTCAAAATCCTTTTTAGCTAATTTAACAATCTTTTTTTTATCCAAAATAATCCCCCAAAAATAGCTATCAAATTAAGTTATTTTATAATAATTTATTTTTTATGTTTTATAAGCATATCATATAATACCAATAAAAACTTAGAAATTTATTTTAATTATCAAAATTATAAATAAAAATAATATAACTTTTTTAAGGGAATATTATGGAAACTAAAACAATTTCATCTGATGTATTAATAATAGGTTCTGGAGGAGCAGGTGCAAGAGCAGCTATTGAAGTTGATAATGTTGGACTTAAAGCTTTAATTGTATCCAAAGGATTATCCTTCAGGTCTGGATGTACAGGAATGGCTGAAGGCGGATACAATGCTGTTTTTAAAGCAGTTGATGAAGAAGACACCATAGATGCTCATATTTATGACACTTTAAAAGGTGGAAGCTATCTTAATGATTCAAAACTTGTAGACATACTTGTAAATGAATCTCCAAAAAGATTAATAGATTTAGAAAACTATGGTGCATTATTTGACCGTCAAGAATCAGGAAAAATAAATCAAAGGGCTTTTGGCGGTCAACAGTATAGAAGAACATGTTTCCAAGGAGATAGAACTGGACATGAAATAATAACTGCCTTAAAAGAAGAAATAACCAAAAGAGATATTGAAACTCTTGATGAAGTAATGGTTACAAATTTAATCTTGTCACAGGATGCAAGGTCTCCAAGAGTTATAGGAGCAGTGGGATTAGATTTAAAAAATTCTGATATAATCTTTTTACAGGCAAAATCTGTTATTATTGCTACTGGTGGAGCTGGTCAATTATATCCAGTAACATCAAATACTGTACAGAAAAATGGAGATGGTTATGCACTTGCATGGAATGTTGGAGCAAATTTAATTGATATGGAAGAAGTTCAATTCCATCCAACAGGTATGGTAGCTCCTGAATCTAAAAAAGGAGTTTTAGTTACAGAAGCAGTTCGTGGAGAAGGTGGAATCCTATTAAACAAAAATAAAGAACGTTTCATGAAAAAATATTCCCCAGAAAAAATGGAGTTATCCACCAGAGATGTTGTTGCAAGATCCATTTACACAGAAATCATTGAAGGTAGGGGAACTGAAAATGGTGGAGTCTACCTTGACATTTCCCATTTAGATGCAGATGTAATAGAGGAAAAACTGGAAACAATGGTTTTACAATTTAAAGATGTTGATGTAGATATTACAAAAGAGCCTATGGAAGTAGCACCAACAGCACATCACTTTATGGGTGGTGTAAAAATCAATGAAAACTGTGAATCTTCAATAGCTAATTTATATGCAGCTGGTGAAGCTAGTGGAGGAGTTCATGGTGCAAATCGTTTAGGTGGAAATGCACTAGCTGATACACAAGTATTTGGAAAAATAGCGGGTGAAAATGCGGCAGAAGCTGCAAAAACTGTTGATTTTGAAGAAAACCCAGAAATGTTTAAAGCTGAAGAGGATAGAATTAAAGGATTAATTAAAGATGGAAGTATAAAACCTCAAGAGCTTAAAAAACGTATTAAAAAGTTAATGTGGGAAAAAGTAAGTATTATCAGAAATGAGAAAAACTTAAATGAAGCACTAAAAGAGCTTATGGAAATGGAAAAAGGTCTTAATGACTTGAAAGTTGAAGATAAAAAACAGTACAATACAGATCTTCAGACTGCACTTGAAGTTATAAATATGGTTCAAATAGCTACTTTAGTTGTAAAATCAGCAATATTAAGACGTGAAAGTCGTGGTGCACACTTTAGAGAGGATTATCCTGAAACTAAAGATGAATGGAAAAAGAGTATTGTCTTAAATAAAAATAAAATAAAATTTGAAAATAGATAAAAAACATCTATTTTTTTATTCTTTTTTTAATTATTATAAATTTAAACTAGATATAACTCTAGTTCATTTCTTTTAATTCTTTAATAGCTATTCTAGCCTTTTTATAAATTTCTTCTTCATCTAATGTAGTTAATTTCTTATTTTCCATTAATATTTTACCATTACAAATAGTAGTATCTACATTAGAACCATTAGCTGAATAAACTACATTTGAACATAAATCAGAACTATCTGGAGTCATATTAACAGAATTAGTATCTAATAAAATTAAATCTGCCTTTTTACCAACTTCAATAGATCCAATTTCATCCTCAAGACCTAATGCTCTAGCACCATTAATAGTTGCCATTTTTAAAACTTCACAGGCAGGAAGTACAAGAGGATTTAAAGTATCAACTTTTTGTAAAAGAGATGCAAATTTCATTTCTTCTAATAAATCTAAATTGTTATTAGAAGATGCACCATCTGTTCCTAAACTTACACAAATACCATTTTCAAGTAATTTAGCAACAGGAGAAATACCAGATGCTAACTTCATATTACTACATGGATTATGTGAAATTTTAACATCATATTTTTTAATTATATCAATTTCATTATCTGAAAGCCATACAGCATGTGCTGCTACAACATCAGGACCTAAAAGACCTAAACTTTCCAAATATTCAAAAGGCCTCATTCCAGTAGATTCAACAAGATCATCCACTTCTTTTTGAGTTTCACCAACATGAATATGGATTCCTGTGTTATATTTATTGGCTTCTTGTCTAACTCTTTCTAATAATTCTTTGGAAGCAGTATATGGTGAATGTGGACCAAAGAAAACTTTAATTTTACCATCACTCATACCATTACAATTTTCATACAATGAAATATTTTCTCTAAATTCATTTTCTCTTTTTTCAGCATCTGCAAAGTCAATCATACCATAGGATAGAACTCCTCTAATACCTGCTTCATCAATTGCACGAGCTACATCTTCCATGTAAAAATACATATCTGAAAATGTAGTTGTACCAGATTTAATTAATTCAACAGCTGCTAAAAGAGCACCAATATAACAGTAATCTTCATTAAGATTAGCTTCAATAGGCCAAATATAATCATTTAACCATGAATCCAAATCATAGTCATCTGCAAGACCTCTAAAAAGAGACATTGATAAATGAGTATGAGTATTGACAAATCCTGGAGACAAAATCATGCCTTTTGCATCAATGACTTTATCTACATTTTCTTCAGAAATTACATCATCTATTTCAGCTATAATTTCATCTTTAATTAAAACAGATTTAGTTTCACCTGTGAAAACTAACTTTGCATCTTTAATTAAAATTGTTGATTCAGCCATTAAACCACTTCCAAAAAATAATATTATTAAGATATTTATAAATCTTTAATAGCTAATTTAATATCATCAGCTTTGATGGTTTTACGTTTAGCGATTTTAGCTTTTTTGTTAGATTCAACAGTAATATCGAAAATTAATTGTTCTAAGTATTCAATTAATTCAACTTTTGCATCATCACTAATTCTTTCAGCACCAGCATTTTTCATAATTCTTTCAATAGGAGCTTTTGGTAATTCTACCATAATATCACCTCATTTTTAATATAAAAAAATAATTTTTTCTTAAATACTATTTAAATATTTTGTATACCTTTATAAATAATTAAATAAAATTCAATCGCTATAAAAAATAAAACAAAAAATATATATAGATTTTTTCATTTTAAAAAAAATTTATAATATGAAAATAGTATATAATTCTATATAAAAGATTATGAGGAAAAAAATGAAATTAAAAATTGCTGTTCCATCAAAAGGAAGAATAAGTGATCCATCAATAAATATCTTAGAAAAAGCAGGATTAGGATTAAAAGATAATAGTAACAGAAAATTAATTTCAGCAACTCATAACAAAGATATAGATGTTATGTTTGCTCGTGCTTCTGATATTCCTGAATTTGTTGATAATGGAATTGTAGATATGGGAATAACTGGTGTAGATTTAATTAAAGAAAGTGAATCCAATGTTATAGAATTAGTAGACTTGCACATTGGACAAACAGAGTTAGTTATAGCTTCACCAGAAGAATCAAATATTAATTCTATTGAAGATGTTACATCAGATATGGTTATAGCTACTGAATTTCCAGTATTAACAAAAAAATATCTTAATGAACATGGATTAGACTTAAAAATAGTTAAATTAAGTGGTTCTACAGAAATTGCACCTTTTATTGGAGTAGCTGATTTGATTTCAGATTTATCAAGTACTGGAACAACTTTGAAAATGAATCATCTTAAAGTAATTGACACAATTCTAAACAGTACAATTAAACTCATTACAAATGAAGAAAGTTATAAAAATAAAAAGAATTTAGTTGAAGCTGTTGCTACAAGTATAGAAGGAGTAATTGAAGCTGAAAGCAAAAAACTTTTAATGATGAATGTTAAAAGTTCCGATTTAGATAAAGTAAAAGAAGTAATGCCTTCAATGACCGGACCTACAATATCAGAAGTATTATCTGAAGAAAAAACCGTTGCAATACAAGCAGTAGTTGATGAAAGTCAAGTGTTTGAACTTGTTAACGACTTAAGAAATGCTGGAGCAAAAGATATTCTTGTAGTACCAATTGAAAGAATAATCTAAAAAAAGGGTTGATTAAAATTTTTAAATTAAAAAATATACTTTCAATAAAAGATTTTGATAGAGAGGATATTGAATATATATTAGATGAAGCTAGTAAACTTGAAAATATTGCTCAATCAAAAGAAATATGTGAAGAATTAAAAGGTAAAATATTAGGATGTATGTTTTTTGAACCATCAACAAGGACAAGATTATCCTTTGAAACCTCTATGAAACGTCTTGGTGGTGAATGTATAGGATTTTCAAGTAGTGGATCAAGTTCTGTTTCAAAAGGTGAAAGTATAGCTGATACAGCTAAAATGTTTGAAGCTTACAGTGATGTTTTAGTAATAAGACATGAAATTGAAGGTGTTTCAAAATTTATTTCAGATGTAGTTGATGTTCCAGTAATAAACGCAGGTGATGGATCCAGTCAACATCCAACTCAAACTCTATTAGATTTATACACAATTAAAAAAGAATTTGGTCATATTGATGGCATTAAAATAGCTTTAATTGGTGATTTAAAATATGGACGTACAGTTCATTCATTAGCTAATGCATTAGGATTATTTGATAATGTTGAGCTTTACTTTGTAGCTCCAGATGAATTAAAAATGCCTCAGGAAGTTCTACATGATTTAGATGAAATGAACATGAAATATATTCAACTGGAAAATGTGGAACCTATTATAAATGATATTGATGTTTTGTATGTAACCAGAATTCAAAGGGAACGCTTCGTTGATTATGATGAATATCTCAAAATAAAAGGAGCTTATGTTATTAATAAAAAATTAGTTGAAGGTAAAGATCTCATTGTAATGCATCCTTTACCAAGAATTGATGAAATATCAAATGATATAGACAATACAAAATACAACAAGTACTTTACACAAGCTTTTAATGCCGTTCCTGTTAGAATGGCTATTTTAAAGACTTTAATAAAAAATAATCCTAAATAAAGGATTATATTTTTTCTTATTTTTTTAAAAAAAAAGAAATGTTCTTTAAATTGCATAAAGAGTATTTTCAAGTAATTTATCATCACATTGTAATTTTATGATATTTGTTCTTCCTTTTCCACGTCCACGTGAAATAGTGTTAGTTGAAATAATACCTAACATTTCAAGTTCATTAATAAAATCAAAGATTCTTCTATAAGTTACAGAATCCCCTTTAGAAACTTCTTTATAGGTATCATACAATTTTCCAGAAGTAATTTCTTCATTTTGTTGTGTTAAAATTAAAATAGCTTCTAAAACTCTTTGTTGTTGAGAAGGTAAAGTTCTAATGATATCAGTAACCTTATTATGTTCAATTACATCTTTTGCTTGTCTCACATATTCTCCACGAACAATATCTGAGTCTTCATCAACAGCTATTTCACCAGCAGTTCTTAAAAGGTCTAGGGCATAACGTGCATCACCTTCTTCTTTTGCAGCCATTGCAGAACATAATGGAATTACATCATCTTCTAAAACACCTTCATCAAAAGCCAATTCTGCCCTTTCAGATAGAATATCAGCTAGTTGATCTGCTCCATAAGGAGGGAATACTATTTCTTTATCTCTTAAACTACTCATTACCCTAGGTTTTATGAATTTTTTGAAATCAACATAATTACTAATAGAAAGAATTGAAACATTGTCTGTTCTGGTTAAAGTATATAAAATTCCATCCCCATCTTTTTCAAGTAAAATATCAATTTCATCTAAAATAACAATTAAAATAAGCTTTTTACCAAAAGAAGTTTGTCTAAATATATCCCTAAATGTGTTTACAATTTCTCCTTTTGTCCATCCTCTATGAGGAACATTTCTTCCTAATTGTTGACATAATTGAGCAATTACTTGATATTCAGTTGTATAATCAGTACAACGAATATACTCAACACGTACAAAAACATTTTTATCTTTAGCAGCTTCATTTAACTGTTCTTTTGCAAATTTAGCTGCAGCTGTTTTCCCAGTTCCAGTTTTACCATATAAAGTTACATCAGAAGGAGTTACATTGTTAAGAGCTTCAGACCAGTATTTAGCTATTTGCATGATCTGCTCATTCCTATGAGGTAAATTTTCAGGTAAAAATCTATGATCTAAAGGTTTTTTATCTTTAAAAACTGTTTTTTTACCTAGATTATCAAAAATATTTCCCATGTAATACACCAAACAAATAATATAATAATTTAATAAAATTGAGATAAAACATACATTTCAACTGTAAAAATGTATAAAAATTAACATTTGAAATAAAAATTGAAAAGTATAATTTCCAGTGTTAATATTTTATAAAAGTATTAAATAAATATTTTTATTACAAAATCTATAAAAAATAATAAAATTAGTGAAAAAATAAAAAATTAAATTAATATAAATCCATAAAATTAAAAAATATTAATTATAAAACACTTAAAACAATATTAAACAATGATTAAATATTTTTAATGAGAATAAATAATTATAATTAATAAAAAATTATAAAAAAAGAAAAATTTTATAAAATAAAAATAATATTAAAACAAACTTAAAAAAATTATAATAATTTATCATATAGAGTGAGAGATGTATTTCAACTGAAAGGGTAATTTTCAAAAAAACAAAAATCAAGAGATATGTTTCAAGTGTAAAATAATCGATATCCTGCGAGATTTTTGAGAGGACAATTTCATGTGTTAAATTTTTACAGATGAAATATACCCCTTCAGTCTTTCAAGACCTTCGAAATTGTTTCAGTTGAAGTGTACCTCTCACTCTCTTAATTTATATATGATAATATTATACAAACATAGAATCATTAATTTCAGGAACATTAAAATTAGACTTATTAGTACTGCCAAAATATTTTTCAATTAACCAAATACACAATAATTTTGCTTTAAAAATCTTATTAACAGTTTTAATAAGTGAATTTTTTGTTAATCCATCTTCAAATATATTATCAGTGATTATAAATTGATTTAAATTATTATTTGTATCAACATTTATTTGGAAATCTAATAATAAACTATTTAAACCAAACCTTAATTCCCATAAAAATTCTTCTTTTTCAGATTTAGATGATTCATTCATTAATTGAATATGTTCTGGTGAAACTTGAGTTCCACATCCAATAATAATTAAATCATTTTTTCCTTTTGGTTGTACAACATCCATATTATTTTTATCAGGATAATTAATTACATAATGAAAATTAGCATTAGGATCATTTGCTTTTTCTTTTAGGAGACCTTCTTCAATTAACCAATTTTGTATATTCTGTTCCATTGACATAAAAACCACATTTTATAAATTAATAATAAATTATTTATTTTATTTAATTATAAATAATTCCTATGTTTAATTTTATCAATTTTAATTTATTTTTATTCATAATATCAACACTTGTTTTTGCAATTGTATTTGATATTATTATAGGTGAATTACCATCTAAAATTCATCCTGTTGTAATAATTGGTAAAATTATAGACTTTTTCACAGGTTCATTTATAAAAATTAGAAATAACTTTTCAGGATTATTATTATTTTTATCAACAACAATTGTTTCAACTGTAATTTTGTTTATTTTATTTTCTATTATTAACGTAAATTTCTATTTGATGTTTATTGTATACGGATTGATTTTGTCATCTACATTTTCAATAAAAATATTGTTATCATCTGCAAATGATATATCTAATGATTTAAAAGAAGGAATTGAAAAAGCTAGAAAATCTGTTTCATATCTTGTAAGTAGAAATACAAATGAATTATCTGAAAAATTAATTGTATCAGCTACTATAGAATCACTTACTGAAAATATCACAGATAGTTATATTAGTCCAATTTTTTATTTTACAATAATTTCAGCTATTGCTTTATTATTTGCTAATAATATCAACACATTTTTATTAATATTTATTATATTATGGATTCCATTTTTATTTAGAATTTCAAATACTTTAGATGCAATGGTTGGCTATGAAAATGAGAAATTAAAATATATAGGTTATTTTCCAGCAAAAATTGATGATATCCTCAATTATATCCCTGCAAGAATTGCTGGTTTTTTAGTTGTTGTTTCAGCATTTATATTAAAATTAAATTGGAAAAACAGTTATAAAATAATGTTGAGAGATGCTAGAAATTGTCCAAGTCCAAATTCCGGTTTTACAATGGCATCAACTGCAGGAGCATTAAATATTCAATTAGTTAAAAAAGACATTTATATTCTTGGTGATAATACAGTTGAAATTGATGTCTTACATATTTCAAAAGCTATTAAATTGTCTAAATTTACAATTTTATTATTTACAATTATTTCATTTTTAATTTTAATCTTAATTGAGTTGTTAATATGAAACTTGCTATAATTTCAGTTACGGATAAAGGAAAATCATTGTCTCAAAAATTAAAAAATATTTTAGATAAAGATTCAACAGTTATTTTAACAGACATATATTATAAAAATGTTAAAAAATCAATGCCAATATTATTTGATAAATATGATGCAATTATTGCAATTATGGCTTCTGGAATATTAATTAGAAGCATTGCTCCATTAATCAACTCAAAAATTACAGATCCTGCTATTTTAAACATGGATGAAAATGGAAAATATGTTATTAGTGTATTGTCTGGACATATGGGTGGAGCTAATAAATTAACTGTAAAAATAGGTAATTTAATTAACAGTGAAGCTATTATTACAACTGCAACTGATGTAAATCAAAAATTGGGTATTGATACACTTGCAAGTGATCTTTTTTTAGAGATTGTAAATCCTGAAAGTATTGTAAATATCAATAAAGCAGTTTTAAATGGTGAAAAAATTATTATTCAAACAAATGATAATTTTATTGAAGATTATATAAATAAAAATACACTTGAAATCAACCTCTTAATTGAAAATAATAATAATCTTAAACAGGATGAAATTATTGTTGTTTGCAATGATACAATTTTAAAGTTACATAAAAGAAAAGTTGTTGTTGGAATTGGTTGTCGTAGAAACAAATCATCAAAAGATATATTAACTGCAATTGAACAGTCATTAAAAGATGTTAATATCCCTTTAAGTAGAATTGATTTATTAACATCTGCTGAAATTAAAAAGGATGAAAAAGGTTTATTGGAAATTTCAAAAAAATTAGATATTCCTATTCATTTTGTTGAATTAGATAAATTAAAATTATTCAAATCAGATGTTGTTCAAGAATCAGAGTTTGTAAAATCAAAGTTTGGAATAATTGGTGTTTGTGAACCATCAGCTTTAATCTCTGCAGGATTTGATTCACAATTAATATATAAAAAAACAGCATATGATGGTGTTACAATTTCAATAGCTGTTTCAAAAAAAGAAATAAATTAGATTGATTCTAATTTACTTAAAACTTCCCATATTAAAGTTCTAGCATGAACTGGAATATTAGGATCGTTACTAATTTCATCAAGTTTAGTTAAGACTGTACTTATTTTTACAGATTGATCTTGTGTTTCATCATTTAATAAATCTTTAGAATCACTTGCTGCTTCTCTAATATTACGTGGTACAGTGTTATTTTCTTTAATATATTCTAATATTTCTGATACCTCATCAATAATTGGATTACTCATAAATACCCCTCCGAAAAAATAAATATTAAAATTATAATAACATTAAATTATATATTTTAGTTTTGTTATTTAATAAATTTTGTGGTAAAATAAAGTTTATAGAAAAATTTATATTAATTTAATTTATATTTAATAATCATGTCTGAAACAAGTAAAACAACAATCAGTATTCCTGTAGAGTTAAAGAAAGAATTGAAAAAAATAGCAATTGATGAAGAAACTACTTTATCAGGATTAATTTTAAAAATGATTAATGAAAGTGTTGAATTAAGAAATCAGAAAAAGATTAATTAATTCAATTCTCTTTTTTTTAAATATCTTCACTTAAGTTTAATGTATGTGTAATAAACTGAGTTTTTGCAATATCTTCAACAAATTCAGCGAGATTTGCCGCTTCTTTTAATTGATTAGCAACACAAAGAACTCCATGATGTTTTAATATAAGTACATCTTCATTTCCAATAGCTTCAGCTGCATTTTTAGCTAATTCTATTGAACCTGGAGGTAAATAATCAATTTCTTCTAAAAATGGTGTAGTTATTTTTCCAAATCCTTCTAATCTTTTTATTTTCTTTGATGAAAAAGCAAAACCTGTTGCATATGGAGAATGTGTATGAACAATAGCATTTACATCATTTCTAGCTTTATAAATTTCTAAATGAAGATTTACTTCAGAAGAAGGTTTTCCTTTTGTTAAAACATTTCCTTCTAAATCAACTAAAACAATTTCTTCTTCTTTTAAATCTTTCAATGACTTTAAAGTAGGAGAAATAGCTATTATGTCCTTATTTTCTAGTTTACTTCTAACACTTATATTTCCAGCTTTACCAGAAACTAATTGTCTTTTATATAAATCATGAGAAATTTTTGCAATTTCTTTAACATCAATATCCATTCTTTCACCTAGATATTATAATTTCTTTTGTTGATTATTTATAAAAATTTTGAAAAAAAGTTAGATGAATTTTAAGTGTTTATATTTTCCTTTATGAAGAACAGGAACTTCAGCAGGAGTTGGTTCAATGTTATAAATTTTCTGGAATTCAGTTTGAGTCTGGAAAGTTCCTGAATTTATTAAATGAATACCGTTGAATTTTCTGTAGGTATTAATGTGAACATGTCCAGTGTGGAAAACATCAGGGATTTCATCAATAACAAGATAGTCTTCAAGTTCTGAAGCTAATGGTGTTCTTTCTCCATAAATTGGAGCTAAATGTCTTTTTTTAAGCAATTCTTCCATTAACAAATCATTACGTTCATGGCTGAAGTCTTTAATATCCATTACAAGATCATCAAAACTACGTCCGTGATAGATTAAAACATTTATCCCATCTAAAGATACAACACCTGGATTACTTATAAATTCAACATTGTCAAGTTCATATAATGCTTTTGCATACTCTTCAGGTACTGCAGGTTGTGGTTCAGCTACTCTGGATGCGTCGTGGTTTCCAGGAGCAATAATAATTTTAATATCACTTCTGATGTTTCCTAAAAGCCTTGCTGCTTCATTATATTGTTCTGTAATGTTTTTAATAGCTAATTCTTTCTCTTGGTTTGGATATACACCAATTCCATCTACGATATCTCCACCAATTACAAGATATTTAATGTCACTAGCTATTTCTCTTTGCTGTTCATTACCATATTCGCAGTTTATCCAATCAATAAATCTGTTAAATGCGTCTTCAAGGAATGTAAGACTTCCTATATGGACATCTGAAATAAATACGATTCCAAAATCCATTTCTTTTTTAGCTATTCTTTGAGCTCCAGGATTGATAATTTGATTTGCAATAGCTAAATCTCCATTTTTATCAGCTATCACACCAATAACTTCATCTTTGACAAGTTTTTCTGCTTCTCTGAACAATTCTTCATTTTTGTTTGAAAATAGAATAGGAATTGTTCCAGTATCATCTTCAAATTCTATTAATTTATGACCATTTTTTGTGGTTCTAATATCTCTAATCATTAATATAAGACTTAATTCTGTTTGTGCTTCTTCAATATCTGCAACTTTCTGAGCAGTTCTAAGTTCTGGTCTTTTAGATAATATTTTATGTAATTTTTCATATCTACTTTGGAAGTATGAAATTAAGTTTTCAATTTCTCCACTGGTATATGATTTTTTACTGGTATCCTGTATTATTTTAAAGTCATATTCAACATTTGATTTTGTTAAATTTCTTTTAAATTGGACTTTTGTATCAGATACTTTTTCAGAAGCTTCTTCTATTATTTCATTTGTATATTTTTCTTTTTTGTCAGATTCTCTTTTTGAATCTTCAATTGAAGCTGGTTTTTTAGGTTCTATTTTTTTAGGAGCTGTTTCAACTTTTCTTTCTGTTGAATTCTCCTTTTTGTTTATAAATGGTTTTGCTTTTGATTTTTCAGTGTTTATTAATGGTTCACTTGGTTTTGGTTTTTCTGTTTTTTTAATATCTACTAAAGGTTTTTCACTTACTTTAGGTTTATCTTCACTAGGTTTAGATAATCCAAGCTCGCCTTTAATTTTATCAATAATTTCACCACTAACTGATACTAAATCTTTGGATTTATAATCATCGCCTTTTAATTTAACAATAATGGATGAAGTTAAATTTAAAGGGTCATTATCTTCCATAATTTTTTCATAAGCAGAGGGTGAAAGGTTAATTCCCTTTTTAGCAAATTTTAATAGAATTTTATTTGTCATAGAATATCGCATTTTTTCTAAAGTTTTTAATACATTCTTTATTTTTAATATTTTATAAAGTTTCTAGAATTTCTTTTTATTTAATTTATTTTTCACTATATATTAGTTATCTTTATTATAGATAATAATTAAAGTTAAACATAATAGAAACTTGTTATTTATTAACGGAATGAAATGTGATAACATGAAACTTTCTAGAATATTAATAGTTATTGTATTATTTGTAGCATTTTTTGAAGTTGGGCTAATGAGCTCTTATACAATTGTTACTTCAGAAGTTCCAGATGTACAAGGATTAATTGATATGCAAGTTGAAAAAATAACTGGTGTATTCAACTCACAGTCAGTTAATAATGTTTTAGTAAAAGATCCTACTCCTATTAATATTACAAATGACCAAGAAGTTGCATTATCTATAGAGAATCTGTCGAAAGTAGATGGAGTTGATTTAGAAACTATGAATGTAACTACTTATGAGGATACAGATGTAGAGAAATTTAATGTCACTATTGAATCAAATGCATTTGATTCTCCAAATTCAACATCTTCTCAAATAGTTATTAGTCAAGATCCATCATATAAAGTAGTTTCTCAAGGTATTGCAAGATATGTTAATGGAGAATTAATTGTAGATCCAGACTCTATTAAAATAACATCTATTTTAAAATTGTACTAAGTGATATGATGATTAATGTAATTGGAATTGGCCAGAATAGAGATAATATGACTCTTTCTGCCATTAATGCTATTGAGGAATCTGATGTAATTGTTGGTTATAAGAGATATATTGACCAAATTGAGGATTTAATTGAGGGTAAAGAAATAATTAAAAAAGGAATGGGTGATGAAATAGCTAGAGTTGAAATAGCTATTGAAAAAAGCATGGCAGGCCAAACCGTTTCATTAATTAGTTCCGGAGATCCTGGCGTTTATGGGATGGCTAATGTTTTATATCAAATTATTAGCAAATATTCTGATGTTGAAATAAAAGTTTATCCTGGAGTATCTGCCCTTAATTTTGCTGCTGACATGCTTGGAGCACCATTAAATGATTTTGCAGCTATTAGTTTAAGTAATATTTTAACTCCTTTATCTGAAATTGAGAAAAAGATTGAATATGCATTAAAAGCTAATTTTATAATAGCTATTTATAATCCAATTAGTAAAACACGTAAAGAACCTTTCAGACGATTTTACAAACTTATTTTAGATATTAAAGGTGAAGATACATTAGTTGGTATTGTAGATAGTACTGAATCCCCATCTTCTGTAAAAATTTTAAAAGCAAAGGATTTAGAGGAAGATATGGTTAATATGTTCTGCACTTTGATTGTTGGAAATGACTTAACCTATGAATTAGATAATAAGATGATTACTCCAAGGGGATATGTTATACGTGCACCTATTCATCAGTTATCTGAGAATCATTATGAGAAATTCTTAAATGGTGAAGTAGTACATGGACCAAATGAAGAATGTGAATTTTATCCATGTCATTTTGAAGGACAATATTGTGATTTCTGTTATTGTCCATTTTATCCTTGTGGTGAAAGTTCTACTGGTGGAGAATGGATTAAAGATAAAGGAATATGGAATTGTAAGGAATGTACTTGGTTACATGAAGCAAAAACAGTAAATTGTTTAAGAGAACCATTTTCAAGAATTTTTAATGAAGTAGATGATTTAAAATCTAAAAAGAAAGAATTATTAAAACTTAGAAGGGCATGTCTTTTAAAAAACGACCCATATAATTTATAAGGTGAGTAAATGTCAATTAAGAATATTTTAATTGAAATGAAAAATATGTCGGAATTAATGGTTGATTTAGCTTTTTCTGCTGTTTTATTTAATAATAAGGAATTAGCTGAAGAGGTTTTAAAATTAGAAAATACCATTAATAGTATGAATTATGAAATTAAGAAGCAATCTCTAGTTGCTGCGCGTTCATATGAAGATGCAGAAAAATTAACTGCACTTTTAGAAATTGCTGAAGCTGCTGAAAGTATGGCAAATGCTGCAAAAGATTTAGCAGATTTGGTAATTAAAGGAATTAAACCTCATCCAGTATTTAAAATGGTAATGGAAGAATCAGAAAAAATGATGGCTAGAGTTAAAGTGGATAGTGGTTCTGAATTATGTAATAAAACTTTAGGAGAATTATTACTTGTAAACCGTACTGGAATGAGAGTAATTGCTATTAGACGTGATGATTCCTGGATTTATGGACCTGATAAGCATACAATGATTTATGAAAATGATGTATTGCTTGTACAAGGTACTGAAGCAGGTTCTGAAGTATTTTACAAATTAGCTAATGGTGAAATTACATTAGATGAATTTGATGACTTTTTAGATGAAGAATAAACCGTTAAATGCGTGATAAAATGTTAATAGGTGATATGCGTGAAGGACAAAAGGATAGTGAATATGATTCGTCAGTGCATATTATCTATATTGATGTTTTTTGCTAACGCTGTTGTATTTATTTTTAAATTTATTGAAAAGCCTACTTCTCTTTTTGATAATAGATCTTCAAAATTTGTTAAATATATTTCTGAATTTTACAGTGAGCATAAAAGAAGTGTAAAAGAAGGGCTTATTGCATTATTAATCTGTGCTGTAGGTGACTTATGTGCAGGTATAATACTTGGAAATATGACTTATTTTCTTGAAACATTTCCAGGGCTTTTAGTTCTTATTCCAGGTGCTATTGGAATGAGGGGAAATATTTTTGGATCATTTAGTTCAAGATTATCAACAAACCTTCACATTGGTATTTTAACACCAGAATTTAAAAAATCTGATGTATTAATGGAAAATATTACTGTATCTCTTATATTAACACTTGTACTTTCTTTATTTTTAGCTATAATTGCTAAATTAATTTGTATTATATTTGGTTTTGAAAGTATGAGTCTAATTGATTTTATGTTAATTAGTTTAGTTGCAGGTCTTGTTTCATCATTGATAATGCTGCCAATAACAATGCTTATTTCTTTAAAAAGTTTTCAAAATGGATGGGATCCAGATAACATTACAACACCATTAATAGCTGCATTTGGTGATTTATTTACACTTCCAGCTATTATTGTAGCTATTTTAATCTTGTCATTACTTAATTATAGTTTAATTTTAAAATATGTCGTATTTGTACTTTTAATTGTAATTGTTCTTGCAGCTATTTACTATGGATTTAACTCATCTGAAGAAACTAAATCAATTATTAAACAGTCAACTCCTGTGTTATTTATTTGTTCTGTTTTAGGAGTATTTGCAGGAGGAATATTTAATAATTCAATTTCAACACTTTTATCTAATCCAACATTATTAACCTTGATGCCATTATTCTCTGGTGAAAGTGGAAGTATTGTAAGTATTTTAGGTGCAAGATTATCATCAGGCCTTCATTCAGGTTTAATTGAACCTATCTTAAGACCTAAAAAGAATACCTTGTACAACTTTTTAATAATTATTATATTAGCTATTATTATCTATCCAATCATTGGATTTATGGCTGATGAGTCTTCTTATCTTTTAGGAGTTATTGGATTAGGTTTTGATAAGACAATCTTCATTAGTTTAGCTTCTGGTTTGATTTTAATTCCAATTATGATGGTTATTGTATTTTATGTATCTACAATATCCTATCGTAGAGGTTATGATCCAGATAATATTGTTATTCCAATTTCAACTAGTATTACAGACTCAATTTCAAGTTTAATTTTAATTGGAGTTTCTTTGATTGTTACAGGAGCTATTGTATTTTAATAGCTAGTTTTTAGAGTAAATTCACATTGATTGGAAATAAAATATTCGTATTTTAAATATTTTTTATCAAAATCTTTTGGAACTCCAACTAGCACTGCTTTTACATCTTCTTTGTTCGTGTGTACAAAAACTATTCCATCTTCACTAAAAATAAGTTTGTTTTCAATTTCATTGTTTAGTTTAATAACGTCATTAGTAACTTTTTTTGAAATAGATGGGATTAAAGTTGTATCTAAACTGTAATATACGTTATCATATGAATCTTCATCAAATAAAAGATAATAATCTGTTGTTTTTAGGTAAGATTTGAATATTTTAAAATAATTACAGCTATGTTCGCCAATATGGTATTGATTACATTTTCCATTGTTTTGGAAGCTATTTATAGAAAATTTCTTATAAAAATCGCAGGTCACTATACGATTTATAGAAAAAATATTTTCACTAGTTACACTTGAACCCCATGTCTTCTGTTCAATATTTTCATTAAATGGTGTTAAAATCATTGAGCTTTTTACTTGGTTTTTAAAGATATTTTCATTTATTAATTTGTTATAGTCTTCACCTATTGCTAAAAATTTTTCAAAGGATATACTATTTGGAATTGTTTTATTGTCTTCATTTAAAATAGCTAATCCAGCAATAACATTTTCTTTTTGTCTTAGTTCGTTCCAATTTTTGGGACTTCCTGGATTATTAATAAGATTATCACAAGCTTCTGTTGTTATTTTTTCTAAATTTCCTTCAGAAATAGCTGTTGATAATTTTTCACTACTTTCCTGTGTAAATTCTAATATAACTCCTATAGCTAAAAGAAGCAATATTAAAACTACAAGTATTTCAACTGAACTAAATCCTTTTTCATCCATATTATATTAATCCATACTTTTGTCGATGAGAACTATCTAAAAATAGGCGTTGTGTTGGCCAAACTTCATATGCAAGTCCAGGATAGCTATCTTTAAAAATTACATGATCTGGTGCTGAAGTTGACATTTGAATTTCTGGATTAGGAAGAGTTACAATAAATACTTCAAGGCCATAATGGGGGCAAGTGCCTTTTCCTTCTAATCTACATAGGTAACAGCTACCATCAGCACTTTCATGGAAATAACCATCATCTAAACATTTTTTCAGTGTTAGTCCATCTCCATGATGAGTATATGGGTCAAATGGACATTTTTTTATTGTAAGTGGAGAAGATGCACCAATATATCCTTGTCCAGCATCGACAGCTCCATGGAGTGCCAAATACTCTGTAAGAGAGGTTCCATATTGTATTCTATCTCCTATGTAGAAGAAGGTTAGTGAAAAACCACATTTTGTAAAGGGTAGCGGGTCTTTTAACCCTTCAATGGAAGTTTTTCCAGTTAAAACACTGGAAAACTTTTCACCATCTTTTTCAGCATTTATTTGCACGTTTGTTTTTATTATAAATGGACTATCTGTTGTTTCAACTGATAATACATTGGATTCAATTGTAATGCCGTATTTTTCCTTAAATTCTCTATTTTGGGAGTCTAATTTTTTATTTAATTCTTTTTTGATAGTATCTTCACTATCTTGAACTGGAAAACGGCTCATTACAACTTTTTGAGAGGTGTCTTCAATAGATTCATGTAATTTGGATTCGATATTTTTATCATAATCTTCAATGATATATTTGAAATTATCATTTGATATAGATTCGATATTTTCACTGTCAGCTAAATATAAACTTGATATAATGAAAATAGCCAATATTATAAAGGATACAATTAGAATTGCCATTGTTCCAACTAGTATATTTCCTTTTGAACCTATTTTTAGAAGTTTCATCATATGATGTTAAGGTTAGAAATTATAAATTACTTTTTGAAGTGTGAGATGGTGTTTTAGTGATTTTGTGTTTTTTTTTATGATTTTTTGATATATACTTATTTATTTATATCAGTTGAAATAAACTTTATAATATGTTCGATAATAGGATAGTATCTATAAGAATACTTTTAACAATATTATTATCAATATTAGCTAGTTTTTTTGTAGAAACCTATATTATCCTAGTTGAGAATGCAAATATTTTCAATCAGTTTTTATCAAACGATTTATTAAATTTATTTTTAACATATATTTCTGTTAAGCATTTAATGTTATTTATTCCGCTATTTTTGATAATATTTTACATTCTTTTAAATACTAATCTAAGACATAAGACAACTACTTTTTTGTTTAGATATAGGGTTTTGATTGGAATTTTTGTAGTTGCTATTTGTGTTTTATTTCAACTTCATGGATCTTCTCTATTTCAGCTTGATATTTCAAACTCCAGTCACAAGGCATTATTTGGAGTTTCTAGAAGTATACGTGCTGATGAATTTAATGTTTTTACTCCTTTTGCATTTTCTCAGTATTTCAATGATTTTGGATATTTTAGTAGCATTGTTCGCGGAGTACCAACAGATATGTTCATTGTATATGGTCAGCCAATTTTTGATTTGTTGATGGTTTACAGGCCTTTTTTAGTAGGTTATCTATTTTTTGATCCTTCAATGGGTTTATCCTTTTTTTGGGTTAGTAGACTTGTTGTATTATTATTAGTGTCTTTTGAATTTGGTTTATTAATTACAAATAAAAATAAGGTTCTTTCCCTTTCATATGCTATTTTATTAACATTTTCAGGATTTGTACAATGGTGGTTTTCTATTAATTCTCTTGTAGAAATGTTGATTTTCTCTCAATTATTTATATTGCTCTTAAATTATTATTTTAACTCATCATCTTACATTAAAAAATTTATAATTACTCTTTTTTTGGTAATTTCATTAGGAGGATTTATTTTAGCTTTTTATCCGGCATGGGAAATTCCTTTAGGCTATGTGTTGATTTTTTTAATAATTTGGATTTTATATGAAAATAAAGAGAAAATCATGCTGTTAAATAAAAAAGATGGCTTATTGGTTTTAATGTTTTTATCTCTTTTATCCATTACTTTTTATTATATTCTTACACAGTCTTATGATACAATTTTGGCTGTTATGAATACTTCTTATCCTGGTTCTAGGGTATTTTTAGGCGAAGGTAGATTTTTATCATTTTTTGATTATATTAGTACAATTTTCTATCCTATAACTCCAGATAACATTTCTATATTAGGTCCTAAGTATTCATTTATTATAACTTTCTTCCCAGCAAGTCTTATTTTGTTTTATTTGGTACAAGTTCATCAAAAAAGGCATGATAAATTGTTATATCTTTTATTTGTTGTCTACCTAATTTTAATTTGTTATTATTTATTGCCAATACCTGAGATAATTGGTAAAGTCAGTTTTCTTTCTAAATCATTTAATGAGAGGCTCCTTCAAATAGCATTTTTTGTTGATTTATTAATGTTAATAAGAGGAATGTCACTATTTAAAAAAATAGGTGCAAATAAAAAAATAATTTTTGCTGGAAGTTTATTGGTTACTATGTTATGTGCATCTCTTTTCATTTATGCTCGTTTATCTAAATTTAGCTCAGTAATTTTAGTTTTAGCAGTTATAATACTATTGATCGGATTTTATATCATTTTTAACAGTTATTCAATTAAATATCAAAAGGTTTTTCTGATAATGGTTATAATTTTAAGTTTTGTAGCAGGAGGTCTTGTTAACCCTATAGAATCTGGAACAGACTACTATTTTAATCAACCAATAATTGAAGAAACATCAGCTATTGTTTCTCAAGATCCTAATGCAACTTGGATTATTTCAGGCAATATATACATAGATGAAATAATTGGTGTTGGAGCACATACTTTAAATTCGGTTAACACTTATCCAAATTTTGAAACTTGGCAAAAATTAGACCCAAATAATGAATCCTATGAAATATATAACAGATATGCTCATATTCCGATTGTTCTTGTAAACAATCAACCTACTACATTTATCAGTGGGGATGCTCAAGATATGTTTACACTTTATTTAAATACGAATGATTTGGAAAAATTAAATATAACTTATGTTTTATCACCAAATAGTTTAGAACAATTGAATAATGAGAATGTCACATTTACTAAAGTTTATGAGGACAATAATTTAAATAAAATATTTAAGATTTTATATTTGTAGTAGTAATTAATCTTTCATAAAAAGTTGAATTGAGTATTATTTTTTATTAGTCTTTTTTTTATTTTTTAATACTCTAACCTTCTTTTTACTACTAAAAAAAATAGATATTTATATTAAGTGTGAGAAATTATACATAATAAAAATTTTTTATTAACGGAGGATTTATATATGTCAGATACAATTAAATCATGGCGTCATATACAACAAAGATATAATCTCATTGGTTCAAAATGTACCACTTGTGGGGATGTTTTCTTCCCATCAAGAGTAATTTGTCCAAATTGTAGAAGAAAAGGAAATATTGAACCATTCCAATTTAGTGGAAAAGGTAAAATACACAGTTTTTCAGTTATTAGATCTCCTTCAGATGACTTTAAAAAAGTTGCACCATATGCAGTTGCAATTATTGAATTAGAAGAAGGTGCTAAATTAACTTCACAATTAGTTGATTGTGATGTGGATGATTTAGAAATTGGAGATCCTGTTGAGTTAGTATTCAGGAAAATTAGAGAAGATGGTGAAGACGGAGTCATTTCCTATGGATACAAATTCAAAGTCATCAAATAATGTTGCTGTGATTTTACTTAGTCATGGAAGTAGCTTACCTTATGCTGAAAAAACTTTTGGTGAAATTAAAGAAAAGTTTATTGAAGCTACAGGATTACCTACTGAAATTGGATATATGAAGGTTTCTAGTCCTTCCATTGCTGAAGCTGTTGATATATTGAAAGAAAATAATGATATTAACAGAATTTTAGCATTACCTGTATTCTTAGCACCAGGAATTCATACCAATATTGATATTCCTATAATGTTAGGATTAGAACCTTTAGAAACTGATCCTAGATATCCTGACGGCGTATATCCTGATGACTTCTATTTATCTATTGTAAAAGATGTTGAATTTGATGGAGATATTGAATTATTATCTGCTATAGGTCCAGATAAATCACTTTTGAAAGTAATAGATAAAAGAATTGATGAAGCACTTGCTGAATCTCAATTAAATGAGGATGCTAAAACTGGAATTTTACTTGTTTCACATGGAAGTAGGTTAAACTATAACAAGGAGTTTATAACTGAACTTCATAGGTTATTTGATGAAGAATGTTCCTATCCAAATAATTTTGGATTTATGGAGCTCGTAAAACCTAATATTCCAACTTCAATTAATAAATTAGTATCAGAAAACGATATTAAAAGATTAGTTGTTGTTCCAGTATTTATTGCTCCTGGAATGCACACTACTTCTGATATTCCTACTATTTTAGGTTTAAAAGAAGAATCTGAGCATTCACATAGTCATAGTCATGACCATCATCATGATCATGGTCACGGACATGGGCATCATCATCACCATCATCATGACTTAGAAAAAGTTGAATTTGATGGGGAAATATTATATCCAGAACCAATTGGATCTGATGATGTTTTAATTGATATACTAAAAAATAGAATTGAAGATGCTCTTTAATTTTATTTTCTTTTTTTTTCTTTAATTGATATTTATTTATTTTTTATAAACTTTGGTTTAATTAATTTATATCTTCAACCTTTTTTCATAATATTTTACTTACTATTGCTAATTTATTAACATTAGATTTCCATTTTAGTAGATATTATTCTATTTTTCTTTAAATTAAGACTTAAGAACAGTTTTTAATTAATCTTTCCATTATCTTTAAATATATAAATAAAGTAATATTGTAATATAATCAAATTTACTTTAGGTGTATTTATGACAGATATTGATTTTAAATCTTCTAAAACAGGAATACTTCTTTTAAGTCATGGAAGTAAATTACCTCAAGGAAAATATGTAATTGAAGCTTATGTAAACATGTTCAAAGTTGATTATCCAGATGCAATTATTGATTATGCATTTATGGAGTTAAGAGAGCCTACTATTCCCCAATCAATAGCTAAATTAGCTGAAAATAATGATTTAGAAAGAATTATTGTAGTTCCTGTCTTTGTAGCTCATGGACTTCACACAAAAAGGGACATACCAAAAATATTGGGAATTGAAAGTGATTTTAATGAAGAAGATATTCACAGCCATGAGCATCATCACCATGACCACGACCATGGGCATCATCATCACCATCATCATGAAGTGGAAACAGCTGATTTTGATGGAGAAATTATCTTAACTGACCCATTAGGAATTGATACTCGTCTTTACAAAATAATTAAAGAAAGAGTAGAAGATAATTTCTGATTTCTTTTTTTTTTAAAATATATATTATTTGAAGATATAAAATTAAGATTATGGATTTAAAAGTTTCAGATATTGGTGAGAAGGAATTAGTTAAATATATAGTTGATAACTGCAGGGATATTGTCTTTGATGATGCAGCTATCACTCCTATTTCTCAAAATAAAGAATTAATTTCCACCTCTGATATGTTAATTCAGTCAAAACATTTTCCTAAAAACATGTCTTATTTTCAAATGGGATTTAAAGCAGTCACTGTTAATGTTAGTGATTTAGCAGCTATGGGTGCAAAACCATTGGGATTTTTACTTTCAATAGCTATTCCAAAAGACATTCTGGTCTCTGATTTTAAACAAATTATTGAAGGTGTTTTAAAAGCCTGTAAATTTTATAATATTCCTTTAATTGGTGGGGATACAAATGAAGCAGATGAAATAATAATTTCTGGAACTGCCCTTGGATTAAATGATAAAAACACTTCTTTAAGAAAAGATGGATACTCTAAAGGAGATTTAATTTGCCTCACTGGTGAAATTGGCCTTGCTGCTTTGGGTTTTAATTTAGATGATGATTCAATTTATGTTAAGAAAGCATTAGAACCATTTGCTAAACCCAATGAAGGAATTATTTTAAAAGATAATGGTGCCACTGCAGCTACAGATATTACAGATGGTTTAGCTAGTGAACTTTATGAGATTTCTAAGGACTCTTATGGAATGATGATATATGAAGATAAGATCCCTATATCTGAAGAATATAAAAGGATAGCTAAATCTTTAAATCTCAATTATCTGGATTTGATTTTGCATGTTGGTGAAGACTTTGAGTTATTATTTACAATATCTGAAGAAAATTTAGAATTAATTAAAGATAAATTGGATTTTATTGTAATTGGAGAAATTAATGATTCAGGAAAAATAGAAATTACTTTAAATAGTGGAAAAGTATGTAGAATTTCTTCAAAAGGTTATAATCATTTTAAATAGGTTTTCAGCATGTTTAGGGATGTATTTTTTAAAAAAAGTTCAAAAACTCAAAAGGTTCGCTGTGAAATTTGCTCAAATTACTGTAAAATTAAACCAGATGAATATGGAATTTGTGGTCAGCATAAAAATGTTAATGGTGAGTTATTTGACCTCAGCTATTCTGTAGTTTCTTCTCTAAATGTAGATCCAATTGAAAAAAAACCACTTTATCATTTTCTTCCAGGTTCTCTTAGCTATTCTGTTGGTGGTTTTGGGTGCAACATGTCCTGTTTGAATTGTCAGAACTATATCATATCACAATATTATGATAAAATTTCTGATAAGGATAAAATAATGCCAGAAAGCATTGTTGAAAATGCACTTTCAAGTGGATGTAAGTCAATTTCTTGGACTTATAATGAACCTACTATACACTTTAATTTTGCTAAGAAAACATCTTTACTTGCTAAAAGAGAACATTTAAAAATTATTTATGTAAGTAATGGATATATGTCAAGAGAATCTTTGATTGAAACATTAAATTTTGTGGATGCTTTTAACATAGACTTGAAATCAATATCTTCAAATTTTTATAAGAAAGTATGTAAGGCAGATTTAAATGTTGTATTGGAAAATATTAAGGATATTTATAATTCTGGAAAACATTTGGAACTTACAAATTTATTAATCAACGATTATAATGATTCAAAAGAAGATATTTCTCATTTAATTGATTTTATTTTAGAAGAATTAGGTAGTGAAGTACCTCTCCATTTTTCACGTGCATTTCCATATTACAAAATGCCAAATATGGAACCAACAAAAGAAGAGACTCTAATTAATGCATTAAATTTAGCTAAAGAAAAAGGATTGGAATATGTATATCTTGGAAATGTTCCATTTGATAATAATAGCTATTGTCCAGAATGTGGAGAGCTACTAATTAGAAGAAATGGTTATAAAACAGAGGATTTAGGAAAAATTGAAGAAAATAAATGTAAAAAATGTGGAAAAGAGTTAAATTTTATTCTCCAAAACTAACTCTTTCAAATTTTTCAATTGTTTTAAGTGATTTAGTTGCATCTACACCTAATTTTGTAGTTGTTCCATCACTTTCAGCAACAGGGTCAAGAGAAGATCCTCTTACATTAGGAACAATCATAATATCTCTATCTGCTTTTACACGTGTAGCTATTGCATATTCAACATCTTGAGGGTCAAATACATCAACATCAGTGTCTACAACAACAGCATGTTTAAGAGATGGATGAGCAGAAAGTGCAGCCATTATTGCATTTTTTCCATCCCCTTCAGTCTGTTTATTAATTGAAATAACTGCATGTAACCAGCAGCAGCCTCCTTCAGTTAATGCAACAGTTTCAACTGTAGGAACAGCATTTTTTACAGATTTATAAATCCTTGGTTCTTGTGGAAGCCCTTGTAGGAGTTTATGTTCAAATCCAGCAGGTAAAATTGCATGATAACAAGGGTTATCTTTCTTAATATGCATTTTACTTAATGTTATAATTGGTTGGTCACGAATAATATCATAGGTATCAGTTAAATCAACAAATGGTCCTTCTGCTGTGGTTTCTGTTACTGATATTTTACCTTCAAGTATAATGTCTGCTTGTGGAACTTCTAATTCACTTTCAGTTTTAATAAGGGTTAATTCTCCGTTTTTAAATGCATTTGCAACATCCATTTCATTGTAATCAATAGGGATTGATGTGGTACTTGCAAGTAAAATAGCTGCATCCATTCCAATAGCTATTGCAATTTCTAAATCTTTATTAAGTTTTTGAGCTTTTTGGAAGTATGTATAAAGGTTTCTTGGTACAATCCTAATAGCTAATCTTTTATCATCAAGAACCATCATTCTGTGAATTGATGCATTTTGAATACCTGTTTCAGGGTCACGTGCAAATACAACTCCAGAAGTTATATAAGCTCCACCATCTCTTTTGTAATGTGTTAATATTGGTAGTTTACTTAAATCTGCTTCTGTTGTGTTATATTCAGAGAAATCAGTGAAATTTTCAACTTTAATCGGATTATCACTAGCTTCAATAATTTTAGAAGTTATTTCATTTACTTCGCAGTTAATTGATTTAGCTATTTTTTCACGAGTATTACAAATTCCAGAGACAACTGGCATTTCACTATTTTTTACATTAGTTAAAATAACAGTATCTTTTGGATATTGTCTCAATACCTTAGCTACTTCAAATTCACAACTAAGTTCATCATTAATTTCAATTATATCTTCGGTGTTTTCTAATTTCATAAAAATCACTATATGCTCATTTTTTTATTTTTTGTTTTTTCTAAGATTACTTTTTTATCAGGATTATCCACAGCCAATATTTCTCCTGCGAGTATTGCAGCATTTCTACCGTTATTTACACCAACAGTAGCAACAGGAACTCCTGGTGGCATATTTACCATTGATAATAATGAGTCAATTCCTAATTTTTCTCCACATGGAACTCCAATAACTGGTTTTTCTGTAAGTCCACAGAGACCTCCTGTGATTATTGAAGAGTTTGAGCTAATTCCAATGAAAACATCTACATTTTTCATTCCTTTTACATAATTTTCAAAGGTTTCTGGGTGTCTAATTGGACATAATACTTGCATATCATGTTCTATTTTAAGCCTATCTAATATAATTGCAACTTTTTTAGCTATTACTATGTCGCTATAATTACCTGCTAAAACTGCAACTTTAGCATCGTAATTGTATTTACGGCAAGTTTCAATTTCTTTTTCTTCAATTTTAAGGCTTTTAATGTCTAAGAAATCTTTATCAATATAGTTTCCTTCAATTTCATCAATAACAGTATAATTGCTGTCAATTACTTTGGTTGCATATTCATTTCTAAGTTCAGAAATTTTAACAGCTACTTTAGGATCGTGAATGCCAATAAATTGTGCTGCTAAAATAGCTGCATTATCTCCTCTGTTTATTCCAACAGTAGCTACTGGGGTTGGATAAGGAACTTGAACTGATGCATAAAGGGCATCTATTCCTCCAACAGCCCCTTTAACTGGAACTCCAATAACTGGTCTATGAGTATAAGCAGAGATTATGCCTGGAAGATGAGCTGCTAAACCTGCAATACCAATAAACACTTCAACACCAGCTTCAGTAGCCTCTTTTACAAGTGCTTTGACTAAACTATGTGTTCTATGAGCAGAAGCAACCTTTAAACTATATGGAATTTCGAGTTTCTCTAAAATATCAATACTTTTTTTAGCTATGTCAATATCAGAGCCACTACCAAGAATAATCATTACTTTTGGAACCATAATTTAACCTTTTAATTTTTTTTATGAATAATAATTACTTTATAGGTACTAATAAAGTTAATTATAGTTTAAGTTCCATAAAACATAATTCTTCTAGCACCAAAATTCCAAAACATGACTAATATTGAGGCTATAATTTTAGAAAGAATATATCCTATTGATAACCAATCAATGAATATAAATAAAAGAATTTCAGTAAAAATAAGTCCCATTACACTTATTAAAATAAATAAGTTAAATTCAATAACTCTATTCTCAATGTTGGATTGATTGAAAACCCAGGATGTACTTAAATAGTAGTTTGCCATAACTGAAATAGCAAATGCAATTGCCGCTGATATTAAATAATTTATATTAAAAATTTCAATTAAGCCAATATAAATAAAAAAATCTATTAAAAAAGAGATTCCACCAACAAAACAATATCTAAACATTTGAAGATAAATATTGTCTGTTTTTCTTTTAAATAGAAGTTCTATTATTTCACTTTTACTATAATCCAAATTGAATCTCCCAGAATTATTTAATATGTAATTAAATATAAAGATAAATATATATTTTATTACTATGAAAACTGCTGTCCTTATACCCTGTTATAATGAAGAATTAACAATTAAAAAAGTTGTTACAGATTTTAAGAGAGAATTACCTCATGCAGATATCTATGTCTATGATAATAATTCCACTGATAATTCTTATAAAATAGCCAAAGAATCTGGAGCTATTGTAAAAAAAGAGTATAGGCAAGGTAAAGGAAATGTAGTCAGATCAATGTTTCGTGATATTGATGCTGATTGTTATATTATGGTAGATGGTGATGATACATATGGTGTTGAAGCAGCATCTGAAATTGAAAAACTTGTTCTTTCAGGCAAGGCAGACATGGTAATTGGTAATAGATTGGCTGGAAAATACTTTGAAGAAAATAAACGTCGTTTTCACAATACTGGTAATAAATTAGTTCGTAAGGCCATCAACATTTTATTTAAATGTAATCTTGGGGATATAATGACTGGAATGCGTGGTTTCAGTTATCGTTTTGTTAAATCCTATCCAGTTTCATCTCAGGAATTTGAAATAGAAACTGAAATGACTATTTTTGCTCTTAATAATAATTTTTTAATAGAAGAAGTTCCGGTAGATTATAGGGATAGGATTGAAGGAAGTGAATCTAAATTGAATACTTATCGTGATGGTTTTAAGGTTTTAAATGTTATTTTTTCATTGTTTAGGGATACACGTCCATTGTTTTTCTTTTCATTAACCACTCTTGTTCTTTTATTAATTGCAGCTATTTATTTCATACCTATTTTTATTAATTATTTGGATACTGGCTATGTAGAAAAGATACCAACATTAATCATGGCCTCAACTGTTGTTATTATAGCTGTTGTAATCTTTTTTTCAGGAGTTGTTTTACATGTTCTTAAAAAACAGCATCAACAAAGATTTGAACAGTTTTTAAATATGGTTGAAATGAAAAAAGAGAATTAGAGAATCATAGATAAGTTAATTCTATTTCTCTCTAAGTCTGTTTCAAGAACACGAACATCAACAATATCTCCAACACTAACAATGTCTAATGGGTGCTTTACAAATTTATTTTCCACTAACTGAGATATGTGCACAAGGCCATCTTGATGCACTCCAATATCAACAAAAGCTCCAAAATCAACAATGTTTCTAATTGTTCCTTGAAGAATCATTCCTTCTTCTAAATCTTCTATTGTTAAAACATTTTTTCTAAGGATTGGTTTTGGCATATCTTCACGAGGGTCACGACCAGGTTTTTTAAGTTCTTTAACTATGTCTTTTAAAGTCATAACTCCGATATCTAACTCTTCTGCTAATTTTTTATAATCTAAATTATCAAAGTTTATTTTATTTTTTCCAATATCTTCAACACTATATCCTAATTTATTTAATAATTTTGTTGTTTGTTTGTAAGATTCTGGATGGATGGTAGTGTTATCTAAAGGCATTTCAGGGTTATCAATTTTTACAAAACCAGCACATTGTTCAAATGTTTTTTTACCCAGTTTATTAACTTTAATTAATTCCTTTCTATTTTTAAAAGCACCATTTGTTTCTCTATATTCAATTATGTTTTTTGCAGTTGTTTTATTAATTCCAGAAATATAACTTAAAAGGCTGTAAGATGCAGTGTTTAAATCTACTCCAACTTCATTAACTACTTTTTCAACAACACCTGTTAATGACTCATTTAGATTTTTCTGATTCATATCATGCTGATACTGACCAACACCAATGGATTTTGGGTCAATCTTTACAAGTTCTGCTAAAGGATCTTGAAGTCTTCTAGCAATTGATATTGCACTTCTTTCACCTTCACTGTAATCTGGGAATTCTTCACTAGCTAATTCACTTGCAGAGTATACTGATGCACCTGCTTCATTAACAATAATATATTCCACATTTGTTCCTTTTATTATGTCTGCAACAATTTCTTCGGATTCTCTTGATGCAGTACCGTTTCCAATAGCTATTACATTAATATCATATTCTTTTATTAATTTACGGATGGTTTCTGTTGATTCTTTTATTTTATTTTGAGGTTCTGTTGGATAAATTAGATCTGTTTTTAAAACTTTTCCTGTTTCATCGATAATAGCTAGTTTACATCCGGTTCTAAATGCAGGATCCCATCCTAATATTGTTTTGCCTATTAATGGGCTTGTCATAAGTAATTGATGTAAATTTTTTGCAAATACCTCAATTGATTTTTCCTCTGCCTTTTCTTTAAGTTCTTTTCTTATTTCACGTTCTATTGAAGGGGCTATTAATCGTTTATAAGAGTCAGAAATTGAATCAACAATAATTGGTGTTGTATATGGGTTGTATTCTATTTTTTCAGGAATATTTGAAGAACTTTTTAGAATATGTCTTTTAAGATATTCTAAAATCTCTTCATCATCTATATCTATCTTTACTTTTAAAACACCTTCTTTTTCTGCTCTGTTGATAGCTAGTAACCTATGTGGAGGGATTTTTGATAATTTTTCTGAATAGTTATAATATATTTCATATTCTGGATTTTCACTATCTTTTTTAACTTTTGTTTCAATAAATCCATGATATAAAGTATTCTCTCTTATTTTCTTTCTAAAATCTGCATTTTCTGATATTATTTCTGCAATTATGTCTTTTGAACCATCAATAACTTCTTGTTCTGTATTAACCTCTAATTCTGGGTTGATATACTTTTTTGCAATATTTTCAACAGGTTCTGTTAAATCTTGTTTTAAAATTGTGTTTGCAAGACTTTCAAGACCTTTTTCACGAGCTATAGTTGCTTTTGTTCTTTTTTTACTTTTATATGGAAGATATAAGTCATCAAGTTCAACTAATGTTTCTGCAGATAATATTTTTTCTTTTAATTCTTTGGTTAATTTTCCAAGGCTGTTTATTTTTTCAATAATTTGCTCTTTTTTATGCTCTAAATTTCTAAGATATTTTAAACGAGTGTCAAATTTCCTTAATATTTCATCATCTAATCCGCCAGTTATGTCTTTTCTGTATCTTGCAATAAAAGGTATTGTATTTCCTTCATCAATAAGTTGGATAACTTTTTTAACTTGCCATGATTTGATATTAAGCTCTTTTTCAAGTGTTTTTTCTATCATATAAACTACCTTTATATTATTCAAAGAATTGGTTTTTCTTTTATCATTTAATTTTAAAAATATTTATAGATTTATACCATTTTTGTTTGTTTAACAATAATATTTATAGTATTTAAAAAGAAAAAATATTAGTATAATAAATTGGAGATGGGTTTTTGTCTTGGCTGATAGTGTTGCTTGTTTTTTTATTTGCTTCATTCAAATCAAATAATAACATAAAGAAATATATGAAAGTTTCTGTTATTGTGCCTGCATATAATGAAGAAGAAACAGTTGCTACTGTTGTTAAAGTTATTAAATCGGTTTCTTATGTCGATGAGGTTATTGTTGTAAATGATGGTTCATCAGATAATACTGTTGAAGAAGCTAAAAAAGCAGGAGCTATTGTATTTTCACATGAAAAAAATAAAGGTAAAGGTGAAGCACTAAAGACAGGTTATTTAAAATCTGATTCTGATATTGTTGCATTTATTGATGCAGATATTCATAATTTAACTCCTAAAAAAGTAGATGCTATTATTAAACCTATTTTAGAAGGAAAAACTGATATTACTAAGACTAAATTTGCCCGTGAAAGTGGAAGAGTAACAGAATTAACTGCAAAACCTCTTTTAAACTTTTTTTTCCCAGAAATCTCTTTTGAACAGCCATTAAGTGGCCAGTTTGCTGCAAAAAGAGAAGTTTTAGAAAAAATTAATTTTGAACCTGATTATGGTGTGGATGTTGGTATTGTTTTAGATGCTGATGTTCAAGGAATTTCAATTAAAGAAGTAGATATTGGTGAAATAGAACATGATATGTCTCCATTAGCTGATTTACATTTAATGGCTAATGAAGTTGTAAGAACTATTATTGATCGTGCTAATAAGTATGGTAGAGTTGTGATGATAGATGATATTGGATATTTAATCCGTATGGCAATTGTTGGTTTGTCTCTTATTATTTTAGGATTATTTACATTATTCTTTGTTAGATTCATACCTCTTGAAGTAGGTGTTTTAATAACTGTGTTTGGAATTGCAATAGCTATTTATTATCTAATTAAAGTAGTTTCAAAATCTATTGATATGTATAAAAAAATGCCTAAGCATAATCTTGTTAAATCCTTTATTAAAATTCATTTTCCAGTTTTAATCTCTGCTGTTATACTTCTTTTAATGCTTTCAACATTTTTAGGAGCAGCACATATTGAAAATGGAGCTATATCAATTGAACCAAATTCAAGAAACCTTATACTATTTTCAGATGATACAAATAATACTATTGCAGTAAGAGGACCATATACAGTAGGCAGTGCACTTGAAAATGAATCTAATTTACTTCGTATGCCTTCAGATGCTCTTCAAACATTAGGTCTTTCTTATGGAGATAAAGTTACAATAAATTCAGTCCCATATAATATAAATGAGACAAAAATGGGTGAATTGGATTTATTAAGGCTTCCAATGGATGTTAAGGAATATTTAGAAGTAGCAGATGGTGATATATTACAGAACAGTCGTTTAAACAATATATTTGATGGTGCAGTTGTTTCTCATAATGTTTCTTCTGCAAATAATACCACTTTGTTTGATTCATTTATAATATCTGATAGGTACAGTAATGGATCTAGGTTAGATGTAATTGTAGATAATGTTTCAATGGGATCAATTGGAGGAATATTTGAAAACAATTCTTCTTATAGTGTTGCTGTTAATGGGCATGTTATTGGAAGTATAGATTTCATTAACAACTCTTTTGAGAATAACACATTTGAATTTGACTTTGAAGGCCATAATTATATGATAAATATCACATCTAATAATATTACAACAATACAACACTTTGTTAACTCACAAGAAGGGAACTTCATTGATTTTAGAACATTATACATGTGAGTTAAAAATAAAAAAAGTAAAAAAAGAGTTTATTTTTTATCATAAACTTTCACTGCTTCTTCAACATCATTATAAAGGCCTAAAGCAGCTAATGCACCAACTTTTCCTTGTTCACCAGTAACAGCGATTAAAGGAATGTTTAATTCTTTTGCAACTTCTTCAGCTTTTTCAACTGTCATCATACCAGATTTTGTAGCTATTGAATATTCTCTTAATTTTTCAGGAATATCCAGTCCTTCTAAAATAGCTATAGCTGTTTTATCTGAAAGTGAATCTCTTTTAAGGATTTCAACAAGTTTGTTGATTAATTCTTCTTTTCTTTCACTTTCAACTGCAAAAGTTAAAGCTATTGATACACAATTTTGAGTTTTATGAGGGTTATGTGGGTATAATTGGACAATAATATGGTCTATATATTCAAAACCTTCACTTTTAAGCTCCATACCAACATTATGAGCCATTGTCCATGTAGCACCTTCTTCTTTTGTATCAGTATCATCAATACCTATAACAACTTTTTCAAGTTTTGGTGTAACTACTGTAGCTTTTCCAGGTTTTGATCCTCCACCAATTTTTTCGAGTTCCACATATTTTACTCCTTCACCCATTCCTCTACACATTCCAGCTCCAACACCTGCTCCAGCAAGTCCTGCATGGGTTACTTTTACTTCATCGCCGTCAATAACGATTTCATCAATTCCAGCAGCATTAAAACTAGCTTTAAGGTCTAATGGGGCACATCCAACATGACAAGAGTAAACATGTTTGTTTCCATCTCTGTAAGCGGAATCAATAAGTTCACTATTGTTTCTATATTGGTTAAGCAACCAATGGGAACCAGAAATACAAGGATGGTACTCTACAATCTCAACTTTGTCTCCATCAACCATAGTTAAGATTTTTTCATAAGGTGCAACCCAAGGGTCGTTAAATTTTTCTTTTAATTGTTCAGGTTTTAAAATTTCCATTTAATCATCTAAATTTCTTTTAATCTGTCACACATTTTAATAGCTGCTTCAACTGCTCTTTTACCGTAATCTACACGTTTGTGAGCATCTAATCTTGTCATACCAGGTCCGCTAATTCCAAGAGCTACTGGTTTTTCATATTCTAAAGATAAATCAGCTATTTTACGAGAAGCATGTTGTGCTACGATTTGGTCGTGGTCAGTAGCACCTTCGATTACAGCACCAAGTGTAATAACTGCATCAATATCATCTTTTTCAAGTAATTTTTTAATAGCTAATGCCATATCAAAGACACCAGGAACTGTTACAACTTGAGTTATTTCACAATCTCTGGTTTTTGCTTCTTCTTTTGCTAAACCTAACATCATTTGAGTGATATCATAATTAAATTCTGCGACAACTGCGCCTATATTGTATTTTGCCATAATAAAATCTCCATTTAATTTATCCGAGTACTAAAAGTATAAATCCAGCAACTGCACTGAATACCATAATAAGTATTATAAAAATTGCTGCTATTTGAAGTTTATTCATATTGAATTCTCCTATAATGTAATATTAACTTATAGATTAATACTTTATTTAAATTTGTTTGTAATATTTCTTAATGGTTTTGTTATTTTCCAACTATTTGAACTTTTAATATTTTCATTTTCTTCTTTTAATTGGTTTATGTTATCCTTTAATCTATTAATTTCATTTTCATATTGTGAATCTTTTCTGAATTCTTCTTCAGCTACTTGTATAAGTTCATCAATCTTTGTTGTAAGATGATTAATTCTATTTCTCAAATATTCTTCAGTATTTTCTTTATTTGAACTCTTCTTGTTTATTTTCACTTGCAATTTATCTTGCATTATTTTATTTGCAACTATTTTTCCAGATTCTATATCATTTATTTTAGATTTGTAGGTAATTTCATTTAATTTATCCATTGCACTTTCTTCTTCACATATTGCCCAAATATCACTACCACTTCCAAAGTAATCTGATATTTTTGAAGGTAAATAAGGGTTTATTTTAAATATACTTTCAACAGCACTATCTTCCACTATAAGCACATCAAATTTAGTTGTGAGGTTTAAAAATTCTAAATAGCTAATTGGGCTGTTTATATAGGTTTTATCAAATATATTTTTGCTTAATATCTGTTCAAACATTGTTTTATTTGGGGTAAAAAGATGTAATCTAAATTTATCTTTATATTCTTCATTTAAATTGTCTAATGCATTTATTACATCTTCAAAATTTCTACTTCCAAATATAACTCCAAAATATGCAAAATTTATGTACTTTTTATCAATATTGTAGTCAATATTTTTAACATAGTAGTACTTTTTATCTAATGTTGGGTGTGGACTGATTATGGCTTTTGAATTTAGTTTTTCTCTTATTTCAGAAGGTAAATAGTTTAACATGAATTTTTTTTGATTTTCATTTGTAAATATTATTTTGTCTGCAAATAAACAGGTTAAATATTCACAAATGGAATTTAAAGTATCTGTTTCTGTAATGGATGGATATTCATTGGGAATGATGTTATTGATTTTTTCAATATCCTTTTTATCAATATATCTTTCTATTGTATAACCTGTAGCGGTATACCTTAAAGGATCTGAAAATTCAGCTTTCCAATATGTATCTGGATGTTTTAGTTTATATGCGAGAGCTAAAAAACTAGATGGTATAAAGTGACTTCTGCTGTAAATTTTATCATAAATAGGTTTATTATCTAAAATTTCCATTCCTGTGTTTATAAATTTTAAAACACTCTCCCAATCATCATTAAAGTCTGTGTTAACAGTCATTTTATCTATTATAAATTCATTAACAATTTTTTCAAATTCATAATCTTTTTGTTTATCATTTAGACTTCCACAGATGACACTAACATTATTCTTATTATTTATAATTCTTTTAGCTACTACATTGCTGGTTGTTGTGTTTGTGGGAGGAAATGCATAAGAAATTATTAATTCATTATTTTCTTTATTTAATTGGGCATAATCGTCATTAAGATATTTGTAAGGGAAAAAATCAAAATTATAGCTATTTATTTCCTTGTAAACTTTTTCTAAATCTTTTGGATTTTCTTTAAGATACTCATTAATGAAATTTACTTGACCGCCAGTTAAAGATTTTATAAAATTTCTCATTTCATCGGTTTTTGCAGTTTTAAGTCCTTTATTAATATCTTCAATTACATTTAATCTTCCAATAACATTAAATTCATAAGATACTGGTTGTCTTGATATGGAATTATCTCTCCATAGTCTATAATATGTAGCACCTTCAGATTTATCAACTAAGTAAAATTCAAAATCGTGTTTAGGGTAAAATCTTGCATAGTATGATATATCTACTCCATTTTTCAATTTAGGATTAAATAAAGTCTTTTTAATTTCTGATGTTGGTATTAGCTTATCGGTTGTGATAACAAGGATATCTGGCATATAACTATAAGCTTCTTTAATTATTCCTGAATTTTTCAGTAATGGAGGAGATAAGTATGACTCCTGAACATCTCCTGTATCTTCATTAATATCTAAAAAAGTACCGATAACAACTCTATTTGGTTTACTATATTTATAGAGGGTTTCAAGGTAATTTTTGCTGATAAAATCATCATCATCTATAAAAATAGTGTATTCTCTTTTTGAAATATTTACTCCATGATTACAGGCATTGCATACTCCTTCATCACTGTAAGTTAATATTATATTTAGATGGGGGTTGTTTTTTTGATATTCTTTTATTATGTCTGATGTTGAGTCTTTTTCCCCATTAACAATAAAAATAGCATCAAATAGTTCTGGATTAATAGTTTGATTAACTAATGAGTCTAATAAGTTAGATATGTACTTTTCACCTTTATATGTAGGTATTATAACATTTATTCCTTTTTCTAAATTATTTAAACTCATTAAAATCCCTTTATAAATTATTTTTAATAGCTTCAGCCATCTCAAAGGTATTTGATGAACCGCCAAGGTCACCGGTTAAATATTTGCCTTCATCTAAAACTTTTAATATGGCTGCATCTAATTTATCTGCTTCATCAGTTAAATTTAAATGTCTAAGCATCATAACTGCAGATAAAAGCATAGCTGTTGGATTAGCTTTCTTTTCACCAGCTATATCTGGAGCAGATCCATGCACTGGTTCAAATAGTGCTCCTTCTTCACCTATATTTGCTGAAGGTATTAAACCTAAACTTCCAACAAGTCCAGCACCTTCATCAGATAAGATATCTCCAAAGAGGTTTGTAGTTACAATTACTTCAAAACTTTGAGGATTAGTAATAAGATACATTGCTGTTGCATCTACATAGAAATCTTCACTTTCAATATCAGGATATTCCTCAGCAACTTCATAAAATATTTCTTTGAATAAACCATCAGTTTTTTTAAGGACATTAGCTTTATGAACAGCTGTTACCTTTTTTCTATTATTTGCTTTAGCATATTCAAATGCATATCTTATAATACGTTCCTCTGCTTTTCTTGTGATAATACGTCTAGCTATTGCTCCTTCTTCGGTTTCTTTTTCTTCATCTGCAATATACATTCCTTCAGTATTTTCACGTACAATCATAAAGTCAACATCTTTAAATAAGGAATTAGTATTTGGATAAGATTTCACCGGTCTTAAATTAGCAAACATTTTCATTTCTTGACGTATTTTAACAATAACATCTGCAGCTGTTTCTCCAGCAGCTCCAAATAAACATGCATCAGAATTTTTAATTAAATCCAATGTTTCTTTAGGAAGTGCAGTGCCTGTTTTTTCTAAGCATTCATCGCCTGCATCACCATAAGTATATTCAAAATCAAGGTTTAAAGCATCTAAAACATTTATTGTAGCTTCCATTACTTCTTTTCCAATACCGTCTCCAGGAATTACAGCAATTTTAAACATTAAATACCTCCATTTTTATTCTTCGTGTTTTTTTCTGAGATATGGAATTAATCCTCCTTCATTTAAAATTTCTAACATAAATGGAGGTAATGGTTTAAATTTTATTTCTTCACCATTTTTAGAGATTATTTTACCATTTTCCATATCTACTTCAATTTCATCTTCATTTTCAATAAATTCACTAATTCCAGGAGCTTCTAAAAGTGGAACTCCTACATTAGTTGCATTTCTATAGAATATTCTTGCAAAGGATTCAGCTATTACAGCTGCTATTCCATTTCCTTTAATGGCTATTGGAGCATGTTCTCTTGAAGAACCACAGCCAAAGTTTTTTCCTCCAACAATGAAATCTCCTTTATTTACCTTTTCATTAAAATTAGGATCTAATCCTTCCATACAATGTTTTGCAAGAGTTTCTTCATCAATATAAATTAAATATCTTCCAGGGATGATAATATCAGTATCAATATCATCTCCAAATTTCCAAGCTTTTCCTTTCATGTTATCACTGTGGTACCACTATTTTTCCTTCAATTGCTGATGCAGCAGCTACTGCAGCGGAGGATAAGTATACTTCTCCTTCAGGGCTTCCTTGTCTTCCTTTAAAGTTCCTATTTGAAGTAGAAAGGCTTACTTCACCAGCACCTATAAGTCCGGTATGTCCTCCAAGACAAGGACCGCAACATGGAGCTGATACTAAAGCACCTGCTTCTACAAAGATTTTAATTAAACCTTCATCAAGAGCTTTCATGTAAATTTCTTTTGATGCAGGTATTACAAGCATTCTTGTTCCTTTAGCTATTGTTTTTCCTTTTAATATTCTTGCAGCATCTCTTAAATCACTTAATCTTCCATTGGTACAGGAACCTAAGAATACTTGGTCAATTTCAACATCAACTTCACTAACTGGTTTAACATTATCTACATTATGTGGGCATGCAACTTGTGGTTCTAAGTCACTAACATCAATATCAATAATATTTAAAGATGGAGCATCTAAATCAGTTTTAAATACTTTGTATGGTTTGTTAGATCTAGCTTTAACATATTCTATGGTTTTTTCATCAGGTTCAACTAATCCTGTCTTTCCACCCATTTCAATTACCATGTTAGAAAGTACCATACGGTCTGAAACACTCATATTGGATACAGTTTCACCAGCAAACTCACATGCTTTATAGGTAGATCCGTCCGCACCAACTTGTCCAATTATACTTAAAATTACATCTTTTGCATAGACATTATCATTTAATTGTCCACTAATTTCAAATCTATTGGTTTCTGGTACTTTAAACCATAACTTTCCTTCAGAGAATACCATTGCCATATCAGTAGAGCCAATACCTGTTGAAAAAGCACCTAATGCTCCATGAGTACAGGTATGAGAGTCAGCTCCTACAATAACTTCTCCAGGAACAACATGTCCTAATTCTGGAAGTATTTGATGGCAAACTCCTGCATTAACATCATAAAAGTTTTCAATATTTTGTTCTTCAACAAATTTTCTCATTATAATGTGATTTGTAGCAGAGTCAATTGAATCTGCAGGGACTTGATGATCAAAAGGTATAACAATTTTAGATGGATCCCATACTTTTTCAGTCCCAATTTCATTAAAAGATTGTACTGAGAGAGGTCCAGTTAAATCATGTGTCATAGCTACATCAATATTTGCTATAACAATATCTCCAGCTTCAACATCCTTTTTTCCTGAAGCTCGAGCTAATATTTTTTCTGACATTGTTTTTGACATTATTAAACCTCGCTATAAATTATCAAATTAATATGATTTTTTCTTAAAAAATAATCATAATTAAAATTTATATATTATGTATAATAAAATATACTATCATGAGTAAGTCTATTTTTGGAAGATTTAAAAAAAATAAAGAGCCAGTTTTTGAAGAAGAACCCTCTGTATGGGAAGATAGGATTTTTTGGGTTGATACAATGCAAAAAATTACTTATCCTGTTTTATCTAATTTAAGGAAGGGTTCTCTTAGAAAAAACATGCCTTATATATCTAAGTCTAGCGAAGGACAGAAAACAGCATCCTTTGAAGCATTTTCAAGGGTTTTTAATGGAATTGCACCTTGGTTAGAGTTGGGAAGGGATAATACTGATGAGGGTAGACTTCGTGAAAAATATATTGGAATGACCTTTAAAGCTTTAGAAAATGCTATTAATCCAAACAGCGAAGATTATATGTTTGTTGATGGCAATAATAAGAAAATATTGTCTGAAACAGCTATTTTTGCTCAAGGATTACTTAGGTCTAAAAATCAAATATGGTTAAATTTACCTATTGATGTTCAAGCTAGGATTATCACAGAACTTAAAAATACTAGAAATATTGCACCTTATGATAATCATTGGTTGCTTTTTACTTCAATAATTGAAGCGACTTTGTTAGAATTTACTGGTGAATGTGATATGGAGCGTTTACGTTATGGTGTTCGTAAATTTTGGAATGAATGGTATTTAGGGGATGCAATCTATTCAAATGGAGATGAGGCTAGACAAGATTATTACAATAGTCTTATAATCCATCCAATGTTAAATGATATTTTAATGGTTATGAGAAAATATAATATTGAAGGTAATGACTTTTTAAATAAACAACTAATGAGGACAAGCAGATTAGCTTCACAATTAGAACGTTCTATTTCTCCAGAAGGAACTTATCCATTAGTTGGAAAATCTTTATCTTATCGTACAGGTATTTTCCATGCTTTAACTCAAGCATCTTTATTTAAAATATTGCCAAAAAATATTAATCCTGCACAGGTTAGAACAGCTTTAACTGCAGTTTTAAAATCTCATTTTGCAGGAAATCATAATTTTGATAGTAATGGATGGTTAACTGTAGGAATTAATGGTAATCAACTTGATGCATCAGAAAAAAGCATTAATTCAGGTAGTGTTTATCTTTGTTGCGAAGTATTTTTACCGTTAGGATTATCTTTCAATGATTCATTCTGGTCAGACCCATTTGAAGAATGGTCTTCCTTAAAAGCTTGGAATGGTCATTCTATAGATGTTGATCAACCTATTGATTTCTAATTTTATTTTTTTATTTTTTTCATATATTTTTTATATTAGTTTACATAATATTTTTATCATGAAATTGAACTTTTTTAAAAAAGAGAATACTCTTTCGGATAAAACAGATAGAGAGATTTGGGTTAATATTATTGAACGAATAGCTAGTCCTGTTTTAACTAATATGCTAATGAAACATTAAAAAAGAATATGCCTATTGAATATGTTAAAGAGGAACGTGCTAAATTTGCACATCTTGAAGCTGTTGGAAGATTAGTTTGTGGTATTGCACCATGGCTGGAATTAGGTCCGGATAATTCAAAAGAAGGTCAATTAAGGAAAAAATTCATTGATTTGACTGTTAAAGGTTTAGGAAATATTTCTAATCCTAATTCTAAAGATTATCTAATTTTTGATGAGCCATATCAACCTTTAGTAGATTCAGCACATTTAGCTGAAGGTTTAGTACGTGGTAAAACTCAAATTTGGAATAGAATGGATAGTGAAAGTCAAGAAATGTTAATTGAAGCACTTAAAAAGACTAGATCTATTGAACCTTGGAATAATAATTGGATTCTTTTTCCATCAATGATTGAAGCTTTTTTATTAGATGTTACTGGTGAATATGATGAAGATAAACTCTTTCATGGGGTTAATACATATATGAATCACTGGTATTGTGGGGATGGTCATTATGGTGATGGACCAATGTTTCATATGGATTTTTATAACAGCTTTGTAATTCATCCAATGTTAACTGATATTTTAACAATAATGAAAAAACACGGGCTTGAAGAAAATGAGTTTTTAGCAGCACATCTTCATAGGTTAAGACATTATGGATGTCAATTAGAACGTTTGATTTCTCCTGAAGGCACTTATCCGATTGTTGGAAGATCAATGTTATATCGTACTGCTGTTTTTCAAGCATTAGGTCAGGCTTGTTTATTACATTTAATGCCTGAAAATGTAAAACCTGCACAGGTGAGGTCTGCCTTAACAGCTGTTTTTAAAAGGCAGTTCCTAAGTAATGATAATTTTGATTCAAATGGTTGGTTAAGGTTTGGTTTTAATGGAAAACAAAAATCTGTTGCAGAGGATTACAGTAATACTGGAAGCCTTTATTTATGTACAACTGGTTTTTTACCATTAGGACTTCCAGAAACTGATGAATTTTGGACTGGCCCTTATACTGAATGGACAAGCCTTAAAGGATGGACAGGAAAGGATATTGATTCTGATATGTATATTAAAGATTAGTTAAGTTCGTATAGATTTCCGTAATTATAAAGTTCAATTCCTTCTGGAACTTCTTCTATGATATTTTTAGTATCAAAGATTATTGGAGTTTCCATTTTATCTTTAATTGATTCATAATCCATTTCTTTAAATTCATTATGGTCTGCTAGTATAAGAATTAAATTTGAACCTTTAATAGCTTCATTGAAATCAACAAAGTTATCTCTTTCAATATGTGGTTCATAAATAGCTATTTCATATCCTTTATTTTCAAGTAAAGCTATTATTTCATATGCTGGTGATTCTCTGTCATCACCTGTATTTCCTTTATATGACACACCAAAAATGCTTATTTTTCCTTCAGGAATTATTTTACAAACATTTTCATATACGAATTGTGGCATGGAGTTGTTTGTGTCTCTTGCGAGTTTTATTATTTTTGCTGTTTCTGGTGCTTTTGCATAGATGAAGTATGGGTCTATTGCTAGGCAGTGTCCTCCTACTCCTGGTCCTGGTGAGTGGAGGTTTACTCTTGGGTGTTTGTTTGCCATTTTGATTACATCTAGTGCGTTTACTCCAATTTCTGCACATATTTTTGCAAGTTCATTAGCTAGTGCAATGTTAACGTCACGATAGGTGTTTTCCATACATTTTGATAGTTCTGCAGTTTTTGCTTCTGTTAGCATTAATTCTCCTTCAACAAACTGTCCATAAACCTCACTAGCTTTTTTAGAACATTCTGGAGTTATTCCTCCAATAATTCTGTCGTTGTGGATTAGTTCTTCTATTATTTTTCCAGGGAGTACTCTTTCAGGACAGTGTGCTAAGTATAGGTCTTTTCCGATTGTGTAGCCTGCTTTTTCAAAGATTGGTTTTATAACATCGTCTGTTGACATTGGAGCTATTGTGGATTCAACAATCACTGTGTTTCCTTTTTCAATGAAAGGTAATATTTCATTACATGCTTCAATTACATAGCTCAAATCACAACTGTAATTTTCTGCAATGTAAGGGGTCGGAACAGTTATTATAAAAGCATCTGCTTTTTCTGGGGTTAGGGAAGCATGATATCTATTGTTATCAATGGCATTTTTTATTATTTCAGCTATTCCTGGTTCTTCAATGTGAATTTTTCCTTTATTTAGGTTATTTATAATTTCTTCATTAACATCAACACCAACAACTTCACAATCGCTTCTTGTAAATAATGCTGCTGTTGGAAGTCCGATATATCCTTGACCAACAATACAAATTTTCATATTAAATACCCTCTGCAAATTTAAAAATTAGTATATTAACTAATAATTATAAATTAATTGAATAACTATTGTATTTATTATTAATTAAATATTGGGGATTATTATGAAAGTTTTAATAACCGGTTCTAATGGAATGTTAGGCCATGATTTAATTGATGTTTTAGATGGAAAGCATGAACTAATAAAAACCACTTCTAAAAGTTTAGATATAACTGATGAGGATAAAGTAAAAGATTATATCGTAAATGAGAATCCAGACATTGTTATTAACTCTGCTGCATATACTGATGTCGATGGATGCGAAACCAATGAGGAAATTGCCTATAAAGTTAATGGTGAAGGTGTTAAAAATTTAGCATTGGCTTGTAAGGTTGTTGATTGTCCTTTACTCCATATAAGTACAGATTATGTTTTTAATGGTGAAAATAATAAACCTTGGATGGAAGATGATGAAGTAGGCCCTATTAGTATTTATGGCAAAAGTAAACTTCAAGGAGAAGAAGCTATTGAGAGCATTCTTGATAACTTTTTTATTATTAGAACATCATGGCTATATGGTATTAATGGTGGAAATTTTCCTAAGACAATGTTGGAATTGGCTAAAACTCATGACACTTTGACTGTTGTTACAGATGAAATTGGAACTCCTACCTATACCTTAGATTTAGCTCAAGCAATAGCTGAATTAATTGAAACTGAGTACTATGGAATTTATCACATCACAAACTCTGATTATTGTTCATGGTTTGATTTTGCAAAATATATCTTTGAAGTCAAAAATATTGATGTAAATGTTGTACCAGTAACAGCTGAAGAATTTGCAAGACCTGCATCAAGACCACATTATTCAGTTTTAAATAATTCAAATTGGGTTAATAATGGTTTTAAACCTTTAAGAAGTTATAAAGAAGCTATTAAAGATTATTTAAAACATTTATAAAATAGATATTTTAATTAACTATTAAAAACAGACAATTTACTACTTAATGATTAGGTGATTTAATGAAAGGAATAGTTCTTGCAGGTGGTTCTGGAACTCGACTATATCCAATTACCAAAGCAATATCTAAGCAGTTAGTACCGTTATATGATAAACCAATGATTTATTATCCTATTTCTGTTTTAATGCTTGCAGGTATTAAAGATATTTTAATTATATCAACTCCTAGGGATTTGCCAATGTTTAAAGATCTTTTAGGGGATGGAAGTAGCTTGGGAATTAATTTCTCTTATGAAGTTCAACATAATCCAAATGGTCTTGCTGAGGCATTTATAATTGGTGAAGACTTTATTGGGGATGATAATGTTGCTCTTATTTTGGGAGATAACATTTTCCATGGTCACAGATTCACTGAGATATTGGAAAGGGCGACTGCGCTTGAAGAAGGGGCAGTTATATTTGGATACTACACTAACAACCCAGAAAGCTTTGGTGTTGTTGAGTTTGATGATGAGGGTAATGTAATTTCAATTGAAGAAAAACCAGAACATCCTAAATCAAACTATGTTGTTCCTGGGCTTTATTTCTATGATAATGATGTTATTGAAATAGCTAAGAATGTAAAACCTTCTGATAGGGGAGAAGTTGAAATTACCTCTGTTAATGAAGAGTACTTAAAAAGAGATAAGCTTAAAGTAGAGTTATTGGGTAGAGGAATGGCATGGCTTGATACAGGAACTCATGATGGTCTTCTTGATGCTTCCAATTTCATTGAAACTGTTCAGAAAAGGCAAAGCTTGTATATTGCATGTCTTGAAGAGATTGCCTATAATAAGGGTTACATCACAAAAGAACAGCTATTAAAAACCGCTGATGAACTTAAAAAAACAGACTATGGTCAATATTTATTTAATTTAGCTAATAGGTAGGATATTATGGGACAATTTAAATTTACTAATACCAAAATTGAGGGAATGTTTCTAGTTGAACCTGCAGTATTTGAAGACAATAGGGGATACTTCATGGAAACATATAATGAAAATGATTTTAAAGATGCTGGTTATGATTTAACTTTTGTACAGGATAATCAGTCTAAATCATCTAAAGGTGTTCTTAGAGGTCTTCATTTACAAGTTAATTATCCTCAAGGAAAATTAGTTCGTGTAATTAAAGGAGAAGTATTTGATGTTGGAGTGGACTTAAGAAAAGATTCAGATACTTATGGAGAATGGTTTGGAGCTATTCTTTCTGATGAAAACAAAAAACAGCTATTTATTCCAGAAGGTTTTGCACATGGATTTTTAGTTTTATCTGATGAAGCAGAATTTGTATATAAATGCACAGAATTCTATCATGGGGATGATGAGGGAGGAATAAAATGGGATGATTCAGATATTGGAATTGACTGGCCTCTTGATGATATTGATGAAATAATTCTCTCAGATAAAGATAAAGAATGGAAAACTTTAAAAGAATCAAATTACAGTTATTAAGGGATTGTTATGGTTAATGTATTAGTTACTGGTGGAGCAGGATTTATTGGAAGTAATTTCTTAAAATATATGGTTGATAAGTATCCAGATTACAATTTTACTAATTTAGATGCTCTTACATATTGTGGAAATCTTGAAAATCTCATTGATATAGAAAATAATGAAAACTATAACTTTGTTAAAGGAGATCTTAGAGATAAAGATTTGATTAATGGTTTAGTAAAAGATTCAGACTATGTGGTTAATTTTGCTGCTGAAAGTCATGTAGATAGGAGCATACAGGATCCAGAAATCTTTATAAAATCAAATGTTTTAGGAACTCAAGTATTATTAAATGCAGCTAAGGAGTATGGGGTTGAAAAATACCTTCAAATATCTACTGATGAAGTTTATGGGACTTTAGGAAAAACTGGTTACTTCACTGAAACCACTCCTTTACAACCGAACAGTCCTTATTCTGCTTCTAAAGCTAGTGCTGATTTAGTTGTAAGGGCATATCATGAAACTTTTGATTTACCAGTTAATATAACTCGCTGTTCAAATAATTATGGTCCTTATCAGTTTCCAGAAAAATTAATTCCTTTAATGATTTCCAATGCTTTGGAAAATAAAAAGTTGCCTGTTTACGGAGATGGTAAGAACATCCGTGATTGGTTACATGTATATGATCACTGTACAGCTATTGATTTAGTATTACATGAAGGAAAACTTGGTGAAGTTTATAATATTGGTGGAAACAACGAAAAGCAGAATATTGAAATTGTTAAGTTAATTATTAAGGAATTAAATAAAGATGAATCTTTAATTGAATTTGTAGATGATAGGTTAGGTCATGACAGGAGATATGCAATTGATTCTACAAAGATTCAGGAAGAACTAGGCTGGAAGCCAAAATATACTTTTGAAACAGGAATTCATGAAACAATTCAATGGTATTTGGATAATCAGGACTGGATGAATCAGGTTAAATCTGGAGAATATCAGGAATATTACAGAAAAATGTATCAGGAATAAAAATGACTTCAAATGTTAAAGTTTCAGTTATTGTACCAGTTTACAATGTTGAAAAATATCTTAGAGACTGTTTAGATAGTATTGTTAATCAAACACTTGAAGATATTGAGATTATATGTGTAAATGATGGTTCAACTGATAATTCATTAGCTATTCTTGAAGATTATGCAGAAAAGGATAGTAGAATTAGAATCATAAATCAGGAAAACAAAGGACTTGGTGGTGCAAGAAATACAGGATTATATAATGCTAATGGGGAGTATATTAGTTTTATTGATTCAGATGATTGGATTGAACCTAATACTTTTGAAGAATCCTATAATATGTCAAAGAATTTGGATTTAGATATATTGATGTTTCAAATGAAAGTTTTTAACATTGAAACTGGGGAATTTATTGAGGATCAGCATAATAATATTGATTCTATTGATGATTCATTAATTGGGACTGTTTTTAACTATAAAGATGTATTTGATGTTTTATTTAAGATTCCTCATAATTCTGTAAATAAATTATATAAATATTCTTTTTTAAAAGATATGGAGTTTAAATTTTTAGAAGGAGCTTATTATGAAGATTTAGCATCCTTTTTTCCACTTTTTTTAGAAGCTAAAAAAGTATCTATATTGAAAAAGCAGTTTTATATTTACAGAATTCGTAGTGAGTCTATTACAACTTCCGGAGATGAAGGCTCTTTTGACATGTTTAACATTTTAAAAGATCTTCAAAAGCTATTAAAAGATAAAAATATTTATCCTCAGTGTATGCAGGAATTTTTAATGTTTATTATTGTTAATCTTAAATTTGTGTATCTTAGATTGGCTAATGCTCATAAAAATAACTTTTTACAAGCAATGAAAGAGAATTATGAGGTATTGGAATTAGATAATGTTTCTGAAGAACACTTAATGAAGTGGCATTATGAAGATAGGTGTTTTTATCAGTCTATTAAAAAATCTAAGGATAGCTATGATTTTGATTTAATATTTAAGTGTAGTTGTAATGAATTTTTAGTTAATCATTATGAAGGTTTAGTTAATCAGCTTAAAATTCAAAATCAAAACTTATTAAATGAAATTAATCAATTAAAGAATAATAATTCTTCAGTTAAGAGTAAATTTAAGAATATTTTTAGAAGCTAGTGAGAAAATGTATGAATTAAGTGTTATTATTCCAATTTATAATGTTGAAAAATATGTTGCTCAATGTTTAGACTCAATTGTAAATCAGTCTATTGGAATTGAAAATATTGAAGTGATTATAGTAAATGACGCAACTCCAGATAATTCTATGGAAATTGTGGAAAAATATGCTTCTAAATACTCTTCTATTAAAATAATTAACAATGAAGAGAATCTTGGGTTAGGAGAAAGTAGAAATAGGGGGCTTAAGGAAGTTACTTCTGATTATGTTACTTTTGTAGATAGTGACGACTTTTTATCTAAAAATGTCTATGAAGATTCTCTTAAAAAAATTAAATCATCAAATTCAGATTTATTAATTTATAATTGGGAATTTTATCGTGAAGATGGTGAAATTGAGCCATTTTCAATACATAAACCTCATTTTAAAGAGGATATGATAATTGAAGATTTTAGGCAGTATCCTGATTTTATTTTTATGACTTCTGCATGGAATAAGATATATCATAAGAAATTATTCCAATATCTCAAGTTTCCAAAATCTAAATATGAGGATAATGGTGTAACAATTGAAACTTTTATAAATGCAAATCAAATTTACTTTAATAATGAAGTTACTTATTTTTATAGAAAAAATAAGGAGTCTATAACTCAATTAATAAAAATGAGTAATATTGAGGGGTTAGTGGATTCTATTAATACTTTAAATGAGTTAATTTCAAAATATCCTAATTATGAAAGGAATATAACTTCTTTGATTATAAAATTTGTAGATGATATCTTATTCTGGCTTTGTGATTATGAATGGTTTGTTGATGAAGAATTAAAAGCTATTGGCTTGTTACAGTCAGTTACATACAATATTACAAATGAAAATCTGGAATTTTTCAATGAAAATATTCCTTTTTCACTTTTATTTGAAGGTGATATTAGAAACTTGAATAAATGTGATGATGAAACCTTTTTAGCTAAATTTAAATATTTTAATAGATTAGCTAAGATTAATTCACTAGCTAATTTATATGTTGACACTGGGGAAGGCTTTAATGAGGACAATAAAATAGCGATTAACTATAAATTATCCCGTGAGAATTTATTATCATTTAAATTAAAAGATTTTAAAAATATATGTTCCTTAAGATTTGATCCAATTGAAGGTGCTTTTTCAAAGGTTAAAATTCTAGATATTTCTCCAGATTTGAAAATAGTATCTTCAAATAGTGAAAATGGTATTAATGAGGAATATCAGCTATTTACAACTCTGGATCCCTCTTATATTATTGAAGCAAAAGATGTTGATGAAATCAGAATCAGATTTAAGTTATCTATTTTGAATGATGAAGAATTAAGTAGCTTATTTGTAGATAAAAATAATTTAATTAATGATTTAAATAATCAAAAAGAAGAAAGTAAGAAGAAAAAAGGATTATTTGGTTTTATTAGATAATGGTGTTTTTATGAGTGATATTTCAATTTTAGAATTCTTGAAAAAATCAAAATTTAATCTTAAAAAAGCTAATTATTATAAAAAAATGTATTCTAAGATTATGGAATTAGGTTTATTTGATGAAAAGTTTTATTTAAGTAGTTATCCTCATATTAAGAATTCTGGAATGGATCCTTTAGTGCATTACTTATTCCATGGTTATAAAGAAGGTAAAAGACCTATTGCTTATTTTGATTTGGAAAAATACTTAAAAAAATTTCCTGAAATTGAAAAAAATAATTTAAATCCCATTATTCATTATATTGAAAATAATAATGAAGGATTTATTATGAAATATAATCCTTTTGAACTTATGAAAGAGAGGATTTTAAGTACTAATCTTTCTTTTTTAAATAATTATGAATTTGATGAAGAACCTCTTGTTTCAATTATTATTTTAAATAGGAATGGTTTAAATCATTTAAAGGTTTTATTCAAGGATTTTGATAAAAAAACCAATTATTCTAACTATGAAATCATTGTTGTGGATAATGCATCTTGTGATCAGTCAGTTGAATATTTATATTCTCTTAAAAAGGATTTGCCTATTAAAATCATTGAAAATACTGAAAATGTATCTTTTTCTAAAGGAAATAATGATGCTGCTAAAATAGCTAATGGAAAATACCTGCTTTTATTAAATAATGATATAGAGCCAACTTATGGGTGGCTTAATGAAATGATGGGAACTATGTTAAATAATGATAATGTTGGAGCAGTTGGTGCCAAACTGATATTTCCTTATTATGAAGATATTTCAAATCAGCCTAAATCTTTTTCAATTCAGCATGCTTCTGTCAAGTTTAGAGAAGAGTTAACTCCTTATATTTATGGACCTTATCATGAAAACATGTTCAATACCTTGATTTTTAGAAATAACTTAAATACATTAAAAAAAGTAATTTCCAATACTGCTGCATGTATTTTAATTCCTAAATCTATTTATACTCAGTTAGGTGGTTTAGATGAGAATTATTTTTATGGTTATGAGGACATTGATTTTGCATTTAAATTATATGAAGCAGGTTATGATTCAATTTTTAATCCACAAGCATTGTTATTTCATCATGAATCAGCTACAAGAGTTGATGATGAGCGTAAAAATCAATTAAATTATGAAAATATAATGTATTTTTTCAATAAATGGGGAAATTTATTGTTTAAGGAGATGTTAAGGGATAAATTGGAAGGAAATAGATTTTTTACTAATAAAAAATTAGATTTTTCAATTATAAACACTCATGATGAGAATAAAGAATTTATTAAAGAATTATCACAGGAATTAAATAAAAAATATAATGTTTTAATCCTTTCTAATTTAAATAATAAAATTCTAGGTCCTAATTGTGATATAGTTATTTCATTTAATCCAGAATATGAAATTGATAAAACTGTATCTAGATTAAATTTAATTAAAATTTTAGTGTTAAATGATTTAAATGAGGAATATCAAAAGTATTTAGATAATTATGATTTAGTTTTAACAAAAGATTCTACAATAGAAAACGCCATTGTATTTGAGTCTAATAATGGTAAATCATTTTCAAGGGAATTATTGAAGATTATATTTGATTGTTATATTATGGGATGATAAAATGTATGAGGATATTTATGAAGTGTTTAAAGAGGTTGCCGAAGATAACATAAATAGGGAATTATTTAATCACTCTAAAGAATCTGCAGAAGATACAATTGAAGATATAAAAAATAATAAACTTCTTATTTATACGGCTTTTACTGGTGGTTATGATTCTTTAAAAGAACCAGAATTCATTGATGAAAATTGTGATTATGTCTGTTTTACTGATAATCCTAATTTAAAATCAGATACTTGGAAAATAATCTTCATGAAAGAGTCTACTTTAGATAATAATAGGAAAGCTAAACAATACAAAGTTTTACCTCATAAATATTTCCCAGATTATAAGTATAGCTTTTGGTTAGATGGTACATTTAAAATAAAGGGGAGCATAAGAGAATACATATATAAAAATATCAAAGCTAATTCTCCAATGCTTAATGTTATTCACACAGAAAGGGATTGTATTTATGAGGAATATGAGGCATCTAAAATCATTCCTAGATATCCTAGAGCAGTTATGGAAGAACAAATTAATAATTATAAAAGTGAAAATTTTCCTGAACATTATGGGCTTGCTGTAATGGGGGCTATTTTTAGGCAACATAATAATCCCGAGGTTATCAGTCTTATGGAGGCTTGGTGGGAAGAAATTATAAAATATTCTAACCAAGATCAACTTAGTTTTGCTTATGTGGCATGGAAACAAGATTTTCACCCTTCTGTTTCTCTTTTATATTATTGGGATAATGAATATTGGGCAAAGGAAGGGGAATATCATCATAAGGTAGTTTTACCAACCCCAATAACAAGTGATAATCTAAGATCAAAAATTGGAGTACAAGTTAAAAATATGAGTCTTGGTGACACTATTGATTTATCTAAAGAAGAACTATTATTATTAATAAATGATGTTAAAGGATTAGCAGGTTATAGAATTGATACTGCTGGAAGAATTGGGTTTTTAAATAATGAGTATTCGATGATTTTAAATTCCAATTCTTTAAAATTAACAAAACCTTTAAGAATAGCAGGTAATTTAGTTCGTAAAATTAGAAATAACCTTTATTTTCAAGCAATAAAATATTTTAAAGCGGATTTTTCCAGTCAATTAACTATTTTTAATAGAATTAAAAGTTTAAATCTTATTGATGAGGAAAGATATTTAGCTATTCATCCAGAAGCAGGTAATAATCCCATACTTCATTTTATAGCTAAATCATCAAAAACAGATTCTATTGAAACAAAAATGAAATATGTAAATCCTTTGTTTGATCTTAATTATTACTATTCATCAAATAATTTAAATTTAGATATAGATCCAGTTATTCATTTTGTATCTAAGGGGTTCTTTAAAAAATATGATTTTAATACAGAAGTAAGTTTTTTTGTTGAAAATTTTAATTTGGATTTAAATAAACAATATGAAAGTTATGTAAATAACCGTATTGAATGTGAAATCAAATCAAATAATTATATCTCTGATACTGAAGTTTTAACTTATTATATTGAAAAAAACACTCCTTGTAAAACAGATAAAATTAAAGTTGGTGTATTTTTAGAAGATTCCTTTGATAATATGAATGCATGCCCATTTATTAGACTTCATATTCCTTTTAGAAAATTAAGTAAATCTGGAGATTATCAATTTTTTGTTTATGGGCATGAATTATTACCTAAGTTAGATATGAATAATATAATTAATTGTAAACTATTTGACATTATTGTTATTCAAAGAAATAATTCATATTCTACAGAATTACTTAAAAAATGTAAAAAATTTGATATTAAAGTTATATATGAAACTGATGATGATTTAATGGATTTATCCTCTTCAAATCCTTCATTTAATTATATTCATGGAAATAGAGATAATATTACAAAATTAATTGAAAACGCGGATGAAATAACGGTAAGTACTCCTGAATTGAAAAATCGTTTTTTAAATGCAGGTTATAATAATGTTGAGGTAATTAAAAATTATTATATTGATGAAATAACTTCATTAAAACATTTTGAAAATAATGAAACTAATTTTATAAAAATTGGTTATTTTGGAACATTAACTCATGATGAAGACTTAGAATTGATTCATAATGTAATTTTAAGAGTTAAAAATCAGCTATCTTTGGAAAATATTAATGTTGAGTTGGAAGTTGTTGGAGGTGCTGTTAATAATGCACAAGGTTGGTACAATGTTAAACAATTGCCATTTTATCCAATGCCAATGGTTACATTCATGAAATGGTTAAATAAAAGTGTTGATTGGGATATTGGTATTGTTCCTCTTGTTTATAATCAATTTAATAAATGTAAAAGTGAATTGAAATATATTGAGCTTTCAACATTAGGGGTTCCAGTTATTGCAAGTAAAATAGATGGCTATGAAGAAGCTATTGAAGATGGTGTTAATGGATTTTTAGCAACTTCTGAAGATGAATGGGTTTCAAAATTAATAACTTTAATTAAAGATCCTGTTTTAAGAAATGGTATGGTGAATAATGCTCATGATAATATCCTTAAAAATTATAGTTTGAAATCACGCGTTGAGCAGTGGGATGCTGTTTTTAAGAGTTTGATTAATGATTAAATTTATTTTTTAATCTTTCTTTTATGTTCTTTATTTTGTAGTTAAACCATCCTTTGGTGGTTTGGAGATGGGCTATACGTTTTCTTTGCTCTTCTATTTCTAATTCAAGAAGATGCATTCTATTTGTACATGCATCATACTTTTCTATTTTTTCGTAAGCAATATCTAAGTTTTCTTCAGCAATATTCTGTATTATATCTTTTATAGTATCATTTGGAGGGAATGGTGAGATGTTATTCATTTTTTTAAAAAAAGGAACTGATTTATTAATTAACATCTTTTTATCATCAGAGTTTATTGTTTCACTTAAAGCAACATCACTAAGCCAGCATGATAAATGTTGATTGAAAATAGTATCATAATATTTCATAGCATTATTTTTCTTTAATATGTCTGCAGTACTTTTATACCCTTCAATTAATCCATTTAAATAATGCATTCCTTTAGATAAACTTGTTGAACTTTCTTCCCCAGTTCTTAATCTAAAATTATAAACAACATCATTGATAAATACTATTTTATTTGAATTTACAAAAACATCAATCATAAAAGTTAAATCTTCAGCAAAAACTCCCTCTGGGAATGTGATTTTGTGTTTTTTGAGGAATTCTTTAGGGAAAATCATTCTCCAAATTCCATTTATGGATAGGAAAAGTAAATTTTCATCAATTGAATTTAGAATAACATCTTCTGTAATCCAATCTTCAGTTACTATGTTGTTTTCTCCAAAATTTTGGAATTTACCAATAGCTACATCAGCAGAATTTTCGGTTATTGCATTATATAACTTTTCTACACTTGTACTTGGATATTTATCGTCATGATCAATGAACATTATATAATCTGCTTGTGCATGTTCAATAGCTATATTTCTTGCTCTTCCAGGGGTCCCTGTTTTTTTTCCTGACTCATATGTTTTAATATTTTCATATTTTTTACAGTATTCATCAATAATATCTTGAGTGTTGTCAGTTGAATAATCATCAATTATTATTAATTCAATATTTTCAAACCCGATAGTCTGATTTTTAATAGAATCGATTGTTTCATCTAAAAAATCAACACTATTATATGTTGGAATTATAACAGTAACCTTATAAGACATAAATTTTATTTTATGTTACAAATTATATTAATATACTGTTCTCATATAGGGTTGTGTTAAATATGGGTTTTAAATCTCATCCATTACTTTTCATTGCTGTTAAATCAAAGGGAAACCTTAAAAAAATAGATATTAATAAGAAAGCCTATGAAAATATTAAAAATCTGAATCTTATTTCTCATGAAGCTTATTTTAAAGTTCATTCTGATTGTTTTGAAGAAAAGATTTCTCCTGAAATTCATTATTTATACTATGGGATTAATGATGAGGATAATTTGAAAAAAACTTATGTTAACAACCTTTTTGATGTAGAATTTTATAGAAAAAATTATTCTGGGGATGAAGATCCGATTTTACATTATGTTTCTAAGGGTTTTTTCAATAAGAACTTTATTAATCAGTGGGATTATAATTATATCACTTCTTTAAATGAAGATTTATCAAAACAATTCTATAAAAATCAAAAATTTAAAATTAAAGAAGAATTAAAGCATAACTATTATATAACTGATAAAAAAATTTCTATTCCTTATATTAATTCTAATATTGAATTTAAAACAGATAAAATAAGAGTAGGGGTTTTTATCAATGATTCTTTTATTAATTTAGCACCTTGTCCATATATTAGAATTCATGAACCTTTCAGTCGACTTTCAGACTCTGGAAAATATAATTTCTTTGTGTATGGTATGGATAGCTTTGCATTAATGGATATTGACGAAATATTAAAAGTTAAACAGTTTGATATTGTTGTTGTTCAAAGAATTTTACCATTTTTAGATGTTTTAGTTGATAAATGCCTTCAACATGGTATAAAAATGGTTTATGAAACTGATGATGATTTATTGGGTGTTGAAGAGAGCAGTCCCTCTTTTGAATATGTTGATAGAGTTAGAAGAAGTATGGAAAAATATATTGATAACTGTGATATTGTTACTGTTACCACTCCGGCACTTGCTGCGAAATTTCCAAATAAAAAGGTTTGTATTATAAGAAACTATTATGTGGATTCTGTGTTTCAAATAAAAGAAGGTATCAAAGAGGAAGGGCCAATTACTTTAGGCTATTATGGGACTTTAACTCACACAAAAGATTTACTGTTAATTAAAAATCCTATAATCACACTTAAGAAATTAATGAAAGAAGATTATGGGATTGAGGTTAGATTTGAGATAATTGGTGGTTTTAATGAAGGAGATGAAGTTGATGATAGCTGGTTTGATGTAATTGATTTACCTCCAAACCCAATGAATTTTGCTAATTTTATGGGTTGGCTATTTAAAACTATTAATTGGGATATTGGTGTTGTTCCACTAGAAAATTCTAATTTTAATAAAGGGAAAAGTGAATTAAAATACATTGAGCTTTCTGTTTTAGGAATACCTGGAGTATATAGTGATATGGAAGTTTATAATTCTGTTGTTTATGAACAGTATAATGGATTATTGGCTAAAACTGAAAAAGAATGGGTTAATCAGATTAAAAAGCTTATATTGGACATGAATTTAAGAAAAAATATTCGAAATAATGCTGTTAAGGATGTTATTGAAAATTATTCTATTTCTAGCAGGATTCAAAAATGGGATATGATTTTTAACAAATTGATAAATTAGATAGTCTTTAAAATGCAAATATTTATATATGTGTTATTATTTTAACCTATACTTTTATATACTTCAAATTAGTTATTATTAATGGAAGTTTATTTTATTATTTTTTTAAACTTCAAGTGTTAAGTGGAGGATAAACATGTTGGAATTTTTAATGCCTTACATGGCTTTGTTAGGTTTATTAATATTCGGAAATATAGAAAACTTAGTACTTGCTTCACAAGGGGTTGTAGCTGGTGCTAGACAAGGCAGGTTATTTTTAATGAGTGTAGCCTTCGTTGTCATGTGGTTATTATTAGGTACTTTTGGTACTATGGCTGTAGAAGCTTATGCTCCTTTCATTGAATTTATTGGTGGACTTGCAATCTTTGTTTTAGGTCTTCAAGCAATGATTGATTCTGTTAAAGGAGAAACTAAAAAAGGTGTACTTGGTAAACATGCACCTAAAGATGAATAGGTGATTATGATGGCAGGAGAATTTAAACAATTTATTGGTTTATTAATACTTGGTAACATTGAAAACTTAATTATTGCATCTTTAGGGGTTACAAAAGGACTTAATCCTATTGTTTTAAGTTTATTAAGTTTATTCTTTGTAGTTGCTTGGTATGCTATAGGTACTTTTGGTACTAAATTTGCTATTAAATATGCAAATTATATTACATTCGTTGGTGGACTTGCTATATTCTTACTTGGTATACAATCCATGGTGGAATCAGTCCCTGGTATGATTGAAATTATTAACGGTTAATTTGAAAGAGTTTTTAATCTAATTTATTAGTCCTAAAAACTTTTTTAAATTAATTTTATCTTTTTTTTATTATTTTAACACTTTTTTTATAGATATCGATATATTTAATTAAGATTAACACTAAATTTTAAGTAATTATATAAAAATTAGCTGGTTTTTAGTATGACTGAAGAAAACATTGATCCTTATGAGGTTATTAGAACTAGATATGAATCAAATGTTGATAGTTTTACTTTAAGTAGACTATTTAATTATACAAAAAAAGTTGATAATAGTTTAGTAGAAGATATTGAAAAAAATAAAATAGCTATTTACACTGCTTTTACTGGAAACTATGATTATCTTAAAGAACCTGAATTCATTGATGATAATTGTGATTATATTTGTTTTACTGATAATCCTAATTTAGAGTCTGATACTTGGGATATAATTCAAATGGAAGATTCTACTTTAGATGATAATAGAATAGCTAAACAATATAAAGTATTTCCTCATAAATATCTTCCAGATTATAAATACAGTTTTTGGTTAGATGGATCTTTTAAAATTGTGGGCAGTATTAGGGAATATGTCTATAAATATATTAATTCTCCAATGTTAGTTGTTGTCCATCCAGAAAGGGACTGTATTTATGATGAAGCATTTAGTTCTATCCAATTTGAAAGATATTCTAATTTTACAATTGGAAAACAAGTTAATGATTATAGAAAAATAGGAATGCCTGAACATTATGGTCTTGCAGCTATGGGTGCTATTTTTAGGCAACATAATCATCCAGATGTTGTTAATCTTATGGAAGACTGGTGGGAAGAGATTATCGAATACACTAATCAGGATCAACTGAGCATTGCTTATTTAATGTGGAAACATGATTTTCACCCATCTGTTGCTTCAGAATATTATTGGATTAATGATTACTGGAAAAAAGAAGGTCAATATCATCATAAACATGAAATTACTAGCTATTTAACTTCATGTAATCTCATTGAATCTTTAGAGGGTAATATTCAGGATGTCAATACTTTATCTAAGGAGGAAATGAATCTCTTATTTAATGATATTGATGCACTTAAGTTTGAAGTAAATGAACTTAATATTCAGAGGGATTATTTAGACAATAAAATTAACAATGCAAAGAACTCCTTTTCATGGAAAATAACTGAAAAATTAAGATCAAAAAAGTAGGGATTAATTAATGTCAAATAATATTTTTAAATTTCTAATTAAAGATAAATTCAAATTTAAATTCGCTTTAAAGAATTTTAAATTTTATTCAGAAATTAAAAACTCAGATTTTTTTGATGAATCATTTTATAGGAAAACCTATTCTGAATATTTAAAAAATGAGGATCCGTTGACTCATTATTTAACTGAAGGCTATAAATTAGGTTTTTTACCTAGCTTAAATTTTGATAGTGATGCATATTTGGAAACATATCCTCAAGTTAAAAATGCTGATATTAATCCGCTTCTTCATTATATTGCTCATGGCCAGTATGAGGATAAGCTGGTTCAAAGTGCATATTCAATTAGACGGAAGGAAGAGATTTTAGAAACCAATTTAATGTTTTTAAATAATTATAAATTTGAAAGAGAACCTTTAATATCAATTATCATTCTAAATTTAAATGGTTTGTCTCATTTAAAACGTTTATTCAAGGATTTCGATAAAAAAACTAATTATTCTAATTATGAAATCATTGTTGTTGATAATGGGTCTAGTGATGAATCTGTTAAATATTTAAAGGATTTAAAAGAAGAATTGCCTATTAGAATTATTGAAAATTCTGAAAATGTATCGTTCTCTAAAGGAAATAATGATGCTGCTGAAATAGCTAATGGAGAATACTTGCTTTTATTAAATAATGATATAGAACCTACTTATGGCTGGTTAAATGAGATGATGGGGGCAATGCTTCACAATGAAAAAGTAGGTGCAGTAGGTGCTAAACTTGTTTTCCCTTATTATTATTTAGATAAAAGTAAATCTTATAAAATTCAGCACAGTGGAGATATATTTGCTGAAAGAATGACTCCCTGCTGCTTATATGCAAAAAATAATTCAAGTGCTGATTTAGATTTATTTGATTCTCATCTTAATGGAACTAATAAGTGCATTGCGGTAACAGGTGCAGTAATGCTTGTTAAAAAGGATGTTTATATGGATTTGGGAGGGCTTAGCGAAGATTATAACTATGGTTTGGAGGATGTTGATTTTTGTTTAAATCTTCATAAAAATGGTTTTAATACTTACTGTTGTGGTTCTGCTTTATTGTTCCATCATGAATCAAGCACTAGGGTTAAAAATAAAGATTACTTTGATAATGATAAAAAGAATTACAACGTATTCTGGGATAGGTGGGGTAGCTATTTATCAAAACACGTTCTCTTAGATAAAATTCATAATGAGAAATTTTTTTCAGTGAAAGATTTAAAAATTGTTCTTATTAATGATAATTCTAATTTTGACAAGCTTGTTTCTGAAATGGTGAAAGCTTACAGTGAATTAGGATATGAAGTTACAGTTATTTCCAATATTGAAGACAAATGTCTTGGTAACTCTACAGATGTTGTTATATCTTTAGTTGATGAATATGACTTTAATGAGGTAATATCTAGGGATGATGTTGTGAAAGTTAGACTCCATATAGATTCGGCTATGCCTCAAGCAAGTATCGTAAGTTCAGATTCAGTTAAAGATGATGATGTATTTCTTTTAGATAGTGAAAGCCCTGTAGGGTTTGCTTTAGACATTATTGACCATATTGAGTATAGTTTAGTTTCATGTGATGGATTTTTATGGGATTAAAAGATAAATTTCTTAGTAAGATTCCTGAAGCCTATATCTTACATAAAACTCATGATAAGAAAATGGCTAGGTTAATTATAAAGGGTTATAAGGCTATTAGAAAAAATAATCTATTTGATGATGAATTTTACCTAAGTAATTATCCTAAAGTTAGAAACTCTAATATGGATCCTTTGCTACATTACATATATTTCGGTTTTAAAGAAGGAAAAAGACCAAATAAAACTTTTGATGCTCTTTTTTACAAATATAATTATAATGATGTTAATATTAATCCATTAATCCACTATGCATTATATGGGTTAGCTGAAAATAGGCAAATCATACCAGAAAATAATTTGGAAGGATATAAAAAGTCTAATAAAAAAAGAATTCTTTATATCTTACATGAAAAGATTGGAACTATTGGTGGAACTGGTTTTACTAATCTGGATATTATTGAGGGGTTGGACGATTCATATGAGAGATTTATTTTAACATCAACTGGCGAAGAGTTGGAATTATGGATTTACAGTGGAGAAGGACTTGAAAAAATTTATCATGAGGAAATTAACTTCTCCAATGACTTTTCTAGAATTGATGAAAGTAATAAAAATAGGATTATTTCAGATGATTTTAAAAATCAACTTTACAGCTCTAAACTAGCTACTGTTTATGAAGAAATTCTTGATAAATTAGATGTAGATATTGTCCACGTCAACCATTTAATTAATCATAGTTTTGATTTAATCAATATGCTTATTAAAAAAAATATTCCATATTTGTTAAGTGTACATGACTTTTATTATATCTGCCCTTCTATTCACTTAATTAATGAGAACTATCAGTATTGTAACTTTGATTGTGAAAATTGTCATAGTTTTAATATAGATAATGAAGAAAATTCTCATAAAATATTGGATATTTGGCAGAAATTATGTTATAACATATTAAAAAATGCAAAACATGTTATTTTTCCATCTAATTCAGCTATTGGATTTTATGAAGATGTTTTTAATGGTTTGGATAATTTTAAACTTATTGAACATGGAAGAGATTTAGAGAAGACTTCTTCAAAATTCTCCCTGCCTGATGAAAGACCTATTAAAGTTGTATTTCCGGGTCATGTAAGTCCTCATAAAGGATCTTTATTAATTCAAGAAATTAAAAAATTAGATAAGGATAATAAGTTAGAATTCCATTTTGTTGGAACAACAATCCCTAATCTTAAAAAATATGGTATAAATCATGGTAGATATGAACGTGAAGAATTTAACAATATAATTTCAAAAATAAGCCCTTCATTCATAGCTATTTTGTCAGTGTGTCCTGAAACATATTCTCATACTTTAACTGAATCTATTGCTTCAGGAATTCCAGTTGTAGCTACAGATTTGGGTGCTTTAAAAGAAAGAATTGAAGAATATGGGGTAGGTTGGCTTGTAAATCCTCAAAATCCACTTGATATCTACAATAAATTAATTAGCATATCTAATGAAGATTATTTAAATAAAATTGATGCATTATCAAAAATAAAGATTAAATCTAAAGAAGAAATGATAAATCAGTATATTAATCTTTATAATGGAATAATGGGTGATATGGATGGATAAATATAAGGTATCTGTTGTTGTTCCTACTTTTAATACTGGGGATTTTTTGGTTGAGACTTTTGAGTCTTTTAGATGTCAGACTATTGGTTTTGAGAATATTGAGATTATTTTTGTTGATGATGCTTCTAGTGATGATTATACTTTAGATTTATTGGATGAGTTTGATTCTTGTTATAGTAATGTTTCTTCTGTTTTTTTGGATGTTAATTCTGGTTTTCCTGGTACTGGGCGTAATGTTGGTTTGGATTTGGCTCAGGGTGAGTGTGTTATTTTTGCAGATCATGATGATACCTATGAAGAAAATGCCTTTGAAGTTATGTATAATGAAATAGTTAGTGAAAATGTAGATATGGTGATTTGCAACTTTAATCAGGTATTTCCAGACAGGTCTGTTCCATTTAAATCGATATTTAAGAATAGTGGAAAAATTAAAGTTAATTCCTTTAAGGAAGAGCCTGATTTATTAAGAATTCCTGCAGCTATTTGGACAAGAATGTTTAGGAGAGAATTTCTTCAAAAGAATAATATTAATTTTATTGAGGGAATGTTGGCTGAAGATGTTCACTTAGCTATTAATGCTTCTTTTAAAGCATCTGGAATCATCTATTTAAATGATTTTTATGGATATAATTATAAAATCCGGGATTCAGTGGAAGATAAGTCTACAATTCATGTTAGAAATAGAAAGTACATTGAAGCAATCTTGGATGGTTATTATGAAATTGATAGATTGCTTAATGATGAAAATAAAGTTAGTTATGGTAAAAAAATTTTTAAATCTCACTTAACATCTTGGTTATATACAATTGTATTAAGTAAGTTATCAAATAGTGATAAATTAATTTTATTTAGAAAATCATATAATCTATTTGATAATTTTTATATGGAAGACCCATTTTTTAAAGGAAAATATAAAAAATTAGTTAATCATATTATAAATAGAGAGTTTGAAAAAGCCGTGGATGAAAGTAATTATCTTGAAAATATTCAAGAAAATATCAATTATAAAACTGGAAAAAGTCGCATTAAAAGACTATTAAATAAATTTAAAAGGTAAAATATGTCACAATATAAGGTATCTGTTGTTGTTCCTACTTTTAATACTGGGGATTTTTTGGTTGAGACTTTTGAGTCTTTTAGATGTCAGACTATTGGTTTTGAGAATATTGAGATTATTTTTGTTGATGATGCTTCTAGTGATGATTATACTTTAGATTTATTGGATGAGTTTGATTCTTGTTATAGTAATGTTTCTTCTGTTTTTTTGGATGTTAATTCTGGTTTTCCTGGTACTGGGCGTAATGTTGGTTTGGATTTGGCTCAGGGTGAGTGTGTTATTTTTGCAGATCATGATGATACCTATGAAGAAAATGCCCTTGAAATAATGTACAATGAAATAAAATATGAAAATGCTGATGTAGTTATTTCCAATTATTATAGGGTTTATGATGATATAAAAATTGAAGAAGAAACAATATTTGCTGGTGGAAGGGCAGAAGTTGGTAACATATCTGATGATTTAAGATTATTTGAGATTGGTCCTTCAATTTGGACTAAGCTATTTAAGAAAGATTTTCTTATAAAGAATAATATTCGTTTTCTTGAGGGAATGCTTGCAGAAGACCTTGAATTATATGTTCATATTTTGTTTTTAGCTGATAAGATTATTTATTTAGATGATTTTTATAGTTACAATTACAGAATACGTGATTCATGGGATGATAAGTCTACAATTCATTTAAGAAAGAAAGAAACATTTGAAAATATGATTAAAGGTTATTATAAGATTGATAAACTTTTAATTGAATTAAATAAGGAAATATATTTCTCAAATATTTTTAGAAGGCATTTTATTTACTGGATTTTAAGTTTAGGCAGCAGTAATATATCTAATGATGATAAACTTGAATTAATTAGGTATATTAATCCTTTGTTTAAAAAACAGATTCAAATAACACCTGGATTCAATGAAAAACAGTTGTCTTCTTTAACTAAACCCATTTTAAAAGATGATTATAAAAAAATTCTCAGAAATATTATAAGAATTAAGAAAGTTAGGGAGTTTAAATCAAAAATAAAAAATATTTTTAAACATTAAACAATATTTTTATAATAGATTTTTAAGATATAATTATTCATTAATTTAAGTAGTTATTTGTTGGTTGAATTATGTTTGAAAATAATCATATTGTACAAAATTTTTCTAAATATACCTTTTTACTAACTGAGCTTATAAAAAGGAATATTAGTGGAAAATATAAAGACTCTACTTTAGGATTATTTTGGAGTTTTTTAAATCCTTTATTATCTATGATTGTACTTACTATGGTATTTTCATTAATTTTTGCAGGATCTATTGAAAATTTCCCGGTTTATCTTTTAAGCGGTAAACTAGTATTTGATTTATTTGCAAATGCGACCCAAGGAGCTATGGATTCCATTAAAGGGAATTCTGAAATTATTAAAAAGATTTATGTTCCAAAATATATGTTTGCAATTGGAATTATATGTTCGGAGTTTATTAATTTCTTAATATCATTAATAGTTCTTGTTGTGGTTATGATAGCTACTGGTGCACCATTTTATCCTGCACTTATTTATTTCCCAATCCCATTATTCTTTATATTGGTATTAACAACTGGAATTGGTTTAATATTAGCTACTGCTACAACTTTCTTTACAGATATTAAATACTTATATGGGGTTCTTATAATGTTGCTTTCATTTATGACTCCATTGTTCTATCCAATTGAGATTATTCCTCAACAATTTATGTTTGCATTTACAATAAATCCATTATATGCTGGTGTTTCATCAGTTAGGGATATTGTATTAGGAGGTATTTTCCCTACAACTGGACCATTGCTTTATTTGATAATTACATCAATTGCATCATTAATTATTGGAATATATGTTTTCTATAAATATCAAGATAAATTTGTACTTAATCTATAGGAGGTCATTCTATTTCTATTCAAATGAGATATCCTAAAAACTTTAATCAGGTTCAAGTTAATAACTCATCAAGATGGCAAGATTTAGATAATTTAGCTATTGATGATTGGGAATCTTTAGCTTCTTGTAGTATTAAAGGCAATGGCACTCCTAGTTCAATTATTGTAACTAATTTTAAGTTTAACATTCCAAAGGGTTCAAAAATTAATGTTGTGGATGTTAGATTCAATTTTCACAGGGGTTTATCTAAAGAAAATATTGATATCCAAGCACCAATTGTGGAGTTAGTTGGGGTTAAAGGGGAATTCTCACAAAAATCCAATTTGGAAGCTTTTAATCGTCCTGCTGAAAGTGCAGTATTTTTTGAAGGAAAAGGTTTAACTGTAGACGATGTTAATGATGAAGAATTTGGGGTTAAAATTAGATTCCCTAAAAATATTGCTCCTAATGACGGAATGCTTTATTTTGATTTTGTAAGGGTCACTATTGACTATCTAGATCAGCAATATGTAATGAGTAATGATTTTAATTCATATTATCCATATGAGAATAATCCATTGCAGAAAGCAGTAGGCGATGAGTTTATTTACACTGTTTACTTTAGAGATATTTTCGGGTCTAATGAAAACCAGAAAATACATATTTTTGTACCTGGTGGTTTAGAATTGGCTAGATATTATTTCCAACCTGATAAGCATCTTTTAAAAAATAAAAAACCTCAGGATTCATTAGATACAAGCAATCCTAATGAATATATCTGGAATATTGGTTCAAAGAAAAAGGGAATGAACAGATTAAGATTAATATTCAAATGTAAGTCAGAAGGTATCAAATCCTTAAATTGCTATCATAAAATTTTTGGAAGTGCTGATGATTTCTTTGTTGAAGTACATCCAGAAGGTTATGATTGCGGTATCAATGAATATGAGGATATTCTTTTAAAATGGGATGTTGAACTTGAAGATGATGAGGAATATCAACTTTTAAATCAGGAAACAGCTATTGAAGTTAATAATGTTTCAATGGAATTTGAAAAGGCTCAAGAAAAAATCGATAATCTTAAGGAATATGTTATTAAATGGCTTAAAAGGGAAATTAAATCTAAAGAAAAGTTTAAAGCTTTAAAAAATGTTTCATTCACTATTAATAAAGGTGAAAGGGTTGGTTTAATAGGATTTAATGGAGCAGGTAAAAGTACATTGCTTAAAGTATTGTCAGGTGTTTTAAAACCTACTGAAGGTGAAATTGAAATTGAAGGTAAAGTAGCACCTCTATTGGAATTAGGAGCTGGTTTTGATCATAACTATAATGGTAGAGAGAATATATTTTTAAATGGGGCTATTTTGGGATATTCCAAAGAATTTTTACAAAGTAAATATGATGAAATCGTAGAATTCTCAGAGCTTGAAGATTTTATTGAGTTGCCTATTAAGAATTATTCCTCTGGTATGATAGCTAAATTAGGTTTTTCAGTTGCAACTATTGTTGACCCTGAAATATTGATTTTAGATGAAGTATTATCTGTAGGGGATGTGAAATTCCAGAAAAAAAGTTATGATAAAATTAGGTCAATGATGAGGTCTGGAACAACTGTTTTACTTGTATCTCACTCTGTAAGCACTATTGAAACTATTTGTAATAGGGTTATTTGGTTAGATAAAGGTAAATTAATCATGGATGGTAATGCTAAGGATGTTTGTAAAGCTTATGTGGAAGCAGCAGAACATGCAACTGAAGAAGAACGTCAAAATATAGAGTTTTAAGATTGCATATGTATTTTAAACACAGGATATTTGGATTCATTTTTAATCTTTTTTCAAAGTCTAAAATTAATGATAATCAAATAGCATTTGTTGTAGATGATAAAAATTCTTTTAAAGGAAATTTTCAATATATTAAAAGAGAATTCTCTAAAAGAGGAGATTTTAAATTTGTTTTTTTCAATAAAAACAGTTTATCTATTTCTAACATAAAAAAACTTGCCAATTCAAAGTATATTTTCTTAAATGATAATTTTTTAGCTATTGCATTTATGAATTTTAATAAGGATTCTAAAATTTTCCAGCTTTGGCATGCTCCAGGGGCTTTTAAAAAATTTGCAGCTTCTTCAAGCGATAATAAAGAAGAAATAGCTGTTATAGCTAAAGCAAGCAAGAAAACAGATTATCTATTTATTACCTCTGAAAATATTAAGGATTTTTACAGAGATGCTTTTAGAATAGATGGAAATAAAATAAAATCTTTTGGAATTCCAAGAACTGACTATTACTTTGAAGATAAAGACTTCAAGAAGTTGAGAGAAGATTTTGATAATAAATATCCACTAGCTAAAAACAAGAAAATCATCTTATATGCTCCTACATTTAGGGATAATGAGGAGGATAATAATGTTTTTAACTATTTGGATTTGGAGAAATTTAATAATGCTATTTCAAAGGAGTATGTTCTTGCTTTAAGATTACATCCAAAGATTAATCAATTTTTTAAAGGGGATATTGACACAAAAGCTGATTTTATTGATGTTAGTGACTATAAAAATGAGCAAGAATTAATGTTAATCTCTGATTTATTAATAACTGACTATTCATCTATTATGATTGAATTTGCATTATTAAATAAGCCAATTATATTTTTTACTTATGATTATGAGAGATATTTAACTAAAGACCGTGGATTTTACTATGATTTTGAAAGTAATGTTCCGGGTGATATTGTTAAAACTGATGATGAGCTAATTAAATTAATTAAAGAAGGAAATTACAATACTGAAAAACAGGATTCCTTTTTAAAAATGCAATTTGATTACATTGATGGAAATTCTTCAAAAAGGATTGTTGATTTTATATTGGAGGAATAACTATGGATATTAAAGTTAGTGTTATTGTGCCTCTTTTTAATGCTTCAGCTCATATTGAAAAAACAATTCTGTCTTTAATTAATCAAAACTTTCAGGATTATGAGATAATAGTTGTGGATGATGGATCTGGTGATGATGGGCTTGAAAAAGCACAGGAAATCTTATCAAAATCTCCAATAGCTTATAAATTGGTTTATCAAAGAAATAAAGGGGTAAGTGCAGCACGTAATACTGGAATGGAAGTTGCTAGGGGGGAATATTTCATTTTTGTAGATGATGATGATTATATTTCTCCAAATCATATCAACTGCCTTTATAATGCTGTTAAAAACCATGATTTTGCCTTAACTAAAATGTTTAAGGTAAATTCAAATGGAGAACACCTAACTGAAGATTATGCATTAGCTAGTGAAATGTCCTGTGAAGAGTTAATTAAATTAGAACTTAATATGGTTTTCCCTTTTAGCTTTTGTCAATTGATTTATCCTTCCAACTTAATTAAAGAGAATAATATTAAGTTTAGCACAGATGTAATCTATGGGGAAGACACAGAATTTGCACTTAAAGCTTTAATTCATGGAAAAACTGTTGGAGTTTGCAATGAAGCAAGTTATTTCTATTTGCAGCATGAAGGTTCAGCTACTTCAACTGCAGAGTTTAAAAGATTTAATTTTATTGAAACACTTGAAAATATTGCAGATTATTATAAAAATAGGGGATATGATAATCTAGCTAATGAAATAATACATAATAGGATTCCTAGAGCTATTTTTGGAAATATGAACTATTTTTTTTATAAGGGTTATTCTTTTGATGATGTAGTACTGAAAATGAAGGAACTGAATTTATTTAGTAAATTATCTCAGTTTAAAGGAAATTTTAAATTTTCACTAAAAATAAAGCTATTCTTATTAAATCCTAAAATATATTATAAAATGTGGATGAAATTTAAAAAGAGTATATGATTTCTATGAAAGTTTCTGTAGTAACTCCTAATTATAATGGAAAAGATTTTTTATATGCCTACTTTGAATCCTTAATTAAAAATTCCAATGAAATTGGTGAGGTAATCATTGTAGATAATGGATCTAGGGATGGCAGTCAGGAATTTATTAGAAATTACCGTGAAAAGGTAGATTTTCCAATTGTTCTAATTGAAAATAGTCAAAATTTAGGATTTGCAGAGGCAGTAAATCAAGGAATCTCAAAAGCCCGTTATGATTACATCTTTTCTTTAAATAATGATACCGTTGTTGAAAAATCAGCTATTTTAGAGTTATTAAATCTTTTAAATACTGAGGAGAGGATATTTTCAGTATCTTCTAAAATGGTTCAGTTTAATAACTCTGAATTAATTGATGATGCAGGTGATGATTATACTTTACTTGCTTATACTAAAAAAAGAGGAAATAATCAGAATTTAAACAAGTTTATTGAAGTTTCAGAGGTTTTTTCATCATGTGCAGGAGCTGCATTGTATAGGAAAGATTTACTTGAAGAATTGGGTGGATTTGACAGTGAATTTTTTGCTTATATGGAAGATGTTGATTTAGGTTATAGGGCAAGAATTAATGGATATAAAAATCTGTTCTGTCCAAATGCAATTGTTTACCATATAGGAAGTGCAACTACTGGAAGTCAATATAATGAATTTAAAGTGAGGTTAGCTGCCCGTAACAATGTTTGGGTTGTTTATAAGAATCTTCCAATACCTCAAAAGATTGTCAATGTTTTATTTTTGTTTTTAGGCTTTTTAATAAAATATGTCTTCTTTTTAAAGAAAGGTTTTGGACCTATTTATTTAAATGGTCTTAAAGAAGGTTTAAGAACAAGAAATAAAATTAAAAAAGTTGAATTTAAATCTAAAAATTGGAAAAATTACTTTAAAATTGAATATGAACTAATTAAAAATACATTTAAACTTTTAAAAAGATAGGATAACATGGACTGCTCAATAATTATTGTAAATTATCAAACTTATCAATTAACAAAAGATACTATTAACTCTATTATAGATAAGCATCATTCCTTTAACTATGAGATAATTGTAGTGGATAATGCATCTAAAGATGATAGTTTAGCTAAACTTCAAAAAGATTTCAAAGATAAGGTAAAATTCATAGCTTCAAAAGAGAATAATGGGTTTGCAGCAGGTAATAATTTAGCTATTAAAAAAGCTAGAGGCAAATATGTTCTTCTTTTAAACTCTGACACTGTTGTTTTAGATGACTCTTTAGATAAAATTTATAATTACATGGAAGAAAGTGATGATGTTGGAGCAACTGGATGTCAGGTTATTCTAGAATCTGGAGAATTGGATAAAGCCTGCAGGCGTAGCTTTCCAAATCCTCAAAATGCTTTTTACAGGTTGTTTCATATTCCTACAAAGAATAAAAATGATAATTATAATCTTGATGAACTTGATGATGATGGAATTTATGAAATTGACTGTTTAACTGGTGCTTTTATGTTTATACGTAAAACAGCATTGGAAGATATTGGTGGAGGGCTTGATGAGACCTTTTTCATGTATGGTGAAGATATTGACTTGTGCTATCGTATAAAAAAAGCAGGTTGGAAGATTGTATACTTTGGAAAATCTAAAATAATTCATTATAAAGGAGCCAGCAGTAAAAAACAGAAATCAAAATTAATCTATGAATTTTATAGGGCTATGTATGTTTATTATAAGAAACACTTGGCTAAAACTAATTCATTTTTTATAAATGGCTTAGTTTATGTAGGTATAACTATTTTATGTATTTTAAAGCTGTTTTTAAACTTATTTAAAGGCAAATAATGTAACTTATATATATCATTAAAGCTAAAAAATTACACAACGATTTTTTAGGAGATTCCTATGATTAAACAAAATCAGAGAGTATTAAATGCAGCTTTTGTTGTTTTAGATGCATTTGTTATATGTGTATCATTGTTGTGTGCATGGTGGCTCAGATTTAAAACAACTCTTTTTGGACCTATTGGGGGGCATTTAGGTTTTGAACAATATGCTCTTTTTTTAGTTCTTGCTGTTTTACCAACTTATTTGATTTTGTACTTTTCTTTTGGTTTATATAAACCATTTAGAACTCATAAAACTATATTTAATGAGGCTACTCAGATAATAAAAGTTAATATTGTTGCTTTTGTAGTTCTTGTAGCTATTTTATTTATTATAAATCAACCAAACTTTTCAAGGATTATGCTATTTCTTTTAGCATTTGTTGGAGCCTTTTTTGGTATTGTTGAAAGATTTATTGTTAGAAGTGTATTAAGAAATCTACGTTCTAATAATAAGAATTTAAAGCATATTCTTGTTGTTGGTGATAATGAACTTGCTTTTAACTTTGCAAGAAAAATAAGAAATAATCCTTACTTGGGTTTTTCAGTTGCAGGTTTTCTAGGACGTGCTAATAGAGTAGGGATGGAAATTGAAGGCAGTAAAATTATTGGTTCATTTAATGATTTAGATGATATTTTAGAAAAAAACACTTTTGACCGTGTTGTTTTAGCTATTCCTTTAAAATATTATTATCGTATTGATGGATTGGTAAATAGCTGTGAAAAAGTGGGGATAAAAGCAGAAATTATTCCAGATTATTATAAATATTTCCCTGCAAGACCATCTGTGGACATGATTGAGGATTTACCGATTATTAACATTCGATATGTTCCATTAGATGACAATTTCAACAAACTCTTAAAAGGAATAACTGATTACACAGTTGCGATTATAGCTATTATAATTACTTCTCCAATAATGATTATTACAGCTATTTTAATCAAACTAACTTCTGAAGGGCCAATTATATTTAAACAGGAAAGAATTGGATATCAGGGTAAACCTTTTACAATGTATAAATTTAGAAGTATGAAAGTTCAGGATCCTAATGAGGAAAAATCTGAATGGACAACTGAAGATGATCCTAGGAAAACAAAAATCGGTTCATTCATTAGAAAAAATAGTATTGATGAACTTCCTCAATTTTTCAATGTTTTAAAAGGAGAAATGAGTGTTGTTGGCCCTAGACCTGAAAGACCTTACTTCGTTGAAGATTTTAAAGAAACAATTCCAAAATACATGATTAAACATCAAGTAAAACCTGGTTTAACAGGGTGGGCTCAAATCCATGGATGCCGTGGAAATACATCTATTAAAAAACGTATAAAATATGATATTGAGTATGTAGAAAACTGGCATATGGGTTTAGACTTAGGAATAATGATTAAAACAGCTTTAAAAAAGAATCCTAATGCTTACTGATTTTTTAACACATTTTCATTTTTTCATTTTTATGTTTTTAATTAAAATTTATTAACTAATATCTACTAATTTTAGTCTATAAAATAAAATTTTTTTTTGATAAATTAGTTTTCAAATGGGGTCACTTATAATTTATATACTCACATAGTTAAAATTATAATTAACTTACAATGAGGGGTTTTGGTATGGAAGAAAATTTAAGAAATGAATATGAGAAAGTCAAAGATAAAATTTCTGAAGAAGACTTCCTTAAAAAAATTGAATTATTAATGGAAGAAAATAAAGATAATCCTTTTTATAATGAAATGTCTGCTGCTGAGATGATAATTGGTAAATTATCCTCTGAACAAGAGGTTGATCAGATTACTAGTGATGAAGATAGTGATGTTACTAAAATTGATGAATTGTTAGATCAGCGTAGGGATGTAAATATTGCTGGTAGGATTATGCAGATGTCTAATCCTAAACCATTCCAAAGTAAAAATAAGGATGGTAAACTTTGTAATTTAACAATTGCTGATGATACTGGTTCTATTAAAGTTGTTTTTTGGACTGAAAATATTAGACTTTTAAAAGAATACAACGAAGGAGACCTTATTAAAATTATTGATATTGATATTAGAAAAGGATATTCTGGCCTTGAAGGTAGTTTAAAACGCAGATCTACTGTTAAACGTTTAACTGAAGAAGAATGTCCTAACTTCCCAAAATACAATGAAGTAATAACTAATATTGAAGATATTGAATTTGCAGAAGATGTTACTTATAATATCATTGCTAGAATTACTAAAATCCCTAATATTCGTTCTTATGAGAAAAATGGAAGGGAAGGTAAAGTTGCATCTTTAGAACTTCAAGATAGCACTGGAAAAATCTCTTATACTTTATGGAATAAGAATGTTGACTTAATTGATTCTTTAGAGCTTCATGATGGAGACACTATTAAAATTGTAGGTGCTGTTCCAAGAGAAAACAGAGATGGAATCTCTTTAACTCACTGGGATGGAAGAATTGTTAAAGGAGATTTTGATGTTCCTGATTTTGAAGAAGATATCACTCCTATTGGTGACTATCAAGAAATGCAAAATATAACTGTTTTAGGTGTTGTAACAAAACTTCAGGATGTTAAAACATTTACAAGAAGTAATGACGGCAGTGAAGGTAAATTAAGGTCATTTTCAATAGCTGATGGTACTGGTGAAATTAGAGTTACTCTTTGGGGAGATGATGTTGAAATTGATTTAAATAAAGGAGACATTGTAAAAATCATTGACGGTACTGAAAGATCTGACGAATATACAGTGAGTGGTTATTCTATTAATACTAATTGGAATACTCAAATCGTTTTAAATCCTCCTGTTGATGAAGAACGTTTAGCTACTTTTGAAGAGATTAAATCATCCTTACATCCTGTAACTCTTGAAGATATTCAGGAATCTGATGACGATGGATTAGAAAGAGATGTTGTTGGAAGAATGATGGTAATTCAGGAAGCTAGGGAATTTGAAAGAGATGATGGAAACTTTGGTCTAGTTCGTTCAATTTTACTTGCTGATGGAACTGGTAAAGCTGAATTAGCCTTATGGGATGATAAAGCTTCTGACAACTATAAATTAGGTGAAATCTATTTAATTGAAAATGCTAGAACAAGACTTGGAGAAATAGATGTTAGTTTAAATGTTGGTGCTTTTTCTAGAATCATTGAATTAGATGAAGAAATGGCTGCAAAATATAATATTCCATCTTTTGAAGAACTTGAAGAGGATATTTATACTTATAAAAGTATTGATGAATTAGATGAATATGATAAAGATATTAAAGTTATCGCAAGGATTATAGAAGTTTATGAGCCTCGTGAATTTGAAAGAGGAGATGGTTCTAGAGGTGTTGTTAGAAACATTGAAATAGCTGATGATACTGGTTCTATTCGCCTTGCATTGTGGGATGATAATGCTGAAATGCCTTTGGAAGTTGATGACCCTATTAAACTTGAAAATCCAAGTGTTTCATATAATAAAGATTATCTTGAATTAGGAACTACAAGAAACACTTCAATTCTTGACCCTTCTGATGAAGAAATTGACTCTTTACCAACTCCTGATGAATTAAGAGAAATTATCTATCCACAAAAAGAAATTAATGCTCTTGAAGATGATGATCGCAATGTCCGCATATCTGGAGTATTTAAAGATTCTTCAAGCAATATACTTCGTGCTAGTTGTCCTAGCTGTGGAAACAGATTAGAACCGGGTTCTGAAAATGATGATGGTGTAGTTTGTAGTTTCTGTGGTGATGTTATTGATGAACCTAATTATCTTTTAAGGCTTTCTGGAAGATTTGAAGATAATACTGGTGAAGTCCCAATCACTTTCTTTAATAAGTTAGTTGAAGAACTTCTTAATATGGATAAAGAGGAAATTATTAACTATGTTGAAGAAGGTGGTTCATTTGAAGGAAAACTTGATGATTTAAGTGGGATGAAGATGGAAGTTATTGCCAATGTTAGATTTGATGAATATCATGAGGAAGTTGGACTTAATGCTAGAAAAATTTTAGATAAGGAAAGATTTTAGATAAATATTACTAAGGAATGATTATTATGGTGGAATTAGAAGATTTACCAAGTGTTGGTGAAAAAACTGCAGAAAAACTTAGAGATGCTGGTTTTGCAGATATGATGAGATTAGCTACTGCTACTGCTAAAGAATTAGCTGTAAAAGCTGAAATTGGTGAAGGTGTAGCTGAAAAAGTTATTGAAGCAGCTCGTAAATCTGAAAAAATAGGATTTGAAACAGCGTTGGATGTCTCTGAAAGAAGAAAAGAAGTTGGCCGCATATCTGTTGGAAGTCAAGGATTCAATGATTTAATTGGTGGAGGAATTGAAACTCAATCTATTACTGAAGTATTTGGTGAGTTCGGTTCTGGTAAAAGTCAGATTTCTCATGAATTAGCTGTTACTGTCCAATTACCTATAGAACAAGGTGGTCTTGAAGGACAATGTGTATTTATTGATACTGAAAACACTTTCCGTCCAGAAAGGATTATTCAAATTGCTGATGGTTTTGAATTAGATCATGAAGAAGTTTTAAGTAATATTCACATTGCTCGTGCTTTTAATTCTTCTCATCAAATCTTAATGGCTGAAAGCATCAATGAATTAATCCAACAGGGTAACAATATTAAATTAGTTATTGTTGATTCTCTTATGGCTCATTTCAGAGCAGAATATGTTGGTAGGGAATCTTTAGCTGTAAGACAACAAAAATTAAATCAACATTTACATGCTCTTCAACAAATAGCTAATACTTATAATGTTGCAGTTTTCATAACAAACCAAGTTCAAGCTAAACCTGATGCATTCTTTGGAAGTCCTACAAAAGCTATTGGTGGGCATGTTTTAGGGCATGCTTCTACTTATAGGATTTGGCTCAAAAAAGGGCTTGCTGGTAAAAGAATTGCTCGTTTAGTAGACAGCCCTCACCTTCCTGAAGGTGAATGTGTCTTTAAAATTACTAGTGACGGTATTGTAGATTAATTCTTCAATATTTCTTCTTTTTTTTCTTTTATACAAATTTTTTATATACTACCCATTACATAATATTAATTGTAAATTAGTTTTGTAAAGGGTTTTTATATGAATGCAATTGAGATTACTATTTTATCTATTGTTATAATGATTGCTTTAGGTTATATCCTAAAACGTCTTGATTTTTTATCTGAAGATGATATTACACCATTGAATAAAATAGTAATGAATATTTTATTACCATGTATGATTTTTTCTGCACTTTTCTCTGCAGATTTAAGTGCAATTCATAAATTAGGTGTTCTACCTATTGCTATTATTTGTTCTTCATTTATTGTGGGTATAATATCATTTATTATTCTTAAAAAATTAGGATTTGAAGATAAGAGACTTTGGAGTGTTTTAGTCACTGTAATGATTGCAAATACTGCATTTATGGGATATCCTGTTAATTTAGGTGTTTTTGGAGATGCAGGATTTTTAAGAGCAATATTCTGTGATTTAGGTACTACATCAATATTTTTAATTCTATCCTTATTGTTAGTTCTTAAATTTGGAGGAACTCCTCGTGCTGCAGTTAAGGACATACTGCTCTTTCCACCATTGTGGGCTGTTGTTTTAGGTATCATATTTAATTTATGCAATATTCCTATTGGTCCAGTAGTTGATAATGTTGTTAACTATCTAGGTGATGGTGCTATTCCATTAATTATGATCTCTTTAGGTTTATCCATTAATCTTGGTGGTTTAAAATGGAATAAGGACATGGTTTGCTTCACATCTATAATGAAACTTTTCATTTTCCCAATAGTTATGTTTGCATTTGTTACTGTCTTCCACTTTACTGGGTATGAGTATACAATTGCAATTGTTGAAGCAGCAATGCCTTCAGGTATGTTGTCATTAATGCTAGCTGTTAATTATGGTTTGGATTATCATTTAACATCAGATTGTATACTGATGAACACTGTATTTTCACTAGTTACATTGCCTATTATTATCTCTTTATTATAGGCATTTTTTAATTTTTTTTCAGCTGTTTTTTCTTTTAGTTTTACCTAATTCTTTTTTATACTTTTTTATTTACCTAAATTTTAACGGTTTTAAGTCCTTTTTTATATTAATCTATTTAAAGGGGATGGATTTTTTATTATATATATACTTTACTCCAAGTTTCTATTAGAAACCTTTATAAGAGTGTTCCTACTACATTAGTAATATCTAACGTTATAAAAATATTAGAATAAACTTTTTTTAGGAAATAATTTTTATTAACTTAGATAATGAATTGTCACAACTTGTACAAGGTGATTATAGAATGGCAGAAGAAAATAAAAATAATGAAGAATTAAGGATTGGTGTTTACGTCTGTCACTGTGGTGTAAACGTCGGTGGAGTAGTAAACTGTCCTGAAGTAGCTGAATATGCTAAGACATTACCAAATGTTGTTGTAGCAAAAGATTACAAATACATGTGTTCTGACCCTGGTCAATTATTAATCCAAGATGATATTAAAGAACACAACTTAAACAGAGTTGTTGTAGCAGCATGTTCCCCTCGTCTTCACGAACCTACCTTCCGTAGATGTGTAGAAGAAGCAGGATTAAACAAATTCTTATTTGAATTTGCAAACTTAAGGGAACAAGACTCCTGGGTACACATGAACGAACCTGAAGCAGCTACTGAAAAAGCTAAAGATTTAACCCGTATGGCTGTAGCTAAAGCTAGATTATTAGAACCATTAGAAGCAACCAAAGTAGCAGTAGACAACAGAGCTCTCGTTATTGGTGGTGGAGTAACTGGTATTCAATCTGCTTTAGATTTAGGTGATATGGGATTCGAAACCTACATGGTTGAAAGAAACCCTACCATTGGTGGAAGAATGGGACAATTAGATAAAACTTTCCCAACTCTTGACTGTTCCATGTGTATTCTCGCACCTAAGATGGTAGATACTTCCAAACACGAAAACATTACTTTAATTACTTATGCTGAAGTTAAACATGTAGATGGATACATCGGTAACTTCACTGTAACTGTAGAGAAAAAACCAAGATACATCGATGAAGAACTTTGTGTAGGATGTGGATCTTGTGTAGAAGTTTGTCCTATCGAAATACCTAACTACTACGACGAAGGTATCGGTATGGTAAAAGCTGCTTACATCCCATTCCCTCAAGCTGTACCATTATGTGCAACCATTGATAAAGATTACTGTATCGAATGTATGCTTTGTGACCAAATCTGTGAACGTGGTGCTGTAAACCATCAACAAGAAGCTGAAGAAATTGAGTTAAAAGTTGGTACTATTATTGCAGCAACTGGTTACGACCCATACGACCCAACTGAAATCTATCAATATGGATACGGACGTTACTCTAACGTAATTACCGGTATGGAAATTGAAAGGATGATTAACGCATCTGGTCCTACTGAAGGTCACGTAATTAAACCATCTGACGGTAAAGAACCTAAACGTGTAGCATTCATCCACTGTGTTGGTTCAAGAGATGAACAAATCGGTAAACCTTACTGTTCTAGAGTATGTTGTATGTACTCCATGAAAAACGCTCAATTATGTATTGACCACGAACCTGACACCGAAGTAACTTGTTACTACATGGATATCCGTGCATTCGGTAAAGGATTCGAAGAGTTCTACAAAACTTCCCAAGAAAAATACGGTATTGAGTTCTTAAGAGGTAAACCAGCTCAAATCATCGAAAACGATGACTTAACCTTAACCATCAGAGCTGAAGACACCTTACTCGGTAAAGTAACTGAATACACCTACGATTTAGTTGTATTAAGTGTAGGTCTTGAACATCCTGAAGGATCCGAAGAATTAAGACAAACCTTAGGTATTTCCAAATCTTCCGACGGATTCTACATGGAAGCTCACCCTAAACTCAGACCTGTTGACACCTTAACTGACGGTGTTTACGTTGCTGGTGTAGCTCAAGGTCCTAAAGATATTCCTGACTCCGTAGCACAAGGTTCAGCTGCAGCATCCAGAGCAGCAATCCCAATGGCTAAAGGAGAAGTAGAAATCGAACCTATTGTAGCTCGTACCGACGAAGTTGTTTGTGGTGCTTGTGAAGTATGTGTTGAATTATGTCCTTACGGTGCAGTTTCAATTGTTGGAGATGACGCATCTTCCCACGCTGAAATTAACGTTGCATTATGTAAAGGATGCGGTACCTGTGTAGGAGCATGTCCTTCCGGTGCTATGGATCAACAACACTTTAAAACCGATCAAATTATGGCACAAATTAGTGCTGCTCTTGAAGATGTGGGTAAATAATCCTAGTGATTATTCCCTTTCTTTTTTTTCTTTTTTTAAATCTAATTTTTACATTAACTAGCTATTTTTTAATTCAAATGATTTTCAATATATTCCATTTAAGGACTTATTTTCACAAACATTATAATATAGAATTGCCAATATAAGTGTATAATAATACATTATTTATTGGATAATAGGTGTTATAATGTCTGAGTATGAAAATGAACTACATAAAATTGAAAATATTATTGAAAAACATACTGCTTATATGAGAAATAGTATCAATCTTATTGCTAGTGAGAATATTACTAGTGTTGAGGTAACTGAAGCTATTGCATCTGATTTTGAGCACAGATATGCTGAAGGACAATCTCATGAAAGATTATATGAAGGATGTCAATATGTTGATGAAATAGAAGATTTAGCTATTGAATCCTCTAAAAAATTGTACAATGTTAGTTATGCAAATGTACAACCTATCTCTGGAGTTACTGCAAATTTAGCATCATTCTTTGCATTCTCTAATTATGGAGATAAATTAATGGCTTTAGAGGTTCCTAATGGTGGACATATTTCTCACGCTAAAGTAAGTGCTGCAGGTATCTGTGGACTAAAAACTATCTCTTCTCCATTTGATCCTGAAATAATGAACATTGACATTGATGCAATGAATAAAAAAATATTAGAAGAAAAACCAAAAATAGTTCTCTTTGGTGGAAGTCTCTTCTTATTCCCTCATCCTGTTAAAGAAGCTCGTGAAGCAGCTGATGAAGTTGGAGCAAAAATCATGTACGATGGAGCTCATGTATTAGGTTTAATTGCTGGAGGCCAATTCCAACAACCAATAGCTGAAGGAGCAGATTTAATGATGGGAAGTACTCATAAAACTTTCCCAGGACCTCAAGGAGGAATCATCTTATCTCATGCTGAACATAAAGAGGTAATTGATAATGCAGTATTCCCTGGTGTTGTAAGTAACCATCACCTTCACCATTTAGCAGGTCTTGCTGTAGCTAATGCAGAAATGTTAGAATTTGGTGAAGCTTATGCTAAACAAACCATTAAAAACGCTCAAGCTTTAGCTCAAAGCCTTTATGAATTAGGATTTGATGTTTTATGTGAAGATTTAGGATTTACTGAATCTCACCAATTAGCTATGAATGTTTCTAATATTAGATCAGCATCAGACATTGCAAAAGATTTAGCTGATAATAATGTTATTTTAAATAAAAACCTTTTCCCTGGTGATGATGTAGATAACAGTGATAATCCTTCAGGTATCAGAATAGGTACTCAGGAAATCACTAGAAGAGGTTTAAAAGAAAAAGAAATGGAAGAAGTTGCAGAGTTCATTAAAGCAGTTGCAGTAGATAAAAAAGACATAAAAGATGATGTAACTGAATTTATGAACCAATACACAACTGTTCATTATGCATTCTCAGAAAAAGACGGTTATCAAGTACATAAATTATAGGATATTATGAGAATTGGATTTGCAATTACTGGAGCAGGTCATTTACTTAATGAATCAGTTCAAGTAGCTGAAAAGTTATCTAAGAATCATGATGTCACTATATTCCTTTCTGCTGCTAGTGAAGAAGTTCTTAAAATGTATGGACTTTATGAACGTATTGTAAACATTACTGGCGGCAGATACAGGGAACTGGCTACTGATTCAAATCAGAAGTTCAGTTACCCTATTACTGGAAGATTATCTTTAGGTAAGTATGATTTGCTTATTGTTTCCCCTGCAACAGCAAATACAGTTGCTAAGATAGTCCATGGAATTGCAGACTCTTTAGTTACTAATGCTGTTGCACAGGCAGGAAAAGGAGCTGTAAAAACTGTTATGGTTCCAGTAGATATTCATCCAGGACCTGTTGATACAGTTTTACCTTCCAAGCTTGAATTGGAGAAATGTCAAAATTGTGATGAATGTATTGCAGCTATTACCTGTGAAAATGATGCTATTATCCCAGCTAAAGAAATAGATTTAATGAAATGTGTTGGCTGTGGATTATGTAAGGACAGCTGTCAATATGGAGCAATATCTGAAGGTAAAATTATAACAATTTATATGAGAGATATAGATATTGAAAATACTAAAAAACTAGCTCAAATAGATGAAATCGAAATTGTGGAACATCCACAAGATCTATTAAATTACATTTAGCTATTTTCACAAACAAATTCTATCTCATCTCCTTTTTTTAATTTATCTTTCAATGAATTTGCTTTAACTTCAAGAATATATCTTGCATTCTTGGAAGGTTCATATTTACTCCAAGGTTTCAATGTAGATGTTTCAAAAATTATCTTATTTTCATCTATGAAATAAACATCAATGGGAAACCTCATAAAGGATGTGTGAATTGCTGAAGAATACTTAGTTTTAATTACAAGAGCATAACTGATATTTTTTTTAAACATTAAACCCTTTAAACGCTGAAAATAGCTATCTGCAAATTTTAGCCTTATGTGAATTAATTTATCAGTTGTTTTGTTGTATATTATGGTTGCCATTACTATATTTTCTTATTTTTTATTTATTTTAAATTTTTATCAGCTGTTTTTGTGAAATTGATTTTGAATTGTCAGCTTTTAATTTAGTAGATATTTGTTTTTAGTTGTTTATTTTAGGTATATATTGTTAGCTAGTTGTGGATTTGAAAGATTTATTTAAAAAATTATTTATTTAAATAAAGTTAATATTTTATTAAGAAAATCTAAAAATTATGGGCTGTTAAAAGTTTTTTAATGATTGGTGAAGAGATATCTGATGAAAATATGAGTTATTATTTGAGTAAATATGATGATCTTGAAGGTTCTTATAAAGTAGCTTACGAATGTTTTTTTAACCACACTTGGATTTAGATGGTTAACTGATAGGTTAGCTAATGAAATTTCAGAAAATTATTATGATTTAGAATGGGCAAATATTATGAAATGTTTAGTCAGTACTAATTTAGGAGTTGAAGGTAGGCTTTTTAGTTCTATTGATACAGTATATTTCCAAGGTATTAATGGCTATGAGATGTATAAAGTGGAGCAGGAATATTACTTTAAATCCAGTGTTCTTGAACAATATATTGTGGTGCTCATGGTCTTAATTCAACATGTGGGTTTCTGAAATAATGAAAAATATGTTGGGTGATACTGGGATTTACTTTTATAATGAGTCTGGCGATAATTATGGAAGCTATTGATGGTATCGGGATGGCTCTTGCCTCTCCTCAATTGACTGTGGCTGTAGGTATTGTTGCTATGGGTGTTGGTTTTGGAGTTATATTGTATAATAATGGCATATTTGACCAACATTTGAACTCAACACGATGGTTGTATTATGCAACAGATATAGCTGGGGGCGCTGTTTCTAAAAATATTGTTAAATCTATATCAAAATTTGGTTTAAGCGGAGTATATCAAACTGCTTTTGATATGTTAGTTACAACTGAGGAAACTATGGTTACTGGATCAATTAATGAAATAATTCATGGAGTTTTAAATTAAGTAAATTATAGAATATTATGTTGGTGATGTTATGGCTGATTATATTGGAGATTTATTAAAAAAACCGTCTAATAGTTGCTCATATGAGGAATTGTTACTTCAAAGTGGTATTGTTACAGTATTAAGTGTTATTTTAGGGTTATTTGCAGCTATTTTTCTAGGTAAATTGCTTTCAATTAATTTTATTAGTTTATTTATTTCGTTTTGTCTTTGTTTTTTATTAAATTTTTTATGGGTTGCTTTTAAACCTATTTTCGAAAAAAAAATTAGATATGTTTCTGATTTTGGAGAGGATAAAATTCATTATGAAGCTAGAAGTTCTTTATTATTGCTTTTTGGAATAATGGCAGGTATTTTTGTTACAAGCATATTCTATTTGAAAGGATTTCTTTTTATTCAATGTGTTGGTATTTTTTTATCTTTTGTTTTTCCTGTTCTAGTTATATTTTTAAGAAGAGATTATTATTATAATGAAAATGGCAAATTAAATGTTGAGAATGATTATGAATTTGCTTATGATATCCAAATATTGTATGGTGTTGATATATTTATTGGTTTTGCAACATTAGGGTCTAGTTTTGCATTATTGGCTGGTTCTTGTTATATTTCATATCCTCCGTTGCATTGTTCGGTGATATTTATTTTTATAAGTACAATGCTTTTTTATGCTATTTTATGTCCTGATTTTTGGAATAGATACCTACCTTTTGATGTTAAAAAAAGGGGTGGATTAATTAGTTATTTGTTAATTTGTGGTTTAATAGTTTTTATTATAAATCGTATTGTATGGGGGCAGTTTATTTAATAAAGGTATATGTTAACGATTTTAGAATATGTTTTTTTATGATATAAATTAGAGTATTTTACAAAATTAGGGGTAAATTAACTTTAAAAAAATGTTATACGAGTTTGTTATAGTTCATAATGATATGGTTATTTTTTTTATATCTAATTATGTGGGCACTCATATTTTATGCAATAAATGTATTTTGTATTAATGTTTTTGATTTAACTTGTATAACTTATTAAATGTCTATTTTATGACAACATTTATTTATTATCTAAATTAAAACATATATCATTATAATATTTTAATTATTGATTGTGTGTTGATAAAATGAGAGATAATATTTTTGTTTCTGAACTTAACCAAACTTATATCGAAGACTTAGAAATTGAAATCGTTGAAAGAAAAGGTATAGGACACCCAGACAGTATCAGTGATGGTATTGCTCAATCTGTAAGTAATGCTTTATGTAAAATGTATGAAGAAAAATTAGGTGAAGGTAACATTCTCCACCACAACACAGATGAAGTTCAAATCACTGCTGGAGACTCTGATCCTAAATTTGGTGGAGGAAGTGTAAGAAAACCTATTGACATTCTTTTAACTGGTAGGGGAATTCATGATTATGTAGATGAAAATGGTGTTGAATATCATTTCCCTCTTGAAAGAGTAGCTATTAAAGCAGCTAAAGAATGGTTAAAAGAAAACATCGTCAATTTAGATGTTGAATTAGACACTGTTATTGAATGTAAAATAGGCAGAGGTTCTGGAGACCTAGTTAATGTATTTGACAGGGAAAGCGCTATTCCTTCTTCTAACGATACTTCCTTTGGTGTAGGTTTCGCTCCTTTATCTGAAACTGAATCCTTAGTTTTAGCAACTGAAGAATTATTCAACTCCAAAGAGTTCACTAAAAAATATCCTGCTACTGGTGAAGATATTAAAGTAATGGGATTAAGAGAAAAAGATAAAATCACTTTAACTATCTGCTGTGGTATGGTTGATAAATATGTTAAAAACCCAGAAGAATATAAAGCAGCTTGCGCAGTCTTAAAAGAAGAAGCTGAAAAACTCGCTCCTAAATACACCAACCGTGATGTTGAAGTATTTATTAACACAGGAGATAATTTAGATTCTGATGATGAAGCTGGCTACTTCTTAACTGTAACTGGTACTTCTGCTGAAATGGGAGATGACGGTTCTGTAGGTAGGGGAAACAGAGCTAACGGTTTAATCACTCCATGTCGTCCAATGTCTATGGAAGCAACCTCTGGTAAAAACCCAGTTAACCACGTAGGTAAAATCTACAACATTTTAGCTAGCAGAATAGCTGCTGAAATTGCAGAAAAAATACCTGAAGTTAAACAAGTTCATATTATGCTTTTAAGTCAAATTGGTAGGCCTATTGACAATCCTAAAGCAGCTTCAACCCAAGTTATTTTAGAAGATGGCTGCAAATTAGAAGATGTAAAAGCAGATATTGAAAAAATTATTGATGAAGGATTAGAAAACATTACTGACATTGCTCAAGATGTAATTGCAGGTAATGCAAGAACTTTCTAATTTTTTATATTTTTTTTTATTTTTTATCATAATTCAATCAATTTTATATAATTAAGGAGAATTAAAATGCCGATAAAAGAGGCAGAAAAGTCATATGATCATAAAAAAATAGAAAATAAAGTCCAAAACTTCTGGAAAGAAGGGGACATGTTTTCTAAAGTAAATAAACTTAGAGCAAATGGACCTCAATATTCCTTTTTAGATGGCCCTCCATATTGTAGTGGAAAAATACATTTAGGAACTGCCTGGAACAAAGTAATTAAAGACAGCTATTTACGTTTCAAAAGTATGAACGGGTTCAGTTTAAGAAGACAGGCAGGATGGGATATGCACGGTCTTCCAATTGAACATAAAGTAGAGCAATTAATGGGTATTAAAAGTAAACAGGAAATCGAAGAGGAAGTTGGAATAGCTAACTTTGTTGATAAATGTAAAGAATTTGCAATGGATAACAAAATAGCCATGGAACATGAATTTGATGATTTGGGAGTCTGGATGGACTGGGAAAAACCTTACATGACTCTTGATCCTAAATACATGGAATCTGCTTGGTGGACCTTAAAAAGAGCTAATGAAAAAAACTTACTTGTCAATGATAAAAGGGTAATTAGCTGGTGTCCTCATTGTGAAACTGCACTTGCAGCAGCAGAAATTGATTACGAAGAAAAAGAAGACCCATCTATTTTTGTTAAGTTCCCTGTAAAAGAATCTTTACTTGAAGATAATGATTTACCAGAATATTTCCTTGTTTGGACAACAACTCCATGGACACTTCCTTCTAACTTAGCTATTGCAGTAAACCCAGAATTCACCTACACATTTGTTAAAAAAGATGGTGAAATATTACTTTTAGCTGAAAACCTTCTTGAAGACGTCTTAGGGCCTGCGGAAATCGTACACAAAAAGAAAATACCTGCAGAAAATGAAGATGAAGAAGACACAGTAATTGAAGAAGTTGAAGTCATCTATGAAATTGTTAAAAATGTTACTGGTGAAGACTTACTTGGAGTAACATATACCTATCCATTAGCTAGTGAAGTTCCAAAACAAGTTGAATTTGATGAAATCGATAATGTCCACACAATCTTACCTGGAGATCATGTAGAACTTGGTGAAGGTACTGGTTTTGTACATACTGCACCTGGACATGGTCCTGACGACTTTGAAGTTGGAAAAGAATATGGATTGCCTATTTTCAGCCCAATTGATGAAAGTGGTACTTTTGTTGAAGATGCTGGAAAATATGCAGGTAAATTTTGTAAATCAGCTAATGATGAAATTATCAACGATTTAATTGAAAAAGGGTTAATGTTTAGAAATGAAACTCTTACTCACAGATATGGGGTTTGTTGGAGATGTAAAACTCCTATTATCTACTTAGCTACTAAACAATGGTTCATTAAAGTTACTGATATTAAACAACAAATGTTAGATGAACTTGATAAAGTGGAATGGATTCCTAAATGGGCTGGAGAAGGCAGATTTAGGGATTGGGTAGACAATGCTAAAGACTGGACTATTTCTAGACAAAGATACTGGGGTATTCCAATTCCTATCTGGGAATGTCCTGACTGTGGAGAGCTTAAAGTAGTGGGTTCAGTAGCTGAACTTAAGGAAAATGCATTAAATGAAATTGATGTTGATGATGAAGAGCTTGTTCACAGACCTTATGTTGATGAAATTAAAATGAAATGTGATAAATGTGGAGCTACCGTTGAAAGAATACCTGATGTTTTAGATGTATGGATTGATTCAGGAGTAGCTGGTTGGGCTTCACTTTATTATCCTCAAGAAGATAATGGATTTAACCAATGGTTCCCTTATGACTTTATTACAGAAGGTCACGACCAGACTAGAGGTTGGTTCTACTCTCAACTTGGTACTGGTGTAATTGCAATGGACAGAGCACCATATAAAAAAGTTTTAATGCATGGATTTGTATTAGATGAAGATGGAAAGAAAATGAGTAAATCTTTAGGAAACGTTGTTGCACCTGAGGAAGTCATTGAAAAATATGGTGCAGATGTTTTAAGATTCTACTTGTTATGGGCTAATAAACCATGGGAAGACCTTAAATTTGTATGGGATGAATTAAACAACATAAATAAAATGTTCAACATCCTCTGGAATGTATATGTGTTCTCAACCACTTACATGTCTTTAGATGAATTTGACCCAACAAAGATAACTGAAGATGATATTATTCTTAGAAATGAGGATAAATGGATTATATCAAGGGCAAATAGTCTTGTTCGTGATGTTGAAGAAGATTTAAACAACTTATATTTCCATAAGGCAACAAGAAAAATTAACAATTTCATCCTTGAAGATTTAAGTCGCTGGTATGTAAGGCTTATCCGTGGAAGAACATGGGTTGAAAGTGATGATCCTGATAAACTTGGAGCTTACTACAGCTTATATGAGGCTTTAAATAAACTCATTAATGTTTTAGCACCTATTGCACCACATATAACTGAAGAAATATATGAAAACTTAGTTTTAGGTGTGGATAGTGAAGCTGCAGAAAGTATTCATATGAACGACTGGGGATATGATGCTGATGCAATTGATGAAGAGCTAGAAGCTAAAATGGACATTGTAAGAGAGGTTATTGAGGCTGCTGCAAGAGCAAGAGATATTGCAAGATATAAATTAAGATGGCCTGTAAGCGACATTACAATTGTAGCTCAAGATGAAGAGGTTCTAAAAGCTATTGATGACTTAAATGAAATTATTAAAGATCAGTCCAATACAAAAGAAGTATTAACAGCTACTGAATTTGAAAACCTTTCATTTAATGCAAAACCAAACCTAAAAACTTTAGGTCCAAGACTTAAAGGAGACATGGGTATTGTTAAAAAGTATCTTGAAGAAGCTGACGGCAATGCAATCAAAGAAGAATTGGATAGCAACGGCTCCATCCTCATTGAAATAGGCGACAAATCCTTTGAATTATCTAGTGATGATGTATTATTTGACAGTGAACTTCCTGATGACTTTGTAAGCTCTGAATTTGAATTAGGTAATGTCTTTGTAAATACTAACATTACTCCTGAGATTATGCAAGAAGCAATGGCACGTGAACTTATTAGAAGAGTTCAGGATATGAGAAAAGACATGGATTTAGATGTGGAAGCAAATATTGAAGTTGTTGTTAAAACTTCTACTAAATTCAAAGATCTTATAATGCCTCAATGTGACTTTGTTTCTAATGAAGTTAGAGCTAATTCCTTAATTATATCAGATATTGAGGAATGTTCAAGTGCTAATGATGATGACAATGTTCACATAAAAGAATGGGACATTGAAGGTGAAAAAGTTTGTATTTCTATAAAAAAATAAGGTGTTAAAATGACTTTAACAGATTCTGAAGTAGAATATATTAAAGGAATTCTTAAAAGAGACATGAACTCTTTAGAAGAAGGAATGTTAGATGTAATGTTTTCAGAACACTGCTCCTACAAAAGTAGTAGGCCAATATTACGTTTATTCCCTACTGAAGGAGAAAACATTATCTTAGGTCCTGGAGATGATGCAGGATTAGTTTCTGTAACTGATAAATATGCTCTTGCTGTTGGTATGGAAAGTCACAACCATCCATCAGCTATTGAACCTTATGGTGGTGCTGGAACTGGAATTGGAGGTATTTTAAGAGATATTATCTCAATGGGTGCAATGCCAATAGCTTTACTTGATTCCCTTCGTTTCGGACCATTAGAAGATGAAAAATCAAGATACCTATTTGAACATGTTGTAAAAGGAATTTCTGATTATGGAAATAGAGTTGGAGTTCCAACAGTAGCTGGTGAAGTGGAATTTGACGAATCCTTTAGAACCAACCCTCTTGTTAATGTAATGTGTGTAGGTCTTGTTGAAAAAGACAAAATCGTACGTGGAATAGCTCCAAATGTTGGAGATGTATTCCTCTTAATGGGAGGAACTACTGGTCGTGATGGAATTCATGGTGTAACCTTTGCTTCAGAAGAATTAACATCTGACAGTGAAACTGAAGACAGGCCTGCTGTTCAGGTTGCAGACCCATTCACTAAAAAGAGAGTACTTGAAGCATCCCTTGAAATATTGGAAAAAATCAATGTCAGTGGTGTTAAAGATTTAGGTGGGGGAGGTCTTACCTGCTGTATTTCTGAATTAGCAGACTCTTCTGATAATGGTGCTTCTGTAGACTTAAGATCCATTCCTTTAAGAGAAGAAGGAATGACTCCATATGAGATAATGCTTTCTGAATCTCAGGAAAGAATGGTATTTGTAATTAATCCAGATGATGTAGAGTTAGCAAAATCTATCTGTGATAAACATGAAATCGTTTCTGCAGTTATTGGAGAAGTAACTGATGGAGATAACATGGTAATTATTGATGAAGGTGAAGAATTAGCTAATTTACCAACAATCCTTTTAGCAGACCCTCCTTCAATTGACCGTGAACTTAAGGAAATTCCAGAAGATGAAAATAAAGTTTCTGTTAAACATCCAGACTTAAAAGAAGCTATTGTTGAAGTTTTATCTTCACCAAATATAGCTAGTAAAAAATGGGTATACAGACAGTATGACCATGAAGTTCAAGTTAGGACTGTTGTAAAACCTGGTGATGATGCAGCAGTACTTAGAATAGATGATGAAACAGCTATTGCTCTTACAACAGATGCAAATACAATCCACACTAAATTATCTCCTTTCCATGGAGGTGCAGGATCTGTTGCTGAAGCTATCCGTAATGTAATATCTATGGGAGCTACTCCTTATGCTGTTGTAGACTGTTTAAACTTTGGAAATCCAGAAACACCTGAAATATTATGGCAATTTAGAGAAACCATTAAAGGAATGTCTCTTGTTAGTGAAAAATTTGATGCTCCAGTTATCAGCGGTAATGTAAGTTTCTACAATGAAACTGAAGGAATTAAAATTAACCCAACACCTGCTGTAGGTGTAATTGGTGTTGAAAATATTAAAAACATCAGAACAATGGACTTTAAGAATGCTGGAGATAAAATCCTTTTAATTGGTGAAACCTTTGATGAAGTTGAAGGTTCTGAATATCACAGGGCAGTTCATGGAATTGAAGAAGGTAAGGCTCCAAGAGTTAGAGTTGATGAAGAAGTAGCTAATGGTAAAACTATCTTGGAATTAATTGATTGCTATGATAAGAATGCTATTACTGCAGTCCATGATGTTTCAAATGGTGGTTTAGCAGTTGCACTTGCAGAAATGGTAATGGCTGGAGATATTGGTTGTGAAATAGACTTATCAGCTATTTTAGCATCTGATGATATTGATGATGTAGATTTATTATTCTCTGAATCTCATGGAAGATATCTTGTTACTGTTAGTGAAGATGCTGTTGATGATATAATGGATAAAATTAATGTTCCTGTTTCAATTATTGGGGAAGTGAAAGGGGAAACATTAAAATTAAATGATTTAGAATTAGAAATCAATGAATTAAATGACGCTTTCCATGGCGTTTTAGAAAAATATATGGTTTAGTTAAGTTAAATGGTGTGTATTAATGTTTTTGTCTAAATTAGACTCTTTAAAAGAGGCTTCAAGTAAAATTGAACAACATCAAAAGATTATGTCTAGTGAAGTTGTTAGTCTTGGGGAAGCTCATAAAAGAGTGCTTGCTGAGGAAATCAAATCTTTTCATGATTCTCCTCCTTTTGACAAATCAGCTATGGATGGATTTGCTGTTAGAGCAGAAGATACATTTGGTGCTTCAAAATCAGCACCTAAAACTTTTAAAATAGTTGATTCAATTGGTGCAGGTGTAGCTTCTAATAAAACAATAGGTCCTAATGAAGCTATTGTAATAGCTACTGGTGCTCCAATTCCTGAAGGAGCAAATGCAGTTATCATGAAAGAATACACAGAAACTGTTGGTGATGAAGTAATTTTATCCTCTCAAGTTACTCCTGGTGAAAATGTAAGCCCAAAGGCTGAAGATATTAAAAAAGGGTCAGTTATTTTATCTCCTAAAACTTTTATTAGATATCAGGAATTAGGTTTAATAGCTTCTGCAGGTTACAGTGAAGTGGAAGTTTATAAAAAACCAAGAGTTAAAATAATCATTACTGGAAATGAACTTGTTGACCCTACAAAAGAGGAATTAGATCCTGCTCAAATTATTAACTCAAATCAATACTCAATTTCAGCTATGGTTCATGATTCAGGAGCTGTTGCTGAAGTTGGAAGAGCTCATGATACTTTTGATGAAGTCAAAGAAGCTATTTTAAAAGCAACTGAAGAATATGATGTTATAATAACTACTGGTGGAACAGCTATTAGTAAAGGAGATGTTGTACTGGATGTTATTGATGAAATTGGAGACATGCTATTACATGGTGTTTCAATAAGACCAGGTAAGGCATTTGGTTGTGGAGTAGTTAATGATACTATGGTATTTGCATTTTCAGGTCAGCCTGTTGCAGCTATGGGACAATTTGATATGTTTGCAAGAAGATATCTCTTTAGAATGCAGGGCAGGGACTTTGAATTTGATATTGTTAAAAAAGAATCTGAATTAAAAATACCTTCACAACTTGGAAGAACTGATTTTATTAGAACTTATTCAGATGAGTCACATGCTCGTCATATCTTAAATCGTGGTTCTGGTGTAATTAGGTCAATGGTTGATGCAAACAGCTATATCATAATAGACGAAAATGATGAAGGATATCAGAAAGGTGATATGGTTGATGTTGTCTTCTTTGATTCAATGATTTGGTAGACTTAATGGTGTTTTAATGAATGGGATATGGTATTATATTATAGCTTTCTTCCTTATCTGGATATTGTCTTTAACTTTCAGAAGGCAACTTTCCAATCATGGTTTTGAAATAAATTTTCCCACAATAATGTGGAAAACAAAAAGATTCCATAATGTTATTGAGAAGATAGCTAATTTTTCTCCAAGATTCTGGAAATGGTTTATGAATGTTGGAATTATCATCTCTTTTATAGCTATGTTTTTCATAACCTATTCATTAATACAGTCATTATCAACACTGATAGAAGCTCCTGCAGTTTCAATAGTGCTTCCAGGTGTTGAAATGCCAGGATCCACAATCTATGTACCATTGGGTTATGGATTAATCTCACTTGCTACAGTTTTAATAGTCCATGAATTCTCACATGGAATATTATCAAGAGTTGAAAAGATTAATATAAAATCTGTTGGTCTTTTACTTTTTACAATACTTCCAGGAGCTTTTGTAGAACCTGATGAAGAAGAATTGGTTAAAAGCAGTAAACTTAGTCAGTTAAGAGTCTATGCTGCAGGTTCAATGGCCAACATTACATTAGCTATTGTTGCATTACTTATTTTTTCAGCAGTTGGAACCTATGGAATCCCTAATACTTTTGATGAAAATGGGATTGAAATAGATAGGGTTGTTAGTGATTCTCCAGCTAATGGAGTTTTAAAGGAAGGAATGATTCTAGAATCAATTAATAATCATACTATTAAGGATTCTAATGATTATATGGAAATTGTTGAAACTTTTGTACCTGGTGAAAGGGTATCTATCGGAACCGATCAGGGAATTTACAATATTACGTTATCTGAAAATCCAAGTAACTCTTCCCGTGGTTTTGTTGGAGTTCAGGCAGCTAACCATTTTGAAATCAAAGAAAGTGTAAGTTCTGTATTTGGAGATACTATTCCTTGGATTCTATTTGAAATTTCAACATTAACTCAATGGATTTTTATATTAAATCTTGGAGTAGGATTGTTTAATTTGCTTCCTGTAAAACCATTAGATGGTGGACGTATGTTTGAAATTGTATTAAGTTATAAATTAAAAGAAGAGACTTATAAACCAATTACAAATGCAGTTTCAATAGTATTAGCAACCATTATAATATTCAGTTTAATTTATGGTTTTATTGGATAAAAATAAGATTTTAAAAATAGAAAAGTGAAAGAATATAGAAATTCTTTCGTATTTATTTTATTTAGAAGTATCTAGCTAAGATTCCTTCTAAGATTTTGTAATGACGGCCTTCGTCTTTAGAACTTTCTTTAAAGAAGTCGGTTGCGTCTTCAAGACCTGCTTCTGCAGCTTTGTCGGAAGCTTCTCTTTTTTCAGCGTTAGCCATTTTTTCTCCTTCTAACATCATTTCGATGTTTTCTTTGAGGGTTTCTTTAATGACTCCGTTCATTTCAGCAAATCTTGCTGCATGTTCAGCTTCTTCCCATGCTAATCTTTTGAATACTTCAGCTAATTCCCCATAGCCTTCTCTGGAAGCTTGTCTGGACATAGCTAAGTACATACCTACTTCTTGGGTTTCACCCATAAAGTTATTTTGAACTTCTTTTTCTACATCGGTACCTTTGGTAGTTCCGATTTTGTGTTCGTATTTGATCATAATTAATAACCTCCAATTGTTATTTTGTACTTATTTCTTATATAAATTATAACTCTTTACAAGCTTTTGCTAATTTTTGACCTAATTCAAAGCTAGCATCACTTTCTTCAGCAGTTGGTCTGAAGTAGATTTCTTGAGTGTCGATTACATCGAATCCACATTCTTTAAGAGTTTCAGCTATTTCTTCAGGTGCTCCACCTTTTCCACCCATGGAACCGAAGGTTACAGCTTTACGGTTAATACCGGTTCTGTCAAATCTAAGTCCTTTTAAGTAGTATAAGATATCTCCAATACTTGGGAATGGAACATCGTTGATGGTAGGGTCTCCAATAGCTACTCCTTTACTGGTTAATACGCTTTTTACGATTTCACTTCTTTCATCTTCGTGTAAGAAGAATATTTCTACATCGTATCCTTCAGCCATTGCACCTTCTGCAATTTCATGAGCCATGTGTTGGGTAGAGTAGTGCATTGTGTCGTAGATAATGGTAATTTTATCTTCACATTCACCAGTAGCCCATGCACTGTATGCGCCAATTACTTTCATTGGGTCGGTCCAGATTTGACCGTGGGATGGTGCAATCATTTTTATTTGTTCAAGTAATCCAAGTTCAGTAACTTCGTTGAATTTTTTAAGAACGAGTTTTGAAAGAGGAGTAATTAAGTTTGCATAGAATTTTTTAGTTGCATCCATTAAGACATATTCAGGGATTTCGTGGTCAAATCTTTGTGGGAAACATAAGTGTTGACCAAATGCGTCGTTAGGGAATAAAATTCCATCTTCAACGAGTAATGTGAACATGCTGTCTGGCCAGTGTAATAAGAATGCATCTAAGAATGCTAAGGTTCTTCCGTCAAATTCTAAAGAGTCACCAGTTCCAACAGTTACGAATTCAGCACCTTCTAAGGAAGGGTAATGTTTTAAAAGTCCTTTTACTGCAATTTCGGAACAGTAGATAGGTGCTTCTGGGAATCTTTTATGTAAGTCTACTAAAACACCACTGTGGTCTAATTCAACGTGGTTTTGGATAATGTAGTCAACTTTAACTTCATCTCTGCCTTCTTGTTCAAATGCATCTTCAATACGTGCCATCATTTCTGCGGTTTTTCCTGGGTATGCATTATCGATTACAGCAACGTGTTCGTCACCAAATACGATGTATGCATTGTAAGTAGTTCCATCTAAAGTATATCCGTGATAACTTCTTAAATCCCAGTCGAGTACACCAATCCAGTATACTCCTTCACCGATTTTTTGTGCTTTTGCTTTCATTGTAATAAACCTTCATTATAGTTAGTTCGTTTCATATTATACTATGGTATAGTGTAAATATGAATAATCATATTTATAATTATCTGACTATATATAATTATGTTTTTAACGAACAGTTTGTTTTTATTTTTATTTTAGCTTAATAAGGCTTTAATTTTGTTTATTTTATCATTTTACCGTTGGTTATATCATTTTTTATTATTAATTCGTTCTTTTTTTATTTGTATTATTTTTATCAATTGGTTTGTTTTAATCTATAAGAATAGTTAAATTTATTAATAATATCTAACAGTAAATAAATATTAACTGGATTTTAATTAATGCTACTTTATGGGAGGAGTTCTTATAAAAAAACAGAAACCAATTCAAATATTTTCTAATAAGGAAGATCAAATTGGAGTAAATGTTGTAAAAAGCCCTGTTAAACTGACTATCCTTGAGATGCTTAGAGATGGAGATATGGAATTTGATGAAATTGTATCTAACACTGGAAAATCTAAATCAACAATTTCTGTTCATTTGAAATCTTTAAGAGAGGATGGAATTATTTCTTATAGGATGGACCCTAAGGACAATAGAAAAAAAATTTTTTATCTTAAATCTAAATACTTAGGTTCAGTTAATGTTTGTGATAATAAGGAAGTTGATGAAGTAAAATCTGATTTTTTAATTGATAATATTGTTAATACTGATGAGGAATTCTCATTATTGTTATTCCATACACTAAGATCCATGTTAATTCAGGAAGGAATAAACATTAATCCAATTTTGCATGATACTGGTGTACGTATTGGTGAAGCTTTATTTAATAAAATATATGATCCAGATTTAGATATTTTCATTGAAAATTTAGCTGATTTCTGGAAAAGTAAAGGTTTAGGTAAACTTTCAGTAGATTTAGGTCAAATTATTAAAATAACTACTGTGGACTGTTTTGAATGTGCTTTACTTCCAAAAGTAGGTCATCCTGTTTGCTTTTTAGATGCAGGTATATTTGAAGCTTTATTTGGTGCTTACTTTAAATTGCCTGTAAATGTAATTGAAGTCAAATGTTACACTATGGGTGATGAACAGTGTACATTTGAAATCGAACCAGTAAGTATAAAAAAAAGTTAAGAAGAATTATTCTTCAAATTTAACTATGGTGGTTGTAAGATAAGGTTTATCTTCAGAAAAACCTTCAATTACCTTTTCATTTTCCTGTGTACAGTTTTCAACTGAATATATTTTCTTTTCTCTATTTTTTGATTCAATAGATTGTTCTAATTCTTTTGTATTTCTAGATGCTTTCATTAAAACAACTGAATCACTGTATTCAAGAATGTCATCTAATCTGTCATCTATTTTAGGTACAATTGTTAAAACTTGGTTCTGTTCTACAAGAGATTCATTAATAGCTGAAGCGCAAGCTGTAAATGAAGTAATTCCTGGAACAGTTTCTACAGTGTATTTCTCTTTTAATCTTTCCTGCACATAAGAGAATGTTGAAAATATTGATGGATCTCCAAGTGTTATGAATGCAACATCTCTTCCACTATCTAAATAGCTGGATACTAAAAATGCAGCTCTGTCCCAGCATATGTTTAATTCTTCTTTGTCCTCAGTCATAGGAAAGATTGGTTCTACTACCATTAATCTTTTGTAATCTTTTCTTTCTTCTAAAAGCGGTCTAACGATTGATAAAGCTATACTCTCTTTTTCTTTTGAAGATTTTGGTGAACAAACAACGGGTACAGTTTCTAATATTTTTGCTGCTTTTAAAGTTAATAATTCGCTGTCTCCAGGTCCTACACCTATTCCAATTAATTTTCCTTTTTCTGCCATCTATATCACGTTAAAATAATAAGTTTTATGAGGATATTATTTTTCAAATACTCTTTCTATAAATTATTTATATTATAATTAACTAATATATTTTTCATGCCTGATTCTATTTTTTGCCCAAATTGTGGAATGTTAAAAGCTAACTGTAAATGTGGAAAATATCCTTCTAAATCAACAAATACTGTTAAATTTAATGAAGATAATGATTCTTCTAATTCTGTTGATTTATTTAGTTTTAAAAAACCTAAATCCAATTTTATTAATGATGATATTCCTATTGTTTATTCCATTGAAGAACATAGGTTAGAGGATGAGGTTATTTCTGAATTAAGTATGGATAATCCAAATATTGATTTGGAAATTATTGAAAATTTTCCTTTTAGACATCCTAGGGATAATCAACTGCAGATTATACAGGATATACAGGATGCAATTAGGCAAGGTTATAAATATATTATTTTAGAGGCAGGAACTGGTATAGGAAAATCTGCAATAGCTACTACACTAGCTAAGATTTATGAGTCTGCTTATATTTTAACAATGACAAAGCAGCTTCAATCTCAATACTGTGATGAATTTGAGTTCCCATTAGTTAAAGGAAGAGCTAATTTCGGATGCTTAAACAGTCAGTTAGAAACTACCTGTGATATGGGGGACTGCAGAACAACTCCAACATCATCTAAATTTGTTTGTCCTTTTGGAATAAGTTCAAATCCTACATTGGATGCTGAATTGGCTTTTGAAACATATGGTGGAGATTTATTTTTCCAATCTGAGAATCATTGTAACTATTGGCAGCAAAAGGCTAATGCAATTAATTCTCCAATTACAGTAATGAACTATGATTATGCACTAGCTGAGTTTAATTATGTAAGACATTTTAAATCAAGAAGTCTTTTAATTTTAGATGAGGCTCATAATATTGAAAACAAATTAATGAATTCTCTTGAAATCAATCTTTACAACTCTAGACTAGAAAAAGACATTAATAAAGTGATGTCTAGTGAAACTTTAAAAGATGGTCAAATTAAAGATTGGATAATGGAAGTTGAAGCTATTAGGGATGCATATAATGATGTTGATGTTAGAGATATCTCTAAAGAAAAAGCAGACAGATTTAAATCAAATGTTTCAAGATTAGATACACTTGTAAGAAATCTTGAAAATGAGCCTAAAAATTGGGTTATTGACTCCAATGAAAAGGATACTGTATCATTTAAACCATTGAAGGTTAATCATTATGCTAAAAATAGATTGTTAAAATATGGGGATGTTGTTTTATTCATGAGTGCAACTATCCTTTCACATAAGCTATTTTCACAATGGTTAGGACTAAATCCTAAGGATGTTTATCATATAAAGGTAGATAGTCCATTTACTAAAGAAAAAAGGCCAATTATTTTAGATTTAGCTGGAAAAATGTCTAAAAAGACTATTAAAAAAACTGCTCCTAAAACTATAGAGATTTTACAAAAAATCCTTAAAAAGCATGAAGGAGATAAAGGTTTAATACATACTCACAGCTATAATTGTCAGAATTATATTATTAACAATTTAAACAATTCTAGATTAATTTCTCATAATTCCCGGAATAGAGAAACAGTTTTGAATCATTTTGAAAAAGATGAAAACCCACTTGTTTTAGTGTCTCCTTCTATGAGTGAGGGTGTGGATTTACCTTATGATAAATGTAGATTCCAGGTTATTTATAAGATTCCTTTCCCATATTTAGGAGATTTACAAATAAAGTCCAGACAACAAAAAGATAGACGTTGGTATGCTTATAAAACTGTAATGACTTTAATGCAAGCTTATGGTCGTGGAATGCGTGCAGAAGATGATTCCTGTTACACTTATATCTTAGATAGTGATATTAAAATGCTGCTTAAAAGTCCATTGTACAGGTCACTGATTTCTGACTATTTTAAAGAAGCACTTGTAACATTAAAATAATAAACGGACCTGGAGGGATTTGAACCCCCGACCTTAGGATCCGAAGTCCTACGTCATTCCTGACTAGACTACAGGCCCTTAATTTTTAAAAAAAATAAAAAATTATTCCTCTTTTTTATCAGAGGATTTTTTGTCTTTAGAATTTACAGAAATTATTGGTATGTCTTCTATTTCTTCAATTCCTGAAAATATATCATCAATTGATTCATTATCTAATTGAGCTTTTTTATATTCTTCATCTTCTTTGTCATTGTCTGTTTTTTTCTCTTCTTTTTCTTCTTTTATTGGCTCAATTTTTTCTTCTTCTTTGTGAGTTGGTTCTTCTTCACTTATTTCATCATCAATTGATGTTGTTTTATTAAAAGTAGGTTTTTCAGATTTAATAGCTTTGATTTCTTCTACTTCAGATGAAGATTCTTTAAAATTAGTTTTAATAGAAGATATATCAAATTCACCTATTTTGTAATCTTCTCTATTTAAAGGAATTTTACTTTTTGGTATAACTTTTTTCTCTTCTTTTTTTGGTTGGGGTTCTTTTTTACTTTTTTTCTCTTCTTTTTCGATGTTGTCGATTTTTTTAGTTAGATCTCCAAAAGGATTCTTTAAAGAGAATAATTTGTAAATTCCAATTATAATAAGAAGTATTCCAATAAATGCAGCTATTACAATAATTACATTAAGTTCTCCCGAAGCTACACTGTCAATTACTCGTTCACTTGTTTGAGTGATTAATAAAAATATTGAAACAATAAGAAGGATTATACCAACAGCTAAGCTGACTACTGCCATTATTGGGTAGTTACCTACTCTAGCATGAACTATATTGTTAAATTGTTCACTTATTTTATCTTCACTGTCGTAAAGAACATCTTCTTCATAATCTGTTTCGGAGTCATTAGAGTCATTAATTTCAGTTGTTATTATGAAATCTTCATCAATCTCTTCTAGAATTTCTGCTTCTTCTGAATCTTTATTTGGGCTGTAGATGAATTCATCATCAATTTCAAAGGTTTCTTCTTCGAAATTTTGTTCTTCTTCTGCATTTAATTCATGAATAAGTTCATCTGCATCGACAATTTCATACTCTTCTATTTCATCAGCATCATCTGGTTTTTCTTCGGAAGTTTCTTTGACACCTTCCATTAAATCCTTTAAACGGGATATATGATGCTCTTTTTCTTTAGAATCTTTCATAATCTCTCCTCAGTGATTAATCGTATTCTCTCCAAGTATGTTTGCATTTTAAGCATTGGAAAAATCTAGTTGGAGCTTCATCAGCACTTCTTGTTTGTTGTAACCACCATGCTGCTTTATTATGTCCGCATTCTGGACAGGTAATTGTGGTTGTTGGGTGTGTGTTAATGTCTTCTCCTCTCATTATGACATTGTTTTTTGATTCAACTTTTTCATCTACTGCATACTGTTTAGTTTCAGTTTCAGTTAAATCTTTAACATATCCACATTTGCATGCTAACTTATTATCTTTAGGAAGTAGCATAGCCCCACATTCTGGACAAAATTCCATTTTATCACTCCAATAAATGTTATTTTTCATTAGTTAAATAAAATTATATGAACATTAATTTTTTTTTTAAATTATTTAAATATTTACTATTTTTTAATGTTATTATTGACTTTAAATGCATCTTCTATGATTTTAGCATGGTCAAAAGCTAAATCTATTTTTTTCAAATCAGATTTTGAAAATATTTTAATGTCACATGCATCATCTGCGGCTTTCATCTGATTGAAATCTCCTTTAGCTATATAGGCAACAGTTACAGTATGGCCTCTTGGATCTCTATCAGGTTTTGAATAAACATTAACTAAGCTAGTGAGTGTTACATCAATGCTAGTTTCTTCTTTAGTTTCTCTAATAGCTGCATTTTCTACAGTTTCACCATATTCTACAAAGCCTCCGGGTAGTGCCCAATGGTCTTTATAGGGATTATTTTTACGTTTAATTAGAATAATATTCTCAGATTCGTCAAAAATAATGGTATCAACAGTTAATGACGGATTTTTATAATTTCCCATCATATCACTTAAAATAAATAAAAATAATAATTATTGAAGTTATAATGCATCTTCAATAAGTTTTTTAAATTCTTCACTTTGTTCAATAAGCTCTTCTGCTGCTTGTTTTAATGCAACTCTTGGTCTTTTTCCTCTTTTGGTTTTAATAGTCATATTAGGTTCTCCAGTAAGAGGGTGATCAATGTTGTAAACAGCATATTCAACATCGGGATTTTGCATTAAAATATGTCTAAGAGCATTACATACACCATGGCTTTCTCCATGAATAGTAATTTCAAGTTCTAAAGTTTTGTCCACATTAATTTCAATGTTAGTATCATTAGCCATTTTATCATCCATAAAAATTATTCATTAACATAATTTGTTGAAACTTCACGTTTCTCTTTTTTACTGCATCTTTTACACTGAAGTTCATTTTCTTTTTCAGTTGTTTGCATATAACCTCTACAACGGGTACACATTGCTTTTAAAACACCACATTCTTTATCTATAGTGCTTAAATCAACATTATCTCCAGTTATTTTAACAACTGTTGCTTCTATTATATCTCCTATTCTAAAAGCATCAGTTAATTTATCTAAGTATCCTTCTTTCACTTGAGAAATGTGGATTGCTCCTATGTAAGGGAGAGCTAATGGTCTTGTTGTATTTTTTAATCTGTCAATATTTACATTTACTCTTTGAGCTTTAACATCAGTTATTTGTCCATAAATGGTGTCTCCAACTTCTAAAAGTGCTGGTTTTCCTGATTTAGGCATAACGGATATTGTTTTCATTTTTGAGTTAATTTGAACATTCCCTAAAATAGATGATTTAATGTAGCCCTCATTATCATAAGTACCTTCTCCAGGTAAAAATTGTTCAATAATTCCTAATACATCTCCGGGCATTACAAAATCTCCATCTTTTACTTTCATTTAATCACCAAAATAAGGAATTCATTAATTTAATATTATAATTATATTTATATTGCTATATAAAATTATTTGTAACGCTCATGGAATAAAATTTCATCAAGCTGGTATTTTTCCCATTCTCTTTTATTTAATACTATTTCTAATTCTTGTGGTGTTATTAATGGTTTTTTATACATCTGTGAATCATCAATAGCTATTCTTGGACATGCTGTTACAACAAATGCTTCTAAATCCATATATGGGAGCAATATATCTGGATTGACATTATCTACCATAATAATGTATGCTTCCATTTTTAAATCTTCTAATTCTTTTTTAATAGCTTTTGCAAGATTCATCCTGTATTGTCCTTCTTTTGATGAAACAATTATTCCCCATTTTTTTGCTTCTTTAGCCTTTGTAATTCTTGCAAATCGTATCCTGAGAATTCTATCTGCAAAATCATCCATTTCTCTAATTTCACCATTGTAAGGATCTAAAGCTAAAACAGGACTTTTAGTAAATAAATAAATTCCTAAAGGATGGAAACTTCCGCTACCAATGAATAAATAGATTTCAGCATCTAAGTTTTTAATAGATGAAAAATTACATCCTAAAACTTGACCTTTTCTTGTGCTTTTGGAAGAACCAAGAACAACCTCTTTTCCATTATCTTCCAAATAGTCTTTAATTTCATTTAAAACATGTAAATGTTGTGTTGTTGTAACTAAAGCTATTTTAGAGTAATCTTCAATTTTTTCAAGGCACTCATCTAAAATAGGTTTAATATGAACATTAGAAAATGCCTCAACAAAATAAACTGGAACCTCATATTTCAAGGGTAATGCTGTATGGCCGTAATGTATAACTAAATCAACAATCCCTTTCATTTTACTGTCAGATACATCACAAGCACCAAAACATGGGTCTCCAGATATTATTACTGTTGCATTGGTTTCTTCTTCAATTTTTTTAGCTAGTTTAACCGCCTGCATTTTAAGCCCTTCTGGAAATTGAAGGCCAACTGTCCTAGCAGCTCTAGAGTTAATTTTTTTAATAACTCTTTCTACATCCATGTTGTACATTGACATTTTAATCTTCAATTGTGGATTGGATTACAACTTCTCCATCGATTACATCTATTTTAACAATTGAAAAGATTGGGATTCCAGTTTCTGTTTCAACAACTCTTTTTCCATCTCCTTTTTCAATTGTAGCTATTACTCCTTTAATATCAACACCAATATCTTTTAAAGCACCGATAACGGATATTAAAGTTCCACCAGTACTTACAACATCATCAATTAAAAGTATTTTTTCGCCAGCTTTTAAATCGTTGATATACAAGTTTGAAGAGCCGTATCCTGTTTCCTGATAAACTTCTTTTTCACCTTCAAGACCATATTCTCTTTTTCTAATTATAACAAATGGTAATCCAGTAGCTAAGGATAATGCAGTTGCTAAATGTATTCCCATAGCTTCAATAGCTACTATTTTATCAACATCTAAATCAATATGTTTTACTGCAACATCAATTAGTTCTTTTAAGATTTCAGGGTCCATTGCAGGAACACCATCACTTATAGGATTAACAAAATAATTATATTCTCCTTTTTTTACAATTGGAGATTCTTTTAATGATTTCTTTACTTTTTCTAACATTCTCTCACACAAAAAAATTATTAAGTATATATTAATTATAAATATAAATTATTATAATTATTAACTTTTCTAATAAAACAAATTTTTGCTGTGTGTTATCATGCTAGGAAGTTTAGGTGAAAATCTTACTAATACGATGAAAAAATTAGTAGGAATGTCAGTTATTGATAAAAAAACAATAAAAGAAGTTGTAAAAGAGATACAACGTGCATTGATTCAATCTGATGTAAATATTGCATTAGTTTTAAATTTATCTAAGAAAATTGAGAAAAGGGCTCTTGAAGAGGAACCTCCTAAGGGTATTACACCAAGAGAGTATGTAATTACCATCATTTATGAAGAAATGGTAAATCTTTTAGGAAGAGAAGCTGTAGGACTTGATATTAATCAAAAACCTTATAAAATTCTCTTTTTAGGATTGCAAGGAAGCGGTAAAACAACTACTATTGGTAAAATGTGTAGATTTTTACAAAAAAAAGGTTTCAATCCTGCAGTTGTCTGTACAGACACATGGAGGCCTGCTGCTTACGAGCAATTAAAACAATTAACTGAAGAGATGCAAATTCCATTATATGGGGATCCTGAAAATAAAGATGCTCTTGATTTAGCTAAAAAAGGTTTAAATGAGTTTAAAAATAAGAAAGTCATTATTTTCGATACAGCAGGTAGGCATAAAGAAGAATCTGATTTAATTGCTGAAATGGATCAATTGGATGACATTATTCAACCTACTGAAGCTATTCTTGTTATTGATGGTACAATTGGTCAACAGGCTGGAGAACAAGCTAAAGCATTCTCACAAGCTACAGATATTGGTTCAATCATCATTACAAAATTAGATGGTTCTGCTAAAGGTGGGGGAGCTATGTCTGCAGTAGCTGAAACTGGTGCGCCTATTAAATTCATCGGTACTGGTGAAAGAATTGATGACTTTGAATTATTTGACCCTGAAAGGTTTATCTCAAGATTACTTGGAATGGGTGATATTAGAAGTTTAATTGAAAAAGCTGAGGAGAACATTGATGAAGACATTGCTGAAAAAACAATGAACAATATGATGTCTGGTAAGTTCTCTCTTATAGATATGAAGAATCAGTTTGATATGATGGGCAAAATGGGTCCAATGCAACAAGTATTAAACATGATTCCTGGTTTAGGAGGCAAAATCCCTAAAGAAGCTTCTAAAATGACTGAAGATAAAATTGACTCCTTTAAAGTCATGCTATCATCTATGACTCGGGAAGAATTGGAAAATCCTAAGATAATTAAGCAGTCCCGTATTCAAAGGATTGCTAGGGGTGCTGGTGTAGATGAAAGTGAAGTTAGAGCTTTACTTAAGTATTACAACAATACTAAGAAAGCGATGAAAGGATTTGGTGGAAGAGGCCGTTTAAGAGGCAGCACCATGAACCGTATGATGGGTCACTTTATGAAATAATGATATTATGGATCAATTAGCTATTTTAAAAGCAAAAGAACTTCTTGAACTTACAGAAGGAAATATATGTAATCATTGTCTTGGCCGCAAGTTGTCTTCACTTGTAAAAGGTGAGGATAACTTAGATAGGGCTGAAAAAATATCTGAAGAATTAAATATAAACCAGGATGATGCAGACTGTTTTATCTGTGGAAATATATTTGATAGGATTAATGATGAGCTATTTGGCAAGATTTATAATAAAATTGAACATCTTGGAGTTGAATTTGATACATTTCTTGTTGGAACAAGTCTTGACAAAGTTATTAAACAGAAAGATGATGAAATTTCTGACTCTTTGGATGTAGTTGTTGAACCAATTAAAAAAGAACTAAATAGAATTATTGGAAGAGAAATTGAAAATAACTCTAATAAAGAAGTTTCTTTTGAAAAACAGGATATTGTTATTAATGTTGACATTAGAAAGAAAACAAAAGTAAGATTACAAATCAATCCTTTATTTATTGAAGGAAAATACAATAAATATCTTCGTGGAATTCCTCAAACCAAATGGCCATGCACTAAATGTAAAGGCAGGGGCTGTGATGAGTGTAATGGCACTGGTAAACAGTATCCTGAATCTGTAGAAGAATTATTGTCTGAAAGAATACTTGAAGTTACTAGAGGATATGAAGCCAAATTCCATGGAGCTGGAAGAGAAGATATTGATGTCTTAATGCTTGGTTCAGGAAGGCCCTTTGTTTTAGAAATTAAAGAACCTAAAATAAGAAAGATTAATTTAAAAGAGTTAGAAGAAGAAATTAATAAGTCTGCTAAAGGCAAAACAGCATATCATGGTTTAAAATTTGTTGAAAGAAATAGAAAAGCTGAAATTAAAGTATCTTCTCCTGACACATACAAGGTATACAAAGCATTAGTTAAATGTGAGGAACCTTATGATAAAAGCAAATTAAAGGATTTAGAAAAGTTAGATGAGATTAATCAGCAGACTCCTATTAGGGTTTTAAGAAGGCGTGCTGATAAAGTTCGTATTAAACATGTAAAAGAGTTAAAATCTGAAGTTATTGACGATTATACCTTTGAAATAACAATTAAAACTGAAGGTGGATTATATATTAAAGAATTAATCTCAGGGGATGAAGGCAGATCAAAACCTAATGTTTCAGAAATATTGGGAGTAAATGCAGTCTGTGATCAATTAGATGTTATTGAAGTTAGTGAAAAATAGTGAGGAAATAAAATGGCTAAAGAATTTACACATCTTACTGACAGTGGAGTTCATATGGTTGAAGTTGGAGAGAAAAAAGACCAAAAAAGGTTAGCTATTGCCAGTGGAAAGATAGAATTAGATAAAAACACAATAGCTATGATTCAAAATGAAGAAATTAAAAAGGGGAATGTTTTAACAACTGCTCAAATTGCAGGAATTCAAGGTGTTAAAAACACTTCTTCAATAATTCCGCTTTGCCATCCATTAAACTTAACTGGTATTGAAATTGATTTTGAAGTTAAAGAAACTGAAATAATAGCTGTCTGTTCTGTTAAAACATTGGGAAAAACTGGTGTTGAAATGGAAGCTTTAACTGGTGTCAGTGTAGCTTTACTTACAATCTGGGATATGGTTAAAGCAGTTGAAAAAGATGAAAATGGACAGTACCCAGATACAAGAATTAGTGATATTAAGGTTTTAAAGAAAGAGAAAATTTAAAGTTTATATATTAGTAGAAAAATAATTAATTATAATTTTTATTTTAATAAATTTATTATAGGAGATATTATGGCAAAAAAAGATAATAAAATTTCCATGCCTCAAACAGGTGCAGGGTTAGTAAGATATTTTGATGAAGAAAGTGTAGGCCCAAAACTCTCACCAGAGCATGTAGTTGTTATTACTGTTATTTTAGCAATTTTCTGTTTTGTATTAAGATATTCTGCTTAATCTTTTTTATTTTTAAGATTAAGTTAACTTACTATTTTTCTCTATTAACTTATTTTAGGTATTTTTATGTTAACTAAAAGAATCATTCCTTGTTTAGATTGTGATTTACAGGTTCCTGAAGGTAGAGTTGTTAAAGGGGTTGAGTTCAAAGAGATTAAATATGCTGGAAACCCTGTTGATTTAGCTACTCGTTATTATGAAGAGGGTGCTGATGAAATTGTTATTTTAGATATTACTGCATCCTATGAAAGAAGAGGAACTATGGTTGATGTAATTAAAAGACTTACTGAAAATGTTTTCATTCCAATTTGTGTTGGTGGTGGAATAAGAAAAGTTGAAGATTACATTAAAATGCTTAAAGCAGGTGCAGATAAATGTTCTACAAACACTGCAGCTATTAAAAACCCTGAACTATTGACTGAAGCTTCTAAAGTTGTGGGATCTCAGGCAGTTGTAATTGGAATTGATGCTAAAAGAAGATATGTGGATAATCATAGTGATGCACCAGACAAAAACGTTATTGAAACCGATAAAGGATATTGTTGGTTTGATTGCAGTATCTATGGTGGAAGGGAATTTACAGGTATTGATGCAATTGACTGGGCACAGAAATGTCAGGATTTAGGTGCTGGAGAAGTTCTATTAACTAGTATGGATGGTGATGGAACTAAAGAAGGATATGATTTAGAATTAACTAAAGCTATTAATGATGCAGTTGATATTCCAGTAATAGCTAGTGGTGGTGTTGGAGAACCTAAAGATATTCTTGATGCATTTACAGTTTCTGATGCAAGCGCTGCTCTTGCTGCAAGTATATTCCACTTTAATGAATATCCAATTGCTGAAGTTAAACATTATTTAAAAGAAAATGGTGTTAATGTCAGACTATAATAAAATCATTGACCTGGAGTTAACTCAACTTTCTGGTCAGACCTCTCAACCTCCATGGAAACAGGAAAATGATGAATATAAGGAGGTTGTTATTGTTGAAGGAGTTCCTGTACTTTTTAAAGCACATGAATTAAATAAATCTATTGAGTTTAGCTATGAATTTCCTTCAAATTCTGATTTTCATATTAAAAAATCTATTTTAGATAAGAAAGCTAGTGAAATCTTTGATTTGGATTTTAATCTCTCTAAATTTTATAAATATTTAAATCAAGATGAAAAACTAACGGAAATGACTTCTTTTTGTGAAGGTTTAAGACTATTTCTTGCAAAGGATAAATTTGAGTCTATTTTATCTTCTATATGTTCTGCTAATAATTCAATAGTCAGGTGGACTAAATCTATTGACTTGATAAAACAGAAATGGGGAAAATCCTTTGAATTTCCATCAGGGACTTTTTATGGGGTTCCTTCTTTAGATGCAATTATAAATTCTTTTGAAGATGATCAAGAGGAATTTAATAATTGTGATTTTTCAGATATTTCCCTTTGTGAAAATAATCTTAAGGCCTGTGGAGTTGGTTATAGGGCACCTTATATGAAAAAAGCCAGTGAAATTCTTTCATTGGAAATGGATTTTGGTGAAATTTCTAAAATGTCTTATGATGAGGCTTTTGACACTATTTTAAAACTTCCAGGTGTTGGACCTAAAGTGGCTGATTGTATATTGCTATATGGATTTAATTTTAGAGAAGCTTTCCCTTCTGATGTATGGATTAAACGTATTATTTCTCATTTGTATTTTGAGGGTGGGGATATTAAAGTTCCTAAAATAAGGGAGTTTGGAATGGAAGAATTTGGAGATTATGCAGGATATGTGCAGCTCTATCTTTTCCATTATGCCCGTCGTTCTGGACTTATGAGTGAACTTAAAAAATAACTATTTTTTTTTGATTCATTGTTTCTTTTTCAACAGTTTCAATGGAAACTATTATATAGGGTATTCTACAATTTAATATTATGAATATTAGGTATACTACAATTATTGTAAATGATATGGAGGAAAGTGTTAACTTCTATAAGGAAGTTTTCGGTTTTGAAGTTGAAAAAGAATTAAATATGCCTGATAAACAGATTAAATTTTTAACAGGTGAAAATGGATCTGGTGTTGAACTTATTAAGGAAGAAAATACTGAGATAGGTTTAAATGCAATAGCTGTTTCCGTAGATGATGTAGAAAAAGCTATTGAAGAGATAAAATCTAAAATTCCAACAGTTGAAGTTCAAATTGTAGAGGTTCCAAATGGAAAGTTAGGTTTTGTCAGTGATCCAAATGGTGTAATCATTGCAATTTCTCAAAAATAAGGGGGTTTCTATGGATAATTTTGATGAAAAACCTTTTGGTGCTTTATTAGGAGCTCTTAAAAAAAATCAACATAAATTTTTAAATGACCGTTTAAAAAAAGTTGATTTAACCGCTATGCAGGCAGTTTTCTTAATAAAAATTCATGTTCAGGACTGCTGTTCTCAAAAAGATTTGGCAGACTACTTTTATGTAAATAAAGGAACTGTAGCTAAATATTTAAGGGATTTGGAAGACAAAGGATTTGTTACTCGTGAAAGAGTCCCTGAAAATAGGCGTCAATACAAGTTAAAATGCACAGAAAAGGCAATTGACATTATGGCAACTTTTAAAGAGATTAATGAGGAATGGGAACAAAAAGTAGGTTTAAATGAATTAGGTCCTGATTTTGTTGAAAAATTTAGAAAATTAACAGTTAACAGTGTAAAACTAAATGAGGAGGAATTATGAAGTTCGAGAGTAGTTTAGAAAAATATGTATTAATTGTAGCTACTTTAACTGCATTTTTTACAGTATTTTTATCTTCAGGAGTTGGGGTTGTTATCCCTTCAATAGCTGTAGACTTTGGTATGAGTAATATTGTTCAAAATTGGATTACAACAATATTTTTCTTAGCAGTTGCAGTATTTACTATTCCAGCAGGTCAGATATCTGGAAAATATGGTCTTAAAAAGTCAATGGTCTGTGGATCTGCACTTTTTATTATAAGTTCAATTTTTGCAACACTTTCAGTTTCATCTGAAATGTTTTTAATTACAAGGATATTTCAGGGAATTGGTGTAGCATTTCTTAATGTAGCTTCAATGGCTATTGTTGTTTCTGCATTTAAGCCAGAAAACAGAGGACAAGCTATTGGACTTAATGTAACTGGTGTTTATCTTGCAACATCATTATCTCCAGTTATTGCAGGATTTTTAAACCATCAATTTACATGGCATTCAATTTTCTATTTCACAATTCCATTTTTAGTATTCTGTTTAATTGTTCTTATTGTTAAAATAGATAAGGAATGGAAAACCTTTGAAAATGTTCCAATTGATAAAAAAGGTTCTGTTGTCTACAGTATAGGTATATTGTTATTTGTTTATGGTTTCACAACCTTAAATGAAATGTCTGGTGTTATTTTAACCATTGTGGGAATTATTTTCTTAATTGCATTTGCATATCTTGAGTTAAAAATTAAAAACCCTGTATTTGAAGTTAGATTCTTTAAAAATCCTAAGTTTTCATCATCAAACTTTGCAGCATTATCAGGTTATTTAGCTACCTTTGCAATAGTTATGATTGTTAACTATCATTTACAGTACATCAGAGGATTCTCTTCACAGACATCTGGTTTGTTATTAATGATTACTCCAGTATTTCAGGTTGTTTTAGCTCCTTTAGCAGGACGCTTATCAGATAAAGTCAATCCTCAAAAATTGTCAGCTATTGGAATAGCTATTGGGGCAGTGGCAATTGGAATAATTGCAACATTAAATGAACACACTCCACTTTATGTTTTAGCTATTGCTTTAGCATTGCAAGGTATTGGATTTGGAATATTCTCTTCTCCAAACAACAATGCAATTATGAGTTCTGTTCCTCCAAAAGACACACCAATTGCTTCAGCTTCAGTAGCAACAATGAGAGTTATTGGTCAGACTTTAAGTTTAGGAATGTTAACATTAGTATTTGCATTTGTAATGGGTAATGTGCCTATTATTCCTGAGTACTATCCATTGTTAACTTTAAGTTGTCAAATAGCTGCTGCAATCTGTACAGTTCTCTGTGTAATTTCAGTATTTGCTTCTTTAGTTGGAATTAACTCAAAACCAGTTAAATTATAGCTAGTTTTAAACTAGCTATTTCTTTTTTTTAATATTCATAAACAAGAACTCTATCTAATTTAAATCCAGTAACTTCACTTGTTTTTAGTGCGAATTCAACTATTTTTTCACATTCTTCAAGTGTAGGATTTATTTCAAAGATTATAATGGATATTCTGTCTTTATCTTTTATGATAAAATCTACTGGATAAAATTTGTCTCCAATTAACATCTTTTCACTGTTACTTAGCTCGTAGAGTTCATATTTTCCTTTAATTACTCCACCAAGAAGTGAAAAAATCTCATCTTTTTCCTCATTATTTTCCATTTATATTGCTCCTATAATTGTAGTAATTATTTTAAAAATAAGTTAATATAAATGGATTAGTTCTTTATTGAGGCAATTTAACATTGAAAAATAAGTTTTTAAGCAAAATTATAAAAAAAGAAGAGTTAAAGGATTTATTCTTCAACTACTTTTAATTTGAGCATTTTGTCTCCAGCTTGGATTTTGTATACAACATCCATACCATTGATAACTTGACCAAATACGGTGTGTACACCATCTAAATGAGGTTGTGGAGAGTGAGTAATGAAAAATTGGCTTCCACCAGTGTCTTTTCCTGCATGAGCCATTGAAAGAGCACCAGTTCCATGTTTATTAGGGTTTCCTTCAGTTTCACATTTGATTGTGTAACCTGGCCCTCCAGTTCCATCTCCTCTAGGACATCCTCCTTGAATTACAAAATCAGGGATTACTCTGTGGAAAGTTAATCCATCATAGAATCCTTCTTTGATTAATTTTTCAAAGTTTGCAACAGTGTTAGGTGCATCTTTTTCAAATAATTCTAATTCAATTGTTCCTTTTTCAGTTTCAATTATAGCTTTTTTCATAATATCACTTTTTATAATTTTAAATATCATTAATAATATATTTATTTATATATAAAGTATTTGGAGTTTTTAAATGAACACTAAAGAAATTATTGATATTGAAGATAAATATTTTATTAACACTTTTACAAGACAACCAATTGTATTGGATCATGGAGATGGTGTAAAAGTTTATGATAAAGATGGAAATGAATATATTGATGTTTTTGCAGGAATAGCTGTTAATATTTTAGGTCATAACAATAAACGTATTGTTGAAGCTATTCAAAAACAAGCAGAAAAGTTAATTCATATTTCTAATATTTATTACAATGAGCCAGCTGTTGAATTTGCAAAAAAACTTATTGACTTAACCTGTCTTGACAGAATTTTCTATGCAAATAGTGGGGCAGAAGCTAATGAAGGAGCTATTAAAATAGCTTTAAAATACACTGGTAAATCAGAAATAATTACTACTAACAACTCTTTTCATGGAAGAACTTTATTAACTTTAGCTGCAACTGGCCAACCTAAATATCAGGAACCTTTTAACAAAAATCTTCCTCAAGGATTTATTAATGTGCCTTACAATGATATTGATGCTATTAAAGCAGCTATTACTGATGAAACTGCAGCTATTATGGTTGAACCAATTCAAGGTGAAGGTGGAGTTAATGTACCTGATGAAAACTACTTAAAAGAGATTTCTGAAATCTGTAAAGAAAAAAGAATTCTTTTAATCCTTGATGAAGTTCAGACTGGTTTTGGAAGATGTGGAACTTTATTTGCTCATGAATTATTTGACATTAAACCTGATATCATCACTATGGCAAAAGGTATGGGTGGAGGAGTCCCAATTGCAGGATTTTTAGTAACTGAAGAAGTAGCTAAAGGTTTCCAGCCTGGTGATCACGGTACTACCTTTGGTGGAGGTCCTTTAGTTTGTGCAGCAGCTAATGCAGTTCTTGATGAACTCTATGACAATAATGTATTAGATAACTGTGTTGAAGTTGGTAATTACTTCAAAAATGAGCTTGAAAAGTTACAAGAGAAAAAAGAAAAGATTGCAGATGTTAGAGGCTACGGTCTAATAATTGGTGTAGAATTAGATTGTCCTGGTGCTGAATATGTTGATTTAATGAGGGAAAAAGGATTTTTAATTAACTGTACTGATGGAAATGTCTTAAGATTTGTCCCACCTCTCATTATAACAAAAGAAGATATTGATAAAGTTATAGTAGCACTTGATGAAGTGCTTTAAATTTTCCAATTCTTCTTTTTTAATACTTTTTCAAAAGCAGTTGAAAGTTCCAGTTCTTTTATTTTATCTAAACCTGCCCACATCCAGTCATCATGTTCGTCACTTATTTTTACTTCACCTTTTAAGTCTTTAAGGTACATTATTATCTGAACTGTTCTTTTATGAACATAGTCATCCTGAACAGCTTCACAAAAATCACCTATTTTTCCATCAAGACTGGTTTCCTCTTTTATTTCACGAATAAGTGCCTCGTCAAAGAATTCTCCAGGGTCAACTTTTCCTCCAGGTAACTCCCACTTATGAGGGTTGGTTCGTGATTTTGGATGTCTTCTTAAAATTAGAATTTCATCATTATCATTTTTTATGATTCCTCTCATTGTAAGTCCATAAGGTTTGTCCATATGTTTTCCTCCTTATTTAATATCTGTTGATTAAATTATTTAATTTTAAATTTAACAGTGGCAATTTGTTTTCCTTAATTAATTATAAATAAAACAAAATTCAGAAATAATAACATAATATATCTTATTTATTTTTTAATGGGAGATAAAATGGATTTAAATATTAAAATTAATGATAAAGGTCATTTAGATATTGGTGGAGCAGATGCAGTGGATATTGCTGATGAATTTGGAACTGCTCTTTTTGTAATTGATGAAAATAGGATAAGAGATAATTATAATAGATTTTATAATGCATTTTCAAAATATTATCCTGATTTCAGAGTATACTATGCATGTAAAGCTAACACAAACTTAGCTGTTTTAAAAATCCTTGAAGAAGAAGGCTGCTGTATTGATGCAGTTTCTCCTGGTGAAGTTTACACTTCTAAAAAATTAGGTTTTGATGGAGACAGAATTCTTTTCACTGGAAACAATGTTACTACTGAAGAGTTAAAATTTGTATATGAACAAGGAGCAGTCATTAACCTTGATTCAGTTTCTGCATTAAAAAGATTAGCTGAAGTAATTGATCCAAATGGAGTTAAAATCTCTTTCAGAGTAAACCCAATGGTAGGTGCTGGACACCACGACCACTGTATTACTGGAGGGGTAATGAGTAAATTTGGTATCATGGAAAGTGAAGCAGTAGAAGTATACAAACTCGCTCGTGAATTAGGCTTTAATCCAGTAGGTATGCATTCTCATATCGGTTCTGGAATTTTAGACCCTGAACCATTTAAATTAGCTATTGAATCTACAATGGATATTGCAGGAAAAGTACATCAGGAAGCTGGAATCGACTTTGAATTTGTTGATTTCGGTGGAGGTGTTGGAATTCCTTACACTCCTGAAGAAAGTATAGTAGATATTGACAAATTTGCAGAAGAAAACATCAAATTATTCAAAGAAAAACTTGAAGAATATGATATGGGCAATCCAACAATGTATCTTGAACCAGGTAGATACTTAGTTGGTGACGCATCTGTATTGCTTGTTCGTGTAAACAGTGTAAAACAAAGCTACAGAAAATTCATTGGAGTAGATGCAGGATTTAACACTTTACTTAGACCAGCAATGTATGATTCATACCATCACATTGTAGTAGCTAATAGAATGAATGATGAAGCAGTTGAAAAAGTAGATATTGCAGGAAATGTCTGTGAATCTGGAGATTTATTTGCAAGAGATAGAATGATGCCTGAAGTTGAAGAAGGCGACTTATTAGCTATCTTAAATGCAGGTGCTTATGGATTTACAATGTCCTCTAACTACAATTCAAGACCTAAAGAAGCTGAAGTTTTAGTAAAAGATGGTGAATGTTTTGTTGTTCGTGAAAGAGAAACATTCGATGACTTATTTAACAAACAAATCATTCCAGATCATTTAGAATAGGTAGATAATATGGATTTAAAAGGTTTAAAATTCTCTAAAATGCACGGAATAGGTAATGATTTCCCAATAATTGATGAATCTAAAGGCGTGGTAATTCCTGAGGAAGATAAACCTGAAGCTTGCAGATTCCTCTGTCATAGAAACTTTGGAGTAGGTGGAGATGGAGTACTTTTTGTTGTACCATCTGATGTAGCTGACATTGGATATAGAATGTTCAATCCTGATGGAAGCGAAGCAGAAATGTGTGGAAATGGTATCAGATGTTTTGCAGATTTTGTTTATAGGAAAGGCATTTTAAAAGAAGAAAAAATGACTGTTGAAACAAAATCTGGAATTAAAACCATTGAAATAACACTTGAAGATGGCGAACCAGCACTCTTTAAAGTAGATATGGGAACATCCACCTTCAAAGTAGATGAAATTCCTATGACTGCAGATGAAGATGAATTTTTAGATGGAAAATTAGATGTTTTAGACACTTCTTTTAATGTTACAGCTGTTAGTGTTGGAAATCCTCATGCAATCATCATTGTTGATGATATTGAAGCTGTAGATATTGAAAAATATGGTTCAGCTATTGAATGTCATGAAGTTTTCCCAGAAAAAATTAATGTACACTTTGTTCAAGCAGTATCTAAAACTGAAGCAGTTATGAAAACATGGGAAAGAGGAGCTGGTGTTACACTTGCTTGTGGAACTGGTGCAACCTCAACAGCTATTGCAGGTGTAAAATTAGGCATATTTGATACTGAAAATATATTATTACATCTTCCTGGAGGCTACTTAAAGTTCAATGTCTATGAAAAAGATGGAGAACTTGGAGCATGCATGGAAGGTCCTGCAAAACTTGTATATGATGGAGAAATCCAAAGAGGATATTACTAATCCTCATTTTTTACTTTTTTTTATAATAACCATTTATTAAAACAACATCTTCAAAAAAGAAGTGTTCACTTTCAGCTATTTCTGCAATAAAACCCATTTCATCAAGTCTATCCAAGGTTTTCTCATTATCAGAAAGTGAAGACTGAATTAGTTGGACAATTCCTTTAGGGTTTAAATGATTTTTCACTTCATCTAAAAATAAGTCAATAACTTTTCTTCCATTTAATCCACCATCAAATGCATAATTTAAATTGTCTTCTATAACATCATCATTATCAGTAGGTAGATATGGAGTATTAAATAAGATAACATCAAACTTTCTATCTTTTACAGGTTCAAATAAATTACCAAATAGAATTTCAATATTTTCAATGTTATTAGCTTTAAAATTCTCTTCAGCTAGTTGAACTGCATCAAAATTAATGTCTGTTACTGTAATTTTGTCTGTGATTTTAGAAGCATACATTGCAACAATACCAGTTCCAGTTCCAATTTCTAACACGCTGTCTCCAGGTTTTATTTTTAAATTGTCTGCAAGCATATAGCTATCTTCAGCAGGCATATAAACAGTTTCTGAGGTATTTATAATAAATTCCATAGTTTTACCTTTAGTTTAAAATAGGATCTAATTGTTTTGATAAAAATAATATATTTTCAGGACTAATCTTTAGCACTCTTTCACTTAACAGGTCATTAATCTTTGTTGAAGTGATGCTATTTAATTTATTTTTAAATTCTTTTTTATCTAGGGAACTGACTTCATGACGTGAGTCAATAAGTGCGTTTCTAGCTTTCTTATTTTTATGCTGGAATAGAGCTTTGGTAAATTTGGAATATGTCCTGAAATCATCATCATTAATCTCTGAAATAGCTAATTTTGATAATTCTCCTTCAAATTCAGGAATTTTTGGGCTTAATTTAATGACAGTAGAATCAACCTTTGGTTTTGGAATAAAAGATTCAGCAGATACATTTGTTAACAATTCAACTTCACATTTAAAATAGAGCATTGCTGAGAGTCTTGAATAATCTTTAGTTCCAACTTTGCCTTTCATACGGTTTGCAAATTCTTTCTGGTACATTAAAATAGCTGTATCAAAGTCGTATTCTAAAAATTTAAAGGTGATTGGAGAAGAGATTTGATAAGGTAGATTTGAGATGATTTTATTAAATTCTGGGAAATCCACATTTAATGCATCATCATTAATCAATTCTACATTGGTTATATTCTCATTTTCCAACCTTTCTTTGAGTATGTCAAAAATAGTTGGGTCTTGCTCAATAGCTATAACTTTTTTGGCTTTTGATGCTAATTCACAAGTTAAGGTTCCTATTCCAGGCCCTATCTCAAGAACGATATCTTCTTTTGTTATATTTCCGAAATCAATAATTTGATCCCGTTTATTTCTATCAATAAGGTAATTCTGACCTAAATTTTTATTTAATTTAATATTGTATTTATTTAAAATGTCTTTAGTTGTTTTTGCTAAAGATTGTTTATCCATATTAAACCTTACCTTCTTTGTTTTTTGTTATGAGGTCTTTTAGGAATGTTTGTAAATAAATAGTATTTTTTCTTACCTCTTTTTGATGTTGTGGTATCTAATTCTTGTTTAACTCTGTTAACTAACATTCCAGCAGGATCAGTTAATGCAGGAACTCTTTCTTTAATGTCTTCGAAGCTTTCAAATGGTTTTTCTTTTCTAGCTTCAATTATTTTCCACATGTGTTTTTTACCGATTCCAGGAATCAATTCAAGTTTATGGAGTCTTGTACTTACAGAACCTGCGGTATTAAAGAATTCAACATATTTTTCTTCTTGAGATTCAATTATATCTCTAATAGCATAATCCATTTCAATTCTACTAGTAGCTGTTAAATTGGTGTAGTTTAATTTTCCATTAATTCTACCAATTTTATCTCTTTTTCCAGAGCCTATAAATACAGTTTCTCCAATTTCTAAATCAATTCCATCTTTTGGAGTTAACTCTAATAAAGTGAAATAATCATTACCAATAGCCTGAGCAATAGCCTTTCCTTTAAATTTGGACATATCGTTTTGCACATACCCTAAACTTAAATAATCTAAAATTATTGCATTTTCTTCTTTTTTTTCAGAGGGTATGTTATTTTTTTTGTTTTTATTAGTCATGATATCACTTCATTTTTGAGAGTCTAAAGTAAATTTTTTCAAAAATTCTTTAGCTATTATTAAAGTTTATCTTGATATGTAATAAAGATATCTAAAAAAAGTTTAAATTAATATAATTAAAATTAAAAAAAAGAGGAATAGTTTAGTAACTATTCAATAACTTCGTATTTTTCTAATATTGCAAGGATTTGTTCCATTTCATCTTTTTCAAGATGGACGTTTTCTTTTGCAAATATTAATCTTAAGTCTGATAAATCAGTAGGAATTAAATCAACTATACGAATTGCAAGTTTTGGTTTTACAAACTCTTCAAGTTCTTCAATAATTTTTTCGCTGTCTTCAACAGAATATTTTTTGAATCTTGAGAGATGATTTAAAGTAATATTTTGCTCGTAAGTTAATTCGTTATTTTCAGAAAATTCTTCAAGAATTTCTTTTACTTTGACAGATTGAACTGGTTCACTGTCAATAACTCTTTTTCCTATCATAGGAATCATTCAGTTTGTAATTTTAAATGATCAGGTCTTACAATTAACTCTTTAGCTTTGTTTCCATCTTTTAAGGATACTAAGTATGCTTTTCCTTTGGTACCGATAATTTTACCAGTTTTTCCATGGAATCTGTGATGAGGTTGACCTTTTTGAATACTTGGGTTAATAATAATGTGAACTAAATCGTCAACTTCAAATCTTTGGAGTTTGTTTGTAATTGGGTTAGTTCTTCCTTCTCTTGCTACTTTAGTCATTTTTTGTCTTGATCTACTTCTGGATCCTCTTGATCTTTGCATTGTATAAACCTCTCTTAATATTAATAACGTCTGGGTAATGAATCTATGTTATCAGCTACCTAGTATAAAAATGCCCATATCATACTAGTAACATAGAAAATAAAAATTATAAAATTAATCAAAATATAGTATATTTGATAATGTTAAATTATTTATATAAAGCTATTAATATACTTTTAGTTTTTTAGTTATGTTGAAAATTTTTTTTTAAAAAAAGTAATTAAAGAGGATTAATTTAATTCCTCTATTTATGCAATTTGTGGATTTTCACCTTTTTTTGCCCATTTAACAACACGCATTGTGATTGGTTGAGCAATAAATGTCCAAATAAACATTATTACAAAGTGTACTAAAATCATGATAACGATATTTTCCCAGGACACGGTAAATGCAAATGCTAATCCAATAAAGATTGTGTTATCTACAATTTCACCAACTGCAATAGCAATAATGGATTTGTGTCCAATATCTCCATCTTTTGAATTATTTTTTAAGATGGTAGTTAATCTAGCATTGATAAAGTTACCAACAAGGTAGGATATAAATGATGAGATTAACATTCTTGGTGTTTGTGAGAAAATAAATGCAAAACTATCTTGTCCAGCCCAATAGCTAGCAGCAGGTAATAATAATCCTACTGTTGAGACTAAAACAAATAATAGGTTACATAGTACACCGAAAATAATTGTCTTTTGTGCAGTTGACTCTCCATAAACATCGGCTATTACAGATGTAAGAATGAATACAACTGGATAAATTATTACTCCACAAGGCACTGTTAATCCCCAGAATCCTAAGTCTAAGATTTTAACAGTAACAATGTTTGTTGTAACAAATGCTACACAAAAAATAGTGATAAGGATAATTTTTTTCTCTATATAATCAAAATTTAGATTTATAATGATTCCTCCGAAATAATCACTATAATTTAATATCTAAATAATGTTTTATAAATATTAGTTTAATTTAACTTAAGTTTTGTTAAGTTAATTTTAGTAAAAAGTAGTTTTTAGTTTTGAAATTAATTAAAATTTAATAAAAAAAGGTGTGTAAGATTTGAAATTAGTTTTCAAATCTTCTTCTGTCAATTAATTCTTGACGTTTACCTGCATTCCAACCACCAGATGCAGATTTTGCACGACCTACTTGTTGTACGTATCCAGTAATTCTATCATACCATTCTACATCTTCAGTTTCACCACAGGTAGGACAACTGTTGTTTAATCCTTTCATTAAAGTTTTACATTTTAAACAGAAACTTAATGCAGAACTGTAAGCCCAGAATCCAATATCTGATTTTTTAGCTATTTTGTTAGTTAAACTCATTAATGAATCTGGATCAGAATAGGATTCACCCATGAATGCATGGAAAATATGTCCACCAGGAGTTAAACTGTGGTATTTTTCTTCAATTTTTATTTTGTCAATTAAAGAACCTTGGGTGTCAACTGGTACATGTGAAGAGTTAGTGTAGTAGCTAGCATCAGCACTACCTTGTACAATAGCTTTATCACCAAATTGTTTTTTATCAAGAGTTGCAAACCTGTATGCAGTAGATTCTGCAGGGGTTTGGATAACACTCCATCTAAGTCCAGTGTCGTCTTTTAATTGGTTAGCTCTTTCATTAACATATTCTAAACATTTGACTCCAAATTTATTTGCATCTGGATTTTCAATTCCTTCTCCAAATAATGCAAGTAACATTTCATTAAGACCAACATATCCAAATGAAAGTGTGGAGTTGTCTATTCTGTAGTAAGGTTCACCATCAACATCTTGATCAAGGAATGGTAAGATGTGGTAGTCATTTAAGCATTTTAAACCTTGTTCTCTTCTAAGCATTAAGGTTTCTACAGCTAAATCCATGTATTCATCTAAGTATTCAAATACTTGGTCTTCGTCTTTAGATTGGTATCCGATTCTTGGGAAGTTTAAGGTTACATATGCAAGGTTTCCTGTTCTTAAACAGTCTTGTTCCCAGTCACCAGTCCAGGTATCTTGTAAACAGGTCCTACATCCCATATAATTTGCCATATTTCCTCTGTATTTAGGGAACATATTTACAAAGTAAGAAGAACCATATTTTGCAGATAATTCGTGAACTAAACGAATATCTTCTTCATATTCACTGTTTAATGTTTCTTTTCTTAAAGTGTAAATTGTGTTAGGGAATAAATGAGGTTTTCCATCTTTATCTCCTTGTAATAATGTTTCAGTGAATGCTCTTTGGATTAATCTGGTTTCTTCTTCAAAGTCTCCGTAAGTTCCAACTACTTGTCCTTTAGGACCATATGCTGTTACATCTTGTAAGAATTTTGGAACTCCGAATTCTAATCCCATACTTGTAAATGGTACTTGGGATCCTCTTGCAGCATATGCCATATTTAAGTTGTAAACAAGCATTTGGACAGATTGTTTGATTTCTTCGTAAGTTCTGCCTCTTGCAAATGGAGCTACAAATACGTTCCAGAGAGTCATTGCTTGTCCACCGGACATGTTTTGTTGTGCAGCAAGCATGATTTCTCCAGTATGGTTCATTAAAGTTTCCATATGGTTTGGTGCACCTGCAACAGAGGTATGGTCACCAGTACCGTCTACTTTAAGACCATATCTGATAAATGCTCTAATATCATGTTGCATACAGTTTAATGGCCTTCCTGCGAAGAATTCTAAATCATGTATGTGGATATCTCCAGACATATGAGCGTCTGCTAAATGAGGAGGTAACATTTTTAAAAGAGCATATTGTTTTAATGCTTCGTCTGCTACATGTTTGTGAATGGTTTCAGGGTTGTGAACCATATTTGCGTTATCTCTGTTACCATTTTCAATTAAGGAAGTAATGTTGTAAACAGGGATACCTAAACGAGTGTAGTTACTCCTGATGTCTTCTAATCCATATTCAATAAGTTTACTGTTAACCATTTCCCTAATCATTGGAGCAGTTAAGTATTCTACATTTAATTTTTTAAGTTCTTTCCATACGTCAGAAGCAATTTTAAATGCAGTTTCTTGGGAAGCTCCAGTTTCTTCAACTAAAGTATTTGCGATTTTTGATAAATCGAATGGTTCAATTGTATCTCTTGAAGTATGAACTTTTAATTGAGCAGTAGCTAAGTATTTGTTAGCTATTTCATTGTCAATATCTTCTAAGTTTTCATATACAATTTTTTTAATTTCTTTAGTTGTAATTCCTTCATGAAGTTGGGATACAACATCAGCAATAATTTTATCTGATTCAAAGAAAGGTACTTCAACCATTACTAATGATTTTAATAATTTTTCATAGCTGAATCTTTCTGTAATTCCATTATTTTTCTTTACATTAATTTCAACAGGTTTTGATAAAGACATTTGACTTCCGTCCATAATACACACCTTTTTAATAATTATAATCATGAAAAATTGACGATAAAATAGTCAATTTCAGTTATGTTATACTTTGTAATTTCTTGTATAAATACTGTTCGCCTTTAAGCGAACATACTATAAAAGTAAGTTTTAAAGTTCTCTAGAAAAATACATCTAATGAACTTTGTTTAGATTTATCACTTTCAAATAATGAGTTAATTCCATATTCTTGAATTTCAAGACGTTGTTTTAAATAAGGAGAAACAGGGTATCTATTAACAAGTTCTTGGGAAATATCAAGATATTTTGTAACAGAACCTTTTGATACACTAAGAATTAGATTTCCTCCACATTTACATTTTCCAGAAAGTGGAATACGTCTATATTTGGAACCACATTTGGTACACCTGACTTTTTGCTTGGAAAATGCTCTTGAATTACCCATAATATCTGGTAAGAAATGAGAGGATAATACTTTTTCAACAACTCCTCTTTGGTCAACAGCTCTAATTAACTCTGCAAGTTCGATTTGAGCATCAACCTTTTCTTTCATTGAAGGTAACCTCTTGTAAAGACATACAGTTGGTCCTGCATGGATACTGGAAGTATGGTGTGAAAACATTAAACCTTCATACTGTTCAGGGGTTCCAAGATGGTTTCCAACATTATCTACTAAATCAAGAACTTCTGCAGGTTTTAATGGGTCTTTAGTTTTTTCATAAAACTCAACTGGGAATCTTTCAAAGATGTCTAAGTTATGAGATTCATCATCAATCTCTTCAGGATCAATTCTTGAAGATAAAACTAAAGGAGCATCCATACTTCCTCCTCTTGTATTTGGAAGGTAATTTTTAGAGAAGTTTATTAATGCATCTAAAAGAAGCATTACAGAATCTTCGTCACTGTCACAGTTTCTACGTTTAGCAGAATGGAAATAAGGATGAGCATAACAGCATAATGCTTTTGTAAATCCAACAATTCTTCCTAAAACACCTGCAGAGGTATGTGGTGCTAATCCTGCTATTAGATGACCAATCAAATCTGATTTTTCTTTTACATTATAGAAGCTATCCATTTCATATAGTTTTACAAGCTCGTCATCAATAAAATTAGCTACATTAACTAAGTAATTAGCACAGTTCTCTGAAATAACTACATCTTGCACTCTAAGCTCAATAATTTGATCTTCACTTTCAATTGGTTGACCATAACAGTCGTGTTCATATCCCATTTCTAGGAGTTTTTCAACAGTAACACCAACTTCTTTTGGTATAAAATGGGTTAAAGGTAAATCTGTTGAATCGTGACGTATTGTTGCATCTTTAAATGTGAATACTTCATTTTTTGCTCTTAAAATTCCTTTTTCAAGAGGTTCTGGAAGTTTAGATTCTGAAATCATACCTACAACTCCCTTCATTTCATCTACTTTTCTAATATTCACATGGTCAGATGCTTTTTTAAGCATTGAAGAAAGATTGATTGATTTTATACCTGCTTTTCCAATTTCTGTTGGAGCACCGCAGTAAGGACAGATTGAATTTTGTGAAGTAAGTTTACAATCAGGATTAGTACAAATTCTCCTTGCTATGTCAATTTTGATGCTGCCTTTTTTTGCAGCAGTAGCTACTAATCTTCTACTTCCTCCATTATTTCCAATTGGGAATAAAACATGTGGCGCAGGACGCATTAATCTTTCTTTAGATTTTTCAGGCCTACCTACACGTGTACCAATGTAGACAGGGGCTTTTTTCTTTATTTCAATTGGACTTACTCTGTTAACTGCTTCCATTGTATCTTTTAAAGGAGGCAACTTAGTTTTGAGAGTATTAATTAAAGAATAGCTGTGATCTTTATCAATAATTATTTTATTTTCCCTTACAATGTGGGGAACTCCAAGAATTTCTAAAACTCTTTTTTGATAGGATAATGGAAGTTCTAATCCTTTTTCAGGGTCATATTCCTCTTTATATTTTAATATTAGTTCAATTAAAGAGTTTAAATCCCTAATTGTTACATCATGGTAGCAGTAAGTGTATTCTGGATGCAATGCAATGTTATATTTTTCAGATAACTCAAAAGCTTCACTAGCTGTTAAATCACCATGTTCCAATTTGTTTAAATCTAAGGTGCTTGTTTCTTTGTTGAAGTTTTCACTTTCAGCTAGTGTTCCAATCCACCATTCTTCACACCATCCAGATTCAAGAAGTGGCTGGTTATTCCTTAAGAATTCACCAAATGCAACTAACATGTCCCCTAGGAATAATATTTCACTAAGTTTTCCTTTGCATTCTTTAGCTTCTTTAATAGTTTTAATTTTAACTACATCTCCATTTTTAAGTTTTACAATAGGTCCTTCAATGGAGTCTACAGGAACAACACAGTTACCTTTTCCAGGATGTTCTATTTTAAGTTGTGTTCCAACAGCTAAAAAGTCTAATAAGGTCATTGTTGCAGGGTGAACACCCATTGCTGCAAGACCTGTGTTTCTTGAACGCCCATATCTTAAACGGAATCCTCCTTTTTCTGAAGGGTATCCTAAAACAGGTCTTCCACCAATAATATCCTGAATATATTTTGGTTCTGTTACAATATCACTAGATGAACTGTCATCTGAACTATCATCTGTTTTTGGTTTTGAATACTCAGAAAGCCAATCCCAATTTTCTAATTTAAGTTTTTTGGATATTTTAAGGATTTTTTTGGATTTTTGAACTACTCCTTCAATCATAGCAAGAAGTGCTCCACCACGGATACTGTTAGTTTCTACTCTTTCAAGGTCTCTATGTGATACTTCTACCTGATCTGTTGGTTCTCCAGTAACCTCTACTGGAATGTGATTTGCAGCAAATCTTACTTCTTCAGGAGTTGGAGAGTATTGTAAGTTGGTAACTTCAGATTCATAAAGCTCTACTTCTTCCACATATCTTTCAACTTCATCTTCAATAGGTTTAAAATCATTAATACCTATTGCTTCTTTAATTTTATCTCCTAAAAGTACAGCTAATGCTGCAGCAGTTCCTCCTGCACTTCTAATTGGGCCTGCAAAATAAACTGCAATATATTCGGAGGAATCAAAATTCTTTTTAATTTTTACCTGTGAAATTCCTTCTAAAGGTGCTGCTACTACTCCTTCAGTAAGGATAGCTAGTGCAGTTCTTAAACCTTGGTCACATCTTTGTTCACGGTCATAATTTGCCTTCTCACCAGTAAGTTCAAATTTTCCAGATGCAATTTCTGCAGCTATTTCAAAGGCAACTGATTCACGGTCAATATCCTTCTCTAATTCTTTTATACGATTAGCTACACCTTCAGGACCAACAAGCCCTTCAACTCTTTCAGCTAAATCCTTTGCTAATGGAACTTCAGTTTCTAAGTTAACATCTAATCCTTTTGAGCGAGCTTTATTAGCTATTTCGTATAAGTGGTGTGTTTCCTTTTCTAATCTCTCAAAATAATCCATAATATCTGTTATTTATATATGTAAAATTAACTATTTAATGTTAATGAAAGTGCGATTGGTTATTAATTTTTAATGTTGTAATCAAGGAATATTTTCACATTAAACACAATTTTATAACATGTTTAATATTTTGCTTTATTTATTGTTATTATATAAATAAATTATAGATAAAATTAAATAATATGTAAAAATTTTAATTTATATTAAGATAATATCAATTTTGTTTTAAAGAAGATATTGTAAAGATTTAAATACTTCGCAACTATAAGTTATTAATATTGTAATATATAGTTGACTTTATGGGTACTGGACTTTTATGTGGTGGTCTAATGTCTGTAGAAAATGTTGAAAATACTGAATCAAAGGAAATAGTCGAATCTGAGAATAATGAAGACCTTAATGCTTCTTCTGAAGAAGTGTCAGGGGATAATATGGAAAATAATGAAGAATTAGATAGTGAAAATGAGAATTTAGATAAAGTTCAAAGTTTAATTAAAGAAAAAGATGAAAAATTAAGTAATCAATCCCAAGAACTTCATTATCTTACAAATGACATAATTCCTAAACTTAAAAAAGAAAATTCAGAGCTTAAATCATTAAAAGTAGAATTAACTCAAGCTTTAGAAAAAACTACTAAAAAATATTATGATCAATTAGATATTAATGCAGATTTAAGTGATAAATTAACTAAAACAAGCGCTGATTTTGCTGTATCTAAAGTTAGAATGGATAAATTAGAATCTGAAGTTGAAGAAGCTAAAAAAGAGGCAGATTCTAAAGTTAAAGAAGTTGCTTCAGAAGAAATTGAAGCTTTAAAAGCTGAAAATGAAAAACTTTCCGGAGAATTATCTGAGAAAGTTAAAGAAGTTAATTCATTAAATGATAAAGTTCCTGCACTTCAAAAAGAAATTGATGATTTAAGAAAAGATCTTATTGAAGTAGGTAATTATAAAGAACAAGTTAATGAAAATGTGAAAGCTGAAATCAATAGCTATAAAAATCATATTAAAGCATTAGAAGAAGAGTTAAGAAATAAACAATCAAAATATGATGAATTGTACAATGAATCTCAAATAACTATTAATGGTTTAAATGAACAAGTTCATAAACTTAGAAAAGCTATTGATGATCACTCTAAAAGAGGGTTCTTAGGCAGGCTCTCAAAAAAATCAATTCTTGATGAATAAATATTCATCTATCTTTTTTTTAATTATGATTAATGATAATTATTTTATAAATTTAGCTATTGAAGAAGCTAAAGTCTCTCTTAGGGAAGGTGGACTTCCAATTGGTGCTGTCCTTGTTAAAGATAATAAAGTAATTTCAAAAGGACATAATCGTTTAATTCAAAACAATTCTGCAATTTTGCATGCTGAAATGGATGCTATTGAAAATGCAGGTCCTTTAACCTATGAAGATTATAGAAAATGTACTTTGTATACAACTCTTTCTCCATGTCCAATGTGTTCTGGTGCTGTAGTATTATATAATATTCCAAAAGTAGTAATTGGAGATAACTCAACTTTAATGGGTGCAGAAGATTTTTTAAAAGTAAATGACGTTGAAGTTGTTGTTTTAAATGATGCAAATTGTAAAAATCTTTTTGAAGAGTTTACTCGCAAAAATCCAGAGATTTGGGAAAAAGAATTAGCTAAAGTTGGAAACTCTACTGAAAGTAAAATATAAAAAAAAGAATTCTGAAGTATTTAAACTTCAGATAACTATTTTTAAGCTTCTTGTCTTAATCTTTTAACAACAAAGTCTTTATCTAATGATAATAAGAAAGAAGCAGCTCTTGGACCTTGTTTTTGACCAAGAATCATTTTATAAATAGCTTGGAAACCTTTTTGTGGTTTTAAACCTTGTGCTTCAAGAATTTCATACATTGCATCATGAAGTTCTTCAGCTGTTTTAAAGGTTTTTTCTTCTATTAAACTAGCTAAATCTTTTAAGAAAGTGGTTTGTTCATCGGTAAGTGGTAATTTTGGAACACTTTTCTCTTGTACTTGGAATTTTACAAATTTAGGGGCATAAGTGTCTAACCAATTAATTACATTATCTACACGTTCTTGATATTGTTTTAATTCTGTTTCAGTTAAATCAGAGAATTCCTTATCTTCAAAGCTTTTAGTTAGTTGAGAGTTGTTTTTAAGAATTGTGAATATTTTTTCAAGGTCATTTCCAGCTATTTGGTAAGCATTAACAAGGAATCTGTAAGGAGGCCTAAATGGTAAAGGTTCTCCTTCATTGATTTGTGCCATTTCATAGATTTTTCTGAATTTTTTATCTTCTTTTTCAGATGGTGCTTCTTCTTCATTGAAAAATACTTTTTCAACTTTATCAAATTGATCCATGAAATCTAAAAATGGCATTTTAGGTGAGAAATCCTTGGATTTCATTGGTTTACTTCTAAATAAGTAATAGTTAAGACTTTCAGCTGGTCCAATTTCTAACCATTGTGCAGGAGTGAAGAATACTCCTTTAGATTTACTCATTGCATCTCCGTCAAGAGTAATCCATTCATAAGGAACAGGATAAGGTGCCTCGTAATCAAAGATTTCTTTAGAAATAATGCTACTTACATCGTAAGATCCACCACTAGCAGCATGGTCTTTTCCAAATGGTTCGCAAGTAGTTCCGAAGATTTTCCATCTTGCAGCCCATTCAACTCTCCAAGTAAGTTTCCCATTTCCAGTTTTAATGTCCATTTCTCCCTCATGACCGCAGTCACATCTGTATTTTACAATATCTCCATCAAAGTCATAAGCAAAGGTGGTGTTTACACGGCCACATTCTTCACAAATTGGATTGTAAGGTAACCAGTCATCAGCTAATGGTTCTCTTCTATATTGGTTGAAAATTTCCCTTATTTCTGGAGCTTTTTCAAGTGAGGTTCTAATGTATTCGTTGTAAACTCCTTCTTTGTACATTTCAAAACCAGATTTAAGTTCGATATCTATTCCGTAGTCATCTAAAACTCCTAAAAATGGTTTTTCAAAGTGTTCTACAAAGCTTGCACAGCATCCTTCTGGACATGGAATATTTGAGTACGGCATACCAAGATATTTGTCATAGCTTTCAGGAAGTGGGAATGGCACTTTTCTAAGTGGGTCATGGTCATCAGCAATCCATAGGGTTTCAACATCGATTCCTCTTTTTTTAAGTTCACGGCCAATTGCACTAGCTATAAATACATCACAAGAGTTACCAATGTGAATAGATCCTGAAATTGAAGTACCACTTGCTATAACATGTTTATCAATGTTTCTTTCACTTAATTCATCAGCTATTCTTTCAATCCAATGTTTCATTAAATCACCTATAAAATAATAATCTAAAATATGCTATTTTAAAGTTAATGTAATTATAAAAATAGTTATATAATATTATATCGTGTTATTACTATAAATAGGTTAGTTTAAAAAAAAGAAATAGAAATATTGAAAAATTCAATATTTAAAGATTTTAATGGGTTTTGAAAACATCTGAATCAGATTGATCTAACCATTCATTTACAATTTTAACTGCACAGAAGTCTCCGCACATTGTACAAGCATCTGAATCTTCAGGTGGTCTTGCGTCTCTTTTTGCACGAGCATCATCTGGGCAAATAGCTAGATTATATTGTGCTTCCCAATCAAGAGCTTTTCTTGCATCTGCCATTAATAAATCTTTTTCTCCATTATGAACTCCTTTTGCCATATCTCCAGCATAAGCACCAATTCTTGTAGCTATTACTCCATCTTTTACATCTTGAGGAGAAGGAAGTGCTAAATGTTCTGCAGGAGTTACATAACAAATGAAATCAGCTCCAGCTTTTGCAGATTCTGCAGCTCCAATAGCTGATACAATGTGGTCGTAACCTGGTGCAACATCACATACAATAGGTCCTAACATGTAGAATGGTGCTCCAGAACATAATTTTTTCTGTATAGTTACATTTGCAGGAATTTCATTAATTGGGATGTGTCCTGGTCCTTCAATCATTGTTTGAACACCAGCTTCACGTGCTCTGTCAACTAATTCTCCTAAAATAATTAATTCTTGAACTTGTGCTCTGTCTGTGGAGTCTGCAATTGCTCCTGCTCTCATTGCATTTGCAAGAGACATTACAACATCATGTTCTTTAGCTATTTCTAAGATATAATCGTAGTTTTTGTATAATGGGTTTTCAATTTCGTTTTCAACAATCCATGAAGAGATAAATGCTCCACCTCTTGAAACTAAACCTGCTTTTCTTCCTTGTGTTTTAAGTCTGGATAATGTTTCAATGTTTACACTACAGTGGATTGCCATAAAGTCTACACCATCTTTTGCTTGTTTTTCAATGGTGTTGAACATTATATCTTCATCCATGTAAATTGCTGATCCTTTATCTCTTATGGTTTCAATAGCTGCTTGGTAAATTGGAACAGTACCTACTGGGAGTGGGGACATTCCTAAGATTCTTCTTCTAATTTCATCTAAGTCTCCACCAATACTTAATTCCATTAAACAGTCTGCACCATTATCGATAGCTATTTGAGCTTTAAGTTCTTCTTCATCAAAATTAACAATATCTGTTGATGTTCCAATTGTAGCATTAACTTTGGTTCTAAGTCCTGCACCAATACCTGCTGCTTCAATGTCTCTGTTTACATTGGAAGGAATTACAATAGTCCCATCAGCTACTGATTTTAATATGAAATCTTCACTTACATTCTCTTTTTTAGCAACTGTTTTCATTTCTTCTGTTAAAATACCTTTTCTTGCATCACTTAATTGAGTCATTTTTATACCTCAACTATTCAATTATTCTTTATTTTTATCAAATGAACATGAATTTTTATTCACTTTTAATTGATTATACTTAGTGTAGACTCATTTAATAAATAAAGTTATCGTATCAATTTTAATTCCATTATATTTGATAAAAATAAGTTTTATTTTAATTTGCTATTTGTTGTTAATTTTTTATTAATAAAAAATCATTAAATAGGATATTGACAAATCAATTATTATGAAAATTTTCATTAATGTAGATACATATAAAGATGTAGCTATTGATACAAAAGAGAAATTAGAAGAGCTATGTGGCAGTTTTGATATTGAGATTGTTGATAATGCTTCAAAGGCAGACATGATTTTTTCAATAGGTGGGGATGGAACATTTTTAGAATCTGCCAGACTATCAAATGGCATTCCAGTTATTGGAATTAACTGTGGGACTTTAGGTTTTTTAACAGATGTTAAACCTGATGATTTAGAAGAAACAATTGCTAATATTTTAGATGGCAAATATTATATTGAAGAGAGAATGATGCTTGAGGGTAAAATAATAAAAGAAAACGGGGAAATAATTAAAATACCTCATGCACTTAATGAGATAGCTGTTTCTAAAAATACATTTGGGGTTGTGAGATTTGATGCTATTGTGGATGGTAAACTGATAAATTCATATACTGCTGATGGAATATTAGTTTCCACTCCTACTGGTTCAACTGCATATAATTTATCCTGTGGTGGTCCAATTGCAGATCCAACAGCAAAAATTATTACATTGACTCCAATAGCTCCACACACAATATTAAATAGAAGTATTATTCTTTCTGATGAGTCTGTTGTCAGTATAAAAATTACTGAACTTAGAAATGATACTAAATCTTTTGTATTGTATGATGGTCGTCCAATGGAAGTTACAACTGGTGACACTATAAAAATAAGAAAGTCCAATTACATTACAAAGATTGTTAAGCTTAACTGGCGTAGTTTTATTGATAATATTAGAGATAATGTAAAATAAATAAAAAAAAGAGGGATTAAAATCCCTTAGATGTTGTAAAATTCATTCATTCTTTCATAAGCTTCATCGAAGGTTGGCGCTTTAGTTTGACAACCTTGAGCTTCTACAATAAATGAGGAAACTGCAGATGCAAATTTTGCAGATTCTTCTATAGATTCTCCATTAAGGAATCTAGTTAAGAATCCTGCTCTATAGGAATCTCCAGCACCTGTAGGATCAATGGCTTCACGTAATACTGCATCCACTTCAATTTTCTCTTCATTTGAGTAGATAACACTTCCGTTTCCACCGCAGGTTTTAACAATAATATCTGGACCTAATTCTCTTAATCCTTGAATATCTAAATCTAGATTAAATTGGATTCTTTCAATTTCATGATGATTTCCAAATAGAATGTCTGTGTTTTTTATTACTTCTTTAAGGCTTTCTGGTTCGTACATTCCTAAATCTTGTCCCGGATCAAATGACACTAATAATCCTGCTTCTTTAGCTTCATGACCACACTTTAAATTAAATTCAGGGCTTCCAGTAGCTAAATGTATTGCTTCTGCATCGTTTATTGCTTTTGTTGGGGCGTTACTGTTTTCAAACTCTTTAGAGGCACCCCAATAGAAGTAACTAATTTGATCTTCATTTTCATCAGTTAATACAAATGCAGTTGGAGTAGATTCTCCTGGAACAACAATAAAGGAGTCTGTATCAATATTCAAGTCAACCATTTGCTTATAGTAAGGACTATCTTTGAAATCTCCACCGACAGCAGAAACTAATGAAGTGGATAATCCAAGATTAGCACCAATAACTGCAACGTTTGCAGCTGCACCACCGTTAAATGTTTTCAAATCATCAATAGGTGATGAATAATTAGCTTTAGGAAATTCTTTAACTCGTATAATATAATCAAGAGCAGTATGTCCCACTGCTATTAAATCAATGTTTTTTACCATAATATCGCCTTGTAAAAAATGCAGTTTTTATTTTAATGTTTCTCACTATTTAAAAATTTTGAAATTTTTTTATAAAATTTTGATTCTTAATAATAGTATTGTTGTCAATAATTAAATTAATTACTGAAAGCATTTGAAAAGTAATTATTTTATTGACATAAAACCTTGTTTTACTATTTCTTTTTGCCCTTCATTCTGAAGATAGTTGATGAATTGCTCAACTTCTTCCTTTTCATCGTTTACTTGAACAAGACTAATAGCATGGCGTGTATCGTATTGTAGTATAGGATTTCCTTTAAAAAAACTGGCATTTAAAAAACTATATAAATTTTCAGAGTTTTTAACCATTTTAAAAGCATCAAATTGGGAGTTCACTTCACTGACAATTGTAAAGGGAATATCATAATGTTTTAAACTATCCCAAGCTAACCTCTGTGCTGACCCTTTTACTGATACAAACCTTAGATTTTCCATGTCTTTCAGACTTTTAATTTTCTTTGAGTTTTCATTAGCTACTAAAACAAGATAATCAAAAGCTATGGGAATAAAGTTCAAATCTCTTTCAAAAGCAATCAATGGATCATCTAAAGCTAAAATATCAACAACTCCTCTTTTTCCCAGTTCAAATGCATCGATATCTGTGCTGCTGTAAACAGACAAATCAAAAGGTTGATTTATTGATTCTAAAAGACCAGAAATAATATGTCCTCCACCAATAGTTATTTTGTCGGTTGGAGATATCTGATTTGCATATTTCTGATATTCCTCAAGTAACATTACTCCTTCTTTGGTCAGTTCACTTCCCGAAGAGCTATTATTAACAAGTTCAAACCCTAATTTTTCCTCTGCTTTTTTAATTCTTCTATTGAAAACTGCATGGGATATGTTAAGTTCTTTTGCAGATTTTCGTTGAGAATGTGTCTTATTTAGGGAGTTTAAACTTTCATATAGTTTATAATCATAGATTTTTCCATCAATCTCTAAATTTATTAATCCATTGCTTTTGATTTTCATAAATATTAATATATAGGATATCAATATAATTAATTATATTGAATTATTTTAATGGATATTAGGAAAGGATAAAATGGAATTGATGAAAAGTTCTATTGATGCAATAATTGGTAACATAAGAGCTGCAGAGGAATATTTAAATGAAGAAGATATTGACAAATTTTTAGATATTATTGTAAGTTCTAAAAATGTTTTCCTTATTGGGGCTGGAAGATCTGGTTTAGCTGCTAAAGCTTTTGCAATGAGATTAATGCATTTAGGAATTAGTTCATATGTTGTAGGTGAAACTATTTCTCCAGCTATTTATGAAGATGATTGTATAATTGCTATTTCTGGTTCTGGTGAAACAAATACTATCGTTTCAGCAGCAAACATTGCGAAAAATAGGGGATCTAAAGTTTTAGCATTAACTTCATATCCTGAATCAACATTAGGAAAATTAGCAGATACAGTTCTTTTAGTTAAAGGTAGAACTAAAGTGGAAGCAGATGATGAAAATTACATGAAACGTCAAATTCATGGTAATTATACTTCTTTAACTCCATTAGGAACTGCTTTTGAATTAACTACTTTAGTATTTTTAGATGCTTTAGTTTCTGAATTAATGGAAATTATGCATCAAACAGAAAGCGATTTAAAAGCACGTCATACCGTGCTTGAATAATTCCTTTCTTTTTTTATTAAAATATTACTCTTTCTGAGTTTGTGTATATATTAAAACGGTTTCCTCTTAAAAATCCAACTAGGGTGATATTTCCTTCTTTAGCTATTTTACAGCCTGATAAGCTAGGTGCTGCATTTGAGACAAGCATTTGTATTTGGGCTCTATCTATTTTTATAACCATATCTGCAGGCATTCTACCGCTATATATAATATATGATTTTGTTAAATCAACACCTTCTAGTAATCCTGCACCAATGGCTTTATCCACTGCAACATGTCTACTTACATCTTCTTTTATAATGAATTTGTCTTCGTAAACTAATGCAGCAACATGTGCTCCTCCAGTGGCAGACCAGATTGCAGCTTTTTCTTTTAATTTTTCCATATTTTCTATTAATTCTTCTTTTGTCACTTTTAAAGTACTTGGGAGTGGATTAACTTCATTTATTTTGCAGCGTTGTCCACCAGATGCATCAGAGCATAAAACTGTTTCTTTATCGGCTACATTTTCTTTTTTTACCTGAACATTAATAATGTCATCAGAAATAGCTATTGATTTGATGTCTTCTACATTATCAATTAATGATTCGCCAAGGAGATAACCTGCAGTAAATTCTTCTAAAGAGTCATAAATAACAGAAAATCTACGAGTAATTGTATTGTTAATTATCATTTCAACTATTTGGTCATTTACAACAACTTCCTTTTTCTCTTCTTTTATTCCATTTTTGTAGATTACTGCATCAATATTTTCTGTTAATTTCAATGGAAATCCTCCTTTTTATAATTTATTATTTTTTAGTAAATTATTTAATATAATCATTATGGTATGTAATTCATATCAATATAGAATAGGTGCCAAAGACTAATTTTAAATTAGAATTATAATTATTTTTATTTTTTTTATTTAAAAAAAAGAGAAAAGTAGAAAAATTAAATTTTCTACTGTACAGTAACGGTGGTATAAACTAATGCATTTGCATAGAACATATTATCTAGAATACCTACCATGAAGGTGTATTTTCCTTCAGGTAATCCAATTCCAATGGATGCAACACCATTTTCATCAGATATTGAATAATATGCAATATCATTGTAAACAAAGTATACTCTTTGTCCAGCTATAGGTTTGCCATTACTGGTTACTGTAACTTCTAACCTTCCGTTTTTATTAATTGTAGTGCTGGTAACTTTAACACTTGTTGGTAATTTGTTAACAGTGATTTTATTTGAAGTTGTTGAATTACCACAGGTAGCTGTTATGATGTAGTTTCCTGGGTTGAGGTTGATGTTTAATCTTGCAACACCGTTTTCATCAGTAACTCTTTCATAAATAACTCCGTTAACATTTAAAGCTACAGTTTCGTTAGCTACAGGATTTCCATTGTCATCTAATACAGTAACATTGTAGGTAGCAGATTTATTGTACTCTTTTGTTAAATCTTCACTAACTAATTTTGATAAAACGGTAATGTTGTTGGATTTCATTTCACCGTTTGGTCCGGTTACTGTTATGATGTAGTTTCCTGGGTTGAGGTTGATGTTTAATCTTGCTGTACCGTTTTCGTTGGTTATTCTTTCGTAGATAACTCCGTTAATGTTTAAGTATACTTTTTGGTTAGCAATTGGGGTTCCTTGTCCATCAACTACGGTCACATAGTAGTGGGTACCGTTTTGGAAGTATTTAATAACATTATTTGAACTTAATGTACTTAAAACGGTAATGTTGTTGGATTTCATTTCTCCATTTGGTCCGGTTACTGTTATGATGTAGTTTCCTGGGTTGAGGTTGATGTTTAATCTTGCTGTACCGTTTTCGTTGGTTATTCTTTCGTAGATAACTCCGTTAATGTTTAAGTATACTTTTTGGTTAGCAATTGGGTTTCCTTGTCCATCAACTACGGTCACATAGTATTGGGTACCATTTTTGTAGTATTTAATAACATTGTCTGAAGTTAAAGTACTTAAAACAGTTATTGTGGAATTAATGGAAGTTCCATTAAATGTAGCTGTTACAGTGTAAATTCCAGGGTTTAAGTTAATAGCTAAACTAGCAATACCGTTTGCATCAGTAATTCTAGTGTAATCAACACCATTGATTGTAATGGTTACAGTTTGGTTAGCTAATGGATTTCCATTACTGTCAGTTATAGTTACTTCATATCTAGTTCCGTTTTTGTAAAACATCTCAAGATCTTCAGCATCTATTGATGAAGTAATAGTGGTCTCATTATCTCCTTCTGTAGAGTTTTCTATTGGAATATCAGTTCCATTATCTCCTTCTGTAGAGTTTTCTACAGGAATTTCAGTTCCATTATCTCCTTCTGTAGAGTTTTCTACAGGGATATCAGTAGTGTCATTTTCTACTGGAGATTCTGGTGTGTCAGTTGTGTCATCTGGGATAGTTGGGATATCAGTTGTGTCATCTCCAACTACATCTACAGCTGTATCATTTACATCTGCAGCACTAACTGCTGAAATGGATAATAAAGAAACTAATAAAACCATAAATATTAATAGTTTTTTTGTAGTTTTCATTTTATCACTATTTTTTAAGATATTTTAAATTTCACAATCTGTAAAATTTTTTTTACACTTTATGTGTAACAATATAAGTATACTCTTTATACACTATATAAATTTTATTAAAAAAGATTTTTTTTTAAAATTATTTAAATAAAAAAGAAAGATATGTAATAATGTTTTTATTTAATGGTGTGTGATGTGTAAACTATTTGATTGAATATGATAATGTTATATATTATATATAAATAAGAGGTTTTATTAATGAATGAAGAAGATTATATGGAACAATTAAAAATAGCTGGTGACTTTCATGGTGAAATTTGTGGAGGTGTAACAGTTGGAACTAAAATGGCTATGTATGGTCTTGAATTAATGGATATGGAATTAAATCAAAAACATAAAAACTTAATAGTCTTTTTAGAAAATGAACGTTGTACTGCAGATGCTATTCAGGCAGTAACTAAATGTTCTATGGGTAAAAGATCTTTAAAACAAATGTACTATGGTAAATTTGCAGTTACTTTTTACAACATGGATACTGGTGAAGCTATTAGGATAACTGATGCTGATGCTAATAAAAAATCTTTAGGCAAAGAAGCTATTCCCGACATGATTGAAAGGTTTAAGACAACTCCTCCTGAAGAGCTATTTACTGTACAAAAAGTAAAAATTAAGGAGCTTGATGAATCTCAAATTCCTGGAAATCCTCATAAAACAGAAGTTTGTTCAGTTTGTGGTGAAAAAGTCACTGATAATCGTCATGTAATAAAAGATGGTAAATTGATGTGTAAGGCCTGTGCTGAAGGAGGTTACTACGAGGTAATTGATGATTAATATCGTGTAACTTTTCATCTATTTTTTTATTTAACACTTTTTTTATTTTTTTTATTTTACTTATTTTTTTTAATATATTATTTTAAATGTTTATATTATTATTTTATTATTTAATATTTCTATTTTTAGTAATTAAACAATTTTTATGCGATATGTAGTGTACTATAATGATTAATTATTATAGAAAAAAATTACTTTATTATATTTAAGTATTTCTTTTTAATTCTAATAACAAAGTCTTTTTATTATAAATTGGAAAATATTAACTACATAATACTAATGAACAGTACGGATAATGGGTTCATATGTATTATATTTTTGATATGTAGGAAAGATAAAGAGGTTTGAAATTATGAGTTCATCTTTTAAAGCTCCGGCTGAAGCTGCAAAAGCTGTTGCAGCAACAGGCGGAATAAAAAATAATTCACCTATTGTGAATTTAATCTTGCTCTCTTTCTTAGCAGGAGCATATATTGCATTCGGAGGTTTACTTGCTGAAATTACCAATGCAGGTATGCTTGCAGCAGGATTCCCTGTTGGATTATCTAAATTCGCATTTGGTGCAGTGTTCCCTGTTGGATTGATGCTCGTTGTAATTGCGGGATCTGAATTATTCACAGGTAATGTAATGTATATGGTCATGGGATGTTTAAACGGTGAAGCATCCATTGGCGGTCTTGCTAGAAATTGGATTGTAAGTTGGATTTTCAACTTTGTTGGAGCATTATTCGTTGCATATGTATTAGCATATCTTGGAGGTGTTGTTGCAGACCCTACCATTTCTGCTGGTGCAATGACAGTAGCTGAGACAAAGATTGGTCTTTCATGGGATCAAGCATTTATTAGAGCAATTGGTTGTAACTGGCTTGTATGTTTAGCTGTTTACCTTGCATTTGCATCTGATGATATTATTGGTAAAATTTTCGGTATTTGGTTCCCAATCATGGCGTTCGTTACCATTGGATTTGAGCACAGTGTTGCAAACATGTTCTTCTTACCATTAGGTATGTTCTTAGGCGCTGAAGGTGTAACTTGGAGTACAATTATCCTCAACAACCTTATTCCTGTAACTTTAGGTAATATTGTTGGTGGAGCTATTTTCGTAGCATGTATATATTACTTTGTTTATGTGAGAAAGTCATAGTTTTAAATTAACATTTGGAGATTGTAAAAATGGTTGAGATTAAGTATGTACCAACAATCTGTCCATACTGTGGTACTGGGTGTGGACTTAATTTTGTTGTAAAAGATGGCAAAATTGTTGGTGTAGAGCCTTATAAAAGACACCCAGTAAATGAGGGTAAAGTTTGTCCAAAAGGAAACTTTGGTTATGAATTTATTAATAGGGAAGACAGATTAACTACTCCTTTAATAAAAGAAAATGGTGAATTTAGAGAAGCTTCTTGGGATGAAGCATTAGATTTAGTTGCTAATAAACTTAAAGAAGTATCTGATGAAGATCCTAATAAAGTAGGATTCTATGCTTGTGCTCGTTCACCAAACGAAAACATTTACATTACTCAGAAGCTAGCTAGGGTAGCTTGTGGTACTCAGAATGTAGACCACTGTGCACGTATTTGTCACGGTCCTACTGTTGCTGGTTTAGCTACTACCTTTGGTTCAGGAGCAATGACAAATGGTTTCGACAGTATTAAAGAAGCTGATGTTATATTCTGTATCGGTTCAAACAACATGGAAGCACACCCATTATTTGGACGTAAAATAATTCAAGCAAAACAAAATGGTGCTAAATTAATTGTTGCGGATCCAAGATACACACCAACTGCAAAATTAGCAGATGACTATATCGAGTTTAAAACAGGTACTGATGTAGCTTTATTAAATGGTATGATGAAAATCATTTTAGATAATGATTTACAAGATGATGAATTCATCAAAAACAGAACTAAAGGCTTCGAAGAAATGAAAGAAGTTGTCATGAAATATGACGTTGAAAAAGTTGCTGAAATTACCGAAGCTACTGTTGAACAAATTACTAATGCTGCATTAGATTATGGAAGAGCAGAAAAAGCAGCTATTGTATATTCTTTGGGTATTACCGAACACTCTCACGGTGCTGATAACGTAATGTCCTGTGCTAACTTAGCAATGTTAACTGGTAACATTGGTAAAGAAGGTACTGGTGTAAATCCATTAAGAGGACAAAACAATGTACAAGGTGCTTGTGATATGGGAGCTCTCCCTAGTGATTATGTAGGTTACAGAAAAGTAGCGGATCAAGAAACTACTGACTGGTTTAATGAATATTATGGTACTAACTTACCTGCAAAACCAGGTTTAACTCTTGTTGAAATGATGAATGCTGCTCATGCAGGAGATTTAAAAGTACTCTATATTCATGGTGAAGACCCAGTGCTTTCTGATGCAGATATTAAACACACCAAAGAAGCACTTGCTAACTTAGACATGTTGATTGTTCAAGATTTATTCATGACTGATACCGCAGAATGTGCAGATGTTGTTTTACCTGCTGCAGGTTGGGGTGAACAAGAAGGAACATTCACCAATGGTGAAAGAAGAGTTCAATGTTTACACAAAGCTCAAGAACCACCTGAAGGTGCAATGTTAGATTGGAAGATTATGGAAGAAATTGCAGTTAGAATGGGAGTTCCAAGAGAAAAATTCCATTATGAATCTGCTGAAGAAATCTTTGAAGAAATCAGAGAATGTGCACCAATCTTCGCTGGTATGAACCGTGAAAGATTAGATACTCCTGAAGCACTTCACTGGCCATGTCCTTCAGAAGACGACCCATGTCAACCATTAATGCACAAAGATAAATTTGCACACCCTGATGGTTTAGGTGTTTTCCAAGCTCTTGAACATTTAGGTCCTGTTGAAGTACCTGATGAAGAATACCCATTATTATTAACAACTACTAGGATATTGTTCCACTATCATGCAGCAATGACTAGAAGATGTAAAACTTTAGATAATGAGGTTAAAACTGGTTTCATCGAAATAAATACTGAAGATGCAGAAGAGTTAGGTATCATCAACAATGAAATTGTTAAAGCAAGCTCCAGAAGAGGAGAAATTGAAATTGCTGCTAGAGTAACTGATGATATTAAGAAAGGAATTGTAAACATTCCTATGCACTTCTCTGAATGTGCTGCAAACATGTTAACAAATTCCGATTCTTTCGATCCAAAATCTAAAATGGTTGAATTAAAAGCATGTGCTATTAAAGTAGAGAAAATCGAGGAGTAGTTAAAAATGGCTGTAAATGTAGATGATATGTATTATGCGTACTCTGCTAATAGTGATATTGCAAGTAAAGGTGAATATGGTGGGGTTGTTACCACTATAATGAAATATTTATTAGAAAACAATATCGTTGATGCTATTGTTGCTGTAGAGGAAGGAGTTGACATTTACGATGCAGTACCTTGCCTCATTACCGATCCTGAAGATGTAATTAAATCTGCAGGTTCAATTCATTGTGGTACCTTAAACTTAGCTAAATTTGTCTCAAAGTACCTTGATGGTTGCCGTGACATGAAAATAGCTGTCACTTGTAAACCTTGTGATGCAATGACTATGAGAGAATTAATGAAAAAGGGTAAAATCATTGAAGACAATGTAATCATGATTGGTGTAAATTGTGGTGGAACTATGTCACCTGTTCCAACCATGAAAATGATTGAAGAAGTTTATGAATTAGACCCTAAAGATGTCGTTAAAGAAGAAATTTCTAAAGGTAAACTCATCATGGAAACTAAAGATGGCGAAGAAAAAGCTATCAGTATTGATGAACTTGAAGAAGACGGAATGGGTAGAAGAGAAAATTGTCAAAGATGTGAACTTAAAATACCTTCAAATGCTGACTTAGCATTAGGTAATTGGGGAGTTATTGGTCCTTTAGCTGGTAAAGCTACTTTTGTTGAAGTATTCAGTGAAAGAGGTGCTGATATACTTGATAAAGTTATTGAAGCTGGCGTAATTAACACTGAAGAACCAATTGAAAAAGGAATCACCATAAGGGAAAATATTAACAATATCATGCTTAAAAACTCTGCCAAGAAGAAAGCCGCTGATATTGAAGGTACTACTGGAGACATTATTGATGTTTTCCATGCATACCAAGATGAATTCTCCAAATGTATGAAATGTTACGGTTGTCGTGAAGCATGTCCATTATGTTTCTGTGAAGACTGCTGTCTTGAAGCAGAAGGTCCTGAATGGGTACCTGGTGGATACACTCCTGCAGCACCATTCTTCCACTTAACACGTATGGTCCATATGGTTGATGCATGTACCAATTGTGGTCAATGTTCTGAAGTATGTCCATCTGAAATTCCTGTTTCAAAAGTTTGGGCAACTGTAAACAACAAAGTAAAAGAAGTATATGGATACATGAGTGGATTTGACACTGGTGAGCCAATTCCATTTACTGAATATCCAAAAAAAGATAATATACACAAATAAATAGAGTTTTTTAACTTTATTTATTCTTTTTTTACTTTTTTTTAAAATAATCAAAAACTAGCTATTTTTTAAAATAAAATTTAATCTTCTTTCTCATGAGTGTAAGGTTCACGATTATTAATACCTTTTATGTACTGTTTTTTAAGTATTTCATCATCTGCACCTTCACGCATATAGCTTAAAAGTTCAACAAGATTATCATTTCTAAGTAAACATGGTTTTACTTTACCGTCAGGTGTTATTCTAAGTCTTGTACAGTTTTTACAGAAGTTGGTATTTTCTATTGGTTTTACAAGTTCTATTTCTCCACCATCAATAAAGTATTTTTTACGATTTTGCATAAATTCCCGTGTTTTCACATCATCAGCTATTTTAGTTAATTCCTCTTCCAGTGAAGTTAGATCATAATGGTACTCGGCATTAAATTTAGCATCATCACAGTTTTCACTTTCCATTAACTCAATAACTTGAAGTATGATTCCATATTCTTTTGTAAAATTAAACATATCTTTTACTTCATTTTCATTAATGCCTTTCATTAAAACCATGTTAATCTTTACAGGGTTTAATCCGGCTTTCACTGCTTTTACTATTCCTCGTTTTACTCTGTCAAGATAATCTCTTTTTGTTATGAATTTATAAGTTTCAGGATTTAATGTGTCAAGACTTACATTGACTCTATCTAAACCTGCATCTTTTAGATTTTCAGCATATTTTTCAAGCATTGTCCCATTTGTTGTAATTGAAATATCTCTGAAATTTAATTTAGATATTTTTTCAATTATTTCAACAATGTCCTTTCTAATTAATGGTTCTCCTCCAGATAATCTTACTCTTTGAATTCCAAGATCTTTGGAAATTTCACAGATTTTATAAATTTCTTCAGGAGTCATTTCATCTTTAGAATTTACCATTCCATCGTGATGACAGTAAATGCAGTTTTCATCACATCTATTGGTAATAGTGATTCTCAGTGAAATAATTGGCCTATTAAATGGGTCTTTTATAGCTTTCATTTTAATCTAATATTATTTTTAATTCAATTTTATAAATATCTTCAATGTTGAAGTCAGTATCTAGAGATTTTACCATTGCAAAAATAGATTCTTTCATAATTCCACAGACAAAAGTGTTTATCTCAATTGGTTTGTTGTTAATAGATAATGTAATTTCTGCTTTTTCAACATTTCCTGATTCGATGCTGTTTATAGTAGTTTCTATCTTTTCAAGACTTTTAATATTGTAATAATCAAGTTTTAATGATTTTACAAGTCCTTCAACAGCATTTTTGATATAATTTTCTACAAATTTGTTAATAGCTATTTCTTTATCATTAACTTTAATTAAGGTTGTTGTATCAGCTAAGGAGATTATATTTTCTTTTAGATTAGGGTTAGCAATAACTAAATCAATTTTTTCAAAGTCTTTTACATTATATTGTTCTGTATTTAATGTTTTTATTAATCCAAGAGTTATTTTTTCAATAAAATCACTAACAAAGCTGTTTAATCCTACAACTTTCCCATCAATAGCTAAACTTACATTTGTTTTATCTAATTCATCGATTTTAATGTTTCCTTTAATTATATCTTTAGCTATTGATAAACCTTCATTATAACCACAGGTTTTATGGAATAGTGTGTCAATTATATCACAGCCTTTTTCTTCAATTATGTCCACTATTTCTTTTAATCCTTCTTGGTTTATTGATTTAGCATCTACTTCAGCTATTGTAAATTCATCAACAACATCTGGTGTAGTAGCTATTTTTGGATATGGATAACTTTTAAAGCCTTCTATTATAACAAAGTCTACAGTTTCCATAGTTTTTATTAAGAATAATAATCTGTCCAAATCAAGAATTTTTCTAACATTAAAAAAAGTGGTTGCCCCTACTCCCACTACAACATCTGATCCTGCACCTCTGTGTTTCCAGGTATCAGTATTTTCTCTATCCATTTCCATTTGATGGTGAGAATGTTTAATAGAAGCTACTTTATATCCTCTGTTTTTTAACTCTTCAATAATTTTTACAGTTAATGAGGTTTTACCACTATTTTTTCTACCTACAACTGATACAATTTGCATAGTATTTACTCCTATTATATAATATACATGTTTTAGTATAAATTAGTTTATTTCTTTAATGTGTACTTACTACACATTTTAGGTGAACAAAAATTTTTAAGCTCAATCTGGCCGTTTTATCATTATTTTCGATTGATATTTTATTACAGTAAACGAACAGTTTATTTTAATTTTTTGCATATTATTTTATTTATATTAGTTAATAAATTATTTTAATCGATATTTTTTATTAATTTATTATATTACTTATTAATTATATCTTTTATAGTTAAATTAACTATTTTTGATTGTATGTTATTTTAAAAATGTGTACTATTAACACAGTAGTATTTAAATCTTTCGACTTGAGTTTAGTAGGCAACTATTTATTAATAGGATACAAAAGTTTATATCATTACACATGGTGGATAATATGCCAAAACATATTGCATCAGGTTTGAAATATTTGGCTGCTGTCAAGTTAAAAAATCAAGGTAAATCTCAGCAATTTATTGCTGATGAGTTGAAAGTTGATAGATCTACTGTTTCTCATTATTTTAATGGCAGAAATTTATCTTGGAATTCAATTGATGTTGCAAGGACTATTACTGAGTTAACTCCTTTTGATTTTTTAAAAATGGTCAGAGCAATTATTGATGAACCTGACCAATGTCGTAAAATTGTGAATATTTGTAAAAATAAAGAATATAATGCGATTATTGAAGATACATGTATTGGTTGTGGATTGTGTGTAAGTTTGTGTTTTATGAATGCTGTTTCATTAGTGGCATTAAAATCACAAATAGACTCCATTAACTGTTGTGGTTGTCTTTCTTGTAAAGATGGTTGCCCAACTAATTCAATTAAAATTTTGGAGATTTAAAATGATCAAAAATATAAAAGATATTAAAGACAATGACTTTAAAATAACAAGGTCAGCAGACGAAGAAAGAAATTTGTCTTTTAGAAATGATGTCTGTATTGGTTGCGGTATCTGTGAATCTACTTGTCCTGTAGGCGCAATTGAGTTAGATGCTGTAGCTCTTGATTCTCGTAAGAGATTTGACGTTTATTTCAGTGGTCATGATAAGATTGCTCAAAACATTCATAAAGATGTAAATCTCGAAAGAGTAAACATCAATGAAGACAAATGTGTTCTTTGTGGTATGTGTAGTGGATTATGTCCAGTAGATGCATTAGTATTAACTATTGATGGCGTCCCAATTTCTGAAATTGATGCTTATCCTCATTATGAATCTTATTCTGAAATCGATGATGATGAATGTATTTACTGTAAAAAATGTGAAAATGCATGTCCTCGTGGTGCAATCACCATTGATAGAGTATTACCTCAACGTAAAGACTTAGTTACTGGTGAAATCTCTGTAGATGATGATGAATGTATTTACTGTGGAGTATGTAGTGAATTATGTCCTGCAGAAGCTATTTCAGTAAACAGTGAAAATGGTAATGAATCCATTGAAATCAACACTGATAACTGTGTTTACTGTCTCGTATGTAAAAAAGCATGTCCTGTAAACGCTATTACTGCTGTATGTAGGTCCTGTTCCTATGGTGAATACGATTTAGATGAAAGAAAAGCTGTTGTTAAAGGAAGCTCTATTATTGATGATGATCTTTGTATTTACTGTGGATGGTGTGAAGGTGTTTGTCCAACAAATGCTGCATCCGTTGCTAAACCATTTGAAGGAACAATTGAAATTAGTCAAGAAGATTGTCAAAGTTGTGGAACTTGTGTAGACGTATGTCCATGTGATGCTTTAGCATTTTTAGTAACTAGTGCACCAGGTCAAAAATTAGACCCAATGAGTGTAAAAGATCAATATTGTATCCGTTGTGGAGCATGTGCTAAAAGCTGTCCAAATGGTGCTATCACTGTAACCAGAACTGCTGTAAACAATACTCCTACCAAATCAGCAACTTGGATTGAAGCTTTAGATGCATTAAAAAACTAGGTGATTAAATGGAACTTAAAGTTAATCAAGATAATTGTTTAGGTTGTGGGGTTTGTGTTATTGCATGTCCTGTAAATGCTGCTATTAGTCCAGAAAACGCTGGAGGTAATGGTGCTAAAACTGAAGAAGTTATTATGATGGTAGAAAACGGTTTCATCAAACTTTTCAGTACTGATAAATGTGAAGAATGTGGAACATGTCAAATGTTCTGTCCTGTAAATGCTATATGGTTAGAATAGGGAGATGAATGTATGCATTACGCTAATACTTATTTAGAAAAACCTGTTGTTCCTGATGTAAAAATTACTGGAGAAGGTACCACTGATGTACTCAAATGTATGTTAAACACTGGATCTGACATTTACCAAGGAGCATGTAAAAAAAGAGGTTCTACTCTTAAAGAAGAATATAAGAACGCTTCAGGTACCTGTTACATGGACCCAAGGGACATGGCAAAATTAGGTGTTAACAACTGGGATACTGTTCTCGTAAAAACTGAATGGGGAGAAGTAGTAGTAAACGCAGCTGTATCAAGAGATGCACCTCATGAAGGAACTGTATTTATTTGTAAAGGACCTTGGGCTAATACTGTTGTAAGTCCTGATACCTACTGTTGTTCTGACCCTACATACAAAGGTATTCATTGTACTGTAGAAAAAACCGACAGAAAAGTTTTACTCATGGCTGATTTAATGAGATGGGTATACAAAAAATACGTCGATGAAGAAGATGATGATGTTGTTGAAAACATGGAATCCTTAGGTGAATTACCTGTATACAAAGGACGTAAATGGGAGGAGTTGATTGACCATGACTTATGAACCACCTGTTACAGATTATGATTACATTGTCGAAAACTGTACATGCGCATTTTGTGGATGTAACTGTGACGACTTAGATTACTTAGTAAAAGATGGCCATGTTGTTGCTGTAAGACACGCTTGCAGATTAGGTGCAAGTAAAATTATGGAAGATATGGACCAAAGATTATTAGTTCCAATGATAAGGGATGAAAACGGAGAACTTATGGAAGTAGATTGGGACACTGCTTTAGACAAAGCTGCTGAATACATTGCTAACTCTATTAGACCTGTATTCTACGGTTGGTCTGAAACTTCCACTGAATGTATGAAAGAAGGTTTAGAATTAGGTGAATACATCGGTGCTGTATTAGATAACCAAGCAACCATTTGTCACGGACCAAGTTTACAAGCTGTACAAAACGCAGGATATCCTATTCAAACTTTAGGGGAAGTTCAAAACAGAGCAGACATGTGTGTTTACTCTGGAAGTAACGCAATGAACTCTCACCCAAGACATTTAGCTCGTTATGCTGTATTCTGTCGTGGATACTTCAGACAAAGAGGAAGATTTGACAGAACTGTTGTAACTATGGATCCAAAATTCTCAGATACTGCAAAAATGTCTGATAAATGGATTGGATTTGAACAAAACGGTGACTACGGTTTCTATAACGCTATCAGAGCTGTATTAAGAGGTAAAGAATTATACCAAGATGTAATTTCTGGAATTCCTAAAGAAGATATCTACGAATTAGTAGAAGAAATGAAAAATGCAGAATTTGGTGTTCTCTTCTTCGGTTTAGGTTTAACCCACACTTTATCAAAACAAAGAAACATTGATATTGCTATTAAAATGGTTCAAGACTTAAACAAATACAGTAAATGGGGTCTTACTCCAATGAGAGGTCACTTTAACGTAAACGGTTTCAACATTTTCATGGCTTTCGAAACCGGATTTGCATTTGGTGTTGACTTCTGTAGAGGATATGCTAGATACATGTTAGGAGAAACTAACACTATTGATTTATTAACAAGGAAAGAACCAGACTGTTTCATGGTTATTGCTGCAGACCCAGGTGCTCACTTCCCTAATGGTGCAAACCAACACTTAGCTGATATTCCAGTTATCCAAATTGATATTCACTGGGGTCCTTCCACTGAACTTGCAGATGTTGTTTTACCAGGTTCATTTATTGGTGTAGAATGTGGAGGAACCAGTTATCGTATGGATGGAGTTCCTATTTTCATGAAAAAAGCAATTGACAAACCTGAAACTTGTCGTGATGATGAATGGATTGTTCGCGAATTAAAAGAAAGAGTAATGAAACTCAGAGAAGAGCCAAACGTAGCTCCTAAATACGAACCAAATCCAAACGCATTATAAGGTGATATAATGGAATATATACTTAAAAATGGTATTGTTTATGATCCAGCTAACAAAATAAACGGAGAAAAGAAGGATGTCATGTTCAAAGATGGCATTATTGTAGATGAAGTTTCTTCTGATGCAAAAGTAATTGATGTAACTGATAAAATAGTTATGCCAGCTGGTGTTGACCCTCACGCTCACGTTGCAGGTCCTAAATTAGTTGTAGGTAGGTTATACAGACCTGAAGATTCAAGAAGAGGAGTTACTCAAAAAACTAAAGTAACTAGAGGAGAATCTGGATTCTCTATCCCAAGTTGTCCTGCAACTGGTTACAGATATTCAAGATTAGGTTACGGTACTGTTGTAGAAGCAGCTATGCCACCTCTTGAAGCAAAACACACTCACGAAGAAATCGCTACTATTCCAAACATAGATGTTCCAGCATTACCATTATTCGGTAACAACTGGTTTGTAATGGAATATGCAAGAGAAAATAACATTGATGATTTAGCAGCATTTGTATCTTACTGGTTAAAATTAACCAAAGGATACGGTATTAAAATTGTAAACCCATGTGGTAGTGAAGCATGGGGTTGGGGTATGAACGTACATGGTGTAAATGATAAAGCACCTTACTTTGATGTAACCTCTAAAGAAGTAGTTATTGCATTAGCAAAAGCTAACGAAAAATTAGGTCTTCCACACTCAATCCACATCCACCCTAACGACTTAGGACACCCAGGTAATGTACCTACTACTCTTGAAACTTTAGATGCTGTTAAAAACATTAAGAAAAGTCCTAAAGCAACCATAAGGGATCAAACTATCCACTGTACTCACCTTCAATTCCACTCTTACACTGGTAACAGTTGGAAAGATGCAGCATCTGGTGCTTCCGAAGTTGCAGACTACATTAACAAACACGACCACGTAACTTGTGATGTAGGTCAAGTAACCTTAGATGAAACCACTACCATGACTGCAGATGCACCAATGGAATATGACTTATTCAAATTATCCGGTTTAAAATGGGCTAACAAAGATATTGAATGTGAAACTGCAGCAGGAATTATTCCATGTATTTACTCAGGTAAAGCTCCTGTTGGTGCTTTACAATGGGCTATTGGTCTTGAATTATTCTTACTCATTGATGACCCATGGAAAGTATGTTTAACTACTGACCACCCTAACGCAGGTCCTTTCATCAGATACCCAAGAATCATGTCCTGGTTAATGAGTAACCAAAGAAGAATGGAAATGATTGAAAACGGAGAAGTACACAAATGGGTACAAAAAAGAACCACTCTTGCAACTCTCGACAGAGAATACGACTTCTACGACATTGCTACTATTTCCAGAGCAGCACCTGCTAAAATCCACGGATTCGCTGACAGAGGAGCTCTCACTCCTGGTTACAGAGCAGACATTGCTGTATATGACATGAACCCTAATGATATTGATCCATCCAGACAATATGAAGACATTGAAAAAGGATTCTCTAATGCTTTATACACTATTAAAGATGGTCAAATCTTAGTTAAAGATAAAGAAATTGTAAAAGTTAAAGAAAGTCAAAATGTATGGGTTAACGTAAAAGGATATGAACATGAAGAACAAGCTGTTGTTGATAAAATCATGCCATTCTTCACCCAATATTACTCTGTAAAATGGGAAAACTATCCAGTACACGACCATTACGTATCCAACCCAATTAGAGTAGATGTTGAAAGATAAATGAGGTGTTTAATTTGAAAACAATAACTTTTGATCAAATAAAAACTTCTTCCATTGCATTAGAAATGGAGGAAATCATTCCTGATGAAATTTATGCATGGACTGAAGATGATTTTGCTAAATACCAAGTACCTATTGGTAATTCCAGATTCCCTATCACCGATTTCTTTGACATTACTGTTGAAGGAGAAGCTAATGGTCCTGAAGAAGTTAAAATGATTTTCAACGGTGACTTAAACAGAGTTAAATACATCGGTTGTAAAATGTCTGCTGGTGAAATCATCTGTAATGGTGATGTTGACCTTCACGTAGGTGCAGAAATGTCTGGAGGACACATTAAAGTTAACGGTAATGCAGCTGCTCATGCAGGAAGAGAAATGAGTGGAGGATTACTTGAAATCACCGGAGATACTAAAGAATTTACTGGTGCTTCTTACATTGGTGAATGGAGAGGTATGACTGGTGGAGAAATCATCGTTTACGGTAATGCTGGAAAACAATGTGGTGAATGTTTAACCGGTGGTAAAATCCGTGTTAAAGGTAACTGTGATATTTTAGCAGGTATCCACATGACTAAAGGTATTATTGAAATTGATGGAGATGTAAACCGTTGGCCAGGAGGTCAAATGAAAAACGGTAACATTGTAATCCACGGTTTCTTAGGTAGATTACTTGAAGGTTTCGTTTACGAAGGTCTTGTAGAAGATCCTGAAGTTGACGGAGAAGTATTCAAAGGAAAATACATTAAATATACTGGGGATATTGGTCTTAACGGTAAAGGTTCTTTATACTTAGACGCTGAAGCTAACAGAGAAAAAATGTCTGAATATGGAGAAATCGACGACGAATATACCTCAATTAGGGAATACAGGAATTTATAATTCTTCTATTTCCTTTTTTATTTCTTTTTCTTCTTTAAATTGATATTTTGAATTTTTTTATAGAGATGGTGTTAATTTGGTTAATGAAATTTTATTAACAGCTGATGAAGCTATTGATTATATAAAAAATGAAGTACAAATTAATGACACATTAGAACTTTCTTATAATCGTATTTTTGCTCCTGGTGAAGTATTAAGTATTATTGATGCTGATGAAGAAACTGGGGAAGGAATTAGAGTTAATTTACAATTAAATGGTGAAATTTTAAATCAGTCTGTTGAAATTGACTTAAATGAAATTAGAGATGATTTATTGGAAGTTCGCCATATTAAAGATGGTGAATTAACTGTCATTGAAATTGATTTCGATTAATTTTTTTTATTCTTTTTTTAATTTTCATTTATAAAAACCATTTAGTTCGAATAAATACAAACAATTATTTATACTAGAAAGTTCATATTTATTTGTAACTAAGGTGAGTTAAATGAAAAGCTTAAATTTAACAGTTGATGATGCTATTAATTACTTAAAAGAAAATGTTGAAATTCACGATAAATTAGAAATTTCTTATAATAGGATTTTTGCTGAAGGTGAAGTTTTAAATAAAGATCTTTCTGAATATTTTGGAAAACCTGGATTTAAAATGTTAATTAATTTAGATGGTGAAACTCTTAATCCTACTATAGAAATTGACTTTGATGAAATTCGTGATGACTTAATTGAGTTCCATCATTTCCCTAAAAATGGTGATGAAGAAGTTTATGTTTCTGTAATTTCTGAATAGTTTCAGTTGTTACATGTATATTTTTTATATTAATTATATTAATTAAAAAAGAAATAGCTATAATTTTTATAGGATGCATGATTATTTTTCATTCTATTTTTTTTTCTTTTATTTTAATTATAGCTTTTTTTATTTATTTTCATAGTTTTTCCATTTTTTCAAATGGTATTAGTTTTTCAATAGCTTTGACTTTTACATCAATATTCTGTTCTTTAAGAGCGGCTATTAAGTTAAGTCCACTTCCTGTAATAACTCCAAAATTATAGTTGTCTACTTTGGCATTGTAAACTAATTCTCTTGGTTTACCTATTTTATAGATTGAAAATCCAATATTGTTTAGTATATCTAAAAGATGGATTGTATAATCTCTTGCAACATAAGGGACTTCTTTTATTGAAGCCAATATTTTGTCAGGCCCAATATTTTTATTTATTGAAGTCATATTTTTTGATATGAATATTTTATGAGGATCCAATGAAGAACCGCTATAGGAAATCATATCAACAAATAGTGGGGGTTCAGTTAATTCTAAAAGGCCTCCATATTTAGGATTACTCATTATACCATTTTTAATTAATATTCCATCAATTGAAAGACTACAAATAGTAGCTATTCCGATTTTGCTTGGATCTTTTTCATTAGGCACTAATTTATAATAAGGATTAAGGTAGTCCTTATTGGAATTATAAGTTTTTCCCATCATATCTAAAATTTCATCAATATCCTCTTTGTTTACATAGGATACATTGGATATGATGTCTCCTTTTTCTTTTTCAATATCAAAATTAACTTCTTCTATTAAATTCCAGCTTTTTGAAAGTAAAAATGGAATTTTTTCATGATAGCTAGTGTCTGCTGCTTTTAATATTGGTTTGCAGTTATTGATTGGTTTTAAAGTACTAAAGTCTCCAATTTCTTCTGCAATTTTAATATTTATGTTGTATTTTTCTTCCTGAGCAGCACAAAATGGAGTAATTCCACCAACAATGGCTATTCCAACCATTCCATCAGCAACAGGAACTCCCAGTGTGTTTTCTCCAGTATTTCCAATTGTTATAACTCCATTTATTCCTACTTCTTTAAGATTTTTAACGATTGTTTCACATTTTTCTTTAGCTACACTTGGCACTACTCTAAAGTTAGCAGGAATAACTCCATTTCCATCATTCACAACATCCAATACTGATGTCATACCCTTTGAAATAAATGCATCTAGTGGGGGAATGGATGTTTTCTTGTAGGAAATTAATTCTGTGAACTTGGTAGGAACATAATCCTCAATTTTAAGTAATCCTCCATAGAGAGGGATTGATGGTATTCCTTCATTTAAAAAGATTCCATCGGTTGTTGTTCCACAAACAGTTTTTATTTCATATTCATTCCTGTTTTCTATGGGATTTACATTGATGTAGTTACTTGCAGATAATCCGCTTCTAAATACATCCATTATGATATCATATGCTTCTTTATCATAGATTGTTGAGGTGTTTACAACTACATTTCCTTTTTTAGTTCTGTAATCAAAATCAGTGAGGTAAATCATCTCTTCAAATTTTGACTGGATAAAATCAACCTGGTCATAGACCAGTCCCTTTTCAATCATTTTACGACCTAAATCTGTAATTTGCCGCCCTGAATATCCCATTTTTTCAGTATATCCCTTTTCATCTAAAATCTGCATGTGATATCTTACTGCTCTTTCACCTAGATTGAATCCTTTTTCTTTTAATTCATTAGCTATTAGTTTGGATCCAGTTGGCTTTTTTTGTTTATCCAATATCCTTAAAATTTCAATCATTCGATGTTCTGATTCTGTCATTTAATTCCTCCCCCACAGAAAAAGTTTAAATTTTAAATATAATCATAGCTGACTTATCAAATATCATTATATTCAAAAATTAAATAAAAAAAATAAAAAAGAATACTTAGATATCTAAGTATTTTCTTTGTTCATATCCGAATACTTGTACACGGTATTCGTCCCATTCTTTGTATTTTAATTCTAAGAATTTTTGACTGATGTGGTCACCTAAAGCATTAAGGATGTATTCATCTTCTTCAAGGGAGTGGTATGCTTCCCATAAACTGGAAGGTAATACTTTAATTCCTAATTCTTCTCTTTGTTCATCAGTTAATTCATAGATGTTGATTTCAGTTGGGTCACCAGGATCTATTTTGTTTTGAATTCCGTCAATTCCTGCTTCTAACATAGCTGCAAATGCTAAGTATGGGTTACAGGATGGGTCTGGTGCTCTGTATTCAATACGTGTTGCTTTTCCACGTGCTGCTGGAATCCTAATTAAAGTGGATCTGTTTTTAAATCCATATGCTCTGTATACTGGTGCTTCATAACCTGGTACTAAACGTTTGTAAGAGTTTACAATTGGGTTAGTAATTGCAGTTAATGCTTGTGCGTGTTTTAATAATCCACCAATGAAGTATAATGCATCTTTGGATAATCCAGTTTCACTGTTTGGATTTGAGAATAAGTTTCTGTCTCCTTTAAATACAGATTGGTGACAGTGCATTCCACTACCATTTACACCAAAGAATGGTTTTGGCATGAAGGTAACTTGATAATTTTTTTGGTCAAAGCTTGCAATATTGTCTACAATAGCTTTAATTGCTTGTTTAAAGGTGATTACTGCATCTGCAGTTTTTAATGCATCTTTAAATTTAAATGCGATTTCGTTTTGACCTGGTGCTACTTCGTGGTGAGATGCTTCTACTTCAAATCCTAATTCTTCTAAGTTGAAAGTTAATTCTCTTCTAAAGTCAGGACCTTTGTCTAATGGTTCTACATCAAAGTATCCTGCTTCATCGTAAGGATAAGGATTTCCTTCTTCATCAATATTTACAATAAAGAATTCAGGTTCTGGTCCAATATTGTATCTTAATCCCATTTTGGTAATTTTTGCTAAGCTTTTTTTCAATATGCTTCTTGGGTCTCCTTCAAATGGTTTTCCTTCAGGAGTCCAAACGTCACAGATAAATCTACATACTGCAGATTCTTCAGGTCTCCAGGATAATCTGGAGTAAGTTCTAATATCTGGTTTAAGGACAAGGTCACTTTCATTAATGTCAACAAATCCTTCAATAGAAGATCCATCAAATAACATTCCTTCAGTGAATAAGTCACCTATATCTTCTTCTTTAAATGGGATTACAATGTTTTTTACATAACCGTTAATATCAACAAATTGCAATCTGATGAATTTAATATTGTCCTCTTTCATTTTGCTGGTTACATCAGCTATCATTTCTTCGGTAATTTCTTTCATTAAAAATCATTCTCCATAACATGATTTATATCGGAAACATACTTCCAACCATGGAAATAGATTTCCACCTAATGATATTTAAATCTTTTGTATAAGATGTTATTATTTATTTTATTTTCAATTATTTAATTTTAATGAATTGATAGCTATTTTTAGTTTTTTTTAGTTATATTCATTATTTTATTAAAATTCTGTTTAAAAAAAGAAAAAATAGAAGGTTATTAATCTTATTATGTTCAATTATTCTATTGAAAATGTTGATAAATTTAACAAATCAAAATTTAAAATTTCAGGAGCAGTAACAATTTCTCCAATGCCTGTGATAATTTTAAAAGCTTCAATTGCCTGCATGCATCCAACAATATTTGCAGTAGGTCCTATAACTGGTGGTTTTTCACTAGCTAACTTATTAAGCTCCTCTTTTATAGTTTCATCTAATTTTTTATCTTTGGATGGTAAATTGAACATTGTTTCATAATCTATATCTTTTTCATTTGTAAAAACAGTAATCTGGCCTAATGTGCCATGAATAGCTCCATGAATAAATGGAATATTATTGGATTTGGCATATCTGGATACAATTACTCTGGTCAATAGATTATCAAGGCAATCAATAATAATATCACTGTCATCAACTATTTTAGAGATATTTTCTTCATTAATATCATCTTTAAATGCATTAACTTTAGTATATGGGTTAATTTGACGCACCCTTTCTTTTGCAACTTTTGATTTTGATAATCCAAGATTTTCAAAGGTGCTTAAAACTTGTCTATTGATGTTGCTTAAGTCAAAGTAATCATTGTCAACTACGTTAAGTTCTCCAACTCCCATTCTAGCTAACATTTCAATTACTTCACCACCAATGCCTCCACAGCCCATAACAGCTATTTTTGCATCTTTAAATCTTGTTTGTTCACTTTTTGTTACAATACTCATTTGGCGTGTTACCAATTCCCAGTATCCCATTTCTTTAAATCTTTCAGGCATTGTTACCACCTAATAATGGTCAAATTCTAATCCAAAATATTCTGAAACTTTTTCAAGTTCTTCAGGTATATTTAACATTTGAGTACATATGAAGTCACATTCTCCACAGTCAAGACAGTTATCTGCTCTTGCATCTTCATCAATTAGTGTAAAGTACTGTAATGCACTTCCATGTGGATTGTTAAGCATATGTCCTATATTATACTCTTTAAAACAGTCTACAATATTTACTCCATGAGGACAAGGCATACAGTATCCGCAGTATGAGCATTCATTGCCTCTGTAGCTTCTATATTTTCTTGCTACTTCACGGATTAATTCAGCATCTGCCTCAGAAATGGAGTTTGGATAGCTTCTAGATGCAATTTCAATATTCTCTTTTACCTGTTCAAGACTGCTCATTCCACTTAAAACACAGTCAACATCTTCTCTGTCCCAAAGATATTGCAGTGCCCATTCAACAGGAGTTCTTTTAACTTCGGCAGTGTTCCACATTTCTTGTATTTCTGGAGGGATGTTTTGAACTAATCTGCCTCCTCTAAGAGGTTCCATAACCATAGTTCCAATATTAAGATTTTTAAGATAGTCTAGACCCATTACTCCACTTTGGTAATATTCATCTAGGTAATTCATCTGTGTGAGAACAGCTTCCCATTTAGGGTATTCATCAACAATTTCAATGAGATAATCAATTTCTGTGTGTGCTGAAAATCCAACATGCTTAATTTTACCGGAACTTAAAGCATCATCTAAAAAATCAAGAACTTCTAATTCTTTAACTTTTTTCCAGTCAGTTTCAGTTAATGAATGAAGCATATAAAGGTCAATGTAATCAGTTTGAAGCTTTTTTAGCTGTTTGTCAAGGTAATAATCGAAATCTTCTTTTTTTTCTATTAACCAGCATGGTGATTTGGTGGATACAAGCACATCATCACGATAGCTGTTTTCTTTTAAAAATTCACCAATGAAACGTTCACTGTTGCCGTCTCCATCAAGTGATTCGCAGTGATAAGGATAAGCAGTATCAATTATGTTGATTCCATTTTCAATTCCATATGTAAGCATTTTACTTGCTTCTTCAGTGTCTATTTTGTCATTGCTTCCTTTTGTTGGAAGTCTCATAGATCCAAAACCTAAAATAGAGACTTTTTCTTTGGTTTTTCCAAGTTCTCTGTATAACATTCTACCCTCCATTTGAAAATTAGATGACTTAATAATAAGTTTATTTTGAGGATATTAAAATATTTGTATAAAATCAGTAAAATTAGTTAAAAAATTAGTTAAATTTATTAAAAATAGTTAAAAGTATGAATTCCTGGGATTAAAGATGCCGGGAGCGGGATTCGAACCCGCGGCCTCACGGTATCCCAGGAATAAGTCAGAGCACTGCTTTATTACCCTATGAGCCGTGCGCTCTAACCAGCTGAGCCACCCCGGCATCAGACATTTATATATAATATTTTTATAATATATAAGTATTTCGTTTTTTTAGCTATTTCAACTATTTTTTCATATAAAAAATAAAAAAATAAAAGATTAAAAAATTTATTCATTGTTTTTAAGATATGCTCCAATGTATGTTCCAACAGAGTAAAGTGCAATAATTAAAACTAACACAAGAATAATTTCTATTAATAGGTTTGATGATGAAGATTCAATTGAGGAACTTGCATAAGATCCAGCACTTGTGTTTAGTGAATTAAATCCTGCTGAATTTAAGTTGGAATTAATAGCTTCAACTTGACTGTTTACTGCTTGTATAGATTTAATTCCAATTCCAAACATTGCTCCACTACCTAATAAAAGACAGCTAATAAATCCACCAATAGTTATTATAAGATTTCCTTTTGATTTATTCCAGTTTCCACATAAATATCCGAGAATAAGTCCTCCAATAAATGCAGAGGCAAATGCACTAATTGTATAAAGAATAATGGACATATCTGAATCTGCAGCTATAAAACAGATAAATGAAAATATGAAAAATATAATTCCTGCTGTTAAGAGAGAAAATATAATTGAAGTTAAGACAGATTATTGTCTGATGCTTGGATAAATCCTTCAAGACCTGATTTTCCAATTTTATATCCACATATATCGCAGAATTTATTTTCATCATCTACTTCATTGCCGCAATTTGGGCAGATAATTTTCATAGAAAAACCTCTTCTTTTTTGTTAATGTATTTTTTATTAATATTGTTATTTATCTTTATTTTTTGAGTAAATTTTAATATATGTGAAAAAATAAAATTAAAATAGTACTATTTTATTGGTGAGTTTATGAGTAAAGTTAAAGATATGTCATTGGCACCAGAAGGTGTTAGAAAAATTGAATGGGTTCAAAAACACATGCCTGTTCTAGAACATATTAAAAAGGAATTTGAAGAAACTAAACCTTTTGAAGGAATTACTATTGGTTCTTGCTTACATTTAGAACCTAAAACTATTAATTTAGGATTAACTTTACAAGCAGGTGGTGCTGAAGTAGCTATGACTGGTTGTAATCCTCTTTCTACTCATGATGATGCAGTAGCTGGTGGTGTAGAGTTAGGTCTTAATATTTATGGTTGGAGAGAACAGTCTGATGAAGAATATTATGAAACCATTAATGCAGTTCTTGACCATAAACCAGACATCATTATTGATGATGGTGCAGATATGATTATGGTTCTTCACAATGAAAGGAGAGATATTTTAGAGAATATTAAAGGAGCATGTGAAGAAACTACCACTGGTGTTCATAGATTAGAAGCTATGAATAAAGATGGAGCATTAGAATTCCCTGTTGTTGCTGTAAATGATGCTTACACTAAATATTTATTTGATAACAGATATGGAACTGGCCAATCTAGTTTTGATGCAATAATGGGTACAACTAACATGTTAATAGCTGGTAAAATAGTTGTTGTTTGTGGATACGGCTGGTGTGGTCGTGGTGTTGCAGCTAGAGCAAAAGGATTAGGTGCAAATGTTATTGTTACAGAAGTTGATCCAATTAGAGCACTTGAAGCTAGAATGGATGGATTTAGAGTAATGCCTATCCGTGAAGCTGTTAAAGAAGCTGATTTAATTATAACTGTAACTGGTAATATTAATATTATTCATGGAGATGACTTCAAATACATGAAAGATGGTTGTATGTTAGCTAACTCTGGTCATTTTAATGTTGAAATTAACAGGCAAGATTTAGAAGCACAATCAGTTAGTGTAAAAGAAGTAAGAGAAAGTATTGAAATGTTTACCATGAAAGACGGCAGAAGAATCTATTTATTAGCTGATGGAAGACTTGTTAACTTAGCAGCTGCAAGGGGTCAAGGACATCCTGCTGAAATTATGGATATGAGTTTTGCTGTTCAAGCATTATCTGCTAAATACATCTTAAACAATGAATTGCCAGTAACTGTTCAAAAAGCTCCTGATGAAATTGATAACACTGTAGCTAGCCTTAAATTAAAAGCTATGGGTATTGAAATAGATTCATTATCTAATCGTCAAGTTGAGTACATGAACGATTGGCATGAAGGAACATAATCCTTCTACTTTTTTTTCTTTTTTTATAATTAACAGTAGTTTTTATATATCTTATTTTTCTAATTTTTATTTGATGAGCTATTTTAGACATATTGATAATGGGGAGGGTTCCACTAAATTGTTTGTTGGTGGAGTCCATGGAAATGAAGGTAAAACTGCTTTTAGGTTTTTAGATAAGCTTAAAGAGGAAGATTTTTCCAAAGGTCAAATATTTATCTATAATTTTGACAAATCTCCATATATTTCTACTTTAGATGAAAAATATTTTGAATCTCCAATGGGTAAGACAATTTTGGAGTTAATAGATGATATAAAACCAGATTTTTATACAGAACTTCACTGTTACAACATAAAGAATTTTGAGAAACTTACTTCAATGGATCGTTTTAATACCATTGGTGTTCCTCCTTTAATTGATATGGGAAATCATGTGTTGATGGGTTCTATCTCTCCAATTATCAGAACTAAATATTTCTCTGTTAATAATATTTGTAAAACTTTAGAATTTCCCTGTTTGGATAAATTAAACGATGATGTTGTTGCTAAGTATAATTTTGATATGGAGTTATCCTTTAATACTTATTTTAATATTTTAAAAACACTAGCTATAGAACCTAATCGTAAATCTTATGAAAATAAGATGGTTGAATTGTATCCTAAGCAAGTTGATTTGGCTATTGATTTTGCTAAGAAAATTTTCGGCGAATTTTTCCCACCTTACTAATTTTGTTTTCCATTAACTTTATATATTAGATATTAGCATATTATGTAATATCGGAATACGGAAACCGTATGCCGAGTATTAATGTTGGTTAAAATATATAGGATTTAAAATAATATAGTTTGAAAAGTTGGAAGGTTGGTTTGTAAATTCTCAAGGCTTATGATACTCTCTTAAAACCAATCTTCTAAACTTTTTTGACTAGAGTCTAGTTTTTTAAGTTTTGAAAAAGTGTTTACAACTCTGTCTTCGGAAAAACCATGTTCATCGCATAAAAAAATAAGAGCTTCTTCTGTTTTTGGTTTATTCCATTTAATTTTGTAATCTTTAGTTACATTAGGATTTTTAAATAGGTCAATAACTTCATCAATATTTTGATTAGTTTCTTCTTCTAATTTAGCTATTGATTCATCAAGTTTTCCTTGTTTTGCATATTTGAAAGCAGTTTTAGCACCTACTCTATATAATCCTTCATTAAAATCAGTTCCAATGAGAATTCCCATCTTAATGAGATCCTCTTGGTTAATAGCTAGTTTTTCAAGAACTTTTTTAAGTTCATAAAATTCCAAATTGCCTAAATTAGAATTAATGGTTAAATTTCTAACAACTCTATTTGCTCCAAAAAGCAAACAATCATAATCCTGTGAAGAAACTGCCCATGCATCTCCCTTTTGAACCATATATGATGCCTGAGCTTCACCTTCTCCGGCAGCTTCAATATATGGAATTCCCATTAAATCTAATAATTTTTTGGATGATTCAATAATTTCAGGAGATAACTTTGCTGAACGAGAAGCATATTTCTTAGCTTGAGCCATATCGTGATTTTCAAGGGCTTCTTTCCATTTTTTTTCAGATTCATCACGTATTTCTCTTCTTTTATCAACAGTATTCTTTTTAAGTTGTGATGATTTTCCGTCAAAAATGTAGATGGGCTTCATTCCTTTTTCAACAATTGATGCATTCCTATAAAGGATTCCACTTAAATGAGAAGTTATATTTCCATCATAGTCCATCAATGGAGTTCCATCTCTTTGGCGAATACTTGATAAAAATTGATAGAGGGTATTAAATGCATCAATAGCTATTGTGCGACCTTCAAGATACTTAAAATTAATTGATTCTGGTTCTATAATGTCTTTTAATTTAACACCCATTTTTACCACCTTAAATTTTTGTAAAGCTACTTATTGGAAATACCTCTTTAATCCACATTAAAATATCATTGTTGTTTATAATCACATAGTCTCTTGCAAGCATATCTTCATCTGTTTTAAAAAGATTTTTTAATGTTTCATTTGGTTTTTCAATATAAATATTGTTGATTTCCCTTCTTGATTCAATTTGATAACTTTTTAAAATTCTTCCAATTGGGATATCTGCTCTAATTAAATCTTCTCTAATTTCATTACTGACTCTTTTTAGAGGAACATAAGAAAGTGCATAAATCAAAGGTTTATCATCTTTATGCATTATAACTTCCCTATAGTTTATCTCATCACCTACTTCCACATTGACATATTTTGAAGTTAGTTCTGTTGCCTTTTCAAAATGTTGTTCAAGGGTTGTTAATGTGATTTTTCCATACAACACATCTAAGATAGCTGTAATTGATCCATCTGTTGTTAAAAGAATTTTTTGAGTGTTTGAAAAAGTTTTAGACTGTTCTTTTTCAACACTATTTATTTTTTCAATTAATCCTTTGTTTGCTTCATTTTTAGAGGCCATTTTAATCAATTATAAATCTTTTGGATGGGTGATAACTCCTTCAATAGCTGATGCAGCAACCACTTTTGCATTAGAGAGATATACTTGAGATTTTGGATCTCCCATTCTACCTTTGAAGTTCCTGTTTGTTGTTGAAATACAAACTTCTCCTTCAGATAGCACTCCCATATGCCCACCAAGGCAAGGTCCACATCCAGGATTACAAATAATTGCTCCAGCATCAAGGAAAGTTTCAATGTAACCTAAATCCATTGCTTGTTTGTATATTTCTTTTGAAGCAGGTAAAATTAAAAGTCTAACATCATTATTAATCTCTTTATCTTTTAAGATTTCATATGCATCTTTTAAATCAGATAATCTACCATTTGTACAGGAACCGATTAAACATTGGTCAATAGCTGTTCCTTCAACTTTGGATATGTCTTTAACATTATCCACATCATTTGGACAAGCTATTTGAGGTTCCATATCCGTAATATCATAGGTTAATTCTCTTTTATATGGGGTGTCTTTATCAGATTTTACAATGTCTAATTGGGATTCAGTTTTACCAGTTCTCTTGCAGACATAATTAATTACATCTGAGTTAGGTTCCATAATTCCATTTTTAGCACCCATTTCAATAGCCATATTACACATGGTCGCTCTTCCTTCAACACCCATATTTTCAATGACTTCTCCACAGAATTCAGCTGTCTGATAAGTAGCACCAGCTATTCCCATATCACCAATAATATTTAAGATAATGTCTTTTGGTGCAATGTATTCATCTGCATCTCCAATGACTTCCATTTTATTTGCTTCAGGAACCATAAACCAGTTTTTACCTGTAGCATATACCATTGCTAAATCAGTCGCTCCCATACCTGTGGAAAATGCTCCGAAAGCACCATAAGTACAGGTATGTGAATCTGCACCTACAATAACTTTTCCAGGTTCAACAAGACCCATTTCTGGAAGAACTTGGTGACAGATACCTTCTCCATGAATATAATTTTTACTAATGCCTTGTTCTTTTATGAAATCTCTGCAAACCTTTTGGAACTCTGCAGATCCAATTGTATTTGCAGGGATGTTATGATCAAAGACAATAGCTATTTTTTCGCTGTCCCAGACTTTATCAGCTATTTTTTCAAAAGTTTTAATAGCTGGTGGAGATGTTCCATCATGTGACATAGCCAAATCAACATCAATTTCAATTATTTCGCCAGGAACTACTTCATGGCCAGCTTTTTTTGATAAAATCTTTTCAGTAATATTCATAGATTTCGCCTACTCTTCTTTGCTACAGCTTTTTACTATTTCTTTGAAAACATCATCGTTAATGTATTTTCCTTCTTCTCTGCTTTCTTTTACTTTTTTAACGATTTCAATAAGTTCATCATCACTTACTTCTAATCCGCAGCCATCTAATTTTGCTTTTACAGCTCTACAACCAGAGTGTTTTCCTAAAACAAGTTGTCTTTTTTGCCCTACTAATTCAGGAATATATGGTTCATAGGTTAATGGTTCTTCAATAACTGCATCAACATGGATTCCAGATTCATGTCTAAATACATTTTTACCAACAATTGGTTTATTATATGGTACTTCAAGGTTGCTGGCTTTTGATACAAGTTCAGATAATTCTTTAATGTATTTTGTTTTAAAGCCTAAATCTTTACCATATAATATTTTAAGAGCCATAATTAATTCTTCTAAGGATGCATTACCTGCACGTTCTCCGATTCCATTAACTGTTGTGGAAATTGCATTTGCACCATATAATAATCCTGTGATTGAGTTTATAACTGCTAATCCAAAGTCATTATGGCAGTGAAGTGCAATATCGATTTTAACATCTTTTCTAAGTTCAGTTAATAAATATTTCATTCCTTGAGGGGTAATAGCTCCAACAGTATCTGCTATGTGGACTCTATCTGCACCATAGCTTTCAGCTTTATTATAAATCCTTTTTAAGAAATCTAAATCAGTTCTGGTGGCATCTTCTGCTGAGAATGCAACAAAAAGACCATGGTCTTTAGCATATTCAATTGCATCCATACCCATATTTAATGCTTCTTGACGTCCAATATGCATTTTATGTTCTAAATGGATATCAGAAGTTCCCATAAAAGTAATTACTCCATCTACATCACAATCAAGAGCAGCATCAATATCTGCTGTTTTTGCTCTTGCGAGAGAAATAATTTGAGCATCTAAATCTTCATTAACGATTGCTTTAACTGATTCTCTTTCTTTTTTAGAAACTATTGGAAAACCTGCTTCAATTTGATGAATTTTAAATTGATCAAGTTTTCTAGCTATTGCTAATTTATCTTCAAGTCCAAAACAGACTCCTGGAGTTTGTTCTCCATCTCTTAATGTTGTATCGTAAATAGTAATATCATCAGGGAAATTTAATTCCGCTTCTTTATTATAATGGCTTATATGATACTTCAAAATAGTCACTTCTCTTATAATTATTTTTATTAAGTTTACATTAGGTTTTTTAAATATATATAATATAGTGGAAATTATTTTTTATAATTGCTCTAATAATTCGAGATAGGAAGTTCTTTCAAAGCCATCAGTAACGCCTAATTTTTCAAATAATTTAAATATGCTCTCTTGTGCTTCTTTATAGTCGCTTCCATCTTCAAGACCAATTTCAATTTCCATGTATGGTTCTAATCCTTCAACATCATCTAAACTTATTTCAAAGTTTTCATATGAATAGTAATCTCTGTTTTTTCTAACAGCTCTAACTTCTTTAAAACCAATATGCTCAAATATTTGTTTAGCTTTAAGGGAATCTTCAATGCCCATTTCAACTTCTTCACGTGTTTTGCTTTCATTATTTATTTTTGGACCTTTGTAGGTTATGAATATATGTTTTACATCTTCTGAAATGGTTGTTCTTATTCTTAAAGCTTCATCAGTTTCAGCGAAATCAACAATAGGGCTGTTAAAATATAAATCTTCCTGAGATTCAGTTTTTGTTTTTTTAGCTCCAAGTTCATCAAGTTTTTTTCTCATAGTGTCAAAATTTTCAATTTTTGCTTTAACTTCTACTTCAATCATATTATCTGAACCATTGAATTAATTTAAAAATTTTTAATTTTCATATTTTTATTAGCTATTTATTTATAATAAACATAACTTTATATAGTATTTAAATAAAATTATTTATTAGTAAAAATTTAACTTTATTAATTTTTTAATTTTAAATTAAATTTTACTATACTCATTTTAAAAACGATTGGAGGTTTTAGATTGACCGATGTTGATATAAAAATTGAAAACATTGTGGCTTCTGCAAGCATTGGGAAAGATATTGTTCTCACTGAAGTTTCTAAAGCTTTAGAAGGTGTTGATTTTAACCGCGAACAGTTCCCAGGTTTAGTATTCAAACTTAAAGAACCTAAAACTGCTGCATTGATTTTTAGTTCAGGAAAACTTGTCTGTACTGGTGCGAAGTCCATTGATGATTCAAAATTGGCAATTAAAAAAACTGTAGATTTAATGAGGACTGTAGACACTGAAATTCCTCATGAATTTGAAATTAAAATTCAAAACATTGTGGCTTCTGCAAACTTAGAATCCACTTTAAATTTAGAGGCTGTAGCTTTAGAACTGGAAGATACAGAATATGAACCTGAACAGTTCCCAGGATTAGTATACAGATTATCTGATCCTAAAGTAGTGTTATTATTATTCGGTTCCGGTAAGGTTGTTTGTACTGGAGCAAAAACACGTAGTGATGCCAAACTTGGTGTCGAAAGAGCTTACGATAGATTAAGTGAGCTAGATTTAATATAATTGGTGGTATAGTTGATTAAACTTGTAGTATTTGACTTAGATAATGTTATTATTGATGGTGAAGCAATAGATGAGATAGGAAAATTAGCAAATGTTGAGGAAGAAATAGCTGAAATTACTGAAAAAGCTATGCAAGGTGAAATAGACTTTGAAACTTCTATTAAAGATAGAGTAAAACTTCTTGAAGGAACTTCTATGGAAGACATTCAAAAAGTTGCAGATGAGCTTCCTTTAATGATGGGTGCTGAAGAATCTATCAAATCTTTAAAAGATGATGATTTAAAAGTAGCTGTAATTAGTGGCAGTTTTGATGTAGTTGGAGATGTAATTAAAGAAAAATTAGGTTTAGATTACGTATTTACCAACAGTTTCACAGTCGAAGATGGTAAATTAACTGGTGAAGTTGAAGGTCCTTTAGTATCTGGTTCTAAATTAGATGTATTAAAAGGTCTTCTTGAAGAAAATGATATTGACATTGAAGATGTTGTAGCTGTTGGTGATGGAGCAAATGATATCTCCATGATTGAAGCAGCTGGTTTAGGTATTGCTTTCAATGCAAAACCTAGTGTAAAAGAAATCGCTGATGTAATTGTAGATGAAAAAGATTTATCTAAAGTTGCTGAAGAAATTAAAAATCAATTAACCGCTAATGACACTGAAGAAGAAGCTGACGAACAACCTGATGAAGAAAAATCTTCTAAGAAAAATGGTCTTCCTGAATCTAATTTTGTTCTTGCTGACACCATGGAAGGTGTAAAACAACAAAAAGATGAAAAAGAAGCTGAAATCTCCAAAATCGCAGAAGAAAGGGATGAATTCAACAAAGTAGCTAAAGAACAACGTAAAATACGTGATCAATTAAACACTGAGTTAAAAGAAAACTTAAATAAAGCTATTGAATTCAGAAATGAGCGTAATAAAATTAATAAAGAAGTTGAAGAAGCTAAAAAAGAACGTAATGAAGCTAACAATCAACTTAAAAACTTAGAATGGTCTTCTGGTAAACGCGACAAAATTAAAATAGAAAATGAAATCAAAAAAATTGATAAAATCATTGAAACTCGTGTTTTAGACATTAAAAAAGAAAATCAACTTGTTAAAAATGCAAATGATTTAAGAAAACAATTAATGGAAATCCACGAAGATGAATCTATTAAAGGAGAAGCACAAAACCTTAAGAAAATCTCTGAAGAAGCACATGCAAAAGTTATTGAACTTTCTGAAAAAGCTCAAGAAGCTCATGAAGAAATGCTCACTTACTTCAGAAAAACTGATGACATAAGGACTGCAGCTGATGAAGCACACAAATTATTCATCGAAGCTCGTAGAAATGCTTCTGCAAAACACGAAGAGTTCAAAGCTGTTTTAAGCGACATTCATGTAATTAATAAAAAATTAGGAAACAGAAGATCCAAAAAGAGGAAATCTGATAAACAATCTTCTGGTTCTAACAAAAACCGTGAAGAAAAAGAAAAAGCTGAACACATCTTTGAAAAGTTCAAAAACGGTGGAAAAGTATCTACTGAAGAACTTTTACTTTTACAAAAATACAACATAGGTTAAATTCACTTTTAACCTTTAACTTCTTTTTTTAAGGTTATATTATGTGTGACGATTCCGAGAAAATTGAAACTTGTTATTTATGTGGAAAAAAATTTGACATGAATAAAAGTGAATTAGCTTATTATCGTTACGATAAATATCCTATTTGCGATTATTGTGCTGAATTTTACAGTTTCTACAAAGAAGATATTTAATTTACTTTTTTTTATTCTCACTATTTTTCATAGAAATAGTTTTATATTAGAACTTTTTTTAAATATAATACCGTTGATAACTTATCAAAAATATGAGGTATTAGATTAAAATGCATGAAGTAATAATATGTGAGAAGCCTACATCTGCTCAAAAAATAGCTCAGGCTTTAGATTCTAAGGCTAAAATGCAGAAATATAATAAAAAAGTTAAGTATTGGGAATTAAATCATGATGGAAAGGATATAACAATTGTATCTGCTGTTGGTCATTTATATTCTTTAACACCAGATAATCCTAAAGATAAAGTTTATTTTGACCTTCATTGGGCTCCATTATATGAGATTGATAAAAAATCTAAAGCTTATACTAGAGACTATGTAAATGCTATTAAAAAATTTGCTAAAGGTGCAGATTCATATATTCATGCTTGCGATTATGATATTGAAGGTACTTTGATAGGTTATACTGCATTGAAATATGCATGTGGGGAAGATTCTCTTAGTAAAGCATCCCGTATGAAATTTTCCACTTTAACAAAAAAAGATCTCTTGGAGGCATATGAAAACCGTATTGATATTGATATGCATCAGGTAGATAGTGGAATAGCTAGGCATGTTCTTGATTATTATTTTGGTGTTAACATTTCTAAAGCTTTGATTTCTTCTGTAAGTAAAGCTAAATCAAGATATTTGAAATTATCTGCAGGTAGGGTTCAAACTCCTACTTTGTCTATTTTGGTAGATAGGGAAAAAGAAATTAAAGATTTTGTGCCTGAACCATTTTGGATACTTAAAGCACTTTTAGAAAATGATATTGTTGCTGAACATGTAGATGGTAAAATATTTGACTCTGAAAGGGCTGAGGAAATTCTAAGCAAATGTAAAGGCAAGGATGGTAGTGTAGATAAAATTAAATTATCCAATTCAACTACTAAACCACCAGTTCCTTTTAATTTAGGAGGTTTGCAGGCTGAAGCATATAATGTTTTCAATTTCTCTCCTAAAAAAACACAAACAATTGCTCAGAATTTATATACAGCAGGGTACACTTCTTATCCTCGTACCAGTTCTCAGAAACTTCCTGAAAGTTTAGATTTTAAAAATATTTTCAATGGTCTTAAAAACAATAAAGAATTTAAAGTTCATATTGACCAACTTCCTTCTAAATTAAAACCTAATGAAGGTAAAAAAGAGGATGCTGCTCACCCAGCTATTCATCCAACTGGAATATTGCCAGATAAACTTGATAAAGATGAATTAAAAGTCTATCAGTTAATCGTTTATAGATTTATTTCAGTATTCTTTGAAGCTGCTAAATTTGAGTCAATGAACACTACTGTCAATATTGCAGATGAGCTATTTTCTTTCAAAAGGAGAAGAGTAACTCATAAAGGTTGGATGGAACATTACCCATACAGATCTATTGACAATGAAGAATTCCCTGATGTTAAAGAAGGAGATACAATAGCTGTTGAGGATGTTATTTCTGAGGAAAAAGAAACAAAACCTCCTGCAAGATATAATCAAGCTTCCCTTATCAAAGAATTGGAAAAAAGGGAACTTGGTACTAAAGCTACCCGTGCAGATATTATTGCTAAATTAGAGGATAGAAAATATATCTCCGGTACTAAGATTGAAGTTACTCAGCTTGGTGAAAATATCATTGACACTTTAAAGGAATACTGTGCTAACTTAACTAGTGAAGAGTTAACAAGAGAGATGGAGCTTAAATTAGAAGGTATTGATGAAGATAAGTCCTCTAAAGAAGAAGTTATTGATGAAGGTAAAAAAGAAGTTATTACAATCCTTGATGATATTGGTAAACATGAAAAAGAGATTGGTTCTAAATTGTATGATTCCTATCAGGAAACCAATATTGTTGGAAAATGTTCCTGTGGAGGAAATCTCATTAAAAGATACTCTCCAAAAACTAAATCTCATTTTGTGGGCTGTACCAATTATCCAGAATGTACAGTAGCTTACTCTCTTCCTAAGGGTGCAAGATTCTTAAAGAAAACATGTGAAAAATGTGGTCTTCCTATGATTTCATTTGGAAGGAAACCACCAACTCATGCATGTCTTGACCCTAATTGTGGTAAGGATAAGACTAAAACTCATAATCCTGAAGTCGTTGGTAAATGTCCTGAATGTGGTAAAGATTTAGTTAAACGTTCTGGACGTTATGGTGACTTTATAGGATGTAAAGGTTTTCCTAAATGCAGGTTTACTGCATCTGTTGATGAGTTGGATTCTATTCTTAAAAACTCTTGATTTTATTACTTTTTTTAATCTTAATTTCTTTTTTTATACAAAATACTTAATAATGTTAAAAATAATAGATATATCTTAATAAAAATATTTGTCATTTTTAAAATATTTTTATGATATCAAATTAAATTAGTTATTTTCAATGACTTTTTTATTTTTATTCGTTATTTTAATAAATAACATGTTTATAAACAAAATAGAGGATTTTGATGAATAAGAAAACAATATTAACAATAAGTAAATCAGTTATCATCATTTTAATATTGTTAGCCGCTGTTTTCGCATTAAGAGTACCTGCAGCTGATTTAAACAGCCTCCCTAATGATGTAAAAGGGGATTATGTAGATGCTCAAGGTCTTCCTTATTTTAGTGAAATGGATTCATATTATAACTTAAGGTTGACTGAAAATTTTGTTGATCATGGTTATGCTGGAGATGAAGTGGTTAATGGTTCTGTGATGGATATGCACAGATATGCTCCGGATGGTGGTGAACTAAATTATGAGTTGGGTATCGTTTATGTAACGGATTTCTTAAATGATATTGCAAACATGTTTGGTTCTTATTCTGTCAAGGAAGTTGCATTCTGGACAGGAGCTATTATATCTTCTTTAGCTGTTATTCCAGCTTATATTTTCGCAAGAAGATTAACTAATGATTATGGTGCTATAACTGCTGCATTAATTATTGGTTTAGCTCCAAACTACTTTGCGCACACATTCCCAGGATTCTTTGATACAGATATGTTCTATTACATATTTTCATTGTTCTTTATCCTATTCTTTATGGAATGTTTGAAATCTGATAACTTAATTTATAAAATCATATTTGCTGTATTATCAATTCTTTCAATTGGACTCTTTTCCATGTCTTGGACTGGTTATGTCTTCTACGTGGCACTTATGGGTCTTTATGCGGTAATATACTTGATTGCATCATTTGTATTGAAAATTGGAAATGATCATGTTGAAGATTATCCAAGCAGATTAAGTTGGTTCGTACATCAAAAAGACTTTTTATCAGTTGTACTGGTATTAGTGATAGGATTTATCGGTTTAGCTATTCTTAGAGGATTTGATGGAGTAACTGGAATCTTTTCACAAGTATTTGGATTACTTAACTTGCAATCTGCTTCTGTTGTTATTGGTGGTTTCCCTAACGTACTTATATCTGTTGCAGAGATGCAAATGCCTGCTTTATTAGGTTCAGGTATGGGTTCAGCATTTTTAGCTAATACTTCCGGTGCTGTAAATGGTATTGGTGGTATCTTAGTATTATTCGCTGGATTAATTGTATTGTATGCTTTAATTGTCAGATTATGGAATTTAAGATCTGCAAAAGTTAAAGATACTAGTAAAAAACCTCCAAAATCTGAAAGAAAATCTGCTGCTGAGAAAATTGATGCTAAATATAAATTCAAATTCTCTTTAGGTGATCTTGGTAACTTTACTTCTAGTGAGGATTTATACACTACAAAACGTATCACTTTAATGTATGGTTTATTATTCATTATTTGGACTGTTGTAGCTTGTCTTGCTGTAAGTAGAGGTTCAAGGTTTATTACTACTTTAGCACTTCCATTTGGTCTTATGGCAGGTATAGCTGTTGGATATTTAGTGGATTATATTAAAGCTAATGAGATTAAGGATAAATTCTTAATGGCAATTATCGTTCTTGGTGGTTTCTTTGCTGCATTCCCATTAGCTACTATTAATATGACTTACGGGGTCTTATTATTCGCTGTAATAATCGTTCTTGGAGCTATATTTATTTATGCTAAAAGTAATGCTGATGATTTGAAAAAATTACCTCTTAAAAAGTATCTTGCAGTAATAGTTGTTGTATTGGCTTTAGTTTCACCTTCTGTTTGTGGAGCTTATCAAACTGCAGATCATGTTGTTCCAGGTACAAGTGATCCAATGTGGAATGCAATGACTTGGATTGATGAAAACATGCCTGAAGATACTGTAATAACCTCTTGGTGGGACTTCGGTTATCTATTTGAAATAGCTGCTGATAGGCAAGTAACCTTTGATGGGGGTTCACAATCTGGTGAACGGGCCTTCTGGTTAGGTCAGGCTATGACAACGGATAATCTGGAATTATCTGCAGGTATATTTAGAATGTTAGATACTACAGGTGATAGAGCTGTTGATGCATTAGATGAAATTAATGGAGGAAATACTAGTCAAACTACCAGTATATTAATTGATATCTTACCAATGACAGCTAGTGATGCTAAAAACACTTTAGTTAACACTTATCATTTAACTGACGCACAGGCCAATGAGGTAGTTAGTTACACTCACCCTGAAAATCCAAGACCAGTTATATTTGTAGCAAGTTCAGATATGCTACAGAAAGCAGGTTGGTGGACTTACTTTGGTCAATGGGACTTTGAAAAGCAAAATTCAACTAATTACCAATATTACTTGCCAACTTCAGAGGCTACTGTTGAACCAGGTCAAAGTGCTAAAGTTAACATGTTAAATGAATCTGGTATGGCTATTAATGTAGTAATTGACAGAGGTACTGGTAATAACACTACAACTGCAGATATTGAAACAACTTATGCATCTAATGGAAGCCAAATCATGATTAATGGCTCTGAATATAACCCATTAAATGCATCAAGGTTAGTCATTGTTGAAGATGGTCAAATGGTGAAAAATGAATCAATTAATGGTTCAGATGGTAACTACACTTTATTCTTAATGGGTGTAGGAAACACATATACTCCAATTATTATGAGTAACATACTTGAAAATTCAATGTTTACCAGATTATATTTAGAAGGTGGATTTGGTCAAAACATATTCACTCAAGTGCACTCTGAAGAAGGAGTATCTCTATGGCAAGTAAACTTTAACAATACTGCTGCAGGTGGAGCTAGTACTTCTACAAACAGCACTAATTAGGATTTCATATCCTAATTTTTCATTTTTTTAAGTAATTTTTAATTTTAATATGGTGATTTTGTGGGAATTGAGGAAAAAATAAAAGATATTGAGGATGAAATTAAGAAGACACCATATAACAAAGCAACTTCACACCACATTGGTAAATTAAAAGCTAAACTTTCTAAATTAAAAGAAGAATCTATACAAAGAAGCAGTTCTGGAAATAAAGGACAAGGTTTTCATGTTAAAAAGTCTGGAGATGCTACTGTTGTTTTAGTTGGTTTTCCATCTGTTGGTAAATCTACTTTATTAAATGAGATTACTAATGCTGAAAGTAAAGTTGGAGCTTATCAATTTACAACCTTGGATATTGTTCCAGGTATTATGGAGCATAAAAATGCTAAAATTCAGGTTTTTGATATTCCTGGAATTATTACTGGAGCAAGTACTGGTAAAGGTAGAGGAAGAGAAATTTTATCTGTTGCAAGAACTGCAGATTTAATTGTCGTTGTTTTAGATGCTTTAAATCCTCAACATTTAGATATTATTCTAAGAGAACTTCATAATATTGGAATTAGGCCTAATGAGAAAGAACCTGATGTTACTGTTAAGCGTAAAAAACTTGGAGGAGTTCATGTCTCTTCAACTGTTCCATTGTCTCATTTAGATGAAAAAACTATAAGATCTATTGTTAATGAGTATGGTATGCATAATGCAGACATTCTTTTTAGAGATGATGTAACTATGGATCAATTTATTGATGTTCTTGATAGAAATAAATCATATGTTCCTATGTTAATTCTTTTAAATAAGGTGGATCTTGTAGATGAAGCATACCTTAATGAAATTAGAAAACAGATACCTGAATTTATTCCAATTTCTGCAGATAAAAAAATGAATATTGATAACTTAAAAGATACAATATTTGATAACTTGGACCTTGTAAGGGTTTATCTAAAACCGCAAGGTAGAAAAGCAGATATGGAAGATCCATTAGTTATTAAAAAAGGTTCTACTGTTATTGATGCCTGTGGAAAACTTCACAGGGAATTTGTTAAGAATTTCAGGCATGCTAAGGTATGGGGAACTTCTGTTAAGTTTCCGGGTCAGAAAGTTGGTCCTGACCATGTTTTAGAAGATGAGGATGTTTTAAGAATTATTCTTAAAAAATAATCCTTTCTTATTTAGTGATACTATGGCTCAAGTTATTTTTATTAGTGGAACTCCAACAGTAGGTAAAACAACCATATCTGAGAAAATAGCTGATGATTTAAATGCTAATCTTATAAAAATTAATGATTTAGCTATTGAAAACGGTTTTGTTTTAGGAATTGAAGAAGAAAAAGGATATAAAGTTATAGATATTGATAAATTGGATGATAAACTTCAGGAAGTTCTTAATTCATTTTCAGATGATGAATTGGTTATTGTGGAAGGGCACTTGTCTCATTTATGTTCAAATCCTGATTGGGTTATTATTTTGAGAGCACATCCTAATCTATTAAAAGAAAGATTGGCTGGTAGAAATTATTCTCAAGCTAAAATCAATGAGAATTTAGAAGCTGAAGCTCTTGGAGTTTGTGCTGTTGAAGCTTTTGAACTTCATGGAGATAAGGTTAATGAAGTAGATGTAACTGATTTGGCTATTGATGAAATAGCTGATGTTATTGAGGATATTATCTCAGGTAAAAATAGCTATCCTATTGGTAATGTTGATTTTATGGATTGGATTGTTGAAAATTCATAATTAAACTATTTTTTTTAAAATAATGTATTCCATCAACAATAAATTAATTGTTTTGTTAAATAAATGAAGTTACTCTGCTGGTGAGATAATTTCTGTTATTAATTCTTCAGTTGATGAATTTACAGGTCAAGCCACTTTGATGATATGGTCATGTTAGTTTTAGAATACTATAAATAATATTTCAATATAAATATTATCTATAGAATTTTTCTCTTATTTTATGCGAATATTAAAAACCTTTATAAATGGTTATAAACATATTTATTTCTAATATTCATAATAACCTAAGGTTAATTTTTTAACTATGGTTTTTGTTTTATTATGCGCAAATCATTTTAATTCAAATTCTTGAATATTATATCCTATTTTAATAGTTATTTTTTTATAATTATAGAGGGATATCTTGAGTAGAGGAAAAAAACCAAAATGGATGATTGATATAGCTAATGAAAGGATGAATATTCTTTTTCAGAATGCTGAAGAGCAGTTTCTCACTCATCCTGAAAGATCTCATCGCTATGTTGAGATGGCATTAAAATTATCCACTAAATACAATACTAAAATTCCTGAAGTGTGGAGTAGAAGGTATTGTAAAAATTGTAATAAATTCCTTTACTATGGCCATAATTCTTCAGTCCGGCTAATTAACGAAAAAGTTAATATTTTTTGTGAAGAATGTGGGCATGTTATGAAAATTCCTTATCAAAGGGAGAAAAAAGAAAAAAGGAGAGCTAAATATGAGTCAAGAGAAAAAAGAACTGATGAATAGGGCTCTTTCTGCTATGACAATTAATATTGGAAAAGCTGCTGTTAACGATAATGTTATTGAAGAAATTAAACGCCAGCTTAAAGCTAATGAAATTGTTAAGCTAAAATTTGCAAAAAATGTAGCTAAAAATAAAGATGATTACATTAACGAAATTGTCCAAAAAACTAGATCCAAACTAGTTGATGTAAGAGGACATGTAGCTATCATTTATAAAAGACAACCTTAACATTGCTTAAATTTAGAGTTACGGGCCTTAGAGGGTCATAAATTTACAGTCGATTAAGAGGACAATTATTTAATAGATTATTGGAGGATTAATATGACAACTGTATTTGATGTACCTGCTGATACATTAATTAATGTAGTAGCGGAAGAATTTAAAAACAATGATAAAATAAACCCACCTGCATGGTCTAACTTTGTAAAAACTGGTGTTCACAAAGAAAGAAAACCAGAAAACGCTGATTGGTGGTTTATAAGATGTGCATCTATCATTAGAAGAGTGTACATGGATGGACCTGTTGGAGTTATGAGTTTAAGAACCTTCTACGGAGGTAAAAAAGACCGTGGAGTAACTCCTGAAGTATTTAGAAAAGGTAGTGGTGCTATTATCAGAGGAGCACTTCACCAATTAGAAGATGCAGGATATGTTGAAAAAGTTGAAGGTGGAAGAGTTGTTTCTCCTGCAGGAAGATCTTTCTTAGACAAAATTTCTGGAGAAATCATTAAAGATATTCCTGAACTTGAAAAATACTAATTATATCATAAAAAATAATGGGGGAGTTTGATATGAGCGATCTTGATGAAATACGTCGTAAAAGAATGGCTGAGTTACAAGCTCAACAAGCTGCTGCACAAAATCAAATGCAACAACAAGCACAACAACAAGTACAACAGCAAGAAATGCAAAGACAAATGGAGGCTCAGAAAAAACAGATTTTATCTCAAATCTTAACTTCTGAAGCTCGTAATAGACTTGCTAACTTGAGATTAACTAAAGCACAATTAGTTGAACAAATTGAACTTCAATTAATTCAATCAGCTCAAGCTGGTAGTCTTAGAGGAAAGGTAACTGACGAGCAATTAAAAGTACTTCTCAGCCAAATAGCTGGTCAGAAAAGAGAAATCAAAATTACAAGGAAATAGTTATAGTATGAAAGCTTGTGTTTTATACAGTGGTGGAAAAGACAGCTCCTTAATGGGTGTTACTTTACATAGATTAGGATTTGATGTGGAGTTATGCACTGCAAACTTTGGAGTTTATGATTCTTATATTCCAGCAAGTCTTTCAGCGGAATCTCTTGGTTTTACACATAAAGTCTTAAATTTAGATTTTGAGATTCTAGATAAAACTTGTGATATGATTATGGAAGATGGTTTTCCTAATGATGGAATCAAGTTTTTACATGAATCTGTAATTGAAGAGGTTGCAAATAGCTATGATGTAGTTGCAGACGGTACACGTAGGGATGACAGAACACCTAAACTTAATAAAAATCAAATTAGAAGTCTTGAAGATAGAAAAGATGTGCAATATATAAATTTGGACAGTTTTGGATTCAAAACTATTAAAACAATAACTTCTAATCTTTTTGAATTCTCTTATGAGAAAAGTAACAAGGATAACAGTTCTGATTATGAGGTTGAAATAAGGACTCTAATTGATGAAAAAGGTGGAAATTCATTGGATATATTCCCAGAGCATTATCAAACTCGCGTTATTGGATATAAAAAATGATTATTATTTACAGGTGAAAAAATGAGTAGAAATAAACCATTAGCTAAAAAATTAAGAATGGCAAAAGCAAATAAACAAAACAGAAGAATTCCAATTTGGGCTTATGCTAAAACTAATCGTAAACTTAGATACAGACCTAAACCTAGACATTGGAGAAGAAACAGCCTTAAATTATAAGGAGGATTTTTCATGGAAAGAGTATACACTATCCCACTTAGAAACGTTAAAAATGTTCAAAGGACTATCAGAGCTCCTAGAGCTATAAGAGAAGTAAGAAACTTCTTAACTAAACATATGAAAGCAGAAGAAGTAAAAATTGATGCATCTATCAATCATATGATTTGGGAAAGAGGTATTCAAAAAATACCTTCTAAAATCACTGTTAAAGCAGTAAAAGATGATGATGGTGTTGTAGAAGCTACTTTAGCAGAATAGATACATCCTTTTTACAAAGTCTAAGAGGTAATTACCATGTTAAAAAGAATAGATGTTGTAGGAAATCCTAATATTGGAGTATTTGTTTTATCAACTGACGATATAGCTATTGTCCCATATGGTCTTTTAGATGAAAAGGCAGACATTATTAAAGAAGCTTTAGAAGTTGACATAATAAAATCTTCAATAGCTGGTAGTAACCTTATTGGATCTTTGGCTGTAGCTAACTCTAAAGGTATTGTTGTTTCACAATATGCTTTAGATAAGGAAGTTGCACAATTTGAAGAACTTGGACTTAATGTTGCCAGATTACCGGGAAATTACACTGCTGTTGGAAACATTGTGGCAGCTAATGATAATGGGGCTATTGCAAGCCCATTCTTAACTGGTGAAGCTCTTGATGTGCTTGAAGAAACTTTAGATGTTGATGTTCAGTCTTCATCTATGGTTGGAAGCGACATTATTGGTTCTTTAATCACTGTAACAAATAAAGGATTTTTAATTGATAAAAGAGCTCCTGAAAGCGAAGTTGATTTCGCAACTGAAGTATTTGGTGTAGAAGGAGATGTAGGTACCGTTGGTAGGGGAATTTCACTAGTTGGTGCTTGCACTTTATCTAATTCTCATGGTGCTATTGTTGCTAAAGATAGTACTGGTCCTGAAATGGCTAGAGTTGAAGAAGCATTAGGCTTTTTAGATGATTATTAAACAAATAAACTCCTGAGGAATATTATGATAACTAAAATTTACAGAGTTAAAGGTACTTTTATAATGGGTGAAGAAGCTCATAAATTTGTAAAAGAATATAAAGCTACTTGTGAAGCTGATATTGAAGAAAAAATTTATGAACGTTTTGGAAGCAAACACGGTATTAACAGAAACCAAATCAATATTAAAGAAATTACCGAAATTGCTCCAGAAGATGTTGTTGACCCTATTTTAAAAGAAATTTTATAGATTAAATTGTAGGTGTTATTATGGAAGATCAGCAAAAATTAGAAGGATTAGTTAATGAAATTAATATGTATAAACAACAAGCTGAGTTAATCCAACAACAAATTGAATTAATTCAAGCTTCCATTGCTGAAGTTGATACATTGACCAACACATTAGATGAATTAAAAGGAAATGAGTCTATCGAAGCATTTGTACCTGTAGGTGCTGGTTCTTTCATTAAAGGGGATCTTAAAGACACTGATGAAATTATTATAAGTATTGGTGCTGGATACGCTATTAAAAAAGATGTTGAAGGTGCTAAAAAAATTATTGCTGGACAAAAAGAAGACCTCAAAGACAGTCTTGACAAAATGTTAGCTCAATTACAAAGAACAACTGATATGGTTGGATCTTTATCTAATCAAGCTAATCAATTAGCTGCAGCTGCTAGAGGTCAAATGTCTGCAACTAATTTCCAATAAACTTATTTTAATTTCTTTTTTTCTATTTTTTAATAGCTATTTTTTTCTTATTTTTTTCATTATTTTATTTGAACTGAAACTTTTTTCATAATATTTTTATATGGCTATTTTGGATATTATAAACTATATAATTGATATTGGAGGAATTTTTTATTGAATAGTGAAGATTCTTACAACATTGATTTTATTGAAATGGCTGCAGAATTTAAATTTTTATCTAATTCAAAGTCAAGGTTAATGGTTTTAAGCTGTTTATTTGATGAAGAGTTGACTATTAAGGAAATTAAAGAAAAAACTAATTTAACTTATAGTTCTATTTCTGGAATTGTGTCTCAATTAAAAAAGAGAGGATATGTTAAGAAAAGGGGTTCTAGATATATTTTGAATAGTTTGGCTAAGATGAAGTTGTATTATATTTTTTCATCTAATAGAACCTTGAATTTCACATTTATGTTATCTGATTTTTTCAATTATCATAATGTTGAACCATTGTATAAATCATTTAAGGATTTAAGTGCACTTCATACTTTTGAATTGGTTCAGTCTTCTGTTAGGGATATTCATTGTGTTGTTAATACTTTTGAAGAGTGTTCTTTGAATTCTAAATCTATTAGGGCGATATTGCCTTTTATACATCCTCATATTGAGAGTATTTTTTATAATTGGATTGAGAATGATGTGGGAGTTCAATTGATTGTAAATGAAGATGTTTACAGAGCAATGTCAGATATTATTGATAATTTAGAGATTAAAAAGAAGATACAAAACAGATATTTTGACATTAAAGTAGTTATGGAACCTATTGACATTGCACTTCTCATTTCAGATAATGCTGTTGCATTGAATCTTTTTAAAGAGGATGGTGACTTTGATTTTAATTCTATTCTAATTTCAAAGTCAAAAGAAGCTAAAATCTGGGCTAATCTACTTTTTGAGGAATATTGTGATTATTATGGGGATGTTATATCTTTAAAAAATCTACTTTATAAAAAGGGGGCTAAGGATGATTGAAGATTTAAAGGCAGAATCCTTTGATATTATTAACTTCATTTTAAGTTCTAAATTGCGTGTAGATTTGATGTACTTTTTATATAAAAAGGATAGAAAAATTGATGAATTAGCTAGTTTAATTGATAAAAATCCAACTAACATTTCTCGGACGTTAAAGGAACTCTTTGATAAAGGTATTGTCGAAAAATCAGGTAAATCTTATTTATTGACTAGTACAGGTCGTTTAATGGCTATTGTACTCTATAGTCTTTACAATAGTTTTATAGCTATTGATGAAAAGGAATATTTTTGGAAGACTCATTCTATAAAACTTTTCACTGCTCCTATTTTAAGCAATATTTCTTGTCTTGAGTGTGGTGAGATTATTTCCTCTGATAATATTAACTTCAACAAAGCTATTTCTTTTTATTTAGAAAATATTAAAAAGTCTAAAAATTTTAAAATAATGCTTCCAATTTTTTCTTCACTTTATTTAAATGCATTTTTTGATGCTTTGGATAGAAATAATGCTACAATGGAGGTTATATTGGATAATAATATTCTAAATTTTATTTTAGAATCTGAGTTCTCGGTAACTTTCAATAATTATGTAAAAGAAAATAAAATTAAATTATTCATTGTTGATATGAAGATTGATATGTTTTTCACTCTTTGTGATGATTTCTTTGCTTTGTTCTTATTTTCAGATGATGGTTATTTTGATGAGTCCTCCCTATTTTTTGTTGAAAATGAAAAATGTTTGAGAGTACTTAATGAGACTTTTAATCAACTTAAAAAGTTATCACAATCTTAATTTTTTATCATTTTCTTGAAATTTTTTCTTTTTTTTAGAAAATTATTTTATTGTTGTTATTTTTATTTTATATTGTTAAAATCACTTAAAATAAAATAAAAAGAATTATATGTTCTTTAATAAATATATAAAATTAGTTAAGCATATTTTTTTAAATTCCCTTTGCTTACTTCCAATAAAAAATAGGTGATTAAATGGCTACTTTTAAAGGATTTGCAATGAAAAAGATTGGTGAAACTGGATGGGTAGAAAAAGAAGTTCCTGAATGCGGTCCTATGGATGCAATTGTAAGACCAACTTGTGTTTCTCCATGTACTTCTGATATACACACTGTATGGGAAGGCGCTATTGGAGAGAGGACAGATATGGTTTTAGGACATGAAGCTGTAGGGGTTGTAGAAGAAGTTGGATCTCTTGTTCAAAATATTAAAGTAGGGGATAAGGTCATTGTTCCTGCAATTACTCCTGATTGGGATGATGAGGCAGCACAAAGGGGATATCCTTCACAAACAACAGAACCATTAGGTGGATGGAAATTTTCTAACTTTAAAGATGGGGTATTTGGTGAAAGATTCCATGTTAACATGGCAGACGCAAACTTAGCTTTGATGCCTGAAGGACTTTCAGATGAAGCAGCTGTAATGCTTGTAGATATGTGGTCTACTGGTATGATGGGTTCAGAAAATGCAAATATTCCATTAGGTGGAAGTGTGCTTGTAATAGGTATTGGTGCAGTAGGACTTTCAGCTATTGCAGGTGCTGCTATACTTGGTGCTGGTGAAATATATGCTGCAGGTACACGCCCAATATCTGTAGAAGTAGCTAAAAAGTATGGAGCAACAGATATTATTAATTACAGAGAAGGCGCAATTGATGAACAGGTAAGAGAACTTACAGATGGTGCAGGCGTAGATTCAGTTATTGTTGCAGGTGGTAACTTAGAAAACACATGGAAAGAAGCTATTGCAAGTGCAAAAGCAGGTGGAACAGTCTCAAATGTTAACTACTTAAGTGGTGCAGATAATGTACTTATCCCTCGTGTAGAATGGGGTTGTGGTATGTCTAACATAAATATCACCAATGGTCTTTGTCCGGGTGGTCGTGTAAGAATGGAAAGACTTGCAAGCTTAGCACTTGTGGGAAGACAAGATCCAGAATTGCTTGTAACACATAAATTCAAGGGTATTGACAAGATAGAAGATGCACTATATTTAATGAAAGACAAACCAAAAGATTTAATCAAACCTGTAGTAATTCTAGATGATATTGAATAGCTAATAGTATATTATTAGCTATTTATTTTTTTTTCTTGTGGTACTATGAAGATTGGAATTATTGGTGGAACAGGGCCTCAAGGTCTTGGAATTGGTAAAAGGCTAGTTATTGAAGGTGAAGATGTTGTCATTGGCTCTCGTCAGGAAGAAAAGGCAGTATCTGTTGTAGAAACCGTGAAAGATGAACTAATGGAATATGCTCCTCTTAAAATGGTTGGGATGGCAAATGAAGATGCAGCCAAAGAAGCAGATTTGATTATAATGACTGTTCCTCTTCAGGCACAACTCCCTACTTTAAAAGGAATTAAAGAATTCTGTACAGATAAAATCTTCCTTGATGCTACAGTTCCATTAGAAACTGCAATTGGAGGTCCTGTTTCTAACCTTTTACATTGTAACCCTGGTTCTGCGGCTGAAAGAACGGCTAAAATATTAGATGGAACTGGTGCTAAGGTTATAGCAGCATTTAACAACATCAGTAACTCACATTTGGGAAACATTCCAGAACCTATTGACTGTGATTGTCTTATTTGTGGAGATGATAATGAAGCTAAAGAAATAGCTATTGGGTTAATTGAAAAGATTCCTAATTTAAGGGCAATTGATATTGGAAAACTAGAAAAAGCACATTTGATTGAGTCTATAACTCCTTTGTTAATTGGCCTTAATATAAAATATAAGTCTCATTATGGTGGATTTAGGATAACTGGAGTTGATTTTTGAGGTATAATATGATCATTGTTCAAGCAAAAGCAATACCAAAGGATGTAGAATCATTAGATAATATAATTGTCTCTGCAGAAAACTTAATCAAAAATACTAGGGTTGAAGAAGGAAATATTAGTTATAATCTTTATTCAAATGTTGAAGATGATACTTTACTTTTCGTAGAATTCTGGGAATCAAAAAAGGATTTAGAAATACATTTAGAAACAGATCATTTCATTAAATTTGGAGAAGAAATAGCTGATTATTTAGAATGTGAATTAGTTATTGATGTCTTTGACTCAAAGACTATTGAGTTATAGGGTGAAATTAAATTTCACCTTTTAAACTCCAATAGCTTGACCTTGTGTAAAGGTTAATAGTTCTTGTGTTTCAATTTCTTTGTTTTTATCATCACTTAATGTGATTTCTATTTTGTCAACTTCTTCATCGAAGTATAAAGTGTAGGTATTTTCATCTACTTCTCCAACAAGGCTGTATGCTGTTGAATTAACCAATTTATCTCCTTTATATCCGTCAAATTTTAGAATGTGCATCTTGTTTTCATTGATGTCATCCACTTCAAGTCTTGCATCTACTTCCCATACTCCACGTTCTGGATTAGATGATTCTCCTGAGTAAACTATTTGACAGTTAATATGGTTTTCATAGATTAATTCTACAGATAATGCAGCAACTCCAATGAAGATTATTACTATAACTGCGGCAATTATTTTTCCATCCATATGAATCAATTAAATTTTTGTTATTATTTAATTTAAAGTTTTTACTTTATTGTTAATTTCTTGTCTCTTTAGCTATTTTTTTAATAATTGTACCTATTAATTTTCATTTTTTATTCTCTTTTCTTATTAAATAGCTGTACAAACATTAGTTTAATTTTGTTCTTTTTGAACTTTTAAAGCGTCTTATTTTAAGTATAATGAATTATAATAAGTAATAATGTTATTAATTTTTATAGGTTGGTTGAGACTTTGTTTGAATCATTGAAAAAAAAGTTTTCAAGAACTAGTGATAAATTAGAAGAAGAGCTTAAAGAAGAAGCTCAACAAGAAAACAATCTTGACCCTGATGAAAAACCTCAAAAGAAAAGGTCTTTTTTCTCTTTTGGGCGTAAAAAAGAAGAGCCTAAAGAAGAGGAAGCCACTGAGCAGTTAGCACTTGAAAGTGGTGAGGATGATTCAGGTGAAGAGGTTGAAGAATCATCATTATTATCTGAAGAAACTACTGATTCTGAAGAAATAACTAAAGACGAACCTAAAGAAGAGAAAAAATCATTCTTTTCCTTTGGTCGCAAGAAAAAAGAAGAAGTCGAAGAGGAGTCTGCTGAAGAAGCAGAGGGAGAGTCTGCTGAAGAAGCTGAAGATGACTCTGAAGAAGAAAGAGAAGATAAAAAATCCTTTTTCTCATTTGGTCGCAAGAAAAGCGATGATGATGGGGAATCCAGCGGAGGATTTTTCTCATTTATTCGTGAAAAGACTATTTCTGAAAAGCATGTGGAAGACACACTTTGGGAGCTTGAAATGGGGCTTCTTGAAGGTGATGTAGCTATGGAAGTAGCTAGTGAAGTTGTTGATTCTGTAAAGCAAAATCTTGTCGGTAAAAAGATTAAAAGAAGTAATGATATTACAGAATATACTTTTAATGCACTAAGAGATGCAGTAGCTGAAATCATTGATATTCCAGGTAAAAATATGACTGAAATGATTGAAGAGAAGAAAGCTCAAGGAGAGCCTCTTGTTGTCATGTTTGTTGGAATTAATGGTACTGGAAAAACAACTACTATTGGTAAACTGGCTAATTACTATCTTAAAAAAGGTTACACTCCAGTAATAGCTGCTAGTGATACTTTTAGAGCAGGAGCTATTGAACAGGTTAACTATCATGCTGATAATGTAGGTGTTAAACTTATTAAACACCAAAAAGGTTCAGATCCTGCAGCTGTTGCATATGATGCTATTGAACATGCAAGAGCTCAAGGTAAAGAGTTAGTATTAATTGATACTGCTGGAAGAATGCAAACTAATACTAATCTTATGGATGAAATGAAGAAAATTAAGAGAGTAGCTAATCCAGATTTAGTTATTTTTGTTGGGGATGCATTAACTGGTAATGATGCAACTGAACAGGCTGTTAAATTTAATGACGCCATTGATGTTGATGGTGTTATCTTAACTAAAGCTGATGCAGACAGTAAAGGAGGAGCATCTCTATCTATTGGTTATGTAATTAAAAAGCCAATTTTATTCCTTGGTATGGGTCAAGGATATGATGATATTATGGAGTATGATGCTCAATGGATGTTAAATCAGCTATTCTCTGAAGATGAAGAAGAAGTAAGTGAAAGTGAGTAATATGTCTAATGAAAGAGCCCAATGGGATGGTAATTTCGCATTTCTTATGGCTATGATTGGGTCTGCTGTTGGTTTAGGAAATATCTGGAGATTCCCTTATATCTTCTATACCAATGGTTCAGGTTCCTTTATGATTCCTTATATCATAGCTATTGTTGTGCTTGGGTTATCATTCTTAATATTGGAGTATGCTTTAGGTTTTAAATATAAAACATCAATTTTAAATATTCTCAGAAAGGTGAAAGATAAGTTCCAGATTCTTGGTTGGCTTGTACTATGTATTATCTTTCTGATTTGTAGTTATTATGTATGTATTGTTGGTTGGGATTTAATCTACCTAGTGTTAAGTTTTGTTAAAGGTTGGGGTGCTGATCCAAATGCATTCTTCTCTAATTCTGTTTTACATGCATCTGACTTAACTTCAAGTATGTTGTCTGTTGTTCCGGTTGTTTTGGTGTCAACTCTCGTTGTATGGTTAACAACATGGTATATTTCCCACAGAGATCTTAATGATGGAGTATCTAAATTTAGTAAAATAGCTGTTCCATTACTTGGTATTCTAGATGTGGTTATTGTTGTATTTGCACTTACCTTGCCTGGTGCAGGTGTTGGTCTTACTCAGATGTTTTCACCATCATGGGATGCATTGCTTGATACTAATATCTGGTTAGCTGCATTTGGACAGGTAATGTTCTCCTTATCTTTAGGTATGGCTATTGCAATGACTTATGCAAGTTACCTTCCTAAAAAAGCTAATTTAACTAAAAATATCGTTACTGTTATCTGTGCAAACTCTGGTTTTGAAGTATTTAATGCAGTTGGAATATTTTCCATTTTAGGTTTCATGGCAATGACAACTGCTCTTCCATTTAGTGAAGTTATTACAGATGGAACTGGTTTGGCATTTATTGCATTCCCTGAGGTCTTTAATTTGATGGGTGTTGGAGGAAATATTTTAGGTCCGATATTCTTCTTATGTATATTTATTGCAGGTTTAACTTCTATTATTGCACTGGTAGAGCCGATGAGTTCATCATTATCTGATAAATTTGGATTCTCAAGACAGAAATCAGTTACTATTGTGTGTGGTATTGGATTTTTAGTATCCTTGTTATTTACAAGCCAATATGGAAGTACAATCCTTACAATATTCGACGCATTCTTAAATAACTGTGCTTTAGTTGCATGTATTATTCTTGAATGTCTTGTATTCGGTTGGTTCTTTGATATGGATTCATTAAAAGAAATTGTAAACAGGAATACTTTATTTAAAGTAGGTAACTGGTGGAAATTGCTTATTAAGATAATACTTCCAATAATCTTGTTTATATTGTTAGTATCTGGTATTGTTTCAACTGTACTTACTGGAGATACAATTACTTTAATAGTTGAAGCTATTTTAGTTGTTGTTTTAATTGTTGCTCCATGTGTACTCTACTATTTAACTAAAGTCTTTGGAGTTGAAAGGAGACATGCAAATTAAAAAGCATATGGTTGTTTTAATTGCGATTTTAGTAATCCTTTTAGCTGTTGCTGTGGTGGCTACTGTACTGCAAGATGATAATGTCTCACAACCTAAAAATAACGCTTCAGTTGTAGTTACAGGGGATGTTATGTTCGCACGTAAAATGCCTGGTGTTCTAGGTGATGATCCTTTTAGGAATGTGGCAAATGTAACTTCCACTGCAGATGCACTTCTAATAAACTTTGAAAATGCAGCTACCAATTCAAGTAATGCTGTAAAAGGGGATGTTCCTTTAAAAACATCTCCTGATTATGTACACTATGCAAAGAACAATAATGTAACAGTTGCATCACTGGCAAACAATCATGCATTTGACTATGGAATTGATGGAATGCATGATACCATGCAGGCTTTAAAAGATAATGGAATAATACCAATCGGTGCAGGGGATAATGCTGATGCAGCTCACAGCCCGGTTAATCTGGATTTAAATGGACGTAAAGTTACAATCCTAAATTATATGGATTCAAATAACTTTGCAGAATACAGCAATGAGGTAATGCCTGTTGCAAATGATACCTCTGCAGGTTATTCAGCCTATGATTCAGCAGTTGCCAAAGAACAGGTAAAACAAGCAAAAGAAAACGGTTCTGACATGGTTATTGTTTACTTCCATTATGGAAATGAGTACTCAAGAAGTCCAAATGATGATCAGGTAGCTATGTCACATGAAGTGATTGATGCTGGTGCAGATGTTGTTTTAGGCTCACACCCTCATGTAACACAGGGAATTGAGGTTTATAATGGAAAACCAATCTTTTACAGTTTAGGTAACTTTATTTTTGACCAGTCAAATCCAGCTACTCACAGGGCATATTTTGTTGAAATAGATATGATAAATGATACGGGTATCTGTACAGTTTATCCAGTGGATATTGTAAACTACATTCCACAATTTATGTCTGCTGAGGATGGTAAAGGATTATTAGCGGAGTTAAATCCACAATGTGAACAATTAAGTGTCACTGATGAAGGAGTTGGAAAATTACAATTTAATTTAACTTATGGAGAAAGTAGTGGTTAGATGGCAAATCAAACATGGGACAGTTCCCTAGCATTTCTAATGGCAATGGTAGGGGCAGCAGTAGGACTTGGAAATATATGGAGATTCAGTTATGTTCTCTACTCAAATGGTGGGGGATCATTCTTCATCCCATATATTTGTGCAATTTTAATAATGGGTATTCCTTTTTTAATATTGGAGTATGGAGTGGGATTCAGTTTCAAGGATTCCTTTGCTAATATTTTAAAGAAGATTAACCCGAAATATGAGATTATAGGGTGGATTCTAGCGCTCTTTGTATTTATTGTCTGTTGTTATTATCTGGTAATTGTAGCATGGGATGTACTTTACCTAGTTGCAAGCCCAACACAGGCATGGGGTGTAGATCCTGAAGCATTCTTTGCAAGTTTTGTTGGTGGAACTTCTAATTTAGCTAATGCAGGTACAATCATTATTCCAACCTTGATTTGTGTTGTAGCTGTATGGATTATATTATGGTTTATTTCACATAAACAGGTAGATAAAGGAATAGGAAAAGTTTCTAAGATTTTAATTCCAACATTATTTATTATAATGGCTGTAATTGTATTTTCAGCTCTTATGCTTCCTGGTCATGAGCTTGGAATTAACACTTTACTTACACCTAACTGGTGGGCACTTACTGATGTTAATATTTGGCTTGCTGCTTTTGCACAAATTATCTTCTCACTATCTATGGGTCAGGCAATTGCAACCACTTATTCAAGTTACTTAGATAAAAATGCAAAGTTGAACGATTATGTGTTAATTGTAGTTGTTTCAAACTCAGCATTTGAAGTCTTCACTGCATTTGGTGTATTCTCCATTTTAGGGTACATGTCTCTTTCATCAGGTCTTCCAATTGAAAGCCTTATTGCAGAAGGAACAAGTTTAGTATTTATTGTGTTCCCAACAATCTTCAACTCCATGGGAGTAATTGGAATGATTCTAGCACCATTGCTCTTCTTGGCAATTTTCTTTGCAGGAATCACATCAGCTATTGGATACTTTGAACCATTACTTGGATCACTTACAGATAAACTTGGAATTGGACGTAAAAAAACAGCTTCAATCCTTTCAGTTATTGGTCTTGCAATTTCCCTACTCTTTGTAACAGGAATTGGAAGCTATTTAGTAAGTCTAGTAGATGGATTTGTAAATGAGTTTGGAATCCTTATCTTAATTGCTGTTCAATGTATAATCTTTGCATGGGTTTGGGGTATTGACCAACTTGTGGATGTTGTTAATAGAAATTCCCGTATTAAAGTTGGAACCAAATGGAAAATAGTTTTAAAGTATATCTTGCCAACTGCATTGATTATAATGTGGGCATGGGGATTAATAGGACTCTTTGCTTCTGTAACAACCTTCGAGCTAATGGTATATGTTATTTTAGTTGTTGGAATATTCCTAGCAGCTGTTGGACTTACTAAGTATAAAGGGAAACCTCAAAACACTTCATAGAAAGTAATTTCGTTGTTTTTCAAATTACTTTCTATTTTCTTTTTTTTTAATAAAATTAAATTTAGCTATTTATCAATTTATTAAATTTTTATTCTTCAAGTAGAGATTGATGTAATATAATTTTTTATTATTTTAAAATTAGTTCTGTTTATAATAATGTTATTATAATATTATTTACATAATAGTTATAAGTTTATTAAGTGTGATTTTATGAGTGATTGCAATACCTTTAAAGATGAAATGGAAAAATTAAGGAATAATCTTTTAGATATGAGTTTAAGAAATAACTTATTAAACTTTAAACCTAAAAGTATATCAATTGAAATAGTTGATGAGGATATTGCATCATTGTATGATCTAATTGTGGTTAAAGAGTCAAAAATGGAATTTCTTCCAAAATCTGAAAAAGAATGCTCTTTTGATTTGGAAGAGAATGATAAGGAATTATTGGATAATACATGGAAAAATGATCGACCATTAAAAGATTCACATTTAGATAATTATCTTCAAACGGATCACGTTGAAAAAGATTTAAAAATGAAATTAAGGAATTTAAGTAGGGATTATAAAACTATTATTGAAGAACAAGGTTACAATAACTTTTTTTTAGCATTAGGATTTTTAGAATGGCAAAATATTGATTATGATAATACTACTTATAAAGCCCCTCTTGTTTTAGTTCCGATGGTTATTAAGAGGGATTCTCTTTCTTCACCATTTAAAGTTTATTGGGATGGTAGTGAAGTAAGATCAAATTTATCTTTGATATACAAACTTAAAGAACAAGGAATTGATATTCCTGACTTTGATGAATTTAACTCTAAAGAAGAGTTAATAATCTATTTTAATGTAATTAATGAAAGGATAAAACATGAAAAAGATTGGAAAATTAATAATGAAATTTATTTTTCAAATTTCAGCTTTAAAAAATTTATAATGTTTAAAGATTTGGATTCTGATAATTGGAAGGATATGGACACTAATTCTGTAATTAACTTGTTTAATAATGTTGAGGATGAAAATTTTGAGGATTATGGTTATTCAGATTATGATTCTGAAAAATCACTTTCCATTAATTCTGAAGACACTTATTTAGTATTAGATGCTGATTCTTCACAAATAAATGTTTTAAATGATGTAAAATTTAATCAAAATGTTGTTGTTGAGGGTCCGCCGGGAACTGGTAAATCTCAGACTATTGTTAATTTGATAGCAGAGTTAATGGCGGAGGGTAAAAAAATTCTTTTTGTAAGTGAGAAAAAAACAGCTTTAGATGTTGTTAAATCCAGGTTAGACAATATTGGGTTGGGTGAAGGATGTTTGGAGCTTCATGGAAAGAATTCAAACAAAAAAGATTTTTTAAAGGAGTTGGAATGCACTTTAAATTTAGATTCAGTTTCTGTAAAAAATTATTTTGATTTTCATAAGTTAGATATTTTAAAACATGAATTAAATGAGTATAGTGATGTGTTACATGATATTTATGGCAATACTGACTTAACAATATATAATCTGATTGGTATTTTCAATTTTAATAAACAAATATTGGAAAATTGTAATCAGAATGTGTTTGATTTGTCTATTAATCATGTAAAGGATTTAAATGAACAGTTTAGAGGAGAAATTGTAAATAATCTAGATGAACTTCAGAAGGATTATGAAGAAGTATCTCCAATTTTAAATAATGTTTGGAATAATGTTGTTGCTGAAAATTTAAAAGTAACAGATGTTAAAACTATTGCTGAATCTTTGTTAACTATTAATAAAGATTTAAACTCATTTATTGAGATATATGGTGTTATTGAAGAAGTTGTAGGATTATGTAATATAAACACATTTAATATAAATCTAATTGAAGATTACTTTCAATTATTGGATTCCAATTTAAAACTATTAAAAGAAGAGGATGATTTGGACAGTATTATTGAAGACATTTCTGAATTTCAAAGTTTAACAAATAATATTAATTTGGATATTTTTGATTTAGATTTAAAAGATATGCAGACTACCATTGATGATCTGATTGAAAATATTAATTCTTTGAATATTAATATGGAAATAATGGATAAAGAAGATTTTAAATCAATGGCGAAGAATTTTAAATCTAATAAGGAGTTCATTGATGAATCTAATTTAGAACTTGCTCTTAAAGATCCTAATTTGGAAATGGAATTTAATGAGTTTAAATCAAAAAGAAACTCTTTTATTTTAAAAAGATTATTTGATGGTAACTTTAAAAAAATAAGAAATAAATTTAAACAATATTATAGTTATGATGTTGATGATGATAAAATCGAAAAAGATTTTGAAAAATTAATAAATGCTAATAATGAATTAACTAAATTAAGAAATAAGATTTTTGCATATTCAAATACCAATTTGAATGATGATAAAATCATTATTGAATCTGAAAAATTGATTTCATGGGTTTCTGATTTAGATAAAATTAGAGATGATTTATCATCTTATGAATTTAATGTTCAGAATAATGTTATTAAAAAAGAAATAAATAAGTTAGTTTATATAAAAAATTTGTTACAGAAAATTGAAAAATATGATGAATTAGGTAATTATTACTTTGTTAATGAGTGGGATTCAATTAATTCAAATGTGGATATCTTAATTAATAGAAAGAACAAGATTAAAAAATTTAAAGAAGTTTATTGTAATGGATTTTTTAAGGATACTGTTTTTAATTTTATTAAAAATGATGATTTCAATATATTAAATGAGTATTATGAGGATTTAATTATATTTAAATCAAAAATATTTAACACTTATGATTATTTAAATGAGAAATTACATTTTAAGGATGATTTACAATATGATTTAGAAAATGTAAACATATTTAAATTTAAGGAGGATATGAATGATTTGTTAAAAAATAGTGAAAATTTGAATTATTTTAGATTATTTTCTAAACATTGCATTGAATTTACAAATGAGTATACTGAAGAATTAATTGATTTAATAAAATCAGATAAAGTTAATTCTGAAACTTTTGTTAATTTGTTTTATTATAATTTTGCAAATGCTGCTTTAAAAGATGCTTTTTCTAATCAGCCACTGTTAGATGAATTTACTTTTAAGAAACATAGTAAAAAAATAGATGAGTTTAAAAAATTAGATGATAAAATAATTCAGTTAAATAGAATTAGAATTAGGGAGTTATTATATCAAAATCGTCCTAATATTCATATGCGTGCAGGAAATAGTTCAAGTTTAGGAATATTGCAAACTGAAATGAATAAAAAAAGAAGAATTAAACCTATTAGAAAGATCTTATCTGAAGCATATGATGTAATTTCATTGATTAAACCATGTTTTATGATGAGTCCTATTTCTATTGCTCAATTTTTATCACCTAAAGTATTTGAATCTTATTTTGATTATGTAATCTTTGATGAAGCGAGTCAGGTTAAAGTAGAAGATGCAATGGGGGCCATGTTAAGAGGTAAACATTATGTTATTATGGGAGATACAAAGCAGTTACCTCCAACTAATTTCTTTGAAAAAGAAAGAGATGTTGATGAAGAATCAGATGATAGTGGTTTGCTTGATATTGAAAGTATTTTACATAAATGTAAGACAAAATTTAAAACAAGAATGTTAAGGTGGCACTACAGAAGCCGTCATCAATCATTAATTGAAGTTTCAAATATGGAGTTCTATGACAACAAATTATATGTTTTTCCATCTCCTACAAAATATCCTGATGATGCAGGATTAAAATTTGAATATGTTCCATTTTCAGTGTATAATAGGGGGACAACTTCAAATAATGTTGAAGAAGCTGAGAAGGTTATTGATTATGCTTTTAGTTGTATTGAAAAATATGGAAACTCAAAAAGTTTAGGAATCGGAACATTTAATGTTAAACAAAGGGATACAATTTTGGATGTTCTTGAAGAGAAAATTAAATATAGGCCAGATTTAGAAAGTTTTTTCAATGAAGATAATGGCGCTTCTTTCTTTGTTAAGAATTTAGAAAATATTCAAGGGGATGAGAAAGATATTATCATTATAAGTGTTGGATATGGTAAGGATATAAATGGCAAATTAACTTTGAATTTTGGTCCTTTAAATAAAGAAGGTGGTGAAAGAAGGTTAAATGTTTTAATTTCAAGAGCTAAAGAACAGTGTATTGTTTTCAGCAATTTTAAATCATCAGATATGCATACAGATGAAAATACTCCTCGGGGGGTTGAAGCACTTAAAACATTCCTTTATTATGCTGAAAATCAGGAGTTTCCATCAAATTATCACACTGGGGAAGATTTTGATTCCCCATTTGAAGAATCTGTTTATAATTTTCTGACTGATAATGGCTTTATTGTTGAAAAACAGGTGGGCTGTGCTGGGTACAGTATCGACTTAGCAATTGTTGATAAAAAAGATGCAAATAATTATATTTTAGCTATTGAATGTGATGGTGCAGCATACCATTCTTCTAGTTTAGCAAGAGATAGGGATAAACTTAGACAAAGAATACTTGAAAATTTAGGTTGGACTTTTTATAGAATTTGGTCTACGGATTGGTTTCTTATGAATAAATCTGCTAAGAGAAGATTATTGAATGCAATTGAAAAGGCTCAGAAGAATAGGAATAACTCTAAAAAAGTTAAAAAAGTAGAATCAAAATTTAAAATAGATAATGATATTAATATTGTTAAAAATGATAAGGATGATAATTTAAATAAATTCTTCATTGAATATGAGAAGTATAGTTGTAAAAATTCTAAGTCTGATGTTAAGATTATTCTTAAAGATTTAATAAAGGTGGAGTCTCCTATACATATTAAAGATATTTATGGATCAATGAAATATATTTTGGATAAACGTGCAACAGCCAAATTTAAAACAGAAATAAATGATATTTTAATCTATTTATTAGATTCCGGTTCTATAACTAAAAATGGAAATTTTTATCAGGATAAAACATTTAATATTAATGATTTAAAAGTTAGGAAAAGGGAAAAACCAAAAATTGAGTGTATATGTGATGATGAAATTATTAAAGCGATATTTTTTACATTAAAACTACAAGGTTCATCTTCAAAAGAAGATTTAATTAAGATATCTTCATCTTATTTAGGTTTTAAAAAGCTTACTCAAAAGGTTAAAGATAAATTTGAAGAACTTTTAGAAGGTATGAAATTAAATGAATGTGTTGTTGAGAGAAATAATAAAATTCAAATTATGAAATCATAATTTTACTTTTTAATATTTTATCATATCATATAAGCTTTATTCATTGAAGGTATAATGTTATAAGTAATTTTCATTTTTTAAAACTCAATTTGAGGATTTATAGGTTTTCGGGTTCTAAAATAGTGAAATTAATTTTTAGATCCTTTCGTTCATTTATTTTTCTTTAAAAACATTTTTTTTAAGATAATTGTATATATTTCTTTGCAAAATTCAACTTATTCAGATGTATTATTCTCTTTTTTTAAATAATATAATTTACAGCTACTTTTTGTTTTTGTAAAATTGCTGTCATAAAGAAATATTTATTTAAAAAGGAAATATACTAATAATTATTAATATTTTTTCATTAATTTTTAGAAGTTGAAGGGGTTTTTAAAATTACATTAAATTCATTCGCAGATTCTGAAGAGGAAAATATTTCTCAAACCACAAATAAATTGTCTTTTTATGCATATTTGGTTGAAAAAGGGTATTATTTTGATAAAAAAGTTATTGAAAACTATTTACTGTCTTTAAAAGTGAAACCTTTTGTTATTTTTGTTGGAAATTCTGGGACTGGTAAAACAAAATTATCTCAGTTGTATGCACAATATTTGATGAAAAATGAGAGTAATGAAAGTTCTGACATAAAAACTAGAGTTAGGGTAGGTAAAGCTTTTTCTAATGGTGGATGGTCTGTTAGTCCAAAAGATATTCAAGATTTGGTGCCATCAGATAAATATGAAGGAGATTTGGATCTTATTGTTGATGGTATTCCTGCAGATGGTAAATTAAATTTAAATACAAGGATTTTCTTTAGGAGTGATGATCTTTATAATCATCTTAAAGAATTGCATGATGAAGATCCTAATCAAAAAATTGATTTGGTAATTAAACAGGATAATGATAATGGTGAATTTGGTGGTTTTAATTATAAAATAATTCCAATTGGTGCTAATTGGACAGAGAATAGGCATATTTTAGGATACTATAATGTAATTACTGAATCTTATCAATCAACTCCTACTTTTGATTTAATAAAACATGCACAAAAAAATAAAAATGATCCTTTCTTTTTAATTTTAGATGAAATGAACATGTCTCATGTTGAAAGATATTTTGCTGATTTTTTATCAGCTATTGAAAGTGGAGAGTCAATTCCACTTTATTCTGATGAAAATAATGTTTACGAATTAGATATTCCTAAAAATCTTCTTATTGTAGGTACAGTTAATGTGGATGAAACAACATACATGTTTTCTCCTAAAGTATTGGATAGGGCAAATGTTTTAGAATTTGAGGCATTGTCTGTTAATGATTATATGAATTTTAATTTTGATAATGATTATAGTTTTAAAGATATAAATTATTTGTTAAATCCTCTTAATGATATTGAAGTTAGAAATTATTCAATTTTAGATTTAATGAATGAATTTAATGGTGTTAAAAATGAAAATAATAAGAATTTATGGGTTGTTTTATCTAATGAATTAGAATTATTCCAAAATGTTCTTAAGAAAGTTGGATTTGACTTTGGTTTTAGAGTTATAAATGAAATTTTAAAATTCATGCTTGTTGCATGGAGGTATGAGGGTTCTCCTAATGTCTGGGATAATTGGGAGAGATATTTTGATGCTCAAATAAAACAAAAAATGCTTCCTAAATTACATGGGTCTGAAAAAGCTATTGGGTACACTATTGAAGAGTTATTTAATTTGTGTTTGGTTGAAAGAAATAATAATGAACAAGTGAAGTATTATAACTTGTTTGAATATTCTGTAAGATATCCTGAGTCTGCTATTAAACTTCAAAAGATGGCAAATTCTTTGTCTAATCAAAGATATGTTTCTTTCATAAATTAAATTAGGTACTGATTAAATGAGAGAACAGCAAGTATCAATTTTGCTAAAAGATGAATATAATGGGGAGTTAGGAACACTTTCTATTATTGCTATTGATTATTTTCATGATGATGAAACTTCGGAGTTTATTTCAGTTAATGATGAGATTAAACTCAAAAATGTGGATTTAGTGGAAGTTGCGGATAATTTAACTCCGATTCAATATTGTAACGAATATTCCAGCTATTTTGCAAACTTGATGTTTTTAGAAGAAACTGATTATCAAATATTATTTGAATCAAAAGAGGATATTTCTTCTAATTATCATATATTGTATTCTTTAACAAAAATTAATTCAAGTTTCTTTAAAATATTTCATTTTCCATTAGGTGATGAAAAGGTATTTAAATTAGCTGGAACTCTTAACTTTAGGAGTTATGTGGGTAAATCCTTTTTTGATATTAAAAAAGACAATGTTAAATCAAAATCAATTCCACTTGAAGTAAGGTCTAAAAAGTTAGATTATTTCAATCAGTATCCTCAAATGATTGCAGATTTAGCTAGTTATTCTTCTTCATTGCTTTTTGATATGAATTCTCCATTGTATCAGGAATTTGAGTTAGATAAAAAAGAAAAAACAACTTATTATGAAGATTTCATGTTTTTGGAATATCTGTTTAGGCAGGATAATTTACCTGTATCCTTTGAATTCATAATTCGAAATTTATATTCTCGTTTAAAGAATTATAATGAATCAGTACCATTTTCTCTTGCTTCAAATGTCGGGGCTTCTGAATTGATCGATGTCATATCTAAACCGGATAATTTTTATAAAATGAATAACAATTCATTAATTTCTAATTTTAAGGGATATTTACCTTTTGAAATTGAAGAAAGGACATATAAAGAATCTGTTGATGTTCCTGAAAATAGATTCGTAAAATATTTTCTTGAATTAGTTGAAGAATTAATTGAGAAGTTGTTACAAAGTTCAAAAGAGGGTTATATTAAAGATAAACTTCTTTTATTTAAAGATTTAATTCTTACATATTTATCTAGTAATATTTTTAGAGATATCTCTCAATTAGATTTTATTCCCTATAATTCTCAGGTTTTACAGAAAAAAGAAGGTTATAGGGATATTTTTCACTATTACCTAATGATTGAATTTTCATTTAAATTAAATTGGAGAGAACTTAATAATCAGTTTAAGGGTTTTGAAAAAAAATTAAGTGAATTATATGAATATTGGTGTTATTTTAAACTTTTGGAAGTATTAAGCAATCTTTCTGATGATGAAATTAACTTTGAGAATATTTTTAGAATAAATCGAAATAATTGGACTATTGATTTAAAGAAAGGCCAATCATCAATTAATCATTTTAAAATAATGTACAATGGGAATGTTGTTTATATTGATTTGTTTTATAATTTGCTGTTTTCTGAAAAATCAAGATATAAATCTTATTCTCTAGCATTTAAACCGGATTATACTCTATTAATTAAATGTGATGAAGAATGTTATTATGTTCATTTTGATGCTAAATATAGATCGGAATTGGAAATCATTGATTTTTATGATAAAATAAAAAATAAATCTGACTTTGAAATTGAAAATCATGTTGAAAAATATAATAATGAAGAAGAAAGAAGATCTACATTTAAATATGGAGATATATATAAAATGCACACTTATAAGGATTCAATTTTAGAAACTGAAGGTGCATTCATTTTGTATCCTGGAAATGATTCTAAGATATTTAAAGAAAAGGATTTGATTATTCCTTCTGTAGGAGCATTATCTTTAGCTCCTGGAAACGATGTAGATTTGGATAATTTAGAGTTATTCATTCGAAAAATTATTGCTAAAGTCATAGGATAATTTTTGTGTCTATTTTTGTATGTATTGTTTTTGTAATACATTTGGAATGTATCGTTTTTGTAATAGGGTATTGGATTTGTAATACATCATCAATTTCAATAGGTTAATTATTTTAATACTATAATATACAAAAATTCATTTGTGATAAAATGCTTGGTGAAGAAGAATTAATCAAATTATTCCCTGATTTTGCTGAATTGGTCCAACCTTCAGGTATAGATCTTCCTTTAGATAAAATTTACACTCAGGAAAGTGAAGGTTCTCTTATTGACAATGAAAAAAATCTTCCAGAAATAAAGGAAATGGAAGGCCCTGTATACACTTTAAAACCTCATACTGCTTATCTAGCTAGTATTGACAGGAAAATCAAAATACCTAAAGGCTACTCTATGCTTTACTTACCTAGATCTACTCTTTTAAGGTCTTTTGTTTCAGTTCAAACTGCTGTTGGTGATCCTGGCTTTTATGGAACCTTGATGTTCATGATTTACAACCATGGTGACTATGAGTATAAAATCAAGCAAGGTGACAGAATAGCTCAAGGGGTTGTCTTTAAAGTTGAAGGCTCTGGAGAGTACAATGGTTCTTATCAGGAAGAGGAAAAATGAATCTTGCAGATAGATTAGTTGAGCTTCTAGAGGAGTTTCAACTTAATACTATTTTTGGAATTCCTGGTGAGCAGATACTTCCTTTCTACAAGGCACTAGCTGATTCTAATCTTAATCATGTTCTTGTTCGCCATGAACAGGCTGCAGCTCATGCTTGTGATGGTTATTTCAAGTCATCAGGAAAACCTGCTGTCTGTGTTGCAACTGCAGGACCTGGTGCTCTTAATCTTGTAATGGCAGTTTCCACTGCATTTAAAGACAACATTCCAATGCTTATTTTAACTGGTGACAATCCAATAGCTAGCAAAAAAACTGATGAATTCCAGTCTTTTCCTTTAAAAAAGATTTTTAAAACATGCACAGTAAAGTCCTTTAATCCACATACTGGTGAAGAGGCTGTTGATAATTTTGCAAGGGCAATGCATTTAATTAGGGGAGGTCCTGTTCATATTAATCTCTCAAAGGATATCTTGCTTAATGAGGTCAATAAAAAACCTTTAAAAAGTTATGATGGGCCTTATTTCTACAATTACAACAAAATCCAGAATTTCATTAACAAATCAGAAAGGCCACTAATAATTTTAGGTTCAGGGGCTCTTGAAGCTAAAGAGGAAATAAGAGAAATAACTGAAAAGTATCAAATACCTGTTGCTACAACATATCCTGCCAAAGGTCTAGTTGATGAAAATGAAAAGCATTCTTTGGGCCTTATTGGAAACAGGGGTCTTGAAAGGTCAAAATATGCATTTGAAAACTGTGATTGCATAATAGCTTTAGGTACACGACTCTCTGAAAGGACTATTAAAAACACTGATGAAGTTAAAGACAAGCTGATCCATGTTAACATTGATAATAATTGTTTAAAAGGCAAATTTAAGGTTCATGGGCTTGTTAAAGAGTTTATCAATCATGTTCACTTTAATAATTCTTCTGATTGGCTCTCAGATATTCTAAAAATAAAGGATTCAAAATACACTGATGGAATTGATGATGAATCTGAACCTTTAAGGCCACAGTCAGCTATTAACACAATCTATGAGGTATTTGAAAATAACAGGATAGTAAATGATGCAGGAAGTCATACTACATGGGTAACTATTCTTAAAAAGTCAGATGACTTTGGAAAGCTTCTCTTTTCAGGAGGATTTGCACCAATGGGCTATGGTCTTCCAGCTGCTGTTGGCTCTTCAATAGCTAAACCTCAGGAAAAAATCATCCTCATTAATGGCGACGGCGATTTTCAGATGAACATGCAGGAATTAGCTACAGTGGCTGAAAACAGCCTCAATATTTTAATGATAATCCTTAACAATTCTCAGTATGGGGTTATAAAACAGACTCAGAGGAATGTTTACAATATGGATCCCTTTGAAGTGGATTTAACCAATCCTGATTTTATTAAAATAGCTAGTGCATATGGCATTGACTCAGCAAAGGTAACTTCTAAAGATGAACTTAAAGATGTTTTAGTTAGTGTTAAAGATTCAACCAAGCCTTTCCTTTTAGAGGTTGTTGTAAGGCAGGAAGACATTCCCCTTCCTAAAAAATAATCAATTATTTTTTTAAACAATATTTTAGACACATTTTATAAACATTTAATAACTAGTAGAATTATATTTCAATTTAAGTAGGTGAATAAAATGATGATTAGTCCAAGGCAATATATTGAAAATGTGGAAGATTTGTCATATGAAGAGCTTTTAAAGGAAAGGGGTAGACTATTGTGGAAAATAAGAAAACTTGAAAACTTTTTTAAGAAAGATATAAATGACATGTCTCTAGAGGAAGTATCGCTACTATTCAGATTACCTTCGCCCGAGATTTCCTATTCCTGCTATTTGATGTATCTATCTGAATTATGTAATCTAATTTTAGATAAATTTAAAGATAAATCTAATGATTAAATTTTTATATTGAAATGAATTTGTAATATTTATTTTAATTCTTCCAAAAAATTAATAATAATTTATTGATAATTAGTAATACATGGATATTGAATATATTAAAAATAATTACCGTTTTGAGTTGCTTACATCAGAACATGATTTGTCTTCTTTTCACTGTGATTCAGATGATCTCAATGAATTTTTAAAAGAAGATGCATTAATTCAACAAAATTATAAATTTAACATTACTAAACTAATTTGTTGTGATGATGAAATTATTGGTTATTTTTCTCTTTTAACAGATAAAATCAGAATATCAAAACTTTCTGGTGATGAATGTAATAAGATAAAATTAAAAACAAGATTCAAAGAGTTACCAGCTATAAAAATTGGTAGATTAGCACTTGATAAAAAATATACAAATCAGGGATTGGGCACAATTATTCTTGAAAGTATTATGAATATTATTTACAATTTCTCATTAAATGATGTTGGTGTTAGGTATATTACTATTGATGGTTATGTGAAAGCTTATCATTTTTATGAGAATAATGGATTCTCTGTACTTAAGAAGGATAAAAATTTAATTGGAAGCATAAATAAGATAAAAAAATTAAACCCTGAAAGGACAATTGCATTATATTTTGATATTTATAGGGCTTCCAGGGGTTAATGTAAATAAAGTTAAATCATTGGTCTTCTTGGATTTTTCATTCTATTAAACATGTTTTTTTCTTTTTTAGAGGGTTTTTTGTCCATATCTTTAATAAACTCTTTTGCATATTCTCCTTTTAAGACAGGGGTAGGATTAATAAGTTTTGCCATTTATAACACCTTCTAATGTTTTTCCTGTTTAAGGTTATATTATTGTTTATCTTATTATTTATTTAGTTTTAACTGTTAATTAACATCATTAAAGTTAAATTAAGGATATTCTGATGATTTATATCAATTTTTAGTTGGATTAATATTCAAAAAGAAGAATATTCGAGAAAATCTAAGTTATAAAACATCTTTTAACAAATTCACGAACAATCCTCTCTTCATTGTTAAAAGACTCATCAAAGGGTACAAAAATCCATTCCTCTTTTTCAAAGATAAATCCTAGGGGTTTAACTTCAAAGGAACTTACATTCTTGTAGATTATGGTGGTAATCTCTTCAAAGGTAAAATAGAGCTTCAAGTCAAGAACTTCAATTTCCTTAAAGAGGATTCTTGATTCGCGGCTTATGGTATTATTCATTAGGGTCTTGATTTTCTCCATTATCTTTACCTTCCCTTGGATTTCTTACTAGTTTTATAAAATCTCTCACTTCTTTTTGCATTAATAGTTTGATTGTTGGAATAATAATTTTCAGGAGATTTACCTTGATATCAACACACCCTTTAAAATCAAATGTTGGTTCTTTAAATGTAGGTTCAACAGTTAACTTTACATTTTTATGAGAGCTATTTGGAATTACAAATAAGGACCACATATATCCAGTATATTTTGCAGTGCTGACATAGCTAGACATACCAAAATCTAAATGATTTTCCAATTTTTTGATTTCAAGAGAGTGCAGAATCTCAGTTAAGTAATCAATTAAACTATCTAAAACATTAAACAGTGGTTTTATAATCTCTTTAAATGGATAACCTTCATCATCGCCATCAGATTCTTTTTTATCTTCATTTTCATCTTCTTTTATTGAAGGATAATCTTTTCTAAAAAGAGAATAGCTATTTAGTATGGTTATGTTCAAATGATATTCAAAATCAGAATTAAGTTTATTATAGGTTAAATTGATTCTAACTCCGAGATAAAGGAATACAATTATTAAAATTAGTATAACTGTAATTATTATTCCTATAACTTCAAGAATGTTCAATTTAACCACTTAATTAAGGAGTGTTTAGTCAGTTACTTTAGGGGTGGTTGGTTCAATGTATTCTCCTTCATCGTAGTCGTCATCTTCGTCTTTTTTAATGTACTCTTTTACTAAGTCACTGATAACTAAACCAAGATCACTTAAAGCCTTGTTGACTTCATTTCCTTTGGTTAAGTTAAGAACTCTCATTCCTTCGGTAGTGTCTCCAGATTTAGGTATGATGACCATAGATGTTGGTTCTACTCCAGCTCCAGCTCCAACTATATCACTGTCTTCACTTCTAATCATGTTTTTTCCAACAGCAAATCCTACTCCCATCCTCATTACTGGAATAAGGATTTTATCATCGGTTTCAATAGGTTCGCCAATATAATTGTTAACATTTGTTAATTTGCGCAATTCTTCAACAGTTGCTCTAATGTTTGATTCAACCATATTCTTAACTCCTTTAAATTAATTATACTTATTGCATTTATTTAATATAAAGTTAGTTTTTTTTAATAAAAAGTGAATAAGATTTAGCTATTTTTATCTATGATTGAAAAAGAATGTGTTAAAAAGCAGATTTAAATAAAAAAAGCTCTAAGAATCGGATTAGGGAGTGACTCTTAGAGCTTATAAAGTAATTCCTTGCTTTTTCTTGAAGTAAGGCAAGTTAATTTTTATTCATTAAACAGTAATATCTATATTCCTATTACTATATTTATTTTATTATTATTTTACATACCTAAAATAAGATGTAATATGTTAAATTCAGAAAAAAAGATTAAAAAAAGAAAAAAAGAGAAAATTTAGAGATAGGATTTTACAAGAGAGGATACTCCAGCAGCTCCGTCCTCTACAATACCATTTCTTTCTAAGTAGATTCCCATAGCTGCAAAGGTTTGGAATAACTCTTTGTAGGAGATGTTACCCATGTGTCCTATTCTAAATACATTACCTTTTAAGTGATCTTGTCCACCAGCTAATTCTACACCAAATTCGTCACGGATGGTTCCTCTGAAGTCAGAATCAGTAAGTCCTTCAGGTATTTTAAGTGCAGTTACAGTAGCTGAAGATACTTTTTCATCAGCAAATAATTCAAGACCAAGTGCTTTTGCAGCTGCAACAGTAGCATTTGCAGCTTTGTGGTGACGTGCAACTCTTTTGTCAAGTCCTTCTTCATCAATCATTTTTAATGCTTCGTTCATAGCGTAAGTTAATGATACTGAAGGGGTGTAAGGAGTTTCAGCAGGGTCTTTGTTTCCGCTTTTTCTGTATGCTTTCATGTCTAAGTAGAAAGTGTGTGAATCGACATTTTCACATGCTGCCCATGCATCGTCACTGTAGGTAATTGCAGCCATTCCAGGTGGTGCAGCAATACATTTTTGAGAACCGGTTACACAAACATCGATGTTGTATTTGTCTACATCCACTTCATCCCCGCAAAGGGAAGATACTGTATCTACAATGTATAATGCATCGTAATTTTTCATTACTTTACCAATTTCTTTAATCGGAGCAGCTACACCAGTGGAAGTTTCGTTGTGAACAACACTTACTGCTTTGATGGATTCATCAGCATCTAAAGCTTCTTTAATTTGTTCAGGGGTTACTGCACTTCCCCATTCAACAGCTAACTCTTGGGTTTCAATACCATGTGCATCAGCTATTTTTTTGAAACGTTCACCGAATTTTCCACCAACTACATTTAATACTTTTTCTCCAGCATTTAAAACATTACTAATTCCTGCTTCCATTACAGCAGTTCCGGATCCAGTAATTAAATAAGATTGATTTTCAGTTTGAAACATTTTTGACATTAATTCATTAGTTTCAGTTAAAATTTCCCCATATCTTTTACTTCTGTGGTTAACAACTGCTTGAGACATTGCATTAAGGACTCTTGGATGTACAGTTGTTGGTCCAGGAAGCATTAATAAAATATCATCCATTAATTTTTCCTCCAATTAGAACATAAGTAGCTTTTCATAGCTAGTTACTTTTTTAAATTTTATACTTTTTAAATATTATGTAAAATTCGAATTTTTTATTCAATTTTTCTTATATTAAACATTGTCTTTTTAAAAGAGGATTTACATATATAATATTGAACATTTTTTTTACATTAGGAGAATATTATGATAGAATTTCGAAGAATTTTTAATTACGTTTTTGGTTTATTTTTAATCACATTAGGAGTCGGTCTTTCAATTAAATCTAATTTAGGTTCTACTCCTGTTAGTTCTATTCCATATACACTTAATGTCATTTGGGGAATTGAGATAGGGGTTGCAACTGTTATATTTCACACTATGCTGGTTATAACTGAACTAATATTATTGAGAAGGGCATTTAAGCCTAAACATTTCTTGCAAGTCCCTGTTGGAATACTGTTTGGATTTTTCACAACAATATCTGTTAATTTAGTTAATTTGCTTCCAGACACTTCAAATATTATACTAATTGCAATTATGGTGCTTGTAAGTACATTTTTAGTTGCTTTAGGATTGTTCTTTTATGTTCCTACAAATATTGTTCCATTATCAGTAGAAGGAATTACTCAGGCAATAGCTATTGTATCTAATCAGCCATTTACAAAAGTTAAGGTATGCTTTGATGTTTCAGTAGTTGTGCTTTCATTTGTTTTATGTTTCATATTTACAGGAGTTATTGGGGGTAGTGTAGGTATTGGAACTATTTTCTCAGCCATATTTGTTGGAATAACTTTAAAATATATTAATAAGGTGGTTTTGCACTTTACAGGTCTCAATGCAGACTTGAAAAAAATGTAGGGGGTATTTAAAAATATTATGAATTCCACTAGGAGAATTGTACAGTATTTATTTGGTTTGTTTATTATGACTTTGGGGATTGCATTTTCCCTAAAATCAAATTTAGGTTCTACTCCAATTAGTTCCATTCCTTATTCAATGGAGCTAATATGGGGAATTGAAGTTGGACTAGCTACTGCAATATTCAATGTTTTACTTGTCTTGACAGAGCCTATTATACTTAGGAGGAAATTTAAAAAGAAACATCTCCTGCAGATACCTGTGAGTATAATCTTTGGGTTTTTCACAACAATAGCAGTTAATTTAATCAGTTTTATTCCAGAGCCTTCAAATTTTTTATGGGCATTGGTTATGATGGTTGTAAGTATATTTCTAGTAGCATTGGGTTTGTTTTTCTATGTTCCTACAAATTTAGTGCCATTGGCTGGTGAAGGGGTTGTTCAGTCAATAGCTATTGTTTCAAAAAGATTATTCCCAAGAATAAAGGTTTTCTTTGACAGTACAATGGTTATAATATCTTTTGTACTTTCATATGTATTTTTAGGTGTTATTGGTGGTAGTGTAGGTATTGGAACTATTATTTCAGCTATTTTTGTTGGAATAACATTAAAATATATTAACAAAGCTTATACTTATTTAACAGGAAAAGATGTTGATTTGAAAAAAATGTAGGTGTTTTAAAATGGATTTTGGAATTTGGGAAAAATGGTATAATGAAATCTTAGATGACTTTGGCTTTTCAAAGGATGGTGATGAAGCATCAGCAAAGGAACTTGATGAAATATTATTTGATGAAGGGGCACTCACTTTAGAAGACCTTTATGAGTTAATACACACATACCGTAAAAGCAATGATTTCATTGTCTTTGGAGCAGGCCCTTCCTTAAAAAAACATATTCAGGAACTTAAAGAAAATTATGATTTAAATGACTATACATTAATCGCTGCTGACGGGGCAACAACTGCACTTATTGAAGAGAGAATAATTCCAGATATTGTAGCTACTGATTTAGATGGAACAATAAATGATATCTTACTTGCAAACTGCAGAGGCTCATTAATGGTTATTCATGCTCATGGTAATAATAAGGAAGCTATTTTAAAATACACTCCATTTTTCGACAATATTTTAGGAACCACTCAATCTAAACCTCATGGAAACCTTTATAACTTTGGAGGATTCACTGATGGTGACAGGGCAATATTTTTGGCAGTTGCACTTGAAGCAGAAAACATTATATTGGCTGGAATGGACTTTGGAGATGTTGTAACCAAGTACTCAAGACCAAATATTCCTGGTGCCACTGGTCCTGCTGATGAAATTAAGAAGAAAAAACTTGTATATGCTGAGAAATTAACTAATTGGGTTAGTGAAAATGAAGATGTAGCTATTATTAACCTAAAATAATCAACATTTTTTTATATTAGTTAAAATTATAATATTATTATGGCAATTGAAGATATTTTAATGCATGATGAAAGTTTATTTTCTAATATAAATGCATTTGATCCAGATTATGTGCCACCTAACTACAATTATCGGGATAGTCAAATGGAAGGTATGGCTTTAGCTATTAGGCCAGCAATTGGTGGTGGTCAACCTTCTAATCTAGTCGTTCTTGGATCATGTGCAACAGGGAAAACAACAGCTGTTAAAAAAGTTTTTGAATTAGTTGAAAAGAACACAACAAAAGTGGTTTGTGTTTATATTAACTGTCAGATTCATACAACTAAATTCGGAATCTTTTCTCAAATATATAAAAAGATATTTGGACATTTGCCTCCAGAAACAGGTGTTCCTTTTACTAGAATATATACTAAAATCATGCAATATCTTCAAAAAGAAAAGAAATCACTTGTTTTAGCATTAGATGATGTTAACTATCTTTTCCAGGGAAAAATAATTAATAAAGTATTTTATGATGTTTTAAGAGCATATGAAGAATTTCCCGGTGTAAAGACAAGTATTTTTGCAATTTTATCAGACTTAGAGTTTAGGTTTGCCTTTGATAAAAATGTTACAACTGTCTTTATTCCTAATGATGTTATTTTTCAGCCATATTCCCTTTCAGAAATTCAAAGTATTTTAACAGACAGGGTTAATGCAGGATTCTTCCCAAATGTAATTTCTGAAGAGATTATTGAAGAAATAGCTATGTATACCTATGAAAAAGGGGATTTAAGGATAGGTATTAACTTACTTAGAACCTGTGGTAATATTGCAGAGTCAGAGGCAGCCCGTGAAATTACAAAGGAACACTTGGATAAAGCTATTGGTTCATTAGTTCCTATTGATTTGTCTCAAACTTTAAATTCTTTAAATGATACAGAAAGAGCATTGCTTGATATTATAATGGATAGTGAAGAGATTTACACTGCAGGCAATCTATCTGAATTATTCAAGGAAGAAAAAGGAGTTAGCTATGCTACCTTTAACAGAACTTTAGAAAAACTAGAATTTTTAAGGTTAATTGATACAAAATTCACTGGAAAGGGTGTTCGTGGTAATTCAAGAGAAATAATTCCAAGATTTACAACTAATGATTATTTAAAATGTAGAAAATAGTGAATTTAGGAAAAAGATTCTTTCAATTTGTATCTGGAGGACTAACCTTTTCCCTAAACTTTTTTTGTTATTGTAATTTCCGTTAACATTAACAATTTGCATGGATCAACTTGCATAATGTTACAGCAAATATATTAGGGTTTGGTATATTCTATAAAATAAATTTCATTTAATATATGAAACTAGGGTTTTGTGCTGTTACAACAGAAATTACAGATAAAAGCAATACTGCAAATACTGCAAGTATCACCATGCAAGCTTTAATATCATAACTACTGAATTGTATTTCATCTGTAAAGGAATTTCTTTTTCTTAAATCAGCTTTTAAATCAGTATTATAAGTCTTTAACATTTTTATCACATCGCTAAATTAATATTGTTTAAAAGTATAATATAAAGAAAGAGCGACCCCATTTGAAAAGTAATATTTTTAGAGTTGAAATGTATGTGTAAAAATATAGAAAAACCCTTTGAATTCTTTGATGTAACTGCAGATATTGGATTTTACTCTTATGGAAATAATTTGGAAGAAGTATTTGAAAATGCAGGACTAGCTATGTTTAATGTCATTTCAAATACTGATGATATAAGGCCAGTTGAAACAAAGGAAATATCTGTCACTTCAGAGGATAAGATTTCTTTATTGTATGATTTTCTTGAGGAATTGTTGTTTATGCATGAAGTGGAGTTCATGTTATTTTCACAATTTGATGTAGCTATCAAAAAAGATGGGGAGTATTATAAACTTACTGCAACTATCAAAGGGGAAGATATAAATTGGGAAATTCATGAAAGGGGAGAAGAAGTAAAAGCAATTACATTTCACATGATGGATATTGTTAAAGAAGGTAATATATACAAATCAAGTGTTATTCTTGATTTATAACTTATTTTTATTTATTTTTGAAAAAATCTAAAGAAACTACTTTTTATAATACAAATTTATTTAATAAAGGTCGAACATAAATTTATAGATATATGTTGTGATTGCTATGAGTATTAAAGATAACATAACTAAAATTCGTGATAATGTTTATGAAATCTCAGGTAGCTACAATAAAAAAATGAGGGCTACTGGTAGATTATATCTTGATGAAGAAAGCTTTGAAAACTTAGAAATCGGTGCAATGGAACAAATAGCTAATGTTGCATGCTTGCCAGGTGTTCAAAAGTTTGCAATTGGTCTTCCGGATATTCATTTTGGATATGGATTTCCAATTGGGGGAGTAGCTGCATTTAATGAAAGAAATGGTGTTGTTTCTCCTGGAGGAGTAGGTTTTGATATTAACTGTGGTGTCAGATTAATAAGAACCAATCTTACTGAAGAAGATATTGCTGATAAGTTAGATGAGCTTGTAGAAAAGCTATTTAAAAACATCCCATCTGGAGTGGGCAGTAAAGGAAAAATCAGACTTGATGAAGATGAAATCAATGATGTCCTAGACTATGGAGCTAAATGGGCTGTTGAAAATGGCTATGGTTGGGAAGAAGACCTTGAATACCTTGAAGAAAATGGTTGCATTAAAGAAGCAGACAGCACCAAAGTAAGTGATAAAGCTAAAAAAAGAGGTATTCCTCAATTAGGTTCTCTTGGTTCAGGTAATCATTTCTTAGAAATCCAAAAAGTTGAAGATATTTATGATTCAGAAGTAGCTGAAGTATTTGGACTTAAAGAAGGAATGATTGTAATTATGATTCACAGTGGTTCAAGAGGCTGTGGTCATCAGGTATGTTCTGATTACTTGAGATTAATGGATAAAGCATATAAAAATCACAACATTGATATTCCAGACAGACAGTTAGCTTGCGCTCCACTTGATACTCATGAAGCTCAAGATTATTTAAAAGCTATGTATGCTGCAGCTAATTATGCTTGGGCAAATCGTCAAATGATGACTCATTGGATACGTGAAACCTTTGAAGATGTAATGGGAAAATCTGCAAAAGAGATGGATATGGGAATAGTTTATGATGTAGCTCATAACATTGCTAAAAAAGAAGTTCATAAACTTAATGGTAGAGACACAACCCTTATTGTACATAGGAAAGGTGCAACACGTGCATTTGGTCCTGGAAGAGAAGAAGTTCCTGAAAAATACAGGGAAGTTGGTCAACCAGTCCTTATTCCTGGAACTATGGGTACAGCATCCTATGTTTTACATGGAACTGATGTAGCTATGGAAGAAACCTTTGGATCCACTGCTCATGGTGCTGGAAGAGTGCTCTCCAGAACTCAAGCTAAAAAAGATTACAAAGGTGAAGATATTGAAAAATCCTTAAATGAGAAAGGAATTAAGATTAAAGCAACATCACCAAATGTAATTGCAGAAGAAGCACCTGAAGCTTACAAAGATGTTGACAGTGTTGTAAGAGTATCTGATGAAACTGGAATAGCTAAATTAGTAGCTAAAGTATCTCCATTAGCAGTAACTAAAGGGTAATTCTTATGATTGGTATTATTGGTGGAAGTGGTGTTTACGAAATCACCGAAAAAGCAGATAATATTGAAAAAAAGATAGTTAAAACAGATTATGGGGATGATGTGGAAGTATCTATCCTAGATATGGCTGGTAAAAAAGTGGCATTCATTCCAAGACATGCTTCAGGCCATAGCATTCCTCCACATAAAATCAACTACAAGGCAAATATTGATGCATTAAAACAGTGTGGAGTAACTAAGATAATAGCTACCAATTCTGTTGGTTCTCTTAATGAGAATATGGGTCCTGGTTCTTTTGTTATTCCTGATGATTTCCTAGATTTCACATCAGTTAGGGATAAAACCTTCTTTAATGATAAAGTGGTTCATATTGATGCAACTGAACCTTACTGTAATGAAACAGCTAAAACAATAGCTAGTTGCGGGGATGTAATTGTTGGAGGAACCTATGTCTGTACTGAAGGGCCAAGATTTGAAACTCCTGCCGAAATTAAAATGTTTAAAATGCTTGGTGGAGATGTAGTTGGTATGACTGGTCTTCCAGAAGCTACTTTAGCACGTGAAAGAGAGATGTGCTATTCATCAATTTGTATTGTATCTAATTTTGCAGCTGGAATCTCTCCTGAAAAATTAACCATTGATGAAGTATTTGAGGTTATGGAGATTAAACAGGCTGAATTGTTAGATTTAATTTATGAAATTATTAAAAATTTAGATGCTGATAAAGACTGTGCATGTTTACATGCATTAGATGGTGCAGAAGCATAAGGAAGTGAGAGAATGGTTAAAGTTATTTTATTAAATGCAAGTCCAAGAGCAAACAGTAATACTCAAGCTGTTTTAGAAGTTTGTGCTGAAGAGATTGAAAAAGAAGGTGTAGAAACTGAAATCCTAAGATTAAGGGGTAAAACTATTCAATCCTGTTTAGGATGCAGCAAATGTGCAGGCACTGGAAAATGTATTATTAATGATGGAATCAATGAGATTGCAGATAAATTAAGAGATGCAGAAGGATTTATCCCTGCTGCCCCAGTATACTTTGGAACTGCAAGAGGAGATATCATGGCTGCACTTCAAAGGATTGGTAAACTCTCCAGAGGAAATGACAAATTCCTTGACTGGATGGTTGGAGGACCAATCGCTGTTGCAAGACGTGGTGGCCAAACAATAACCTTACAGGAAATGAACATGTTCTTTGGAATTAATAACATGATTGTTGCAGGAAGTAACTACTGGAACATGGTATTTGCAGGACCGGAAGGAACTGCTCTTGATGATGAGGAAGGAATCAATACCATTAAATTATTTGGACAAAATGTTGCAAAAATTATTAAAAAATTAAATGATTAAGGAGCTTTTTTAAAATGAAAATAGCTATTGCATCTTCAAATGGTGAAAATGTAGACTTGCATTTGGGAAAAGCATATTCTCTTTATATCTACGAATATGATGATGAAGGAATAACTCTTCTAGAACATAGGATTTTAGAGTTAGAGGATGATAAACATCAGGGTGGAAAAGTTATACAGGCATGTGAAGATTGTGATGTTATTATTTCTGTTAAATATGGATTTAAATCTAAAATTAAGGCGGAGGATGCTAAAATCAAATTAGTTTCAGATGAAGGTCCTATTGATGAAGTTTTAAAAAGATACATTGATCATTACAACTTTATGAGAAGTTAATTTAATTTTTTAACTATTTTTTTATTTTTAATTTTTATTTATTAATGGATTCAATATCTTTATATATCATAAAGAAAAAAACTAATAATAACCTTTATGGGCGGGTTTTAATAATAATTTTTCAAACTTTATAAATATTTCTTTAAATAAGACTTTTAAAACTCTTGATAGCCTAATAAATGTTTTTCAATAAATAAATTCTTTTTCTAATTAAAAAGATTATGTTATAGGCTATTTTATAAATTAATATTTACTAAAATTTAATAGCTAAGGCTATATTTTATTATAATCAAAAATTAAGGAAAAATAAATAACGGTGGTATAATGGCAAAAGCAAGACGTAGAGTACGTGACACATGGAAAGAAAAAGATTGGTATACTATTAAAACTCCAGTAGCTTTCGAAGATAAAGAAATTGGAGAAACCCCAGCAAGAGACCCTGATTACCTCATTGGTAGGGGAGTAGAAGTAACTATGAGGGAATTAACCGGTGACTTCTCAAAACAATACATCAAACTCAGATTTGAAATTGACAATGTAGCTGGAGAAGTAGCAAACACCAAATTCACTGGTCACAAAACTACTACTGATTACATTAGAAGCATGATTAGAAGAGGAACCAGTAGAATCGATGCTTCTGCAATTGTAAAAACTAAAGATGATCGTAAAATTAAACTTCACGTATTAGCTGTAACTACTAGAAGAGCTAAATCTTCCCAACAAAAATACATGAGAGAAGTTATTACTGAATTATTAATGGAAAATGCAGCTGAAAAAACCTTTGAAGAATTAGTAATGTCTTCTGTTAACGGTAAATTAGCTAGTGAAGTTTATCACAGAGCTAAAAAAATCTACCCTCTTAAAAGAGTAGAAATCATCAAAAGTAAAGTATTAAACTAAATACTTTATTTCTCTTTTTTTAACTTCTTTTTTTTATTATAATAATCCTATTTTTCAATTAGAACTTCTTTTAAAAACTTAATAATAGATTTTGTATGGTAATATTATGGCCTGGCTAGATGATGTTAAAATCAAGCTTAAGAGAAAAAATCAGATATTATTCAGGAAAGACTGTGAATTTTTAGAGGATTTGACATCTTTAGTTGAAAGACAAAAGAGAATAGTTCTTGTAATGTGGGCTTTTGATTTGGCATGTGAATCTATTAAAGTTCTAGAGGAGAAATATCCTCAGGAAAATCGTCCAAGAGATTCATTGACCTATTCAAAAGCATGGGCAAGGGGAGAAATTAAAATGCCCATTGCACAGCGTAAAATTCTAGACTGTCATGGTTTTGCAAAAGAAATTGATAATAAGGAAGATATAGCTACTGTTCATGCAGTTGGCCAAGCATGTTCTGTTGTTCACACTGCAGGTCATGCAATGGGATATCCAATATATGATTTAACTTCAATTGTTCATAGATATGGAATTGATGACTGTTTTGAGTTTATAGAATCCAGAAAAGCGGAATATATTTATAAACTGAATTACTGGAGTAAAAATAAGGATATTTATAATTTTACCTGGGCTGATTTTTTACTTAAATAAATTGCCTTCAGTTAACTTCCAATAGCTATTTTTTCTAATTTTAAAGGCCGTTTTTTATTATTTGTTTAAATTATTTCGGTATATTTTTATATTATTTTATAGAAAAATATATTATTAAAAGGAAGTGGCTATTATGGAAGAGTTAATGATAAATTGGGGATATGTTTTAATTTTATTTATTTTAGGATACTTCACCTATAAAAGAGGTGCCCTTGACCTGTTAGGTTCTCTTTTTATGATTTTAATGGGTATTGTAATTATATTTTCAGCAGGTGTAAGCTGGTTAATGTTACTTTTAATATTCTTGATATTGACATTAGGGGCCACAAAATATGCAAAATCATATAAAACCGATTTGGGAGAATATGAGGGTCAGAGAACAGCTAAAAATGTAATTTCTAATGGTATTGTTGCATTTATGATGGCTGCATTTGGTGGATATTATTTCCCTCTTGTTGGTGGTTTTATAGGTGCTATAGCTACTGCAACAGCAGATACATTAGCTAGTGAAATAGGAGTATTGCACACTCCAAGACTAATCACTTCCTTAAAAAAAGTACCTCCTGGAACTGATGGTGCAGTTTCAATTTTAGGTACTGCTGCAGGAATAGCTGGTGCAGGTGTAATTGGTATAGCTGCATGGATTTTAGGTGTTGTTCCAGATCCAATTACTGCAATTATGATTTCAGTTATATCAGGTACTATTGGTTGCTTTATGGACAGTTTCCTTGGTGCTGTTTTAGAAAGAAGGGATGTTCTAACTAATGAACATGTTAACTTGCTTGCAACTGTAACTGGAGCTATTGTTGGAGTTTTAATTGTTATTTTTTAACTGTAATGCAATCATTTGGGCATGCTACAGCACATAGCCCACAAAATTTACATTTTTGAATATTATCAATAGCTATTTTTCCATTTTTAAAAGTTAAAACATTCTTTGGGCATATCATTACGCATTTCTGACATCTGATGCCCTTACAAAATCTTGTTCTAATTCTAAATACAATATTTGTATCATTTCCAAGGTTATTATCAATTGTTGTTGATAAAGCTTCTTTTACTGCAAATTTTATAACAGAACCTAATAATGAATCAGATCCTCCATGACCATATCGTGCTCTCATGTATATTGTATTATTTAGGTATACCTAATAATCTTTTCTATTTTTTTAGGCATACAAAAATATTTAAAAGCTATCTTTAAAGATAATGCAATCATTTGGACAGATACTTGCACAAACTCTGCAGGATTTGCATCCTAAAGGGTTTCCTACTGAAGTTTGATTATTTTCAACTATTAAAACATTATTAGGACAAGCAATAACACATTTTCTACATTCCTCTCCATTACAATTATCATTTTCAATTTTGAAGTTTATATTGGAGTTTTCATTATTTGAACTGCCTTTAAACTTTTTTAAAAAACCAAATTTGCTCATAATAACCAATTTATCTTTAAAATTTAATAAAACTTTAGAATTTTTAAGTTAGCAAAATTATTTAAATAAATTATTTAACTACTGAAAAACAATATTTATAATAGTGTAATTTAATAGGTGATATTTTGAAAGGAATTATATTAATTATGGATGGTATGGGTGACCGTCCTTTAAAAGAACTTGATTATCAAACACCTCTCCAAGCGGCTAATACTCCAAATATGGATAAAATGGCTGAAGAAGGTATAAATGGTATTATGGATTCAATTGCACCAGGAATCATCCCTGGTAGTGACACAGCTCATATTTCAATTTTAGGATATGATCCATATGTTGTTTACACTGGTAGGGGTCCATTTGAAGCATCTGGTGTTGGAGTGGATGTAATACCTGGAGATATTGCTTTTAGATGTAATTTTTCAACTGTTGATGAAGAGGGAATTGTTACTGATAGGCGTGCAGGAAGAATCAGAGAAGGAACCAAAGATATTGTTGATGTATTGAATACAATGGTTTTGGAAGATTATCCTGATGTTAAAATAATTTTTAAAGAATCTACTGGTCATAGGGCTGTTTTAGTTTTAAGGGGAGAAGGATTGTCTGATAAAGTAAGTGATGCTGATCCTAAAGTAGAAGGAAACAAACCTAAAGAAGTTGTTGCTTTAGATGGTTCTAAAGAAGCTGAAAAAACCGCAGATATTTTAAATAAAGTAGTTGCAAAATCCTATGAAATGGTTAAAGACCATCCAGTTAACTTAGAAAGAATTGAAAATAATGAACCACCAGCAAATATTGTTATTCCTCGTGGTGCAGGTGCAGTACCAGTTGTTGAACCAATCAATGAAAAATATGAAGTAAACTCTGCTTGTATTGCTGAAACTGGACTTATTATGGGAATCTGCAGATTTGCAGGAATGGATATTATTGAAATGGAAGGAGTAACTGGTGGAGTAGACACAGATTTAAATGTAATCGTTGATACAATTCTTGACCAAGTTAAAAACTCTGATCATGATTTCTTCTTAATAAATATTGATGGGGCAGATGAAGCAGGTCATGACGGTAATGTTAAAGAAAAATTAGAATTCATTGAAAAAGTGGATGAAGTTGTAATGAGCAAACTTAAAGACTTAGAAGATGTTATTTTAATTTTAACTGCTGACCATTCAACTCCTATTTCTGTAATGAACCATTCAGGAGACCCTGTTCCAATGATTATCAAAGGACCTGAAGTTAGAAAAGATGATGTCTGCAAATTCTCTGAAGTTGATGCAGCAAAAGGTGGACTTTGCAGAATCAGAGGTTCTGATGTAATGAATATATTGATGGACTTAATGAATAATTCTCATAAATTTGGAGCTTAGAGGTGTTTTCAATGGCAAAAAAGCTATTTGGAACTTCGGGGATTAGAGGAAAAGTAAAAACTGAAGTAACTGCTGAACTTGCATTGAATGTGGGTAAATCATTAGCTTACTACTTAGGAAACAAAGGAACTGTAATTTTAGGTTATGATACAAGAACCACCAATCAAATGTTAGATCAAGCTATTTGTGCAGGTCTTTTAGAAGGTGGAGTTAATGTAGTTAAAATAGGAATGGTTCCAACACCGTTAGTAGGTTATGCTTGTGAAAAACTTGATGCTGATGCTGGAGTTATGTTAACTGCTTCTCATAATCCTTCTCAATATAATGGAATTAAATTATGGAATAAAAATGGTATGGCTTATACTTCTGTTCAAGAAAGTGAAATTGAAGATATTTACAACAACAAATCTTATATTTCAGTTGAATGGGATGAAGTGGGTCGTTTAAGTTTTAATAATGAAATTAAAGGCCAATACATTGATGACTTAGTTAATTTAGTTGATATTAAACCTGGATTAAAAGTAGTTATTGACTGTGCATCTGGTGCTGGTTCAGAAATATCACCTTTAGTATTTAGAAAAGCAGGATGCGAAGTAACAACTTTAAATTCACAGCCAGATGGATTTTTCCCAGGAAGAAATCCTGAACCAAATGCAGATAACCTACAAAACTTAATGAAAACAGTAGTTGCTGTTGGAGCGGACTTAGGAATCGCTCATGATGGTGATGCAGATAGAATGATTACTATTGATGAAAATGGTGACATTTCTCCATTTGACAGTTTACTTGCATTAATATCTAAGGAATTTGGAGGTACTGTTGTCACTACTGTTGATGCAGGTATCTGTATGGATGAATCAATGGAATCAGTTGGTGGAAAAGTTCTCAGGACAAAAGTTGGAGATGTAAATGTTGCTGAAGTAATAATTGAGGAAGATGCTACCTTTGGTGGTGAACCTTCAGGTACTTGGTTACATCCTGACTTTTGTATGTGTCCAGATGGAATTCTTTCAGGTTTAAGAATGGCTGAATTAGTATCAAAAAAAGGAAAATTGTCTGAACTTCTTGGTGCAATTCCAAAATATCCAAACATCCGTGAAAAGGTTGTATGTTCTAAAGAAGCTAAAATAGCTATCATGGAAGATATGGAAGAAAGTTTAGCTAGTGCATTTGATGATATTAAAGAAATTAACAATATTGATGGTGTAAGATTAACTTTTGAGGATAATAGTTGGGTATTAGTCAGACCTTCAGGTACTGAGGATTATGTTCGTGTAACTCTTGAATCTAAAGATGAATCAAAAGCTAATTATATTAAAGATACATGTCTTAAAATCATTAATGATAAATTATAAATAAACATCTTTTAAATATAATTCAATATATTTTATAAAAATATTTGGGGATTAAAATCATGAAGGCCATAATCTTAAGTGCTGGTGAAGGTTCTAGAATGAGACCTTTAACACTTACCAAACCAAAAACTATGTTGCCAGTTGCTGGAAAGCCAATTATTCAATATAACATTGAATCTTTAAGAAATAATGGAATTATTGATATTTTACTTATTGTAAGGTATAAGGAGGAAATGGTTCGTAACTATTTTGGAGATGGGCGTGATTTTGGAGTTAATATAACCTATAAAACACAAAAAGACTTTTTAGGAACAGCTAATGCAATTTCATATGGTGAAGATTTTATTGATGAAAGTATCATTGTTCTTAATGGAGATATTATCTTAGATGATGAAGTAATCGGTGAAATTATTGAAAAATATAATGAAGAAAAACCTGACACTTTAATGGTGCTTACTGAAGTTGAAGATCCTTCTGCTTTTGGTGTAGTTGAAATTGAAAATGGATACATCAAAAATATTGTTGAAAAGCCTAAAAAAGAAGAAGCACCAAGTAACCTGGTTAATGCAGGCATTTATATCTTCAATAAGGACATCTTTGATAAAATTAACAGGACTGAAATCTCTGAAAGAGGAGAGTATGAGATTACTGATTCTGTTTCTCTTCAAATTGAAGAAGGAAAAGAAGTTAAAGGTTATAAAACTTCCAAGGATTGGATTGATGTTGGAAGACCATGGGAACTAATTGAAGTTAATGAATCTTTAATTGGTGATTTAAAAACAGAAATCAAAGGAATTGTTGAAGGTGGGGCATTTATTCATGGAAATGTGCACCTGGATGAAGGAAGTATTATCCGTGCAGGGGTTTATATTGAAGGAAATGTTTATATTGGTAAAAACTGTGATATAGGTCCTAACTCTTATATCAGAGGTAATTCTTACTTTGGTGACAATGTCCATGTTGGAAATGCTGTTGAAATTAAGAACTCAATTATTATGGAAAACACTAATGTTAGCCATTTAAGTTATGTTGGAGACTCTGTAATAGGTTCTAACTGTAATATTGCAGCTGGAACAAATATAGCTAATTTACGTTTTGATAATGCAACTATTAAGACTAAAATTAAAGATAAAAAGATTGATAGTGGAAGACGTAAACTAGGAGCTATTATTGGGGATTCTGTAAAAACTGGAATTAACTCTAGTTTCTCTCCAGGTGTAAAAGTTGGTTTTAATTCAACAATTGGTTCAGGTGTTTTATTATATGATGATGTACCTTCTGATACAAGAGTATTAGTAAAACAAAATCATATTATTCAAGATAAAAAAGTAAAAAGATAAATAAGGGTGATATTCGATGATTAATAAAAAAGACTCTGTTGTAATATGTCCCGGTGCTCAAGTATTAGGTGATGTTGAATTAGGTGAAGATGTTTCCATTTGGCATGGTGCTGTTGTTAGAGGAGATATTGAATCTATTTCAATTGGTGATCATTCTAATGTTCAAGATAACTGTGTTGTTCACACATCTAAAGATTTTCCAGTAGTCATTAAAGAAAATGTTTCTATTGGTCATGGTGCTGTTGTTCATGGATGTACTTTAGAAGACAATGTTTTAATTGGAATGAATGCTACTGTATTAAATGGTGCACATATTAATAAAAACTGTATTGTAGGTGCGGGAGCAGTAGTAAGCGAAGGAAAAGAGTTTCCTGAAGGAAGCTTAATTTTAGGAGTTCCTGCAAGAGCAGTTAAAGAATTAACTCCTGAACAGATAGAACACATCCAGCATAATGCAGATGAATACTGTAAGATTTCAAAATTATATAAAGAAGATTAAAACATGAAAGCAAGAAAAATTGTCATGGAAATGGACTCATATGTTCCAGGTAAATCTCAAGATGAAATAGCTGCTGAATTTGGTCTTAATAAAGAGGATATCATTAAATTAGGATCCAATGAAAATCCATGGGGTCCTTCACCTAAAGCTATTGAAGCTATTGAAAAAGAAGACATCAATATTAACAGATATCCTGAGTCTGATTTAAGGGAGCTCATTGAGGAATTTGCTAATTATTCTGGAGTTAAACCATCACAGGTAATTGTTGGTGGGGATGGAGCAGATGAGATTATTGATGTATTGGCTAAAACATTTATAGATCCTGAAGATGAGTTTATTGTGCCTCTTCCTTCTTATATGTACTATGAATATTTGTTAAAGCAATATGGTGCAGTTCCAGTTTATGCAAGATGGGATATGGATGCAAATAAACTTGATGTTGATTCTATAATTGATTCAATTACCGAAAAAACTAAAATGATTTTCTTATGCAGTCCTAACAATCCAACTGGAACTTTAATTCCAAAAGATGATATCTGTAAAATAGCCGAAATAAATGAGGATATTCTAATTGTTGTTGATGAAGCTTATTTTGAATATTCTGAGGTAACTAATAAAGACCTAATTGATGAATATCCAAATATTTTTATCATAAGAACAATGTCTAAAGTTATGGGATTGGCAGGTATGAGAATTGGTTATGGATTATCTTCTGAAGAGATTATTGAATACATGTTTAGAATTAAACCTGTCTTCTCTTTAACAAGGTTGTCTTATGTTGCTTGCTTGAATACTTTAAGGGATAAGGAATATATTGAAAGGTCTATTAAAGATGGTATTGAAAGTAGGCAATACTTATACGAGGAGCTATCAAAAATTGATTCTTTGAATGTTTTTCCATCTAAGTCAAATTTCATGTTAATTGGAATTAAAGATACAGGATTTACTGCAGCAGAATTTGCTCGTGAACTTATGAGCAGAGGTATTATTGTCCGTGACTGCACTTCATTTAAAGGTTTAGATGAATATTGGATTAGAATAAGTATTTGTACATTAGACGAAGATAAAATATTCATTGACAAAGTTAAGGAGGTACTTTCTTAAAATGTATATTGGTGGAAATGTAATTTCATCTGTTGAATTTCATGGAAATATGTCTTTAGTTATTTTCATGGCAGGATGTCCTTTAAGATGTAAATATTGTCATAATGCAGAATTATTGGAAGGTGGAGATGAAACATCTCTTGAAGATATCTGTAAGGAAATTGATGATTCAGCTGATTTTATAGATGCTGTTGTAATTTCTGGGGGAGAACCATTAGTTCAAGTTGATGCAGTGGCTGATATTTTTAAACATGTTAAGGAAATTGGCTTAAAAACAAAATTAGATACTAGTGGTATTTATCCAGATAGATTGGAAAAGCTATTGGGAGCTAATTTGGTTGATTACATTTCCCTAGATATTAAAGCACCTTTTTACAAATATAAAAAAATTGTCGGTTCTAATATAGGTCCTCAGGTTATGGATTCAATGGAGTTGATAAATGAATATGATGTTCATTTGGAAGTTAGAACCACTTTTGTTCCAACTCTTTTAACTAAAAAGGATATTGTTCGTATTGCAGATGAAGTTAAGGCAGATGTATATACAATTCAACAGTTTAGAAATAAAGAAGTTTTAGATTCTGATTTAGCAAAAGTAGAAAATCCAAATCCTAATGAACTACATAAAATAGCTAAATCAATAAAGCCTTACTTTAATGGAGTTATAAAAGTTAAATCTGCAGAATTTGGTGAAGAAATTATTGATTAGAGGTTAACTCATGCCTATTTTGTCCTTTGGAAGTCAAGATATAGATATCATCACTGGTAAAAAAACAATGACTATCCGTAAATTATGGAAAACTCCATTAAAAAAAGGAGATAGGCTTTACTGTTACTGGAATCTTGTTTCTAAAGAAAAAAAGAAAATATTTGAAGCTATTGTAAAAGATGTTAAATTAATTCCTTTTAAAGAGTTAAAAAACGATGATAAATTAGCTCGTGAAGAAGGATTTCAGGATTCAAAAGAGATGGTAAAAGACTTTAAAAAAATGTATGCTGGCCAGCTCGATGATGAAGAAATCTTTCAAATCATCTATTTTGAGAAGTTAGACATTGATAAATGGAAAGGAGACAAAATAGATGAGAAAGCAATGATAATACAAAGAGCAGATATTCTTTTTGACAGTGGTAAATATGATAAATCCACAATGTGTTATGATGCTGCTTTAAGAATAGATCCTGATGATGTTTATCTGCTTAACAAACAGGGGGATAACTTATCAAGGCTCGGTGATTTTAAACAAGCTATTTCTTGCTATGATAAAGCATTAAAACATGAGCCCGATAATGAGTATATTCTAAATAATAAAGCTATTGCTCTTTTGAATAGTGGAAATGTAAGCGGAGCACTTGAGGTTAGTGATATTGCTCTTGAAGTTAATGCAAATAGCCCTATTGTATTGTATTGGAGAGGATTTATTTTAGAAGTTTTAAGAAAATATGATGAAGCTTTGGAAGTTTATGATAAGCTAATAAAAATAGATAGTGAAAATCCAGAGGTTTGGAACTCCAGAGGAAATTTATTAACTGATATGGGCCAACCAGAAGAAGCTATTAATTCATTTAACAAAGCTGTTGAATTATGTTTAGATGATTCTGAAATGGATGCTGATGCAATTAATAGGATGGGTAATGCTTACATTGATATTGGTAAATTTGATGAAGCTTTAGAATGTTATAACAAAGCTATTGATATTGAAAAAAATAATGTTGACTTTTTATTAAATAAAGGCGTAGTTTTAATGGAGCTTGGAAAATTTCAAGAAGCAGTAGCTAGTTTTGATAGAGTATTGCTTAAAAATCCGGATAATGAGGATGCATTTTTCCTTAAAGAAGAATGTCTTGAAAATTTATAACTCTTTTTAAAAACTTAAATATAAGTCAATAGCTACCAATATTAAACATATTACAAAGATAGCTATGCTTAATTTTTGATAAGGTTTGTTTTTATTTTTAAATAGAAATATTGCTAAAATTACTAATAAAATGATTTCAGCTATTAATAAAACACTTACCATTTTTTTTCACCATGAATAACTAGTTTTAAAAGAAAAAAAGAAAAAAAGGTGGATTTTTATTCAATTCCCAAATTGATATTTTTTGCAATGTTGTATGCATCGTAAATACAGTAGATCCATAGTATAAATGCTATAATTGCTGGGAATATTAAGAAGTAAAGTACATATAATATACAAATAGCTATGAAGAATGAAATTCCTCTACCTATTTTTCCATCGTAGATTTGTCCAAGACCTGGAATGAAGAAAGATAATACTGCTGCAAGTATAGTGCTTTTATTATTGGCAGGTTTGTACATTACACGAACACCACATTTTGAACATATTTCTGCATTTATGTCTATTTTAGCTCCACAGTTTTCACAGTATTTTGTACTTTTAACTGTCTGTTTTGCACCACATTTTGGACATACATCTGTTGATTTATCTTTTATTCCATATCCGCATTTTACACAATATTTAACTACTTCTTGATTATCACTTTTAGTATCTTCTATTGTTTTGACTGATGATAAATTTTCACCACAGATTCTACAAAAAGTTGCTTCATCAGGATTCTCTGAACCACAGTCAGGGCATTTAATCATAGTTTATCTCCTTTTTTTTTAGATAGTGTTATTTTGTTATCATATAATAATACTTATTTTTTGAATTTTTCAACTAGTCCAATTCCCCATTCTGTCATTTCATCTGCTTTTTCTTGTGAATCGGATTCTGCGAAGCATCTAAAGATTGGTTCAGTACCGGATGGTCTGATGATTACCCATCCATCATCTTTAAGGATTTTAACTCCATCAGTTGTATCAATTTGGAATTCTGTGGTTGTTTTAATTTCATTAGCTATTTTATCCATTACTTCTTCTTTTAAATCATCGCTGCATTCAATTTTCATTTTTTTAGAATAGTAAACTGGTAATTCGCTAACAAGCTCTGAAAGACTTTTTTTCTCTTTAGCTATTATTTCTAATATTTTAGCAACAGTCATAGCTGCATCTCTTCCATAGACAAAATCTGGGAATATTAATCCTCCATTTTCTTCTCCACCAAAAAGACCATTATTATCTTTTAATGCACGTGCAACTAATAAATCTCCAACTGCTGTAGCTATCACTTCTCCATTATGCTCTTTAGCTATATCATAAATTGCCTGTGAGGTTGCAACGGTAGTTACAATAACTCCGCCATTGTTTTCTTTAAGCATCTGTTTTTCTACAAGGGAGAATGTTTTATCACCAAGGACAAAGTTTCCTTTTTCATCAATACAAATAGTTCTGTCTGCATCACCATCGTGAGCAAGTCCGATATCTGCATTTAATTCTTTTACTGTGCTTATTAATTCAGATAAGTTTTCCTCAATTGGTTCAGGGTCACGACCTGGGAAAAATCCGTCTGGCTGGCAGTTAAGTGTAGTTAATTGACATCCTAATTCGTTAATTAAGTAAGGTGCGGTGTAACATCCTGCTCCAGATCCGCAATCCACAACAACTTTTAAATCAGCAGCACGTATTGCTTCAACATCCACATTTTCAAGAACTCCATCAATATATTCTCTAATAATGTTTTCATTGGCGTAGATTTTACCAATTTCATTCCATTTTGCCCTTTTTGGTTCAATATCAAAGTACATTTCTTCAATAGCTAGTTCCATATCATCAGGAATTCCAATACCAAATTCATCTAAAAATTTAATTCCATTATATTTTGGAGGGTTGTGGGATGCAGTAATTATGATTCCACCATCATAGTAGTTTCTAACTGCAAATTGAACTGCAGGGGTTGGAAGAGTACCAAGCTCTACAACATCACATCCAGAAGAAAGTAAACCTGCCTTTACTGCTTCCATTAACATAGGGCTGGTAGTTCTTGTATCTCCACCAACAGCTACTTTTCCTTGAATTAAAGTACCATAACAAGCTGCAAGTCTAGATGCAAATTCTGGTGTAAGAACATCATTTGCAGTTCTTCTAACTCCAAATGTTCCAAATAATCTTTTTTTCACAGACATTTATTTTTCTCCATATTGTTAATATACCATAATTTATGTTTCTGTTTTGTTAAAAATTTTACTTAATTAAAATATTAAAAAAATAGGATAGTGATTGAGATATCACTATCAAAAATAAATTAGGAACCTGTATATATTTCTAGGCGATAGTTAGTTTATTAAAAATTTCAATTCTTTTTCAAGAATTGCATTTATATATATTTTTAATACATTATAAACATATCTTTTAAACAATTTTTAGGGAATTGCTGTTTTGGAGTATTATTTCCATTTGTGAGTTATATTCAGTTATGGTGCCTATAACTTCCACATGTTTATCTTTAAATGTATCTAATGGTGTTTCAGACTCTTGAATTTCAACAACAGCTGACTGAAAGATTACAACTTGGATTCTTCCTGTTCCATCATTTAATGTTAAAATGTAAGTCTCGCCATTTGAAAGGGATTGTACATTTTCAACTACTCCTTTAATAGATACTTCTTCATCAATTATAGATCTGGTTATTTGACAAATTTCAACTTCTTTAACTTCAATTGTTGGTGTAGTTATTATTAAACCAATGATTCCAATTAAAGAGGTGATTAAAGCTATTTTTAAAATTTTATCATCAGTTACTTTCATAAAATAACTTTTTTTAATAGCTTTAAAATAAGAAATAGAAAATTAAATAATAATTTTTATTTTAAAAAAAGTTATTGGGTGTTGTACATTGAGATTAATCTCTCAACAGTATCAACATCCTTTAATCCTTTATCCTTACGGATGTTTTTAACAACTGGGAAACGTAGTGAGTAGCCAGTTTCATATTCTGGACTTTCAACAATCTCACTGAAAGCAATTTCAAGAATTATTTTAGGTTCAACTGTAATGTCTCTGCCTTTTTCTGTAAGTTTATATTCTTCCATTTTTCCTGTGAGATATTCAAGTGTGGCGTCATCTAGGCCTGTTCCAACATATGCAACAGTTTTAAATTCATCATTTTCATCTCTAAGACCTACTAGATATGATCCAACGAAGTTTTCTCTTTTACCAATTCCATGAACTCCACCTAAAACAACCATATCTAAAGTTTCAGGTTCAGCTTTATACTTAAGCATTTTCTTTCCACGAAGTCCCGGAATATAAGGTTCTTTTGCATCTTTAATCATAATTCCCTCATGATTCTGATTAATAGACAGTTCAAATAAGTTTTCAACTTCATTGATATTTTCAGAAGTTCCATAAACCATATTACTTAAATTAATTTCATCAACGGTATCATCAACAATTTCTTCTAATTTTTGTCTACGGTTGATTAATGGTTTATCAATCATTGGTTGTTTATAATAAAGTAAATCGAATAAATAAACTTTTAAAGGCACGTTTTCAATAGCTTCATCAATATTATGTTTTCTTCTAACTCTATGCAAAATATTTTGGAAGGATAATGGTTTTCCATCTCTTGTAGCTATTACTTCACCTTCAACAATGTAATCCTCATGAGGGAGATGTTCATTCATCAATTCAACAATCTCAGGCAGTGCATGGGTAATATTTTCCAGTCTTCTTGTAAATATGGTTATTTCATCACCATTTCTATGTATTTGGAGTCTGATGCCATCGTATTTTGTTTCACATAATGCAATACCCATTTCCTCTAAAATTTCAGATAATGGTGGTGCTAACTGAGCGAGCATTGGTTTAACAGGAGTTCCAGGGGTTAAATTAAGTTTTTCAAGGCCTTCACTACCTTCAGTTTTAGCAACACGTGAAACTAATCCTAAATCATTAGTTAACATTACTGCACGTTCAACAATAGATTTATCAATATTAAAAGCCTGAGCTATTGCATCCCTAACAATTCCTTCTCCAACACCGATTCTAAGCTCTTCAAGAATAGTTCTTGTCAAATATTTTGCTTCAGTTGCAGAAGCTACAGATAAAAGTTCTAAAATAATGTCTATTTTACGGTTAGTTGATCTGGGACCACTAATTGTAGAAAGTTTTCTTAAGCTATCAAAGACAAAAGATATTGTTAAAGGCTTTGAAAAGAAAGTAGTTTGGCTTTTATTTGAAAATAACTTTACACAGGCTAAACCTATATCTCCTTCTTCACGTACTGCATCTTCTACTTTATCCACAGTAGTTCCAGTTGCATCAGCTACAGCTTTTGTTACAAGTTTGGTACCGATACCAATTTCTTCATCACTCCATGCAGGAAATATGGTACCTAGAATAAGTAAACCTACTTGTTCTAGGGTTTCTTCATCTAAGTCTTTAACAAAGTCTACAATTATCTCAGTTTTCTCTAATCTTTTAGTAGTTTCTTCTAAAGCAGAATAAACATTAACTAATTCTTGATATTTCATAATATAACCCTTTAAAGGATTCTTTCAAAACGATCTTTATCCACATGACAAATTGGACAGGTGTCTGGGGCATCATCTCTTGCACATAAATATCCACAGACCTTACATCTCCAAATAGGATATTCTAAATCTAAGGTTTTAGGAGCTTCTTTCTTTTCTTTTTTATTTTTCAATTCTTTTAATCTCCTATCTGGAATTGAATGAATTTTTTTATTATTTTCAATAACATCACGAGTTACATATAGTCCACAAAAACAGAAACCATATTCATTTAAATCTTTGTCTCTGTAATCACAAGGACATATTAAATCAAGGTCTTTTTCACGTTCTCCGCTAGCTAGTCTACATGGACAAGCAGCATAACCATACCTGTCTTCATTTACTTTTATATTTTCAAGTAACATTTCACAGTAGTCAACATTTGGATTTAAGTAATAACCAGTTTTATTTGCTTCTTTTTTGAAGTCATCATATAGGTTTCCCATGCAGTTCACGCCCTTGCAACAGCTGCTTCAATTTCCTCTTCTTCAAATCCTAAGATTACATCTTTTCCATCATTTAAGACAAGTGTTGGGAATGATTGATCAGGATTATATTTTTCTAAAACTGCAAGAATTTTTTCCCTTTCTTCGCCTTGAGTTAAGTCAACATAAACATAGTCATAGGAAATTTCTTCCATTTCTAAATACATTCTGGTCTGTTTACACCATCCACAGGTAGATAATGCAAATAAAACGGCATCAGTTTTAATTTCACCATCTACATGTCTTAATTCAAAATCCATTTCATCTTTTAAGCTCATTTTTTCATCTCCTTAGTGTTGATTTAATTAAAAATCACCTTTAGCTATTTTAACAGCACAATACTCTCCACACATTGCACACATTTCATCATCATCTAATTTGCATTTTTCCCTGTATTTGCGTGGTTTTGACTGATCAAAAGCTAATTTGAATTGTGTTTCCCAGTCAAATTCTTTACGAGCTATTGCCATTTCTTTTTCTCTAGTCCATGAGGATTCTAATCCATTAGCTACATCGGCAGCTTCAGCAGCTATCTTGGATGCAATTACTCCTTCTTTAACATCTTCTAAATTTGGTAATGATAAATGTTCTGCAGGTGTTACATAACATAAAAAGTCTGCTCCACTAGCTGCAGCTATTGCTCCTCCAATAGCTCCAGTAATATGGTCATAACCAGGTGCCAAATCAGTTACAAGAGGTCCTAAAACATAGAATGGAGCTCCATTACAAATTGTTTTTTGTATTTCCATATTTGCTTTAATCTGGTTAAGTGGCATATGTCCGGGACCTTCCACCATAACTTGAACATTTGCATCTTGAGCTCTTTTAACTAAGGTTCCAAGTGTTACAAGTTCCTGAATCTGTGCAATGTCACTTGCATCAGCTAAACAACCTGGCCTTAATCCATCTCCTAAACTTAAAGTTATGTCATGTTCATATGCTAATTCAAGAATATAATCATAATTTTCATATAATGGATTTTCTCTTTGATTATGTAAAATCCAAGAAGCTAAAAAGGTTCCACCTCTACTTACAACTCCCATCATTCTTTTTGATTTCTCAATTTTATCAACAAGGTCACGGGTAATTCCGCAATGTAAGGTCATGAAGTCTACGCCTTCTTTTGCTTGTTCTTCAATAGTTTTGAATATTTCTTCTTCATCCATTTCAATAATTTCCTTATTTTTGGATAAAGTAGCTACTCCTGCTTCATAAATTGGAACAGTACCTATTGGAACATCAACTGCATCCATAATTTTGCGTCTAAATGTTTTCAAATCAGAACCAGTACTGAGATCCATTATTGCATCTGCACCATATTCAACAGCTAGTTTTGCTTTGTTGATTTCTAATTCAATGTCATCAATTTTGCTTGAAGAACCAATATTTGCATTAATTTTAGTTTTTAAGCCTTTACCAATTCCACAGGCTTCTGTTTTTCCATTAATATTTTTAGGGATAACAACTTTCCCTTCAGCTACTAATTTAACTAATTTATCAACAGATATGTTCTCTTTTTTTGCAACAGATTCCATTTCTGTTGTAATATTTCCTTTTATTGCTTCACTTTTTTGAGTCAAATTTATCCCTCTACTTAATATATTACTTATTTCTTTAAATAAATATATGATAACATTATCAGCTGAAGACATTATGTTGGAAAATGTAATCGTTGGAAATCCTAATGATTTAGTTGCTGCCTGTAAATTAAAAATGTTCCGTTCTAATATTGGTGCTCTTCCAATTGTGGATGGTGAAAAATTAGTTGGGATTATTACTCATAGAGATGTTTTATGGGCGGGAAATGAAGTTGTAACTTTAAAAATTAAAGATTTAATGACTAAAGATTTAGTTACAGCTGAAAGAGACACTTCTGTAATTGAAATTTCAAAAATAATGAGTGAAACAGGTCTTCAAAGAATACCTGTTGTTGAAGATGGAAATTTAATTGGTTTAGTAACACAAAGCTGCATTATAAAAGCTGTTGCTAATATGTTTAAACCATAGGATAAGGTAAATCGGGATTGTCCTTTTTTGGTTTTTCTCCACCAATTTTTTTAAGTCTCACTTCTAAAAACTCTTTTCCTTTTTCTGTTTTTGCATAAATAGGTATTGATTGACCTACTGTTTTTAAACTTTCTTCATCTCCAATTTCACGTAAGTTTTTAGATGCACAGGCTGTTGCTACATCACAGTTATCAAATAAAATTCTTGCATCTTCTGGGCTTACTCCAGTGGTATGAACAACAAAAACATAGATATTTACATTGGAGTTTTCTTTTTTAAGCTTGTTAATTCCTTCAATATCACTAGCTAGTGCAATTGTTACAGCTATATTTTTATATCCTTTTTTAATAGCTTTTTTTACTCCAGCTATTTGATTAATTTCTGCAGTTTCAGGATTAACGATATTTTCAGAACCTAACTTTTCGATTAATTCTGGAATAGGGCTGGTTTTAACAAGACCTGAAACTCGACCACCAATTCCCTGAACTAGTTCGCTTTCAAAAACAAGTAAGGTTCCACAGCCTTCACAAACCATCACTGCACAATCAATGATTTCTTTTTCTATTAATGTACTTATGATTTCAGAGATACCAAAAGAGAGATAATCTTTCATTTTAAGTTGTCTATTTTTTGTACACATCCCAAAGTCTTTTATTCTAAACTCCATATTGTTTTTAACTTCTTCTTTAGTTATTTCTTTAATCCCTCTATGATGATCAAACAATGGGCAATATTTAACTTTGGGTTCTGTAACATTAACTACTTTACCATCTCTAATTGTGATTATACTTTTTCCTAGACAGTCTATTATATGTTCATCCATATAAGACACCTCTAGGAAAAAATATGGCAGATATATCTATTAAATGTTTCTATAAAAAAAGTGTGTGTTGTGAAATAGCCTAATTAAAGGCCATTTCACTTATTTTGCATATTATGGAGATTCAATGTTGTGTTTTTACATGTATTGGACCATGTCACTTTCTGACTTGGAAGGTTTTACTTTTTCTATAGCTTCTTTAAAGAATTTGTTGGATACTTTTTCTGAATCCATATTGTCTCTTAATGTTAGCATTGCAGCTTCACGACATACAGCTTCGATATCTGCACCAACATAGCCTTCAGTCTCCTTAGCTAATCTTTCAAGGGAAACATCATCGGCAAGAGGCATATCTTTGGTATGAACTTTAAAGATAGCTAACCTTCCTTCTTCATTAGGAACATCTACTTTAATATGTCTATCAAATCTTCCAGGTCTCATTAACCCTGCATCAATGATATCTGGTCTATTTGTAGCAGCTATTATTGCAACATCCTCTAATTCTTCTAAACCATCCATTTCAGTTAATAGTTGGTTAACAACTCTTTTGGTAACACCGCTGTCTCCATCTTGGTTACTACGGCTACTTGCAATAGAGTCAATTTCATCAAAGAAGATTACAGTAGGTGCAGTTTGTTTAGCTTTTCTAAAGATCTCCCTAATTCCAGCTTCTGATTCACCTACCCATTTTGAAAGTAATTCAGGACCTTTGACAGAGATAAAGTTTGCTTCACTTTCATTAGCTACCGCTTTTGCAAGTAAGGTTTTACCAGTTCCTGGAACTCCATAAAGTAATGTTCCTTTAGGTGGCCTTATTCCAAATTTTTGGAATTTCTCTGGGTATTTTAATGGCCATTCTACTGCTTCTTTTAACTCTTGTTTTATTTCGCCTAGACCTCCTATATCATCCCATTTTACATTAGGAACTTCTACAAGAACTTCTCTTAATGCAGATGGTTGAATTTCTTTAAGAGCTGCTTTGAAATCTTCAGCTTTCACTACTAATTCTTTTAAGACTTCTTCTGGAATTTCTCCATCATTTTTAATATCTGGAATAATTCTTCTAACAACTCTCATTGCTGCTTCTTTACATAGGGATTCTAAATCAGCTCCTACAAAACCATGGGTTGAATTAGCTAATTTAGTTAAGTCTATACCTTCTTCAAGAGGCATGTTTCTAGTGTGTATTTCTAGAATTTCTTTTCTTTCTTCTTGGTCAGGAACACCAATTTCGATTTCCCTATCAAATCTTCCAGGTCTTCTTAATGCTTGATCAAGAGAATCTGGTCTATTGGTTGCACCGATAACTACTACTTGTCCTCTAGATTTAAGACCATCCATTAAGGTAAGTAATTGAGCAACGGTTCTCCTTTCCGCTTCTCCTTGAGTGTCTTCTCTTTTAGGAGCAATTGCATCTAATTCATCAATAAATATGATTGAAGGTGCATTATCTTCAGCTTCTTCAAAGTACTCTCTTAAGTTTTCTTCAGATCCACCAACATATTTACTCATAATTTCCGGCCCATTTATTGCAATGAAATGAGCATCACTTTCACTTGCAACTGCTTTTGCAAGTAATGTTTTACCTGTTCCTGGAGGACCATGCATTAAAACTCCTTTAGGTGGTGCAATACCTAATCTTTCAAAGAGTTCTGGGTTTTTAAGAGGAATTTCAATCATTTCTCTTACTTTTTTAACCTCTTCTTTAAGTCCACCAATGTCATCGTAGCTTACATCAACTAAGTTACTTACACCTTCAAGTTTGGATACATCTATTGGTTTTTCATGTAATTCTACTTCTGTACCTTGTCCAATGATAACTACATCATTTGGTTTAGTTGAAACTACTGCAAATTTAAGTTCTGGCATTGGGGAAATGTTCATCATATTATTAAAGATGCTATCAAAGCCACTTCCAAGATTTGGCCTTGTTCTAATTTTAGTCTGGACAATATCTCCTTGAACCATTACTTTGCCCATAAATAATCTACTGATATCACCTTGAACACGAATGTTGGTATCAATTGGAGCTAATACTACTTTTTTAGCTTCTACAGCAGTGGTCTTTTTAACTGTTACTTCTTCACCAATTGAGGCACCACAGTTTTTACGGGTCATACCATTGATTCTTATTACTCCTAAACCAATGTCTGTTTGGGATGGGAGCGCAATTGCAGCTGTTTTCCTTTCTCCTACAATCTCAATAAGATCTCTTTCGTGTATTCCTAAATCATCCATTACATTTGGATCTAATCTAGCGATACCTTGACCGATATCTTTTTGGGATAAAGATTCTGCAACTTTTAAAGTCATTTCATCTTTTGCCATCTTAATCAAATCTCCTTTAAATTGATAACAATAACATTTATAATTCATAAAATGCTATTTTTGTAATTGTGAATTTAACTCATAACACTTAAAGTTACTATGAGTTACTTTAATATAGTTCACTTCTAATATATATACTTTTCGGTTTTCTTAATTTTTGTTATTTTAATTTTAAGAAGTTTATTTTGATTACAAATAGCTATATTTATGTATTTTATTTATTTTTATATTAAAACTTTGATATTTATTTCAGATAATTAATTTATGTTAATTATATTAAAAAGTGGTTGATTTTAATAAGTTTTAATTTTTAGATTTATTCGTATTTATTAAAACGTTTTTGGATTAATAATTTATATATATATAAATTCAAAGTTAAAGTATGGAGGTTTTAATTTGAGCAGTTATGTTCTTGAAACTGAGAATTTAAAAAAAGATTTCAAAAAGATTACTGCAGTAGAATCTTTAAATTTAAAACTGAAAAAAGGAAAGATATATGCTCTTGTTGGACCGAATGGTGCTGGAAAAACAACTGCTATGGCGTTAATGTTAAATATTTTAAACCCTACTTCTGGAAAAGTGAAAATATTTGACAAATATTCAAAAGTTCATCCTGAAGTGTATTTGAAAGTAGGTTCAATAATTGAAAATGCTCATTTTTATAAAAATTTAACTGCTTATGAAAACCTAAAAATTTTATCTCTTTTAAGAAATGATGATGAAGATATTGAAGATATCTTAAATTATTTTTCTATTAATTCAAAGAAAAAATTTAAAAATTTTTCCTTAGGAATGAAGCAAAGATTGGCTATTGCAGCTTCATTAATGCATAAACCGGATTTATTAATTTTAGATGAACCTATAAATGGTTTGGATCCTTTTGGAATTATTGAAGTTAGAGATATTTTTAAAAAATTATCTAAAAAATATGGGGTCACTATTTTAATTTCAAGTCATATTTTAAGTGAAGTTGAAGAGATTGCTGATGAATTAATCTTTATGAAAAGTGGTAAAATTATAGAAGAAATTTCAAAAGAAGAGTTGTATAAAAAATTAGGTAGTTTTGTAGAATTTGAAGTGTCTAATATTAAGTTAGCTATTGATTTGTTAAAAAAAGAGGGTTTAAAAGAAGATTTGGACTTTAAAGTGGAAAACAATAAATTAAAAATTTATTCTAATTTTAATAAAAGATCAGAATTTAATGAGTTATTTGTTAATAATGGAATAAAAGTGAATAAATTATACTTAGCTAATGAAAGTTTAGAAGAATATTTCAATAATATAATGGGGTAATCCAATGTTAAATATTATAAAAGCAGAGTTATTTAAATTGAAACATTCTAAAATATTATTGTTTACAATGTTATGTGCATTTGTAGCACCGTTTTTAACATTTTTTGAGTTTTATTCCTATAAAATGACTAATTCAGCATTAACAATTTCTTTTGAAGAGATATTCAATCAAACATTACTTTTTGATTTAGGGTTATTTTCAATAATGTTGTTCTTGTTGATTGTTTCTTACCTATTTTTATCTGAATTTAGAAATAATACTTTAAAACTTGTTCTTGCAGTTCCTGTTTCAAAAAATAAATTTATTTTATCTAAAATTGCAGTGTTTTTATTGTGGGTTATTTTAATAGCTATTTTAACTTTTGTTGGTGATTTAATATTTGGTGTTATGGCTTCTGCTTATGGATTTTCTTTAAATTTAGCATTATCTCATTTGTTTAATTTAATTATTGGTTCCTTTTGTCTTTATTTGGCAATAATGCCTTTTATTTTTGTTATATTGGTAGCTAAAAATATTATTCCAATATCTATTTGTGCATTTTTATTGGCTGTTATTAACATTTTAATTTATAATATGGAATATGCAATATATTCTCCTTGGTTAGCTCCTGCTCTTTTAATTTCAGGAGAATATGTTAATTATTCTGGAAATGTTTTAATATCTGTGGGAATAATTCTTGCTGTTGCAATAATTGGAATTGTTCTTTCATTATTTTATTTTAATAAAAAAGATATTTCTTTTTAGCGTATGATTCCACCAAATCCAGTTAATAAGGATTTAACTTCATCAATAGCTTCTTTATTTAATGCCTCAACTTTAAAAGTTAAACTGATATGTTCTTTTTCAATTTGAGGTCCATTATAAACATCAACAAGATCTACAGAAATCACATTGTCAATATTGGCTATTGTTTTTTCAATAACTTCTTTATTTACAATGTCTTTGAAGGAACAGCTAATTGATTCGATTTTATGTTCGTAATTATCTACTTTCCATTGGTAAAGTTCTTCAGGAGATAAAATTTCCACATTTGCAGTTCTTAATTGTTTTTTGTTATCTAAAATTACCCAATCTTTATCAACGCTTTTCAGTATTCCTGTGTGTATTTTTCCAGAATAGATATGTTTTAGACCAACTTCCTGGTCTTTTAATTCATGGAGAAGAGTTATTTCATGACTTAAGGAGTTAATAGCTTTATCACTTCTTCCTAAAGCTCCCTGAATGTCTCCTAAGTTTTTAGTTGCTCTGTTAACTATTTCAACAAATGTTTCTTCACTATTTGAGTTAACTGCATCTTTAAGTTCAATTACTGCATCTGCAAAAGCATTTCTAATTTTTTCTCCATTGTTATTCATGGATTGAATGTAATAAGTTAAAAATGGATTTTGAGCAGCTATCCTTGCAATTACATCAATCATTAAATTGTATATTGGGCTTTCATAATCTTCAGTTTCATGGATGTCTATTTTTAGTTTTTCCATTGCTGAAGCTGTTGAAATAAAGGAAAAATGAGTTAAAACTTGAACTATACTCATCATATAATCATGATTTTTAGCTGTAGTTTCAATTACTCTCATATTTTTATTTTTTAAGTAATTGAAGACTTTAGGATACCATTTACCTTTTTTATCTGGAGTTAAAACAATCACCTGATTATCTAACTCTGTTGTTCTTGGTCCAAATATTGGGTGTGTTGGAATGTATTCGATATCGTCACCAAGTGCTTCACGCATAGTTTCACTTGGAATTTCCTTAACTGAAGTGACATCAAGCATAAGGGAACCTTCTTTCATATAAGGGGCTACTTCTCTTATTACATCATTTGTATAATGAATAGGGACAGATACAATAACTATATCACTATCACTAGCTAGTTCAGTGTTGGATTGATAATAGGTAGTGTTAGTTTCATTAGCTACTTTCATACCTTTATTATGATCTCTTCCACTAAATGCAACATTAAATTCATCTTTTAAATGATAAATTAAGGTTTTTCCTAATCCATCACTTCCACCAATTATTCCAATATTCATTTTAATCAGTAATTATTTTAAAATTAAGTATTATATATAAATAATTAAAAGGAAATAAATTGTGAAAGTATGAAAATCGTAAAACAAGATACAAAAGATGGAATTATGGAAGTAGTTCCAGAAATATTAGATGATTTATGGCATTTATCTCATATTGTTGAAGTTGGAGATAATGTATCATCTAAAACAACACGTCGTATTCAGGATACTGCTGGAGACAAATTAAGGAGTGACCGGGGAGTTAAAAAAACATTTTTCTTAGGAATTGATGTTGAAAGTATTAGTTTTCATATTTTTACAGGGAAATTAAGGTTGACTGGTGTAATTACAAGAGGTCCTGAAGATCTAATTCCGTTAGGTTCTCACCATACTTTGGAAGTAAAATTAAACATTCCTCTAGTTATCAAAAAGGAAAAATGGTCTAAATATGCAATAAATAGGGTTAAACAGGCTATGGAATCTTCTAAAAAGTTAAGCGCTATTATCATTGTTCTAGAAGATGATGTTGCAACCATAGGATTGATGAGGCAGTATGGTCTTGAATATTATGGTCCAATACATGGAGGTATTTCTGGAAAAAGAATAATTGATAAAAATAGGAATAAAAAAGTTCAATCCTTTTATGAACATGTTGTTGATTCCATTTCCAAATTTGAAAACCTTCAGAATATTATTATTGCAGGCCCTGGTTTTGTTAAAAATGATTTCTTTGAATTTCTCAAAGATAAACATAGTGATTTAGCTAAAAAGGCTATTCTTGAAAGCACTGGTGCTGGGGGAAGAGTTGGTATTCAGGAAGTTCTTAAAAAGGGTACTGTTGAAAAACTCACTGTTGAAAACAGAATTTCATTAGAGATAAGGGCTGTAAATGATTTACTGACAGAAATAGCTAAGAACTCTTCAATGGCTGTTTATGGTGAAAAAGAGGTTATTGATGCTATAAATATGGGGGCTGTTGAAAAATTACTAATTCTTGATACTGTTGTTCCAGTTAATGATATGATAAAACATATGGAAATTGTAGAGAATATGAAAGGTGAAGTAATCGTTATAAGCTCAGAACATGAAGGTGGAGAGCAACTTAAAAGTTTAGGTGGTCTTGCAGCTATTCTACGTTATCCTTTATCTTAAGATATAAATAATATAAACAAGTATAACTTATAACTAAGATAAAAAAATTTTTATTTTTTAAACACTTTTTAAATAGGGATTATTATGATGTATGAATCAACAATTACGGCTTTTATTATAATTTTTATTTTATCAGTCGTTGGTACAATGGCATTAGACATTGTATTTAGATTTTTAGGTAAAAGAGGATATTTAGGTAACTTATTCCCTAATGTTCGTGGGGGAATTCCTCGTGCTGTTGGATTAGTTCCATTTTTAATCTTAATCTTTTTGATGCTACCTGCTTATAATAATCTTGTTTTAATAATCGGTATTTTTGCTTTAATTGATGATATTCTTGGAAGAAAAGAAATTCCTCTTATTGGTATTGAATGGGGTCAACTTTCTAGGGGTATTGGAATCCTTGCAGTTATGATTGCTGGTTTATATATGGATTTAGGATGGGCAGCTATTTTTATAGCATTGCTTGTTCAACCACTTAACATTTCAGATATGCAACCAGGATCTTGTTGTATGGTTACTATTATAATGTCAATATTAACTGTAATAGCTATGTTAATTGTTGGTACAGCTCCAATTGAAGAATTACCTGCTATTTACACACCATTACTTATATTGATTACCTGTTTAGGATATTGTCCTTTAGATTTCTCAGGAAAAATAATGCTTGGTGAAGTTGGTAATCATTCCTTTGCTGTAGCTTTAGGTATTGCATTCTACTTGATTGGCGGATTCTGGTGGTTAATATTATTCTTCATTATAACTGTCTGTCTTACTGCCTTTGTAAGAAGAAGCACCTTAAGAATTTTCCTCAGACAGAAATTGAATATTCCAAATCCAACATTTGGAGATTATTTCATGGATGTTTTAACTGGAGGAGGTCTTGGAGACTTAATTAGAAGATTCATCTTAAAAAATGAGCAACCTATTATCACTAATGATGCATTAATACAATTAGGATTTAGAAGATTATTATATAATCCATATGCAACACATGAAAATGTTGGTTTAAGAAAAAATAAACGTGTAGATTTAAGGAGAATGAATTAAATCTGCTAATGGAGGGTATTTATGAAAGCTTTAGTATTAATGGCTGGACGAGGTTTAGGTGGAGATGCAGTTGTTACACTGAATGTTATTAGGGCGTTGGAAGAACGTGGAGTTCAATGTGAATTGGCTCTTGATGAAAACTCTCCAGGTGTTTTATTTAAGAAAAAAGGTTATACTTGGCATAAGATTAAGATTCCTCAGGCTGGAGGTCATGCAGCAACTAAACTTAGTGCTATGAAAGCTGCTTTTAAAATGTTGACTGCAACATTTAAAGTAAGAAGGTTAATTAAAAAATTAGATGTTGACTTTATTGTAGGTGTTATTGGTGGTGGAGCTATTGTAGGTTCTGTAGGAGCAAAATTATCAAACACTCCAGCAGCATCTGTTATATGTACTCCTCTTGATTCCAAGGTCTGTTCTAAGTTTAATCCATGTTTTGCATTACCTGAAACTAGCTTGTTTAGGCAGGATGTACTTCCAGATAACATTCAAAAAACTTATTTCCCAATTAATGCTGATGTAAATGATGGAAATGCAGAGGTTGCTTTTAAGAAATTAAAAGAAAAGCCTCTTTTTGATGAAAATAAGAAAACTATTCTTTTCTCATCAGGATCTTCTATATTTAAAGGAATAATTGATGCTGCCAATAAATTTGCAGAATATTCTAATGGAAAATACAACATTCTTTTAATAGGTCTTCCTTTAAAAGATGATTATTTAGATGGATTACATGAGAATATTATCTATTTAGGCTATGTTGACTGGTTAAAAGATTTGTATGCATTTCTTGATTTAGCTGTTTTAACTGATGATGGATTGATGGTTGAAGAGTCTGTAGCATGTGAACTTCCAACTGTTGCACTTACTCGTGTAAAATGGGGAAGATACCATAACATGGCGGGAATCTTTGAAGGAGCAGTAATAGAATCAGAATTAGATGAATCTAATGAAAGAATCATGGAAGCTTTAAATAAGTTAGACAGTTTAAAAGAAGCTTCTAAAAAGTATTCTTCCAATTTGGTTCATTCTAAAGAAATTTTAGCAGATAAAATTTTAGAAGCTGTTAAAAAATAGATAATGTGGGATTTAAACCACAAAATTTTCTTTTTTTATTTATAACCACATATTTTTAATGATTTTATAGTTTGTATCAGTTGATGGGTGTATTTCAATAAAATCATCATAATCATTTAAATCATAATCCTCTCTCATGATATATGATAAGTAGGCAACATCACTAACTGAAGATGGTGATATTGAGGTTATTCTTTTTATTTTATTGTCATCTGCATCGAAGGATACTTTTGTAAAACCTGTTTCACCATCCATTATAGTCCAGAAGTTTCCAGGACCTGCAATTCCAGGAAATCCAATATCTGCAATTTTATGGTTTTCATCTATTTTTTCATTTTCAACAAAGCTCACTTCTGTGTTAAGGTTTAATGTTTGAGGAACTGAGTTATAACTTATTTTATTTGGATAGTTTGCCATATTTCTTGCAGCACAAACACCTTCCATTCTAGCTATTGGTGTTAGTTGAATTCCTCCAGTTACATCACCTGCAGCATATATATTATCCACATTAGTTTGCATTCTTTCATTGACTTTTATTGTTTTGTTTGGGTTAAGTTCTACAATTCCTTCAGCTATTTCAGAATTTGGTATTCTTCCAGTTGCAAAAAGAGATTTTCCTTCAAATTCTTCGCCAGATTCAAGAATAAGTTTGTTTTTAGTTAATTTATTTACATTAACATGTTCATGTATATTGATTTCAGGAATTAAATGTTTTAAAATATATTTGGTAGCATCTTCATCTTTTATATCTTTTAGAACTGTACTTCTTGCAAATAGGTTAACTTCACTGCCTAGTTTAGAGAAAATATTTGCAACTTCAATAGCTATGACTCCACCACCAATGATGTTTAGCTGTTCTGGAATGTCATCTAAATTCAATATGTCAGAACTGGTTAATCCATATTCATTACCTTCAATATTTGGAATAAATGGGCGGGCTCCAGTAGCTATTAAAAGATTATCGTAAGTAAAAGATTCATTATTTACAATGACTTCTTCATTCCCAATTTTTGCTTCACCATAAATAAGTTCGTTTCCTGCAGATTCACATTCTTCCTTGTTTATGGATCTAAGCATTGTTTGTGTTTCTTTGATTTTTTCAACAATCTTATCATAGGAAACATCAAGCTGACTTTTGATGAATCCTCTTTTATTAAATCTGTTATTTGTTTCAATAAATTTAGTAACATCTGTTAAAGCACAGATGACCATACATCCTTCATTTAAACAAGTACCTGCAATATGTTTTTTTTCAATTAATTTAACATTTTGTCCTAATTTTCCAAGCTGAAGGGCAGCTAATCTTCCAGAAGGGCCTGATCCAATAATTATATTATCCATTTTTACACCTGTATAGATAGTTTTATATATATTTAATAGTATATTCTTATACGAATTAAATATATTTTTTTATAAATTAGTTTTAAGAGAGGTAATTAATTATGTGTATAGCAGCACCTGCAAAAGTTGTAGAAATTAATAAAGAAGAAGGAAGCTTATTTGCTGATTTTGGAGGAGTTAGACAAGAAGCTAAAATAAGTCTTTTACCTGATGTGGAAGTTGGGGATTATGTTCTTATTCATGCAGGATATGCAATTGAAAAATTAACTGAAGAAGCTGCTAAAGAATCTTTAGAAGCATGGGAAGAACTTTTGGATGTTCTTGAAGAAGAAGATAAAGAAATGGAAAAAGCAAGGATGAAAGATTTTCAATAAATTGAAACTCTATTAACTCCTTTTATAGATAAAAACTCTTTAATTATGTCACTTGGGACAGGATTTTCAGTAATTATTGTTAAAAGAGGAAATTCTTTTGTTTCAATATCATCTGCATAGGCCTGTCTAATATTAACCTTTTTTTCTGAAATTAATTCTGTTACAGCAGCTAAAATTCCTTCATTTTCAGAAGTTACTTCAATTTCTATTACTCCTAAGTTAAGATTTTTAGCTATATTCTTAAGTAAGGTACCTGCTGGAATAATATTTTTAAATATATTTGATAAATCAGGATCATTTTCTATAACTTCAGTTGTTGCTTTAATAACTCTTCTGTCAACATCTGCTGCATTAGCTAGTGCATTATCACTTATTTTTAAGTTACCGCAATAGATCTTTCCATCATCCTTAAGACTTAATCCAAGTTCAATCATCTTTTGTGCAACTCTCATTCTTGCAGGATATTTTTTAAATTTTTCATTTAGGTGTTCCCACATTTTCAACAACACTCCTATATTTTGTACATTAATCTTATTTTTTGAGTATCTAATTATTAAATGTTTTGAATTTAAGATTAATATTAAAAAAGTCGATAAAATAGTTATGTTGATGAAAAAATCTTTAAAAATAGTTAAATAATTAAAAGTAGTAGGCTAGATGGGATTCGAACCCATGACCTCCCGGTTATCAGCCGAGCGCGCTAACCAAGCTGTGCCACTAGCCTATATGAAAAATACGTTACTGCATAACACAGTAATTAATAGTTTGTAATTACCTATATATAACTCTTTCGGTTATTAGGGGTAATTACAACTTTTTTGGAATGATTATTTATTAATCATTTCATTTATTGAATCTGCCATTGCATGGCCTTCAACAATAATTTCAGCTTTTTCAATTCCTTCAACTTTTTCAGCCATAATTTTTGTATCAGCTGCAACGCGAGCAATACTCATACAACCAGGATTTGTTGGTTTAAGAGTAATTTTAGCTTCAGAGTTATTTACACTAATATCTTGTACAATGCCCATTTCTACAATACTTACTCCCATATGTGGATCATTAATTACAGAAATAGCATTTTTAACATCACTAACTAAATCTTCTGACATAAATTGTCTCCTAGAATTTTATATAGGTTTATTTTATGTTAGCTTTCTCTAACATTGTAATAATTATTTAAATTTATAATATTTAAATTCTTTTCTTTTTTTTGTTGATTAACACTGTTTTTATTGATATATTTATTTAATTTTTTACACGATGTTTAAGTTTCACACCGATTCCATTATCACATTCTTCCATTTCACGGCCAGTCATAACAGCTTTTCCAACACCAACAACTTCATCGCCACGAACAACAACAACTTCATCTTGAGGAATAATGTTATGATTGGCACTTTCAATTCCTGGTGCAAAAACAGTATTGGTTTTTAAATCAAAATCAATATTAACAATATTAATTCCTAAATCTTTAAGAACACGGCCTCCTTCTAAATTAAGAGTATAAAGTCCTTGATGCATATTTAGCATAGCTAACTGTTTATTTCCAGATAAAATCTTTTTATGAAATTGTCCTTTTGTTTTAACATCTTCAGGAATGAACTCACTTGCTTTTTCTCCCCATTGATAAACAGCTATTGATTTAAGTTTATTTAGAACTTTCTCTCTTCTACTTATTTTGGGATGGTTTTTTAATTCCATTCTAAGATTATAAATTGAATCTGGAGATGTTGGTTTTCCATCAACACAAGTATAGATGCAGTCATCAAGATATTGTCTACAGACTTCTTCATAGCCTCCAGATACATGAGCTACAACAGTTTTTCCTTTAACATATTCTTTTAATATTTTTCCAGATTCATCAATCTCGTCCTGAGACCAGTTTCCAGTAACTGCAACATCGTAAGATTGTATAGGGAAGGTTTCTTCAAGTTCCCTTGGACAGATACCAAATGGAGAGGTTATAATAAGTTCCTGAAATGAGCGAGTAACCTTTCTAAATTTCATATGTGATTTTGAGTTAGAATAAGGTTTTTTCATACTGCATGGTAAAAGAACAACTGTATCGCCAATTGGCTTCATAAGTTGCATTCTTTCTCTCCATCTTACAGCCTCTGGACGATAAAGTGATTCTTCACTAGAACAAATTACTTTCATATTTAATTTCCACCTTTTAACTCTTCATCAAGTTTTATTAACCTTTTTATATTTTCTTCAGGGTCATCCATATTCTTGTGCCATTTATTTATAACGAATTCTAAATCTACAGGTTTTGTTCCACTTAAAAGATTATCGCTATGGGCAACAATTTTTTCTTCAAGTGTAACTGGAACATAAGATTTTTCCGGAAGACCTAATTTAACAGCTTCTTTTCTAGTAATTCCTGCACCAATATGTCTTTCAATGATATTGCAAACATATTCATCATAACCATATTTTTTAGCTATTTCAACACCTTTTATGGCATGTTGGATGCTGTGGGTTTCACTTCTTCCAATATCATGTAATAATGCTCCTTTTTGGAGAAGTTTCAAATCCACATTTTTAAAATTAGAAGCCATTTCCATAGATTTCATGCAAACGGCTTTACAGTGTTCAATAACATTTTCAGGACAATTAACCTTTTTTAAAAGTTTTATTTCTTCATTCATTGTTCTGTTTAATGTTTTTTATTGAAATTATCTAAATTAAGTTTAATATTTTCAATAATATCTTTTAATTGATTAATTTGCTCTTCATTATCAAAGAATTCCATTTCTTCTCCACATTCAGGACAAATGAACTCATATTCAGATGCTGTGTTAAAATCAAATCTTACATGTCCTTGTGGACAAATGAAATACATATTATTTTCTTCTTCGTTTAATGCTTCTTCAAAATGTTTTACATCAGCTTCACAAGCTTCACGTATATGTTTCACAACTTCATCTTTTTCAAATTTCCAAGAGTAAGTGAACCATTGTGTTTCCGGATCTTTACTTCTTTTATAACTAGCTAATTTCAAATCATATAATTTATAGAGGATTTTTCTAACTAAATTTAATCTGATACCTGTTTTTTCAGCAATTTCCTCATCTGTTTCAACGCCATCAATCAAGCATTCAATAATTGGTAAATTGGATTCATCTTCAACTACATTTGTTAAAAAAGGTTTTACTAACGGATCATCTAACATTTAATTTCCTCGACTAACTATTATGTCTTCTTTGATGAAGAAGCATTTTTTTTTAAAAAAATAAAACTTGAATTATAATTCATTATATTATTATTTATATGGTTTTATAGTGTTATATATTTTATGTTTCTTTAATTAGAAAATATTATTTTTTTCTAAGAATAACTGCTGGGGTGTGGGTTATTGAGTCAAGGTCTTCAACAGTAACAACTCCACCATCTACATTTAAAACAGATTTTACGCTGTGTATTGTTGGCATTGCAGTGTCTAATGATTTTTGATATTCTTCAGCAATATTAGCTATTTTTAAACCTTCTTCAACACTAATTTTTCTGGAACATCCTAGTGGTGTAGATCCCATATTTTCACTTAACTGACCTTTAACATATCCAATAACTCCTTTATTTGCTTCAATTCCATCAATAGCTATTGGAAGGCCTGTAAAGTAATGTCCATTTTTCATATATGTTGCATCAGTGTCAATTATCATTACAGTAACATCTTTATTAATCTTCTTTTTGAGGCTTTTTGCAACTTCTTCTGGATTTTCTGGAAGTAATGATACACTAGTTCCCGGTGCATTACTTAAATCAATTCCAGCTTCAGAAGCAGGTTTTAAAGCATGTTTCCACCCATATAATTGTAAAACAACCTCTTTATGTGCACTTGTTTCTTTAGGTAGTTTTCTTAGGTTTTTTATTGTTCTCTTTTTAATTTTAAGAAGAGGGCCTAAAATATACCCCCAGATATATTTACTCCAGATTACTGCAAGGAATTTAGCTTTAAGACCAGGTTTATATTTGGCTTCATCAACTAATCGTCCTTGTGAAACGGATATTGGTGTTTCAGCTATAACTAAGTAATCTCCATCTCTCATTAGCTTTGTGGCAGGTTCAATAATAGGATTTAAACTGCCATTAGGTTTTATATATCCAGTTTCTATGGGGATTACATAATAGCCATCTATTTCTTTGTATTTTATATTTTCAAGTCCATTATTAGTCATAAAATCATTAGTTTTAGGTAATTTGAATTAATTATATAATAAATTAATGATAAATTTATTAAATAAGTATTTTACTAAAATTTTGAGGTTTTATTATGAGTAATCAAATAACTTATTTCGAAAAAGAAGGTGTGGACAATACTGATGATCTTATTAATATAGTTAAAGAAAGATTGGCAGATTCTACAATTAAAAATGTAGTTATTGCTTCAGCTTCTGGTGAATCTGCAATGAAACTGGCTGATGCATTAAATGATGATATAAATATTATTAATGTAACTCATCATGCAGGGTTTAGTGGGCCAAATTCTTTAGATATTTCTGAAGAAATGATTGAAAAATTGGAAGAAAGGGGAATTCCAACTGTAATAGCTTCCCATGCACTTAGCGGTGTTGGAAGAGGAATTACAAATAAATATGGTGGATATTCGCCAATAGATATAATAGCTGATACTTTACGTATGTTTTCACATGGAATTAAAGTATGTGCTGAAATTTCAATAATGGCCGCTGATGCTGGATTAATTCCTGTTGGTGAAGAAGTTTTAGCTATTGGTGGTAGAGCAAAAGGAGTAGATTCTGCAGCTATTTTAACTCCAGCTAATATGACTGGTGTTTTTGATTTAAGGTTCCATGAAATCTTAGCAATGCCAAGACCATAAATAATTTTTCTATTTAATCAAAAAATTTAAATAGCTCATGTCATGTTAATAAGTTATTTGAAAAAATGAGAGAAAATCATTTTAATTCATTTTTTTATATAATTTATTTTCATGCTATAATTTGTAGTTTTATGCTTTAAATTATATTTTTTTTAAGAATAACATATTATTCGTCGTTAATTTATTTTAAAATTAACTTAGGGGAGACATGTTTAATATTCATTATTTGATTTAATGTTTTAATTACATTCATGTAATTATTAATATAATAATTGAAATTTAACTATTTTAAGGCTTCTATTTAATATGAATTATCTAAAATAAGGTTATAGTTGCATTTAAATATTAGTTTTTATAGAAATAGTTAACAATATTAATGCATAGTATGTGTGGGGTTAATTCGTGAAATTTATAGATGATGCAATTAAAGAATCTGAAAAGAGAATGGAAAAGAAAAAACCAGAAAAAAAAGTTTCTTCAGATATTGATGATGGTTTAGTAGATATTATTGAAGGAAATAAGACTAAAATATTCGTTGTTGGTGCTGGTGGAGCTGGTAACAACACCATTTCAAGATTAAATGAAATGGGTATTGAAGGAGCTACTACAATTACTGTTAATACTGATGCTCAAGATTTATTTTACAGTCAATCCTCTAAAAAGATTTTATTAGGAAGACAAACCTGTGGCGGTCTTGGTGCTGGTGGAGAACCATCTATTGGTGAAGAATGTGCTGAAGAAAGTGAAGATGAAATCAGAGAAGAATTAGATGGTGCAGACATGGTATTTGTAACCTGTGGTCTTGGTGGAGGTACAGGTACAGGATCAGCCCCAATTATTTCAAAATTATCTAAAAAAACTGGTGCATTAACTGTTGCTGTAGCTACTATGCCTTTCTCAGCAGAAGGAATTAGAAGGAGAGAAAATGCTGAAGAAGGTTTAGCTAAACTTAAAGAAGCTGCTGATACAGTTATTGTTATTCCAAATGATAAATTATTAGAAGTGGCACCTAACCTTCCTTTAAACAAAGCATTTATGGTTTCCGATGAAATTTTAGGAAGAGCAGTTAAAGGGATCACTGAATTGATTACCAAACAAGGTTTAATCAGTCTTGATTTCGCAGATATTAGATCTATTATGGAAGGATCAGGAATGGCTATGATTGGTATGGGTGAATCTGACTCTGGTGACAGAGCTTTAGAATCTGTACATGAAGCTTTAAGCAGTCCTTTATTAGATATTGATGTATCTAACGCTACTGGTGCTTTAATTAACATTTCAGCTAGTTCTGATTTAACATTACAAGAATCTGAAAAAATCGTTCAAGTTGTTGCTGATAAATTAGATCCAGAAGCAAATATTATCTGGGGTGCACAAATTGATGAAAGCTTAGGTAATATCTTAAGAACAACTATTGTTGTTTCTGGTATCCAATCTGAGTACACTTCTGATGATGATGAATTCATTGATGAAGATGGCAATGCAGATTCCACTAGCAATGCTGATGATAACTTAGATGATTTTATTGATGGAATATTCTAATTCTTTCAATATTCTTTTTTTTAGTTTAATCGAAAACTTTATTTATTATAAAAGTGAATAATTAAAATATTACTATATTTTATTATAATTCTATTCAATTTATTTATGAGTATTTTTTATTGGGATTTATATGAATGTACAAGAAAACTTAGACAAGTTATGGAAAGATTGTAAAAGAGTATTAAAAGTAGCTAGAAAACCTGATGGCTCTGAATATCTTGATTTTTCTAAGATCACTGCTCTTGGAATGGTTGTAATTGGAGTTATTGGTTTTGTTATTGTCTTAATAAGTCAATTAATTGGATTATAATATTTATTAATTAATACTTTTAAATTCCAATATTTTTCATTTTAATAATTATAGTAAAATTTATTGTAATAATTTAATTTTATTTTAAAATTATATTTTTTTGAAAAGTTTATATATTACTTTTTATATAGATATAAGCATTATAAAAATATGATTTTTTCAGGATTTTAGATCTTGTATTATCAAAGGTTTTATAATAACTTATAACTTAAATTTATGATTTTATTAACAAGTAGAAATATTTAAAATAGGTGAATTTTTCATGGAAGATACTAATAATTCCATATATGCTCTTAAAACTTCTGTTGGGCAAGAAAGAAATGTTGCTAGGTTGCTTTCTCGTAAAGCACAAGTATCAGGTATTGGTATTTCAGCTATTCTTGTTCCAGAGTCTTTAAAAGGTTATATATTAGTTGAATCTTCAACTAGAATAGATTTAAGAAATCCTGACCTTAAAGTACAACATTTAAGAGGTGTTGTGGAAGGTAAACATGGTATTACCTTTGAAGAGGCAAAAAGATTCTTAAAGCCAGAACCTATTATTTCTTCAATACAAAAAGGAAGTATTGTTGAGCTTATTTCTGGTCCTTTCAAAGGAGAAAGAGCAAAAGTGGTTCGTATTGATGAGTCACGTGAAGAAGTAGTTCTCGAGTTAATAGAAGCAGCAGTACCAATTCCGGTTACTGTTAAAGCTGATCAAATTAGAATCATTCAAAAGGAGGCTGACTAATGGCTAAAGATACCGTTGAAGTTCTTATCGAAGGTGGAAGCGCAACTGCGGGACCTCCATTAGGCCCAGCATTAGGCCCTTTCGGTATTAATATGATGCAAGTAGTTGAAGAAATTAATAATAAAAGTGCTGACTTTGCAGGAATGAAAGTGCCTGTTAAAGTTATCATTGATAGAGATACTAAAGAATTCGATATTGAAATTGGTACTCCTCCAACTACATCACTTATTATGGAAGAGCTAGGCATTGAAAAAGCTTCTCACGAACCAGGTTTAGATATTGTAAATGATTTACCAATTGACAAAGCTTTAAAAATCGCAAGAATGAAATTTGATTCTTTACTTGCAAATGATTACAAAGCAGGAGTCAAAGAAGTAATGGGAACCTGTGTCAGTATGGGACTTTCTGTTGATGGTAAAGATCCTAGAGAAGCACAAAAAGATGTTGATGCAGGAAAATATGATGATATTTTAGTAGAATAAATATTCTGCTTTATAAATTTAAAATTTAAACTTATATGACAGTGTATATGATGTTATAATGTTTTGTTATAATTGATATACTGTTTTTATTCATGCAATCGAGAAAGATTATTCTTAAATCGATACTCATGAAACCAAATTTGAAATAACCAATGAACTAATGTTCATGGGGGAAAATAATGACACAAGAAGTATTAGAAGCGGTGAAGGAGGCAAAAGAACAATCAAAGCCGAGAAACTTCACTCAGTCAGTGGACATGATTATTAATGTTCGTGACTTAGATGTCAAAAAACCAGAAAATAGGTTTAATGAGGAAGTTACTCTTCCTAACGGCCGTGGTAAAGATGTAAAAATCGGAGTCATTGCTGACGGGGAACTTATTGTTCAAGCTAAAGATGCTGGTGTCGCTCTTGTAATAAACAAAGATGATTTAGAAGCTTTAGGAAAAGACAGAAAACAAGCAAAAAGTGCTGCAAACTCTGTTGATTTCTTTATAGCTCAAGCTGATATGATGCCACTTGTTGGTAGATTTTTAGGTCCAATTTTAGGTCCTCGTAATAAAATGCCAAAACCAGTGCCAGCTAGTATCAAATTAGATCCTCTTTTAGAAAGATTACAAAGCACTATTAAAGTTGGTATTAAACAACAACCTTCTATTCAAGTTATCGTTGGAAGTCAAGATATGTCCGACGAAGAATTAGCTGAAAATATTGAAACTGTTCTTACTGTCTTAGACCGCCAGTTAGATAAAGGAAGAAGTCAAATAAAATCCATGTTTATTAAAACAACTATGGGTCCTACTGTGAGGGTGATTTAGATGGCTCATGTTGCTGAATGGAAAAAAGAAGAAGTTAGCGAACTCAAAGGGTTAATAGACTCTTATGATGTTGTTGGTATTGTTGATTTATTAAACATTCCAGCAAAACAGCTCCAAGAAATGAGAAAATCCCTTAATGGTAAAGCTGTAATAAGAATGTCTAAAAAGAACCTTATTGATTTAGCTCTTGAAGATTGTAATGCTGATAAAACCAATATTGTTGGATTATCTGATTATATGGATGGTCAAGTTGCTGTTATTGCAACCGAAATGAATCCTTTCAAATTATACAAAATATTAGAAGATAGCAAAACTGCAGCTCCTGCTAAACCAGGATCTATTGCTACTGATGATATTATTATACCTGAAGGAGATACCGGTTTTGAACCAGGTCCATTCCTCGGTGAATTACAACAAGTTGGTATTCCTGCTAGAATTGATAAAGGAAAAATTGTTGTTTCTAAAGAAACTGTTCTTGTAGAAGCAGGGGAAGAAGTATCCAAAGAAGTAGCTAGTACCTTATCTAGAATGGATATTAACCCAATGGAAGTAGGAATTGATTTAAAAGCAGTATATGAAGATGAAGCAATTTATACTTCTGATGTACTCGCAATCGATGAGGAAGAAACATTAGCTGATATTCAAAGTGCATTTACTAGAGCATTTAATTTATCTGTTAATGCAGCTATACCTACAGAAGAAACAATTTCCACAATTATTAGTCTCGCTTACAACAGAGCAATTAACGTTGCTATGGAAGGAGGCATAATGACTTCTGAAACTTCTGAACCATTAATTGGTTTAGCTCAGGCTAAAATGTTATCCTTAGCATCACTTGTAGCTGATGTTGAAGGTGCATTAGATGAAGAATTAGCAGAAAAAGTTTCCAGTGCTGCAGCTAGTGCAACTGTTGCAGTAGTTGAAGAAGCTGAACCTGCAGATGATGAACCTGAGGATGAACCTGAAGAAGATGCAGAAGAAGAAGCAGCAGCTGGGTTAGGGGCTCTCTTCGGTTAGATAATTAATTAAAATTTTTTATATTATAAAACCTTACAAAAATTAAAATTATAAACTAAATGGTGATTTAACATGGAATATATTTATGCGGCAATGATTTTGCACAGTGCAGAAAAAGACATTAATGAAGAAAACGTTAAAAGTATTATTGAAGCAGCAGGTATCGAAGCAGATGATGCTAGAATCAAAGCATTAATCGCAGCTTTAGAAGATGTTGATATCGAAGAAGCTATGGAAACCTCTGCAATGGCAGCAGCTCCTGTAGCAGCAGCTCCTGTAGCTGAAGCAGCAGCTGAAGAAGAGGAAGAAGAAGAGGAAGAAGAGGAAGAAGCAGCTGAAGAAGAAGCAGCAGCTGGTTTAGGTGCTTTATTCGGATAGATTTTTCTATCTTTCTCTTTTTATTCTTTTTTTAAATTAATTTTAGGCAATTATTAGATTATAACTATTTTTAAAGCTTATTTTTATCATTCAAATGATTTTTTTTAGATTTGATCATTATTTATTTTTAAATGTGATGAAACTTTATTTTGCTCTTTTTAATATTAACTAAAATATTTATTATAAAAAAATCAAATATTAAATTATAATATACTGTTTATGATTTGATTATTATGGTTGAAATTTTTAAAGAACTTGGATATATAAAACAAACATGTAAAACTTGTGGTAATGAGTTTTATTCACAAGTTGAAAGGGATACATGTGGGGATGCTCCTTGTGATGAATATGAGTTCATTGGAAATCCTGCAACAGATAAACCTTACACTTTGTATGAAATTCAACAAGTTTTTAGAGAATTTTTAGAAAAAGAAGGTCACATTCATATACCTCGTTATCCAATACTAGCTAAAAGATGGAGAGATGATGTATTTTTAGTTGGTGCATCAATATTCTGTTTCCAACCTTGGGTAACTTCTGGTTTAGTTAAACCTCCAGCTAATCCTCTTGAATTAGCTCAGCCTTCTGTTCGTCTTAATGATGTTGATAATGTTGGAAGAACTGGTAGGCATATGACTTGTTTTACAATGGGTACTCATACTGTTATCAATACTGAAGATGACTTTATATATTGGGAAGATGAAACTATAAGACTTTGTCATGAGTTTTTCAAATACATTGGAATAAATACTGAAGAGATTACCTTTATTAAATCCTGGTGGAAAGGAGGAGGTAATGAAGGGCCTTGTTATGAAGTCTGTGTTAGAGGTGTTGAACTAGCTACTTTAGTTTTCATCCAATATAAAACTTTAGAAAATGGGGAAATGGAAGAAATCCCAATTAAAGTTGTGGATACTGGTTATGGGCTTGAAAGGATAGCTTGGATTTCTCAAGGTACTCCAACTGCTTATGATGCATGTTTTGGTCCAGTTATTGATAAATTAAAAGAATTAACTGGTGTCACTCTTAATGAAGATATTTTAGGACGCAATGCTCAGATAGCTGGAATGATGGATATTGAAGATATTGGGGATTTAAAAGAGTTACGTCAGAAAGTAGCTGATAGTTTAGGCCTTACTTTAGACGAATTATTGGAATTTGCAGAGCCTATGGAAGCTATTTACATAATTGCTGATCATACTCGTTGTCTTGCTTTCATGTTAACTGATGGTATTATTCCATCTAATGTAAAAGAAGGTTATTTGGCTAGATTAGTTTTAAGAAGAACTATTCGTTTTATGAAAGAGTTGAATATGAAGGAATCCTTAGCTGATGTAATGGCTATCCAACTTGATTTCTTAACTAAATTTTATCCTGAAATTGAGGAATCTAAAAATCATATTATGAATATTATTTCTCTTGAAGAAGAAAGATATCAAACTACTATTAATAAAGGAAGAAGCACTGTTAAAAGGTCTATTAAGAAGCTTAAAAAAGATGGTCAAAGTGAAATGCCTTTAGACATGCTTATTGATTTATATGATGCTCATGGACTCCCTCCTGAAACTGTTGAAGAAATAGCTAATTCTTTAGACTTTAAAGTTAATATTCCAGATAATTTCTTTACTTTAGTAGCTAATGAACATGAAGTTGATAAATCTAATAAAAAGGAAAGTTTCGAAATTGATTATCCTGAAACTGATTTGTTATTCTATAAAGACTTCAATCAAAAAGAATTTGATGCTGAAGTATTAGGATTAGTTGAAAAAGATGGCAAAAAGGCTTTAGTATTTGATAGAACTGTATTTTATCCTGAAGGTGGAGGTCAGCCTTCTGATTTAGGTACTATTGAATATGATGGTAAAACTTTTGATGTTACTTATGCAGAGAAAGTTAATAATGTAGTGCTCCATTATGTTGATGAGGATATTGAAGAGTTAGTTGGAAAAACAATTTCTGGTAAAATTGATTGGGATAGAAGAATTACTTTAGCTCGTCATCATACTGCTACTCATTTAATTGTTGCATCAGCTCGTGAAGTTCTTGGAGAACATATCTGGCAGGCAGGTGCTCAAAAAGGAGTATCCAGATCTCGTATTGATTTATCTCATTATAAACGTATTTCTCAAGAGGAACTTGATGAAATTGAAAGAAGAGCTAATGAATATGTAATGGAAAACATTCCTTTGGATATTCAATTCCACTCTAGGGATGAAGCTGAACAGCTTTATGGATTTAAACTTTATCAGGGAGGTATTGTTCCTGGTAAGATTATTCGTGTAGTAAAAATACCTGGTGTAGATGTTCAAGCTTGTGCTGGTACACATGTATTGAATACTGGTGCTATTGGTCCAATTAAAATCAATAAAACTGAAAGAGTTCAAGATGGTGTTGAAAGAATTGATTTCTCTGCTGGTTTAGCTGCAGTTGATTCCATACAAAATGAAAACAGACTGTTAAGGGAAAGTTCAGCTATTTTCAAAGTAGATGATGATCAACTTCCTAAAACATGTGACAGGTTCTTTAGTGAATGGAAATCACAGAAAAATGAGATTGACAAGTTAAAATCTCAAATTGCTTCTCTTAAAATGAACTCTTTAACTGACAATGTTTGTGAGATTAATGGTTTAGGGGTTCTTCGTGAGTTAATTGATGCTGACTTTAAGGAGCTTCAAAAAATAGCTACTGATTTCACAGACAATGGAAAAGCAGATATTGTTATCATTGGAAATAATGATGGTAAAATTGTCGGTTCTGCTTCAAATAAAGCTATTGATAATGAAATAAAAATTAATGATATTATTAAAGAAGCTGCTCAGCTACTTGGTGGTGGAGGTGGAGGTCGTTTGACCCTTGCTCAAGGTGCTGGACCTAAGGCAGAAAATATGGAATCTGCATTAGATAAAGCAGTAGATTTAATTAAAAATTAATTTTTCTTTCTTTTTTTTAAATTTTTAGCTATTTTTTCATATAAATTAACTTTTAAATAGAAGTAAAAATAAAATATATTAATAATTAAAAATTTTTTACTTATTTTTATATGTTTGGTTAAATTATGGAGCACAACTTAATTTTTTTAGCAATAGGACTTTTATTAATTGGAAGTGTTTTTTTATCTAGGTTTACTTCTAAAATTGGTATTCCAACTTTAGTTGTCTTTTTAGTCATTGGTATTTCTCTAGATACTTCTAATCTTATTAGTTCTACTGTACATAACTATGAGCTTGTTCAAACGATAAGTATCTTTGCTCTTATTATGATTATGTTTTCTGGGGGTCTGGATACTGAGGTAAAATTAATGAAACCAATTGTTAAGCCAGGACTGTCCTTGTCTACAGTTGGGGTTGTCATAACTGCATTTATTATAGGTATTGTAGTTCATTTAATGTTAGGCTTAGATTTAATGTTATCTTTGCTTTTAGGATCAATTATTTCCTCTACTGATGCAGCAGCTGTCTTTTCAATATTTAAAACACAGAATATGAAGATTAAAAATAACTTGGACAGTATGCTCGAGCTTGAAAGTGGTACTAATGATCCAATGGCATATATTCTTGTAATATCTTTCATTGAATTAATTACAGTTCCGAATTTGGCGATTTCTACTTTAGTAATTCATTTTATCCAGTCCTTAGTTTTAGGTGTAATCTTTGGTTTTGTTTTAGGAAAATTCTTTGCAAAAATACTTGCAAAAATACATTTGGCAGTTGATGGACTTTATCCAGTACTGTTATTATCAACAGCTATCTTATCCTTTTCAGTCTCAGAGTTTGTAGGGGGAAATGGATTTCTAGCAGTATATTTAGCAGCACTTATTATTGGTAACTCTAATATTAAAAATAAGGAATCTCAAATGTCTTTCTTCGAAGGATTTGCTTGGTTAATGCAGGTTGCATTGTTTATATTGTTAGGGGTATTTACAACACCATCAGAGTTGTTTTCAGTACTTATTCCAGCAGTGTTTATTTCCATTTTAATAATCTTTGTTGCAAGACCAATAGCTGTTTTAATATCTCTTGCACCATTTAATGTGGATGTTAATTCAAAGGCATTTGTTTCATGGGCAGGTATTAAAGGAGCAGTACCAATTGTATTTGCCTTTTATCCGCTTGTATATCAAATTCCAGGTGCAAACCTGATGTTTAACATAGTATTAGTTACAACTTGTATCTCTGTACTTTTACAAGGTTCAACACTTAAATTTATGGCAAAACGTTTTAATTTATTAGATGATTAAGGGGAATTTTTAATGGATTATGATTTAGTTATTTTACGTTATGGTGAGATTGGTCTAAAAAGCAGTAAAGTTAGATCTAGATTTGAAAAAAAGCTTGTGAAAAATATTAAGGCTTCTATTGACTGTGAAGTTGATAGAAACCAAGGAAGAATATATCTATTTCCTAAAGATTTTGAAGAATGTTTGTCTAAATTAAATAAGATTTTTGGAATAGTTTCTTATTCTCCAGCTATTTCAACATACAGTAATTTTGAAGATATTAAATCCACTTTATCTAATTATGTGGATGGTTTAGTTGAATTGGGAGATATTGATTCTAAAACTAAATTTGCAATTAAATGTAGGAGAGTTGGAAAACATGACTTTTCATCTCAACAGATGGCTGCTTTTTGCGGATCTGTTGTTGTTGAAAAATTAGGTTGCCCTGTTGATTTAACAAATCCTGAACTTACAATTTATGTTGAAATAAGGGATGATGATGCTTTTATTTATCATGAAAAAATAGATGGTCCTGGAGGTTTGCCTTTAGGAACACAGGGTAAAGTTATCTCTCTTTTATCTAGTGGAATTGATTCTCCTGTTGCTACCTATTTGATGATGAAAAGAGGATGTGAGGTTGTAGCCCTTCATTTTGATGGAGCTCCTTTTACACAACCAAAAGCTGTTGAAAATGTTGAAAAAATAATAGAAAAATTACAGGAATATGCTTCAGGTGTTCCAATTAAAACTAGGATAATAAAATATGGAGATTATCTTCAAAAATGTAAAGATGATGCTCCTGAAAAGTTAACCTGTGTTTTATGTAAATCTGGAATGTATAAACTAGCTGAAAAATTGGCTGAGGATATGGGTGCCTTAGCTATTGTAGATGGAAGCAGTGTAGGTCAAGTAGCATCTCAGACTCTTTCTAACATATTAGCTACTCGTTATGGTGTAGAAATGCCTATTTTAAGCCCTTTAATTGGTTTGGATAAAATTGAAATTGAAAGAATTGCTGATGAAATTGGAACATTTGAGATATCTAAAATCGATGATGGTGGATGTAGTGCAGTTCCAAGATATCCTGAAACAAAAGCAGATATTGAAAGGGTAAGAGAAGCTCAAGAATCAATGAATCAGGAGAAAGTTATTGAAGAAACATATGCTAATAGTTAGTGGTGCAAATTAATGAAATGGTCCAATCTTATCTGTCATAGATTGCCTGAAAGAAGTTTTTTCATTAAAGGCCATCAGTTTCCAGTCTGTGCAAGATGCACAGGTTTTTATATTAGTTTAGCTATTGTAGTATTATATGACCTATTATTTCCAATTACTTTCACATTTAATGGTTTTATAGTGGGAATATTTCTCTGCATGCCTTTTATTGTTGATGGTTTTACTCAATATTGGGGATTTAGGCAAAGTACTAATTTGCTTCGTTTAATAACTGGTTTATTAGGCACTATTGGCATTGTACTTGCTTTTGGATATATTGTTAAAGTTTTATGGTGATTTTATGTTTTGTCCTAAGTGCGGATGTGAAAATAATAATGGTGAAACATATTGTAAAGAATGTGGTGCTCTCCTTCCAATTAATAGGGTTCATCAAGTAGAAGTTATTGATGAAACTGAGACAAATAATTCTGGTGGGGATAAAGAAGTTCATCAAGCAGAAATTATTAATGATACAGCAGAGGATAATAATAATAACACAAATAAAGAAAGTGATAGTACTTGGTTTTGTTGTTGCTGTATTTTTGTAATAATTGTAGTAATTGCTTTTGTTTTTATTTTTTAGATGATTACTAAAAACTCTTTTTTACTTATTTTTTCTATTTTTATGTAATAGCTATCATTTTATTATCTTTTTTGTTAAAAGCTCCTCTTTAAATCATAATAATTATATACTATACAAATCAAAAATAGATGTGTATAGTAAATAATAAATTTAAGTTTTTAATAACTTAGATTTTATTTTTTATGCTCTTATTTCACTAAAAATAGTGAAATTTTAAACTGAGGTGTTTAAATGAAAACAACTGTAAGTGTAATTAAAGCAGATATTGGTAGTGTTTCTGGTCACTGTGTTGCACATCCAGAATTAATCGACATTTGTGAAGAAGTTTTAAACGATGCTTTAGAATCTAATATTTTATCTGACTATTATATTGGTCGTTGTGGTGACGACATTGATTTAATCATGACTCACACCAATGGTGTAGAAAACGAAGAAGTACATGAAACTGCATATAATGCATTTTTAAAAGCTACTGAAAGAGCACGTGAATTGAAATTATACGGTGCAGGTCAAGACTTGTTATCCGATACTTTCTCTGGAAACATCAAAGGTATGGGTCCAGGATGTGCTGAAATGGAATTTAAAGAAAGGCCAAGTGATCCAGTAATTGTATATTGCTGTGATAAAACTGAACCTGGTGCTTTCAATTTACCTCTCTTCAAAATCTTTGCAGATCCATTTAACACTGCAGGATTAGTAATCGACCCAAGTTTACATGATGGATTTACTTTTGAAGTGTTTGATGTAATTGAACACAGAAAAGTATTATTAAAATGTCCTGAAGAAATGTATGACTTACTTGCATTAATTGGTTCCACTGGAAGATACGTAATTAAAAGAGTATTCAAGAAAAACGGTGAAATCGCTGCTGCTGTAAGTACTGAAAAATTAAACTTAATGGCTGGTGAATACGTAGGTAAAGATGACCCTGTAGCTATTGTAAGAGCACAATCAGGATTTCCTGCTAATGGTGAATGTGTTGAACCATTTGCATTCCCTCACATGGTAAGTGGATGGATGAGAGGATCCCACAATGGTCCTATGATGCCTGTTTCAGAACTTGAAGCAAATCCAATTAGATTTGATGGACCTCCTAGAGTTGTCGGTTTAGGTTTCCAAGTTGCAGATGCTAAATTAATTGGTCCTGTTGACTTATTCGACGACCCTGCATTTGATCCAACAAGAAAAGAAGCAGCTGAAATAGCTACTTACATCAGAAGACATGGTCCATTTGAACCTCACAGATTACCTGCTGAAGAAATGGAATACACTTCATTACCTGGTGTAATGGAAAAACTCGAAAAAAGATTCGAAGATATGGAATAATCAATCCATATCTAATTTACTTTTTTTATGTGCCGTAATTATGGTATAACTAGTTTTATTAATTGTTAATTCTATGTTATCTATTTGAACATAGTAATTTTTACCTTTGCATTTTATTTGTGAATTTTCTTTTTTTATTAGCTTTATACAGTATTCCACTACATTTTCTACGTCTATATCTAGGTTCTTTTTTATTCTTTCAATGCCTAATTTTGTAGTATAGATTTTTGAGATATTTGATAAAAGTTCTTTTTTTATATTACTTTTTTTGGTGGTTAATTTTATATAATATTTCACTACAAAAAATTAATCATGTCATTTTTATCGTTGATTGTTAAAAACCCCTTTAGGAATAAAAGTAGGGCTCTTTTAGCTATTATTGGGATAGGTATTGGATTAGCTACTATTGTTGCTTTAGGCGGAATTACAAATGGTTTAATTGCCAGTGCTGAAGATACTTTGCACTCAGGAGGTACTGATATCACTATTGTGGGTTCAGAATCTGCTTCAGCGCAAGCTACATCTTTTGGAACAGCAACGGTTAGTGAAGATTGGATTGACAAAGTAAACAATGTTAGTGGTGTTGATCAATCGGTTGGAGTTTATTCAACAATGCTGACATCACAGGATATTCCTATGCTTTCAGTTGTTGGAATTGACCGTGATGATGTAAGTTTTGCTGATTTAACTATTACTGATGGAGAACTATTTGATAAAAATAGTTCTGAAGTTGTAGTTGGTAAAGTAATGGCTGAAAACGAAGATATTAATGTTGGTGACTCTATAACTATTGGACAAGATGATTATGATGTTGTAGGAATCTTTGAATCTGGTAATTCAAATCAGGATATGAGTTTATTTATGGATTTAGGAAAGACTCAGGAGTTAGTTCAAGATGAAGGCAATATAACTGCCATATTTGTTAAAGTTAATCCAGATTATGATGTGGATGCAGTAGCAGATGATATTACTAACCAATATGGTGATAATTTAACTACAGTCACATCTTTATCTGATATGGCAATGGTTGGAGACATGATTGACATGCTTAATGGTGCTAGTTGGGGTATTTCACTTTTAGCTATTCTCATTGGTGCTGTTGGTATTATTAATACTATGTTAATGTCTGTTCTTGAAAGAACTAGAGAACTTGGTGTTTTAAAGGCAGTTGGATGGTCTGGAAAAAGAATCCTTGGAATGATTATTGGTGAATCAATTGTAATTACTTTATTTGCAGGTGTTGTTGGTTCAATTGTTGGTGTAATTGTTGTTGAACTATTTACATCCCTTAATTTACTTGGAGGTATGACTCCTGTTTATACAATTGACATATTTGTACAGGCATTTGCAATAGCTATTGTTGTAGGTATTTTAGGTGGTTTATATCCAGCTATTAAAGCAATTAAACTTCCTCCAACTGAAGCATTGAGGTATGAATAGGTGAATAACATGGCTAATATAATTGAAATTAAAAATCTAAAAAAGTCTTATGAAGATGGCCATATTAAAGCTTTAAATGGAATTGATTTAACAATTGAAGAAGGAGAATTTGTTTCAATTATAGGTCCTTCAGGTTCTGGGAAATCTACATTGTTAAATATGTTAGGTGCTCTTGATTTGCCAGATAGTGGTTCAATTAATGTTGCTGGTTATGATTTACTTTCTAACACTAAATTAAATGAGTTTAGGGGAGATAAGTTGGGATTCATATTCCAGCTCCATAATTTAATTCCTAATATCTCAGTTGTTGAAAATGTTGAAATTCCAATGTTTACTAAAGATTGGTCTTCTAAACAAATGCGTGAAAGGGCTTTAAATCTTTTAGATATTGTTGGTCTTAAAGATAAAGCAAAACAAATGCCAAATAAATTATCTGGTGGGGAAAGACAAAGAGTAGCTATTGCAAGAGCATTAGCTAATGAACCATCTATAATTTTGGCAGATGAACCTACTGGATCTCTGGACTCTAAAACAAGTAATAAAATTCTAAAACAGTTAACAAAACTTCATAAAGAAGAGAATGTAACTTTAATTGTTGTTACTCATGATATGAATGTTGCTAAATTAGCTGATAGGGTAATAGAAGTTTTAGATGGAAAAATAATTGATGGTTCTGAGGGTTCTCTATTAAATAGTGAGATTAGTATTAACTAATCTTTTTTCTTTTTTTTTAAATAAAATAAAAATTAGTGGACTAGATAAGTCCATGTATCATTCTTAATGCATCTAAAAGCCCATGGCTATATTCAATACATCCAAAGGCAGTACGCATATCTTCTTTTTCAAGATAATATTTTGAATCATTTTTATAGTCTATAGCTCTGTCATAAACTTCTTTCTCGCTGTCTTCAAAGGTTATATGAGCCACTTGTTTTAAATTACGTTCTAATTTCTCAATATCAATAGCTATTTTTTCAGCACTTTCTAAATCGTTCATTTAAGTTGCCTCCATACGTGATATACTCTTTGACCAACTGTAATGTAAGATAAAATTACTAATATTATTATAATGTATGTGAAATATATTTGGCTTGTGAAATATCCTATAAGCGCACCAGTCATTAGTATAATCATACGAACAGCTCTTTCAGCTATTCCTACTTTACATTCAACCCCTTGGGATTCTGCTCTTGATCTAACATAACTTACGGTAATTGCAGAATGTATTGCTAAAATTCCAATAAACCAGTCACAGTACCCTCCAAAGATAATACCGATATAGATTATCGCATCTGCGAATCTGTCCATTGTTGAATCAAAAAATGCTCCAAATTTGCTTGTTCTATTGTGAAATCTTGCAATAGCCCCATCCATAACATCCAAAAATCCACTTATTAAAATAGCTATCACTCCTAAAATAAGCATATGATTTGCGAATCCGTATGCTGCAAGAAGTGCAACAAATGGCGAGATTAATGTAACAATATTTGGATTTATATTTAAATTCTGAGCAATTGGATTCAATATTTTTGTTAAAAGGGGTCTTAAACTTTCAAGCATAAGTATATATAAAGAATTTAATCATATATAATTGTTTATAAATAAATTAGGTAGTTTAATGAGAATATTGAAAACAAATAATGAAAATCCAGATAAGGAAGTTATTGAAGAAGCTATTAGGGTAATGGCTCATGGAGGGGTTGTTTTATACCCTACTGATACAGTTTATGGTTTGGGTGTCAATATTTTTAATAGAAAAGCAGTTCGCAGTATTTATGACATTAAAAAAAGATCTTTAATGAAACCATTATCCATTATTGTTTCAAGTAAGGATGCGATTTCTCATGTTGCTAATTTAAGAACTAGGGACATAATTTATGTTGACAAATTTTTGCCAGGACCTTATACTCTTATTTTAAATAAAACTAAAATTGTCCCCAGAGTTGTTACAAGTGGTTTAAAACATGTTGGGGTTAGAATACCTGATAATGAAATAGCTTGCAGGATTTCTGATTTATTCCCAGTTACAACAACCAGTGCTAATTTATCTGACCATGAAGTTTGTGAAACACCTGATGAAATTTTAGACCAGTTGAATCATGATGTTGATTTGGTAATTGATGTAGGTAAACTAAAAAGAAATAAACCATCTACAATTATTAATTTAACCTCTGAAAAGCCTATTATTTTAGAACGTTAACTTTTTTATATTAATTATCACAAAGTTTATATTATGAAAATATTAGCTGATTTAGAAGATAACTATAAAATTCCAACAAATTCCTCTATTGATGAGCTTATGGGTGGTGGAATTGAAAAAGGAACTATTACTCAGATTTTTGGCCCACCAGGTTCTGGTAAAAGTAATATTGCTTTAACTTTAACTGTTAATGTGGCTAAAAATAATAAAAAAGCAATTTATATTGATACTGAGGGAGGTATCTCTGTTGAAAGAATTAAACAAATTGCTAAATTTGATTTTTCTAAAATAGCTAGTAATATTATGGTTTTTGAACCAACTACTTTCACAGAACAAAATGAGAATCTAAAATCTATTGAATTTTGGCTTAGAAATAATCATGAAGATGTAGATTTGCTTATATTGGATTCTGCTGTTGCTCTTTATAGGGTTGATGATATGAAATCTTCTAAACTTAATAAAGAGTTAGGTAAACAGATGGGTATTTTATCTAAAATTGCACGCCAATATGATATTGCTGTTGTTTTAACTAACCAGATTTACAACTCCTTTGATGACGATGGTAACAATGATATTAAAGCTGTTGGTGGAACTATTTTACAATATTGGAGTAAAGTTATTCTTCAACTGGATTTAGGTGATGAACCAAATCAGAGAGTTGTTACCTTAAAAAGACATAGGAGTATTGCAGAAGGTAAATCTTCTACTTTTAAAATTACTTCCAGAGGTATTTCATAGCTAGTTTTCCATTAATTTTATTAATTATAATTAATAGATATATAATGATAATAATTTTATTCAGATTATGATATGTGATAATTATGAACACTGATAATAAGGGGATTGAGGATACCCTTCAAAAGAAATACGATAAAATTGAAAGAGTTCCTCCAAAAGGTTATGATTGCGCAAATGACTTTTTTGAAGATGTTTTTAATGATAAAGAAATGATTTGGATGGGTCAAAACACAAATCATTTACATGATGATACAATAGCTAAAGCTATGGCTAATTGTGTAATGACAAAAGAATATTGTAAATATCCACCTCCAGAAGGATTTTCCGATTTAAAACAATTAATTTTGGATGACTTGGGTTTAGAGAATCAGGAAGTCTTTTTAACAGCTGGAGCTACTGAATCTTTACATATTTGTATGAATGGGTTATTAAACAAAAGTGATAATGTAATTACTTGTGACCCAGGTTATTTGATTATAGGTACTTTTGCTGAAAGATTTGCAGATGAAGTTAAATATGTTCCTATTTACAGTGAAGAAAACAATTATAAGTTAACTCCAGAACTTGTAAGGGAAAATATGGATGAAAACACAAAAATGATTATTCTAATTGATCCATTAAATCCATTAGGAACTGCTTATACTGAAGAAGAAATTAAAGAATTTGCTGAAATAGCTATTGAAAATGATATCTATCTTTTACATGACATTACATATAAGGATTTTGCAAGACAACATTTCGTAGCTGCAAAATATGCTCCTAAGAACACCATAACTATTTATAGTTTCTCTAAAATATTTGGTATGGCTGGTTTAAGAATTGGGGCTGTTATATCCACACCTGAAATCAATGAAGTATTAAAAAATGTTGTTGTTAATGATTTAGGTGTAAATATCGTTGCACAGTATGGTGCAATGGCTGGATTAAAATCTAAAGACCAATGGATAGGTAAAATTAGGGAAACTTCTTTCAGCAATCAGAAATTAATTAAAGAAATGATTGATGGAATTGATGGTGTATTTTTACCTGTTTATCCATCTGATGGTAATATGATGGTTATTGACTTGTCTGGTGTTGGAATTTCTCCTAAAAAAATGTCTGAATATTTATTAGACAAAAAAATATTTACAAGAGAAGGAGAATATACAAGCAGGTTAGTTGGGGATAAATATTTACGTATAAGCTTTTCAATTCCAGAAGAAGGTATTAAAAAGTTCTGTGAAGAATTCCCTAAAGCTGTTGAAGCTTTAAAGAAGTAAATTATGATATCCAATACTGAGGAAAGGAGAGATATTAGATTTAAATATCATTCTCCAGTTCCTAATTCTTATAGAATTCCAAACCCTTCAAAACCTCTTAGAAATATTTCTGATGAAGTTTTTGAAGAATTTAAAGATATGGCCTTTGAAATAGGTGTTGCTGGTTTAAGTTATTCCAAATTAAGTGATGACTTTAAAGCAGAATGGAATATTGATTTTGATAATGTAATTATTTTAAAATATGAAATGAGTCCGGACTTCCTTTATTTAGAACCATCTAAAGAAAAATGTAAATTAATTGATGATGAATTTCAGGAAGTAGGTGGCTTTATTTATGATATTGCTGATTTTTTAAGAGAGAATGGTTTTGAAGCTAATTTACTCAATCCTTTAGATGATGAAGTTAGTTTAAGAGCTATTGCTACACAATCTAATGACTGTGTAATTCTTAGAAGTAATATGTGTCTTTTTAAAGAAGGATTAAACATGGGTTTCTTCATGTTATCTACTTCTATTGATAATTTGCCTTTTAAAGAAGAAAATGATATGTTATGGGCTGCAAAGTACTGTGAAACTTGCGGTAAATGTATAAACAAATGCCCACTTAATGCATATGATGAAAATGAAAAAGTGCTTCGTAAGGTATGTACTGCCCATAGTGAGGGCTGTAATGATTGTATTTTAAATTGTCCTTTTTTTAAGAAAGGTTATGACTTTTTAGAGAAAAAATTCAAGAAAAAATTGGTTGGTTAATATGAGAGATAAAATAGCTTTAGTTTCATGTAGTGGTTTAAGTCCTTTAGGTTTAGTTGTAAGAGCAGCTACTGTTGATTTAGCATTGGAAGAAGATAATATTGTTGCAGCTTGTATTACTGAATATTCTGCACAACCTAATCAATGCAGCCCTATTTTAAAAGATGCTCCAGTTGTAGCTATTACTGGATGTAAAGATGACTGTGTATCTACAATATTAAAAGAAAAAGATGTCAAAGTTGAAAAAACTATTGATGCAGAGTCTATTGTTGTAGGTGCAAATCTAAACCCAAATGATTCCGCTAGGTTAGATGAACAAGGAGAACTAGCTGTTGTGGAATTAAAAAAAGCAATTTTAAAAGAGTTAGAAGATTTATAATCTTCTAATCTGATAAATAATAATATTCTCCTTTTTCTTTTTGTTCACGATCAAGATAACTGTCTAATTTGTTAACTCTTGGTCTTTTTGTTTCTTTATCTCTTCTAAATGTGATATTTAAGTTTCCAAGGAATTCGTTCATGGATGTTCTTAAATCTGCTGGTTTTGATGCATGACCATTTAATCCGGGAGTTCCGCTAAATACCATTGCTCTATCGGAGATGTAATCTATAAAGACAATATCGTGGTCAACAATTAAAGATGCAGCATTTCTACTTTCTACAAGTTTTCTGATAACTCTTGCAGCAACTAATCTTTGTTCAACATCTAAGAATGCTGTTGGTTCGTCAAAAAGATAAATCTGTGCATCTTTAGATAATGTGGTTGCAATAGCTAATCTCTGAAGTTCTCCTCCACTTAATGTTTTAACATCTTTTTCTAAAATGTCTTCTAATTTAAGAGGAGCCATAATTTCACTATTGAATATTTTAGATCCATAACTTGGAGCATACATGTATAAAAAGTCCTGTACACGCCCTTCAAAGTTTGAAACGATATATTGTGGCTTGTAAGCTATTGTAACTTCTTCATTGGTTTCACCAGTAGTTGGTTTATCTACTCCTGCAAGTATTTTTGCAAAAGTTGTTTTTCCAATACCATTTGAACCAAATGCAGTTACAATTTCATCATAATAAATTTCTCCAGCATCCACTTCTAGATTAAATCCATCATAATCTTTAGTTAAATCTGTATAGCTGCTTAATACATCTCCTTCATCTTCAGGAGTTGGAGGTCTTATTGTGAATTCAATTGGATTTTTTCTAATTCTTACATTTTCTTCAGATAAAAATCCATTGATATATGCATTAATTCCAATTCTAACTCCTTTTCTTCCAGATACAACACCATATCCTCCAGGTTCACCATATAAAATATGGATGTTGTCAGATAATGCATCTAAAGTAGCTAGGTCGTGTTCAATTACAAGTACTGATTTTCCATCTTCTGCAAGGGATCTAATTACTTTCACTGCATTTAACCTTTGAGACACATCTAACCATGATGTAGGTTCGTCAAAGTAGTAGAAATCTCCTTCTCTTAAAACAGTTGCAGCAATAGCTACTCTTTGAAGTTCTCCTCCACTTAAGTTTTTCATATCTCTGTCTAGTACATTTTCAAGGTCTAGTTCTTCACAGACATAATCAAATTTGCCTCTTTCATCTACATTTTCAAGTAAATTTTTAACATTCCCCTTGACTACTTTTGGAAGCTGATCTACCATCTGTGGTTTTAGAATAGCTTTAATTTCTCCAGAAGATAATTGTTTAAAGTAGTTTTGAAGTGAAGAACCTTTATAATATTCAATTATATGATCCCAATTGTCAGGTTCAAAATCATAATCTCCTAGGTTTGGAATTAATTCTCCAGATAAGATTCTCATAATTGTGGATTTTCCAATACCGTTCTGTCCTAAAAGACCCAATACTGTTCCTTCTGCAAGGTCTGGAAGCCCAAATAGTTCAAATTGGTTTTGTCCAAATCTATGAATTGGCTCTCCAACAGCTTCAGGTAAATTAATTATAGAAATAGCATCAAAAGGACATCTATTAGTACAAATACCACAACCTTCACATAATTGTTCTGAAATTAATGGTTTCTTAGTATCTTCATCAATTATTATTGTATCTTCTTCCATTCTAACTCCAGGACAATAACTAATACAAACATAATCACATTTTTTTGGTTGACATTTCTCCTTGTCTAAAATAGATATTCTACTCATTAATATTCTCCTAAAAAAAGTTTAATGATAAAAATAAAGATAATTATATTTTATATTACTTCCTTTAAAAAAGTTATTTTTTTTCTAAAAATATTTAAATAGCTATTTAGAAATCAATATTTTATGAAACAAGTAATGGTTGTAAGAAATGATTTAAAAATGGGTAAAGGAAAAATAGCTGCTCAATGCTGTCATGGCTCATTAGGTGCATATAAAAAAACTAATCCTGAAAAGATTCTTAAATGGGAAAATGAGGCATATGCTAAAGTTGTATGTAAAGTTAATTCCTTAGAAGAACTTTTAGAACTTAAAAAGCAGGCTATTATTAATAAAGTTTCTTATTATCTTGTAGTTGATGCTGGAAGGACTCAAGTACCTACATCAACAACAACTGTTTTGGCCTTAGGGCCTGATGAAGATGAAATACTTGACAAAATCACTGGGGATTTAAAGTTATTATAGGTTAACTATCAATTTAATTGAAGCTATTTTTAATTAAATTGCTATTAAGATATTGTTGAATTTCTTTTTTGTAGGTTGTGAAATTATTATTAAACAGGTTGTTAAGATTGGAGGCAGTTTATTTCCAGATTATGCTATTGATTTAGTTAAAAAGTTAAAAAGCACTGACTCTTTAGTTATTCTCGGCGGAGGAGAATTTGCAAATCTTATTCGTAAATATGATGATATCTTGAATTTATCTGATGAAACTGCACATAATGCAGCTATTGATTGTATGGATATTTTGGCACAGCTAGTTGATGATAAAGTAGCTTCTTCTAAATTAGTTTATTCTATTGAAGAAGCAGAAGAAATAAATAAAATTGGTTTAACTCCTATTTTAATTGTTTCAAATATTTTAAAGGAAGATGATCCCTTTGAGTGTTCATGGGATGTTACTTCGGATTCAATTGCAGCCTATATTTCTCACCTTTTAAATGCAAACCTTTTAATAGTAACAAATGTAAATGGTATATATACCCGTGAACCTAGTGAAGAAGGTTCCAAATTCATTAGTAAAATTGATGCAAAAAAACTACTAACTTTTGAAGAATCATCAATTGACTTAATGTTGCCTTCTCTTTTAATTAAGTACGGGTCTAATTGTTATGTTGTAAATGGTAAATATCCTAATAGAGTTTTAGCTCTTATTAATGATTCAAAGGATTACAATTTCGATTATACAAAAATAATTGGTGATTAAATGAAAACAGTAGAATGTATATCTTGTAAACAAGAAATTCCATTAACTGGTCCTTTCGTTGAATTCGAATGTCCAATTTGTGGTGCAAAAATCGCTAGATGTGAAAAATGCCGTACTTTTGGCCATGCATACAAATGTGAATGTGGATTTGAAGGACCTTAATTTGATTTAATATTTCGGAGGAATAATTATGAGTGATGTAGTAGCAACTATGAAAATCATGCCTGAAAGCCCTGATGTAGATTTAGAAGCTTTAAAAGCAGATATTCAAGCTGCAATGCCTGATGATGCTGAATTCCATAAAATTGATGAAGAACCAATTGCATTTGGTTTAACTGCATTAAATTTAATGTTCATCATTGAAGATGGTGAAGGTGGAACTGAATCCACTGAAGAAGCTATGGGTAAATTAAACAATGTAGCTAGTGTAGAAATCACTGATACTAGAAGATTAATGTAATCTTCTTATCTTAACTTTTTTTATTAATTTTTAATTTTAAAGAAATTTTTTTCTTATTTTAATAACTTAAATTATATGGTTTTTTTTGATTTTGAGTTAACTGTTCTTTTAATGGAACTTTTAAACCTTTATTTTGTTTAAAAATATTTATTAATTATTAAACTATAACTTATTAATATCTTAATAGTGGTTTATAGTAGGTTAATAAAATGAAAACTTTAGATATCATTGTTCCATCCTTTAATGAAGAAAAGAATATATCTGATTTTTTTAAAGAGATTTCAAAGGAATTAACCCCGTGGATGTTGATTGGAGAATAATTTTTGTAAATGATGATTCTAAAGAAAATACATTATCTATTATTAAGAAATTAACTGCTATTCATAAGGAAGTTTTTTACATATCTTTTTATAAAAATTTTGGAAAAGAATCTGCCTTATATGCAGGTCTTAAAAAATCAACTGCAGATTATGTTATTATAATGGATGCCGATTTTCAGGATCCTCTTTTTTTAATTCCAAAAATGTTGGACTGTATGAGAAATAGCAATTATGATGTTATTTCATGTAGAAGGACAAATAGGAAAGGAGAACCAGCTATCCAATCTTTTTTTGCAAGATTATTTTATAAGATAATTAATCGTGTTACTGATGTGAGTCTTGTAGATGGTGCAAGAGATTTTAGGTTAATGACAAGGCCTGTGGTAGATTCTGTTTTAGAATTAACTGAGTATAATGGGTTCTCGAAAGGAATATTTGAGTGGGTGGGATTTGATACACACTGGATTGAATATGAGAATGTTGAGAGAACTGAAGGTGAATCTAGCTGGTCTTTTTGGAGTTTATTTAAATATTCTATTGAAGGTATTATTTTCATTTACAACAGCTCCACTTAATGTAGCTACTGTTTTGGGATTAATTATATCTGTAATTTCATTTATACCTATTTTATTCATTGTTCTAAAAACTCTTTTATTTGGCGATCCAGTTGAAGGTTGGCCATCTACAATTTCTATTATACTATTTGTTAGTGGTATTCAGCTTTTTACAATTGGAATTTTAGGACAATATATTTCTAGAATTTATTTAGAAACTAAAAAACGCCCTTTTTATTTAATTAAAGAGACAAATATTGATGATTAAATGTTTTTTTTAATTAATAAGTTGGATATGCTATTTTTATATTTTATTTGCTGTTGTAAATCATAACTAGCTGGTTTTATGAATTTTTTTGTTTTAAAAAATAAGCTTAATTATCCCTCCAATGCTGTTAAGTAAATTTTCACTTTTTATTTTTTATCATAATTTAGGTAAACCTAAAAAAATCAAAACATTTAAATACTACTTACAACAACTCTTATTTGATGATGAAATTTAGGCATGACTAAAACTGTCTGGTTTTGTTATCTGTGTTATTGGTTACTAAACCATATTAATACACCCCAATTCGATATTAAATTAGTACTCTCTTTCTCTAATTTAATAAAAAAGACATATAACTACTCTCACGAAATTAAATATGTTTTATCATATTTAATTTCACCTACCTTTTTAAAAAACTATTTTTTTGTGATATATATGGTTAAAACTATTCCAAAAAGAAACTGTTGCGAAACTGAGGATAAAAAGCCTACCGGAGCTAAAAAAGTCGTTAAAAAAGTATTTAATTTCTTTTTTGGTTGCTGTAAAAATAAAAAATAACTGTTAATTTTTTTTATTAAATTTTTAAGTTGTAACGTCTTTTTCAGGTAATACTTTATTGCTATAAACTAATTCTTTCATTGTATATAAATTCATCAAAAAAAATATATAGCTTCGATATAAATATTAAATTAATTTAATATATTCACTTGGTAAAGTTTATAGTGATAATATGAGAAGGAGAAAAAAGATAAGTATTGCCATTATAGTGGTTATTATCATAGGTATCGTGGCAGTTGTTGCGGGAGCTATGTTTATGCCAACTAATAATGAGCTATCAATTGGGGAGAAACATATATTAATATGTGCATTGGATGAAAGTGAAGCTCGTCAAGGAATGGGGGGCTGTGATATGGCATTTATTGTAACTCTTAATAATGGATCCTTAGTTAATTATTCTGCAGTTTACCCTGGTGGTTTAACACATCCAACTGCTGAAGAACCTCAAGAAGCCCAAGAAATGGGGGCTGGAGAAAAGCTACTTATGCATGATTCCTTCTGGTATGATGATGATGAACAGTCAATGCAACTTGCTAAAGAGATTGTTGAATACAATTTAAATGTTTCAATAGATGCGGTTGTTGCAGTTAATACTGAGGCAATTGATGCAGTTATTCAAGCAGCATCACCGATTGAGGTTAATGGTCAAACATTAGAGGTTAGTGGTATTGACATTATTAGGGAAGAACAATATGGTCAAGGTGTAACAAGAGGAACTGCTGTTTTAGATTTAGTTCAAGGTATTGCATCATCTGCTGATGATCCGTTAACAAAAGCAAAAATGGTTCAAGCAGCTATGGATCAATATGCTAAAGGAAATATTGTTATGACTCCTGCTGATGAATTTATTGGTTTATTGGCTTCTAAAGGTTTATCCAGTTTATTTGGATAATCTTTCTATTTTTTTTATTTTCAACTCAAATAATAAATTTTAAATAGTATTTGATTATTTAATATAGTAATAGTCTTACAAAACTAAAAATAAGTATTACTAATGGCTTAAGATTCTTTAAAAAAGTAATACTTCTAAATTTATGCTGTCTAAAGGAGTTTTAAAATGGCTATTGTTATAAAAGAAGTGTCTGAAATTCAAAATATAATACCTCATGTTAAAGATTTTATTTTTGACCAAATTAAAAAGGAATATAATGGAGATATCAATCCTCGGTATCATTATGATATTCTTGAGATTGAAGAATATTATTTCACACCTCAGAGAAATAATCTTTTTGTTGCCATGGAAGGTGACGAAATAATTGGGACAATAGCTGTCAGAGGATATGATAAATCCTTTGATGAATTTAAAGGTAAATATGATAAGGATACAACAGCAAGCATTTGGAGATTGTTTATTGATGAAAAATTCAGACGCAATAAATTAGCTACTAAACTTTACACTGCTGTTGAGGAATTTTCAAAGGAAAATAATTATAAATACATTTATCTTCACACTCATAAGAATTTGGAAGGTGCTTTACTTTTCTGGCAAAAAATGGGTTTTGACATTACTTTAGATACAGATGATGAGTTCCAGACAGTTCATATGCATAAAAATTTAATTAAATTGGATTTGGATTATGTTGAGGATAGGGAAGAATCCATAATTAAATCTTAGGCTCTAATTTTTTCATGAAAATGGCTAAAAAGACTACAATTAATGGGAAAAAGAATATATAAAGAATTAATAAGATATCTCCTGAAACTATGTCTCCCATCACAGTAGAACCTGCCATTAACATTATTAATAAGATTACTGGTGCTAAAATAGCTATAAATGTGTAGATTAATATAAAGCTATTTAATTTCTGGGAATATTCTTTTAACTTAATCTGCATATCAAAGGTAATATCTTCAGCTATTACATTTAAACTATTGGCTAGATTTCCACCAACTCTTAAAGTTCCTACTATCTGATGGACTGCTCGGGATAATCCTTCAGATTTCACTCTGTCAGATAATAGATATAAGGATTCTTCTGTACTTTTTCCATATCTTATTTCTTCTAAAACACGGTTAAATTCATCAGATAAAGAGCCATAATTGCTTTTTGAAATTGTTATTAATGTATCATGAAGACCTTTTCCTGATTTAAGTTCAGTCCCCATATGTCTAAGAGCATAGGGCAGTTCTTGATTTAAATCATCATATTTTTTACTGTTAGCTATTTTTGGCCAGTAAATTATGAAAAATATAGTAATGGTGACTAAAACTATAAAAATCACACTGATTTCAAATCCAAATATGACTGCTAGTAAACCGGTTAGTAGTAACGCTGCTAAAAATAGTCTGATAGAAAGATAATTAATTAATTTTATTCTTAATTTTTCTATTTTGCCTGTAAATTTATTTTTTTCTTTTTTAGATCCTTTTTCATAGATAAATTGTTTAATTAACATTTCATCAATCTGATTTTCTTTAAATTCATTAATTGAAATGTTAACTTTTTCTAATAATTTGTTTTTCCCAGATTTGGGTTTACTTCTGAAAATATCTATGAAATTCAGTACTAAATCTCCAATAGCTATAAAAAATTTATCAAAAATAATATCACCCTAACTGGTTAGTTTAATTTGGTTTAGTATTGAGTCTGGATTAACATAGTAAAGATTCAATAATTTTTTAACTGCACCTATTGAGCGAATATGATTATGCACCATGTAATTCAATAATATTTTACGATTTTCAATTTCGTTGTAAAGGTAATTCATTGATTTTCCACTTGTTTTGGAAATTTCTGTTAATGTCTTGCTTGTAACTCCAATGTTTTCAATGGTATCATTTTGGGGATTCCATTGAAAGATTTTATTTAGTTGAATTACATCTCCTTCCATTCCTGTAACCTCGGCTACTTCACTTATGCGTCTGAAAGAGCCTCTGGAGGAGTTATAAATTCTATTTTGCATTATAATAAAATCAATAGCTGAAATCATTATTTTTGGAACTGACATGGGGCTATTTGTTAATCGAGTTATTGTTTCACGTGCATCATTTGCGTGAAGTGTTCCAAATCCGGAATGTCCTGTATTTAATGCTGTAAAAAGGGTTATTGCCTCATTTCCCCTTACTTCACCAACTATTATTCGGTCTGGCCTTTGTCTAAGGGAATTTTTAACTAAGTCATTCATTGTTAGTTCGCCTTTATTCTCAACATTGGGAAGACGTGTTTCCATTCTAATTACATGTTCATGAGGTATTTGGAGCTCTAAGGTATCTTCGATTGTTATTATTCTTTCCTTAGGATTAATAAAGGAGGTTAATGCATTTAATGTAGTTGTTTTTCCAGAACTTGTACCTCCGGATATGATTGCATTTGCCTGGCGAACACCTAAACCATCAAAACAAAGCCAGAAAAATGCAGCTAATTCCACAGAAATAGTTTTAAAATTTATCAGGTCTATTATGGTTAATGGGTCTTTTTTAAATTTTCTTATTGTCATTGAAGGTCCATCTGCAGAAACTGGAGGTATAGTTGCATTAACTCTAGAACCATCATTTAATCTTGCATCTAAAATTGGTGTTTCTTGATCTATTCTACGGTTTATTTGTCTTGCAATGCTGTCAATTAACTCTATTAGTTCCTGTTCATTATCATAAATGAGATTTGTTTTCATCATTCCGTATTTTCTGTGATACACATAAATCGGTTTATTTACTCCAATTATCATTATTTCTTCTAATTCATCATCTTTTATTAAGGAGTCTATTTTACCATAGCCCACAATTTCTCTTAAAAACTTATTTGAGAGAGTTTTTATATAGTCAGTTCCTAATTTTGTATTTGTTGGATTTTGAGAAAGTCGTAGAAATAGGAAATCCTGAATATCGTTTAACAACTTTCTTTCATTTACTTGTAAATTTTCATCTGAAGACATTGCAATATCAACTAAATTTTCACGTACTTCTGTTAGAAGAATTTTTTCTTCAGGATTGTACTTTTCTTTTGTCACATTATATTGGGGTACTATTGATTTATTATTGTTAAAACTATTTATTTCATTTTTATTTATCATAAAACCAACACAAAATCATTTATTTGTATTTTAAAGCTTTGTTAAACTAGTTAATATAATTTATATTTCAACCAAAATGATAATTATCATAAAAGAACAATTAATTATCATGAATGAAAAATGCACCTTTGAAAACTTATCTGAAAAAATAGATGATTTAAATCCTTGTGAGGGATGTCAGGATATACAAATAAAGAAATTCACTCCAATTAAGGATTTTGCTGATTATGACAAACTAGACAATGATTATGGGCGTTGTTCTTGTGGAAAAAGGCCTCTTGATGTTGTAATGGCACACATATTAAAAATAATGGTTGAAGAAGGAATCGTAAGTGAAAAAGCTAATTTAAGAAGAAATTCTCCAATTCCTCTTCCTGCATTTTGTTTCAGTTCTTTAAATCCTCAATTTATTGGAAAAGATTCATTAATATTAATTCATGCTGATTTTGATAAAAAAGTAGCTAATAGGATTTTTAATGAAGTTTTGGAAGTTAAGGGTGTATTAAAAGGCGATGTGTCAAAAACTATTGGAATATTTGATAAAGACTCAACGGAAGAAACATATGAAATACTAGCTGGGGATGATTCAAGGTGCGATGTATTGAGAACTTTAATTAAAAAAGATGATAAACTTGTTAAAATTATCATAAATAAATTTCAATCAATTAATCATATTGAGGTAGCTAGTACAACTGAAGAGAAATTATTGAAGGTTTATAATTATCTTGAAAATAATGATGTTAGTAAGGTCATAGCTATTGATGGAATGTGTGGTTCAGGAGCTATTGGGATATTTTTAATGCACTATGGGTTTGAAAAAGTAATATTTAATGATATTAATCCTAAACTAGTTGAAATTACTTGGGATAATATCATTACTAATAATATTGATGGAAATTATGAGATTTTAAATTGTGCATTTGAAGATTTAGATATAACTGGTCTGGATTTATGTATTATAGATATGTATCCTGGAGCAAATATTGAAAAAATAAAAGAAAAAGCTAATAAAATAGCTAATGATGTGTTAATTATTTAACTTTGAAACATTTGCATGTGAATTATGATGGCTGGAATTATTAAAACACCCATCAAATGAGACTTGCCCACATCCAAGTAGTGAGGTAAAAGTCCCATAGCTGTGGAAGTTACTAACATTAAGGTTAGGTATGGAAGTGGGGCTTGATAGTATAGGCCAAAAATGTAGAGCAGTATGACTTGTAAGACAATCACTGCTATAGATAACTTTCTATAGTCTATGCCACTCATTAATTTTGAAAATGAATCTCCTAATTTTAGGCATAAAGCTAGTGATAGTGAAACAGCTATTAAAGAAGCAAAAATAAAGACAATTAGATGAGACAGGTTAAATTCAGATATTAAATAAGACATATAAACTGCTATTCCGCTTCTTGGATTTCCAATAAGATAAATTGCAATTAAAGAAAATAAACAGTCTGATGTATTTAATCCAGAAATAGCTAATAAGAAATTAGTTGTATTTTCATCATCATTATTTGATTGCCCACTTGCAGATTGAGCAATAACACTTCCCTGTGCAGGTCCAAATCCCGGTAGAAAACCTAAAATAGCACCTGTTGTTCCACCTGTTATTATACTTTTAATTTTGGCACTATCAAGATCTAGCTCATAAAATTTATTTTGATGAGGTATTGTTGAATTATCATTTAAACTAAATAGGATAGTGCTAATTCCAAATAATCCTGAAAATACACACATCAATGAAATGCCTGAAGATAATGGGGCTTGGAATATGATCCAGCCTAAAATTCCAGATAGGATAAAAAGTAAAAGAGACCATAGAAATCCTTTTAGGGTCCTTGTAACTTTATAAATTAAGTAAATTGATGCAATTAAAAGTAAAATCCATGTTATTGGTTTTAATAATTCATAGGTGGGTGGTAAAACAATTGCAAAAATTGGGAGAAGTAATATTGTTACAATAATTGCTCCAAATCCACCTATTGATACTATGCGAATAGCTTCTTTTGATCTTCCTTCTAAAACCATTTTATGTCCTGGAAGGACTGTAAGTGCAGTTCCTTCTTCTGGAACACCTAAAAGCATTGAAGGTACAAATTCTAAAAGAGCATGTGCTATGGACATTGAAACCATTAGAACGCAAAGAAATTCTGGGCTTACAAAAGATAAAAGAATTGTTGAAACTGCAAATAAGATTGCTCCTGCAGTATTTACATGTATTCCCGGAGTCATTCCAGTTATTGTTCCAATACCAACACCTAATAAACATGCAATAACTAACTCAAACATAGCTATTAATTAAGTTAATAGAAATATAATTCTTGTTTAAGTAGAAATGTTAATTTTAATCTTATTTATTAAATTTAAGCTATTCTAAAAAGTTGTTCTTAAGTAATAGAAAAATTATAAAAAAGAGATAATATGGTGTTTAAAAGTGAGCTTCGATTAAACACCGACTTTTTTAGGAAAAATATGGGTTAATATGGACCCACGTGTTTCAATTAATATTAAATTAGAAAATTGTGAAAAAGCTAATTTAATATTAAACTTGTACTTTGGAGATTATATTTTTTGACCAATAATATATCAAGGCAATGTATTAGAAATTTTGGTATTCCTAAATTTCATCACCATGTATAACATTGTTGGGGGTAGTATATAAAGGTTTCTATTTTTTTAGGTATGCCTAAATTTTAACACAATTTTTTTCACAGGTATTGGATCTTTTGGTGCAAAATGTTGACAATTTAAGTAACTTTTTGTTATTATTTAGGAATACCTAAACCTTTATATATCATAAAAATAAATTTTAGTATATGTTTAGGTTCACCTAATTTTTCGATGGGTGTTCATGAACGTTTATAGATAACCATATGTTATGGTTAATTATTGTGTGAATAAATTTTAAAAAAATTTATGGAGACTGTTTAATGAAGAATTGTATTGTAGGATTAGCGGGAAACCCAAATGTCGGTAAAACTACAGTATTCAATCAATTAACAGGTATGCATCAGCATGTAGGAAATTGGCCCGGTAAAACCGTTGAAAGGGCAGAAGGTCATTTTGATTATAATGATGTTCGTTTTGATGTTGTTGATTTGCCTGGTAATTATGCATTAAGTGCTCATTCAATTGAAGAGATCGTTTCTAGGGATTTCATTATTGATGGAGACTCTGATGTAATAGTTAATGTTGTAGATGCTGCTAATTTAGAGCGTAATTTATATTTAACAGTTCAAATGATGGAATTGGGTGCTAATTTAGTAATGGCACTAAATATGAATGATTTCGCTCAAAAAAAGGGACATATTATTGATATTAAAGCAATGGGTGAATTGCTTGGTTTTCCTGTCATCGAAATAAGTGCTAAAGATAAATCAGGGTTTGATGAATTATTAAACACTGTTAAAAAACAAGCTAGCAACCCTAAGGATACTAGTGTCAAGTTAGCTTATGGTGATGAATTAAAAGAACATGTAGAAGAAATAAGAGTTTTAATAGAAAAGGATAATTCTTTGAATGATGTTTCTTCTTTCTGGACAGCTGTTAAATTACTTGAAAATGATGAAATAGTACTTGAAAAAGTAAAAAATTCAAGTAGGGGTAATAAAATTATGGATAAGGTGAATGCAGTTTCAAAACACCTTCAGGATATATATGGAGAAGTTCCTGAAGAAGTAATTGCAAATGCAAGGTATGCATATATTGACGGCCTTATTAAAGAAACTGTACAAAAACCAGCTGTTGAAAAACCAACTTTAACAGACAAAATTGATAATATTGTAACTAACAGGATTTTAGGATTCCCTATATTTTTAGTTATAATGTATATTTTATTCCAAGTTGTAGTAAATGTAGCTACACCATTTATGGATCTTATTGATGGAGGATTTGCATGGCTTGGTGATTCAATTTTAGCAATTACTGGGGAATCTATTCTCGGATCATTTTTAGTTGATGGTATCATTGGTGGTGTAGGTGGAGTACTTGTATTTTTACCACAAATTGTATTGATGTTTTTAGCAATTAGTATTCTTGAAGATAGTGGTTATCTTGCAAGAGCTGCTTTTGTTATGGATAAAATCATGCATAAATTTGTAGGTCTCCACGGTAAAGCATTTATTCCACTTATATTAGGATTCGGTTGTGGTGTTCCAGCAGTTATGGCAACAAGAACTATGGAACATGAATCCGATCGTTTATTATCAATGTTACTTGTTCCATTCATGTCTTGTACTGCTAGATTGCCAGTATATGCATTATTTATTTCAGCATTCTTCTCTGCATATCAAGGAGAAATGTTATTTGCAATCTACTTGTTAGGTATTATTGTAGCTATTATTGTTGCAGCTATACTTAAAAGAACAATGTTTAAAGGATTATCTTCTCCATTTGTTATGGAGCTTCCAACATATAAAGTTCCATCACTTAAAGGTGTTCTTTTACACACCTGGGAAAAATCCAAAGGATTTATTAGAAAAGCAGGTACTATTATATTAGCTGCTTCAATTATTATATGGGTATTAAGTAGTGTACCATTCGGTGTTGAATACGGATCTCAAGAAAGTGCAATTGGTCAAATAGGTACTGTAATGGCACCAATATTTGCTCCACTTGGATTTGGAGAATGGCAACCTGCCGTAGCATTAATATTCGGTATTGTTGCTAAGGAGGTGGTTGTAGGAACATTCAGTTCCCTATTCGGAGTAGCCGAGGAAGGTGCCGGTATAGAAGGTGCTGTTCATGAGTTGTTCACCCCATTATCTGCATTCTCATTTATGGTCTTTGTATTGTTATACATACCATGTTTTGCAGCCCTTGGTACAATCAAATCAGAAACTAATGGTTGGAAATGGCCATTAACTATGGCAGCCGTTACCTTGGTAACTGCATATGTTGTTTCATTAATTGTTTACTGGGGCGGTTTGGCATTAGGTTTCACATAGGAGTTAATCTATGAGAAGTAAAAGCGGAATAAGAGGTATTAAAATACCTAAAGATAAAAAAGATTTAGAAGGTAAACTTCCTTCTAAATAATCTTTTTTTCTTATTATAATATAAATTGTAAATTGATTTTGTAAGAATTTTTTATAATAAAATATTTTTTTTGTTTACCTAAAGTTTTATATATTAGAACTTCTATATTATTACTTAGTTAAGTTTGGGAGTACCTAAAAAACTTCAATTTAGGTAAACCTAAAAATGGAGGTATACTATGATTACAAGAACTTTAAATGATGTTGCACCTGGTGAAGAAGTAACTTTGAAAACTTATCATGAAGGTGGAGATCTTGAATTAAGAAGACATCTTTTAGGTATGGGTTTTGTTAAAGGTTCTAAAATTAAAGTTGAAAAAGTAGCACCTTTAGGAGATCCAGTAAAACTTAGAATAAAAGGTTATTCAGTTTGCCTTCGTAAAGAAGAAGCAAAATATATTGAAGTCCAATAATTCTTTTATTTTCATCCTCTTTTTTTTATTATTTTAATTTAATTTTTACATATATCTAGGCTATTTTATGGTGATTTTATGGAATGTAGGATGTGTGGATTTAAATTTGATGAAACAAAAGTCCCAAATGGAGGATGTGCAAACTGTGGAAAGCACTGTTCAAACACAGTGCACTGTCCTAATTGTGGATATGCTAATTCTTTAGATTTTGAAGAGGAGTTTGCCTTTATTAAAAAATTAAAAGATAAATTTAACTCAAAAAAAGCTAGCCATTAATTCTTTTTATTGCTAGCTATTTTACTAACATTGATTACTTTTTTTAACTTTAAAATTTTCATACTGTTTGCTATTGTTTATTATTAAATTAGCTATTGTAAAACTTGATGATTGATTTTTATTTTTTTAATATTGGAAGCTAATTGTAATTTAATTTATTTCAGTTGAGAAATTATCATTTTTCAAATAGTATATGTAGATGCAGAAATTAAAAAATAGATTTTTACTAAAATTTTAAAAAAGTAAAAATAATAACAGCTATTTAGCATAATGTGCTCTAAAAATATAAACTAAATATATGAAAATAGTTGCAATAAAGTAAACAAGAACTTGAATATCTAAAATTCCTGTTTCAACACCTAAAATGGTGTAGGTTAAAACTAAGCTGTATAATGAAATATAAAAATAATTTTTAGTTTTTCTCATTATTTTAAATCCAATTCCTAAAGTTGATCCAAGGATTAACATCTCAATAGCTACACCTATTTTTCCAAAATCAGCAACCATCTGTCCGATTAAAGTTGGTGTAACTGTAACTTCAGTTCTCCATGCGATTAATTTTCCAACAAGCATTCTAGGCCCTAATTCACTTCCCGGTATTGAACTGGCTAACATTTCTCCATGTGTTGCACCAGTTAAACCTCCAATTAAATTTAAATGGTCAAGTACATGTAAAGTAAAGTCTGCTCTTGACTGTAAAGTGTAAAAAGGATTTGTTGCGGTAGTTACTGTATATTCCTCAACAGATCTGAAGTATCCAATTCCAATAATTGCACAAACTCCTAAAATGGCTCCAGCAACAACTTCCCACATTGATAGGAGGTTTCCATAATATCCAATAATAATCATAATTAGAAGAACTGCAAGTAATGGAGTTCTATAACCTAAAGCTAATAAGAATCCACAACTGATTGCTGTTAATAAAAGCAATCTAAATCTTGCCTGTGATCTTGTTATTTTTCCATCTTGATAGTATTTAAGATAAACTCCAGCTAGTATACAAACTCCAGGGATTATTAAAAATACAGGCATGGTAAATGCAGGTATTAATAAATATCTTATTGATGGCTGTAATATTGGAATTCCACCAACAGAAGCAACACTTATGAAGAAAAATACAATTGCTACAAGTATTAAACAAAAACCAATGGAATAAATATCTTTTTCATTGAAATCAATTAAGGGTTTTTCAAATTCTTTATTTAATAGAAATTTTGGAACTATAACGGCACCAATAAAAAAGGCAATAAATGCAATAATTATAGTCATAACTAGACTGTCGCTGACAGGTGTTAGTGATAACAATAAGAATGCTGCAAAAATAACTAAAACAATTAAAGGTGAGAAAATATAGGTATTTAGGATTTTATTCTTTTTAACAAATCCTAAAAAGTTTTCACCAGGATATAGTTTTTTAAAATAGCTATTGACCCATTGATTTTCAATAAAACTAAGTATTGAAAAGATTACTCTAAATATTAGAGATCTGTGGAATTCATCAGATATTCTATTTATTATATGGGTTAATTTAGTGTAGATATAGCTCATTTTTTACACAACATTAAAAGGTTTTAACATTAAGAACATTAAAGTTGTTTTCAATGTTTTCTAAGTCCTGATTAGTGCAGTTATAAATTCTAATGGTTATTTCATCGCTAGTTCCATCAATATTTCCAAGAATTCCACTAACTAGATTTATTTCATCTGGAGTAGCCCTTATTATTTTTAACTGCTCATTTAAACCAGTATTTGTTGATTTAATTGAAATTCTATGGTCGCCACTGTAAAGTGCATTTTCTGCTTCTTGGAAACTGGAACCATCTACTGAATCAACTGTTACTGTAGTAGATATTTCATAATTGGTTTTATTTCCAAGTGAATCAGTTATCTGGCTTAAAGAAGTTATATTCATTGGACTAATCATTACTTCAGTTAAATTAGGGTAAATGCTTCCATCTACATTAAGTGTCAGTCTATTTAGATAGATATCTGCATTAGGAATGTCCTGATATTCTCCTAAGAGATAGTTAGCACCATTAGATTCAACAAGTACCTTAAGGCTATTTCCTGAATTATCATCCATCCATATTATATTTCCATCTAGAGAAACAGGTTCGTTATTACTTGCATTAACACCTTCAACAGTTGTTGTAACTATATTTCCAGTAAGATAATATCCTAGATATTTTTCTACAACTTTGTTAAATGTTGATGAATCATAGGAAGAACTTTCATCTTCACTTTGATCAGGTGAACTAATTTCTGCCACTGCAAATATGATTGCAGCTATAACAACTATTATTATTAGATAATCAATAATTGTAAATTTTTTCAAAAATCCTGGCTTTTTCATAATAATACCTGTAATTTAATCTTCTTCATATATTGCACCAACTGGACAGCAGTCTAAACAATTATAGCAAAAAGTACATTTGTCTTCAGTAATCTCTACTTTGAATGCTTTTTTAATAATTGCTTCTTCTGGACACATTTCTAAACATTGTTCACAGACGGCGCATTCCTCGTAATCAATTTTTATCATATTTATTTCCTTTAAAAATTATTATATTATTTTTATTTAATAATATCAACATTTATATAGTTTTTTGATAAATAGTATAATGTTGAGTTTTTCAGTTTTTCTTTTTGGTTGATGGAAAAACGATATATTTATATAGTAGAAGGACACAATAGTATATTGTTGTATATATGCAGGGGTGCCCGAGCGGCCAAAGGGGGAGGACTTAAGATCCTCTGGCATAGGCCTTCGAGGGTTCGAATCCCTTCTCCTGCACTATTTTGTAATTTTTTTCTGTAAAATCCGATTTTTTTGCCTTAGTGGCTCAGCTGGTAGAGCGCTACCTTGGTAAGGTAGAAGTCGGGGGTTCGAATCCCCCCTAAGGCTCTAATTCTATCTATTTTTAGCTATTTCTTATTAATTTAGATTATTTTTTATAGCTATTTTTTAATAATTTCAATATTTTCAATTGATTCTAATTTTTCAAAATCATTATTTAAAAGAAGTAATATTATTTCAATAGCTTTTTTTATGCCACTTTCCTGACGTTTAAGTAAATCAAGACTATTATTTTCACGTAAATCTGCATTAACATTGGTTGTAGTTGTTATTTCCGCTTCATCAGTAACTACAGATATTCCTCCACGTCCAATGCCTGCTGTTGTTCCAATAGCTATATCACAGTTAGTTAATTTTTTAACAGCTTTGGCCATTATTTTAGAGACTTCTTTATCTCCAGCTTCATCATAAACTTTAATTCCTTTAATAAGTTCTTTTGGTTCTGGAGGATTTGGAACTCTTAAAATAGTTTTTACAGCATCAATTGTTGGAATAAATAGACTGCAAGTAACTGAGATTTCACTGTAGTTAAATTCACCATATTTTTCAGGATTTTTTATATATTCGCAGCCAAATTTTCCTTCATAACTTTGTCCAAGAGCATGTAACTCATTTCCAATTTTTCCATGAGTAAAACATTCGGCAGTTGCTATTTTAATCATAAATATCAATAAGTAATTTTAAAGAGGTTTTTGTAACTTCCTTAGCTACTTCATCAAGAGTATAAGGAGTTACAGGTTCCATATCTCTTATAAATTTTCCAGTTGTTATTACAAGATGATTTTCAGTAATTCCTTCTTTTCTAAGTTCTTCAACAGCAGGATTTGTATCATCAAATTCAGAAATATCTTTAATTTCTATTTTTTCATCCCCAATACCAAAGATTCCTGCAGTACTAATGGTTTTTCCACCATAACTGCGAACATGTTTAATAATATTGGCTGCTGTAGGTATTGTATTTCCACCAGCTATTTCAATAACAACAACATCTCCTTTTACAAGGTCAAGATTATCTTCATTCACATATTCTGGAATACTTATAACTTCTCTATAACTTTTATCATGTGTACATAGTTTTTTAAAGAAATCAGTTTTATATTCTTCATTTTTTGCACCAAGCAGTGTAAATATAATATCTGAACCAGAAATTTTCTGCCCATCAAAAACAGCTATTTGAGAAGGTCCTCCTCTATGAACTTCAATAAGGTTAAGCCCAGTTCTAATACCTAATCTTCCAAGTCCAATTAAATCTATTCTTCCTTTTGGAATCATTTTACTTTCTAATTCTGATATCATATTTTAAGATCTCCTATAATTTATTCCAGGGTTCTCCTTTATTTACAACTTCTACATTTACACCACATGAAGATACGATTTCTCCAAGTTTATAAAGGCCTGGAATTTCACTATTGTGGTGGCCTAAATCAATTAATGTTAAATTGTTATTTTTGGCAAGAATTGCAGTTTCTTGAGTCAAATCTCCAGAAATAAATATGTCTACATTTTTGTCTTTAGCTAATTTTATGTAATCTGGATTTTTAAGACCAAAACCAGAAACAATAGCTACTTTTTCTATTTTATCATTTAACTTAGGTTTATTTACAATTCTTGTATTTTCCTGAGGGAAATTTTCTTTAATGATTTTTTCTAAATCTTGATAAGTTCCATTAAATTCACAAAGTCTTCCAATTCCAGTTGGGTCATGGAAAACATCAACAACTTCTAAATTTAAGCTATCTGCTAAAGCTTCATTTGCACCACCTTTGATTATGTCCCAATTTGAGTGGATTGTGTAAGTTGGTGTTTTTGGTCTGAAAATGGGAGGATGATGTGTAATGATTAATGTTTTTTCATCAAATTTTTCATCATCTTCTTTAAACAAATCCATTAACACTTTAATAGAATTAATTTCAATATTTAAGTTATAATTATCTGCAAATCCAATTTTATCACTAGCTAGTGCATATTTTACTGGTATTTTACTTTCAATAAATTTGCAGATATCATTAAGTAACATTTTATCATTGAGTAATTATTTTAGAATGGATTTTATCTATTTCTTCATTTAGTAAATCATCACAATCAAATGGATTAATGGTGGAAATTTTCATGGCCTGTTTATCAGTTAGTTCAATGAATTTAGCTATATCTTTTTCTTTAAAAATAACTTCTTCAAAAAATCCCATTTCACAAGCAGAATATAAAACACCTTCTTTTTTAAGAGATTTATTTAAAGCATTTGTTAAAACACCAATAGTTAAAGTCATAGTTCCAGATGTTTTTGTGTTTATTCCATGAGTTTTAATAATAGCTTTATTTTCACTTTTAACTGCATTTATTCTATCATAAATGTTGTTTTTGTTTTTAAGTAATATGTCATTATCTTCAGCCACAGGATCTTCTATTAAGAAACCTTTCACATCAAATTTAGAGGATTGTTCAACATTTATTCCTCCAAAACCTGTTGTATCAATAACAACATCGCCACTATATATTAAATCTAAATCTGATGAAAATGAGATATTAGTTTTTTCTTTATCTGTTAATATATCCCCTATTGGCACATTAATAAATTCTTTGAGGTGGGGATAAATATCTATTAATAAAACATCATTGAAAGTTTTAGCTAGTTTTTTAACAATACCAATGCCTGTAAAATAAGTTCCAATAACAATAATTTTAGAGTTTTTATCAATATCTAAATCTAAAACCCATTCATAGCTAACTTGACTTTTTTTATCAATTATGCTATTAAAAATATCTATTAATTTTGTTTGTGATTTGATTGTAAATACTTCTTCTGTAATTCCTGTGTCAATTTCTTCTATTTTCATTCTTTAACCTTTTTAAAACCAATTTTTATTAAGGCTTCATTAGCTTCATTATACACGGCTTCTTCTAATGTTTTATTATGAACAACATGTGAAGGTGATGTTCCTGCAGTTAAAATTCTACCTTTATTATCCATAAAAATTAAAAAAGAACCAGAGCCAGGAACTCCTAAACGACCTCTGGCTATTATTAAATCTGCATCACTTTGATCTAGAGCCATGTATGCTTTTGCTAAAGCAGGAATTCTACTTGCATCTGCAGCATTAGTATTAATTTGTAATATTCTAGCTGTAGGTAATCCATATTCATTTAAAACTTCATTTAAAACTTCTACTTTTATTCCATTTTTATTAGGAATGTAAATCTTTTTAGAGTTTTTTATATAATTCTGGATTGCAGTTATTTCCTCTACTTTATCTCCAAATCTGCAATTATTTTCTGATTCTTCATATGCATTTTTAATAATTTCTTCAAAAGCCATTTTAACCACTTTAAAATTTTAAAAAAAAGAAGTTTTATAAATATTGTGGTGTTAACCCTAAACTTTCAATAACTGAAACAACTTCTTCTAAATTACCGTATGTAGGAGAACCAACACCTTTAACTTCTAAAGGATAATTTTTAGCTATTACTGTTGCTAAATTATTTGCCCCTGCATTTAGGGAATATTCTACATTTTTAGGTCCAATTGTTGGTGTTGGAACAGTGATTCTTATTTTAGGATACATTATACGTGTAATTGCAACCATTTTTAATTGCAAGTCTAATGGGCATGCTGGATGATTTTCCATTGGTGTATCTTTGTAAGGATTGAATCCCATTATAGGAATTTCTCCAAGTGTTTTAAATTGATTAAGGAATAATAAATGATTTAATCTATCTTCATCACTTTCTCCAATACCTAATAATAATCCTGAAGATAATTCAATTCCAGCATCACAGACTTGGTTACATACATCAATCCTATCTTGAAGTGTTTCTCCAGGTTTTACATTATTAAAAATAGCTTCATTTGTTGATTCCAAGTTACAACAGACAGTGTCTGTATTTAACTCAGCTAGTCTATTTGTTGATTCTTCAGTTAAATCTGCACCAACATTTATTAATAATTCAAGATCAGTTTCTCCTTTCACTATTTCTGCAGCATGAACAGCTTGTTTTCCTTTGTATCCATGGCCTCCAGAGCAACTGACTCTCGGTACTCTTGCTTCTTCTATGGACTTAGCTGCTTGACGTATTTCATCATCAGTTTTATAAAAAGCGTTATAATATCCGTCTCTAGATGTTTTAGCTGCAAATCCACAGTATTCACATCTTGGTTGTACTTGACATTTATTTGTAATATGTACTGTTGAAGTTAATTTAATTGTTTTAGAATGTTTATTTCTAATATTAGATGCAGTTTCACATAACTTTTTTAAATCTTCAGCATTATTTACTGAAAATAATTGGAATAATTCTTCATTATCTAATTTTTTTCCATTCTCTGCTCTTTTTAAAATTTCATCAATCAATGTTACACCTAATAAGAAGTCATTTAGTAGTTAAAAAAATAGTTAAAACTTATTTTTTAATAATTAAAAAAGTAGTTCCTATTCCCATTTATTAAAAAATAAGTTTTAAGATGTTGATTAAAAATCAACATTAAACTTATTTAAGACTACACTTAGTCTCTTTTTGCTAAGTTGTCTAATACAGTAGGAACGATGTCTGCTAATGCACCGAAGTTCATGGAGTCAGCAGTACCTACTAATGCGGAAGGTGCTAAAGCGTCATCCATTTTGTCAATACCTTCATCGTTCATTAATGCAGTAACTTGGGTTAAAGCTTCGTTTGCCATCATTTGTGCGAAGTCAGCTGGAGCACCTAAAATTTGGGTAACGGTGTCTCTGTAAGCTAAAATACCTGCGTAAGTAATAGCAGTTACTGCGGAACACATATCACATACAGGACCTAATAAGTTTGCAGGTAAGGTGTATGCGTTTCCTCTTGCTTTGGAACCTAAGTCTTTAAGAGTGTTAATTGCAGCTTCATCAGCGTATCCTTCAGCAATGTAAACTTGACCTTTCATTTCAGGTACAGCACCTGGGTGGTAGGAAGTTACGTTTACGTTTGCACCTAATTCTTGGAAAATGTCGTTGAATTTGGTAGTAGGAATAGTACAAGCGTGAGTTAAGATTGCACCTTCTTTTAATTGATCAGCGAATTTTTCGATGATACCTTTTTGCATACTACCTTTTGGTAACCAGGTCATTACCCAGTCAGCGTCAGCTACTGCGTCAGCATCATCGGTAGTGGTTTTGATTCCAACATCTTCTGGGTGAGTAAAGTGAATAGCTCCTTCGGATGGTTTTGGAATTTCTTCAGCTAATTTAGCTACTTTTTCTCTGATAGCTGGCATTACTTCTTCAGGGTTTCCTGCTTTGTGAGCTGCAATTACTTCTGAGTAATCAAAGTCATCTACTACAGTGAAATCTCCGTCAAATACTGGGTCAGATACAACTACTTCATCTACACCTGCTAAGTGTAATAATTCTGCACCCATTTCGATAGTAGAGTGAGTCATTGAAATGTTTTCTTTTCCAGTTGCTTCTGCAACTTCAACAGCTCTTGAGAAGTTGGTAATACCTGCTGCAGCATGTGTTCTGTAACATCCTGCACCTAAAATTGCTACTTTCATCTTTTATTTCTCCTTAAAAAATATATATTTTTCTTAAAATGATTATTTTATAGTTTTTTTACTAAAAACTATTACTACAGCTTCTAATTATTTAAAAAGTTTGTTAATAGCAATCGTATTAATTATATAGCGAACATAATTATTGTTCTATTTTTAAATAATCATTTTTTATTGAATTCAGCAACGTAGTAACATTAGTAATTTTTTTGTTTGCATTATATAAATCTTTATATTTACTTTTAGTAGCTAATTTGGCAAGATTGTTTGTAATTAATAAAACAAAATTTATATATGTTTAATTAATATAATATAATTTAGTATTTATAGAGGTTATTTTGATGCATGATTTAATTAAAGAAGCAGTTTATGATGATGCTGCGGCTATCGAATTGTCTAAAATGGATAAAGATGTAGTTAGTGTTGTTGATGCAATCTCTGAATTGTCACTTGAAGAAACAATGAAATTAGGTATGCAGTTTAAGAGATTTCCATTGGGATGTGATTTAACAGAGGTTGTTGTAGGTACTTGTGCTTCTGATTTACAATTAAAAGAATTACTTGGAAATTGTCGTTTAGCTAATATGATTGGGGCATCTATACATATATGTGCATATGCATTTTCTGACATTGCTGAAGAAAATGGTATGAGTGGTATTGATGTAATGAAACAAGTATATGATACTGTTGATGTTCCTTTAGATTTAGATCATTTTGGAGAAAATGGGCCTATGAGATTCCCTAAGGAAATTGTAAAATGTGGTGGGGAATGTTATCTAAAAGGTCCTGCATTTACCGAATGTCCTAGAGGGAGGATTCATTCAAGACTTATTGATAAAGAAATGCTTGAGAAACCTGATAAAGAAGATTGGGTTAAATTAGCTTCTTCTGTTGCAGTTAATGTTACTAGTGAACAATCTGGTGAAGGACATGCAGCTCCATTAAGAGAAGCTAAAGATGTTGCAGATTTAGCTAAAAAATATGGTCGTGGGCTTGAATCAATAATGTTTGTTGGAGATGGTTATGATGAAGTTATCACTGGTTTTGAAAAATCTTTAGAACTTGGTGCTGATATTTTTGTCATTGAAGGAGGCCCATTTAACAGGGCAGAAAATCCTGTTGAAGCATATGCCAAAGCTATTGCTGCAGCTCGTGTTTTAGTTCCTGGAAAAGTTGTAGCTACTAATGGTGCTTATGAATACGAATGTAGAGCGGGTCTTAGAACTGGTTTAAACATAATCATCACTGGTTTTCCTAATAATCATCATGGATATATGTGTGGTTATGAACCGGGTACTGCAAGAAGAGGTAAATTTGGTCTTCCAAGAGTTATTGAAATTATGAATGAAGAACTTAAGGCTACAAATACTCGCATACCTGTTCAAAGAGAAGAATTAGCTGCATTAGCTACAGCAGTCAAATTAGCAGGCCCTGTTTATATTTATCCAAGGAAAATTGGAGATTATACAGTTGGAGATGCTCATTGGGCAACATTAATTCATTCTAAAATGCATGATGGAATCAATCTAAAAAACACTATTGAAGATGCTGTAAACTCAGTTAATGGAAATAGTGTAGCTTTGTTAGGTGGTAGGTTTATCTCATGGGTATTGGCTAATGAATTAGATAAATATGTTGATGAAATCATTATTTCAGATACTGACCCATGGGTTCAAAAAATGACTGTTGATAATTTACAAGGAGCTGTTAATGCTACTGTAATAGCTGGTGAGAATGATAAATCCTCAGCTAATGCTGCAGATGATTCTATTATAACAACTACAGTTCCTCAAATTAGTAAAAATATTTTAAACACTGTACCAAATGCTTTCAATTTGGTATAATTTCTTTTTTTCTTAAAGTTTAAATTTATTAAAAACCATATAGTTAATCAAAGAATTTATTTCTATAGATTAACTATGCTGGTGAAAATTTGAAACATTCAAAAATAATTTTAGTTGCATTTATTTCTGCTTTCGTAGCATTTACAACTGCTATTTTAGGTGTTGCAGGAACAATTATAGGGTCTGTTTTATCATCAGTTCTTTATAATGTTCTATCTGAGGTTTTAGAAGAACCTTTTACAAAACATGCTTTTCGCAGACGTTTTGAATGGGAAATAGCTTATGTTTTCCCTTTAATTGTTATTGCTCTTATTCAATTGCTATTAATTGCTGCATTTTTATCTGAATGGGGATATCTACCAGCAACATTTTTAAATATATATCTATTGCTCCAAGGTGTTGCAGATAATAATTTATATAAAATATTAGGTGTTTCTCTTTTAGTTATGAGTGCTTATCCATTATTACTGAAAGCAAACATTTTGAAAAGATCTCATGGATGGATTATTGCTTTTGTTGGTATAATCTTTTTAGCAAGAGGATTTGTTGATGCAAATAATTTTATAACATATCTTTATGCAGATATTTTTAGATTATTTGATTTTCCAATTGAATTAATAGCTTTAATTCTTATTGTAAGTGTTATCTATAAAATTCTCAAATCTGCTAATGAGTCTAGAAATAATTCTAAAGAAATCCCATATAAACCTAGAAAATATTCTATTAAAGAGGATGATTTGGAAGATTTGCAATTAAAAGAAGTTTATTCTGAAAATCATGATGCCTATAGAAATCATAACATTAATAGAATGCATATAAATAATCAAAGAAAACCTAGAAAAAATAAGACTGGAATTAATGAGTCTTCTGATGATATTGAATTTGAATCATCTGAAAAATATATGTAATTAATGGGGGGTTAAAATATTCCGAAAAAGAATAAAACTCTTAAAGATATTTTAGATTTAATATTATATGAAAACCCATCAACTCAGGAAGAAATAGCTGAGAAATTGGGAATCACCCGTAGGTATGTTACTCAATTATTACAACCTTTAGTAAAAGATGGGACTGTTAAGAGAGCATACATGATTGACTTGAAAAGTTATGAAGAGATTTCCGAGTCTTTTGGTGAGTCTTTCACTCCTAAAGACACTACTGGAAATGCTTTAATTAATGATATGCTTGAAAATATGGCAAAACATGTTAAAAATCAGCTTAAAACATCTTTTGAATCTTTCTTAGAATATGATAAAGAAAAAGCTAATTATTCTCTTGAGATGGATTACACAACAAATAATATGGTTGAAAAGGTAAGGACAACTGTTGAAACTGTTGTTAGTCTTAATCAACATCCTGAATTTTCAAAATCAGTATTATATAATGAAGTTGCATATGATTTAGAACGTATTGGAGATTACTGTGCTCATATTTCCAAATTTGTTATTAATGATGATTATATAATTGATGAAAAAATTCTTAAGAATATTAAAAAAATGTATTCAGCATCTAAAAAAATGATTAATTTATCAATGGGTGCTTTTTTATCAAATAAAACTCATTTAAGAGATGAAATAATGGATTTGGAAGACTCTCTTCATATTCTCCAGTCTAAATCTGTGAACTTAATTGCTACTCAGATGGCTGAAAATTCATTTGAGGAAAAAGAACGTTCAAATTATTTCATTTATTTATTCCGTGTTATCAAAGCTTTTGAGAGAATTGGAGATATTTGTATTGAAATTATGGATGTAGCTATTGAATTCCATGATAATATTCCAAGATCAACAACTCCTCGTACTTTCAGATAACCTTATTTTCTTCTTTTTTTGCATTATATGTTCCTATTTTGAGAAGTATAATTCCTAAAAATTTTTTAAATTATTTTTTTTATTCACTTTTTAGGAAATAAAATTCACATTAAAGGTAACATTTATATAGGTTTAATTTCCAAAGTATGTTTGAGGTTAAAGAAATGAATACAAAAAGTAAATATATTATTGGTATTATTGTAATCATTGTACTCATTGCGGGAGCAGTTCTCGCTACTGGTAGTGCAAGTTCCTCTCATATCGACGTGGTTGGATCAACCTCTGTACAACCTGTCGCTGAGAAGTTAGTCGAAGTTTATAAAGAGTCCCATCCTGATGCAGATATCACTGTTCAAGGTGGAGGTTCCAGTGTAGGTATTAAAAATGCAAATGATGGAACCGCTGATATTGGTATGAGTTCTAAAGATGTTGACCAAAGTGAAGGTCCAAATTTAGTTAAACATGAATTAGGTCAAGACGGAATTGTAATGGCTGTAAATCCAAGCAATCCTGTTTCTGACTTAACCACAGAACAATTACAAGGAATTTTCTCAGGTGAAATTACCAACTGGAATGAAGTTGGAGGTTCTGATGGTGAAATCAATGTCATTACTCGTGAAGAAGGTTCCGGTACATTAGATGCATTTGAAAGTATCGTAATGGGTGACAAAGAATTAAAAAGTGATGCTGTAGTTCAAAGTTCCACTGAAGCTGTAAAACAATCTGTCGCTCAAGATCCTAATGCAATCGGTTTTGTATCTTATGCTCATATGAGTGATGATGTAAAATCATTAAATGTTAATGGTGTAGCTCCATCTGATGCTACTATCGCAGATGGTACCTACGAATTACAAAGACCATTCTTATTCCTTACCAACGGTGAACCAACTGGTGATGTAAAAGAGTTCATTGATTGGGTATTAAGTGATGAAGGATCTAAAGTATTAGCTGAAGAAAAAATTGTAAAATCTGCAAGCTAATTAAATCAAAAAATATGGTCACTGACCATATACAATTTATTTTTTTTTCATTTTAAAATCTTAATTTATTTATATGCTTTAAGTTAAATCTTTTATTAGGGTTTTATTATGAAAACTAAATATAAAGGTTTAATTTTAGTTGCTATAATTATTGTAGTTATTGCAGTATCTATAATTTCTGGCTTCGATAAAGAAAGAATAGATATCGCTGGATCTACATCTGTACAGCCATTAGCTGAACAATTAGCCACTGAATATGTTGCTGACCGTGATAATATACAAGTCAATGTTCAAGGCGGAGGTTCTGGAATGGGTATTAGGTCTGTATCCCAAGGTATTGCAGATATAGGTACAAGTTCTAAAGAATTGTCTGCTGAGGATAGTGTTGGTGTCACAGCTGTTGAATTAGGTAAGGAAGGTATTGTTATTGGGGTTCATAATAGTAATACTGTTGATGATTTATCCACTGACCAAATTAAACAAATTTTTAGTGGCGAAATTACTAATTGGAAAGAATTAGGAGGACCTGATGAGGAAATTCATGTTGTAACTCGTGAAGAAGGTTCAGGTACTCGTGATGCTTTTGAAAGTGTAGTTATGGATGATCAAGACATTAAATCAGATGCTATTGTTCAAAGTTCCACTGAATCTGTTAAACAGGCTGTTTCTACAGACCCTGGAGCTATTGGGTATATGTCCTTCGCTCATATGAGTGATCATGTGAAATCTCTCACTGTTAATAATGTCGTTGCTTCTGAAGAAACTATTGCTGATGGTTCCTATGAACTTCAAAGACCATTTTTATTTGTTATCAATGAAGATAATTATTCTCAAGCAGTACATGATTTTGTAGATTGGATTAAATCCCCTGAAGGAGAACAAATAATTATAGATGCTAAAATTGTTCCATCAAATTAATATTAATTTAATGTGTGATGTATTATGGAGAGTAAAAGTTTTGATGAAATATTAATAGAAAAGGGACTTTTCATTACAGCAATCCTTTCTATTTTTATAATTTTAGTCATATTGGTATTCATCATAAGTGAAGCAGTACCAGCTTTCCAAGAATATGGATTTTTCCATTTCCTAGCAGGTATGGTATGGTCACCAGGTGATGACCAGTATGGTGTACTGCCAATGATTGTAGGTTCCATCTATGTAACTTTACTTTCATTAGTTATGGCAGTTCATTTATCTTTATTATGTGCTATTTTTATGGAAGAAGTTGCTCCTAATAAAGTTAGATTAATATTAAAACCAGTTATCCAAACTTTAGCAGGTATTCCATCCGTTGTATACGGTTTCTTTGGTCTCACTGTTGTTGTACCTATAATTCGTGAAAGTTTTGGAGGTACTGGTTTCAGTATATTCACTGCAGCTTTAATCTTAGCTGTTATGATTTTGCCAACAATTATATCCGTTTCACAAGATGCTATTAAAGCAGTGCCTCATGAATTTAAAGAAGCTGCTTTAGGTCTTGGTTCCACTCACTGGCAAACAATACGCCATATTATTTTCCCAACTGCTTTACCTGGAATTATTACTGCTATTATTTTAGGTATTGGTAGAGCTATTGGTGAAACTTTAGCAGTTATTATGGTTGCAGGTAACGTTGCTCAAATTCCAGGATCCATATTTGAACCTGTAAGAACTCTCACTTCTAACATTGCATTAGAAATGGGTTATGCTACTGGATTACATTACAATGCATTATTTGGAACTGCAGTTGTATTGTTCTTGATTATCATTGTATTATTAGTAATTGCAAACTATGTACAGAACAAGTATGGTATTGATAGTAATGGAGGTAGCTAATTATGAATATATTAAATCCTAAAAGCTCTCAAAAAATTATGAATGCTATTTTCATATTATCTGGAATCGCTACTTTGTTGATTTTGATTATTATTTTAGGTTATATTTTAGTTAAAGGACTTCCTGTAGTAAATCTTGAGTTCTTACTTGGAGAACCTATTGATTCTGGTGAATCTGGTGGTATTTTCCCTATGATTATATCCAGTATATATGTAGTTCTTATAGCTGCAGTTATTGCAACTCCTCTTGGTGTTGGAGCAGCTATTTACATGTCTGAATATGCTACTAACCAAAAAATTATCAAATTCATTAGATTTGGTTCAGAAACTTTAGCATCTATTCCATCTATTGTATTTGGTTTATTTGGATTAGCATTTTTCGTTGTATTTTTACAATTAGGTTGGTCTATTCTCTCTGCTGGTTTAGTATTAGCTATTATGGCAATTCCTACTATCTTCCAAGTTGCTGAAGTAACACTAACTTCAATTCCAGACAGTTATAAAGAAGGAAGTTATGGATTAGGTGCTACTAAATGGCAAACAATTTATTCTGTTGTTTTACCTGCAGCTATTCCAGGTATTATTACTGGTGTTATTCTTGCTATGACAAGAGCTATTTCAGAAGCTGCTGCTGTAATGTATGCAGTAGGTTCAGCATTAACAGTTCCTATTTCAATATTTGATCCAGGTAGGCCATTACCGCTCCACTTGTATGTACTAGCTACTGAAGGTATCTCTTTAGATAATGCATATGGAACTGCTGCGGTTCTTGTTATCATTGTATTAGTATTGACTATTATAACCAATTTCGTTGTAGACAGGTATCAAAGAAAAATGATGGGGAGATAACTAATGAAAATTACAGTTGAAAATTTAAATACTTATTTCGGAGAAGCTCACATCCTGAAAGATATTAATATGGAGGTTCCAAAAAATTCAGTAACTGCTCTTATTGGACCTTCTGGTTGTGGTAAATCCACATTTATTAGGACTATTAATAGGATGAATGATTTAACACCATCTTTTAGACATGAAGGAAATATCTATTTAGAAGGTGTTGACATTTATGATGATTCTGTAGATGTTGTAGATTTAAGAAGAAGAGTTGGAATGGTATTTCAGAAGCCTAATCCATTTCCAAAATCAATATTTGAAAATGTAGCTTATGGATTAAAAATCCATGGTGAAACTGACAAGGAACACATTGCTCAAGTTGTTGAAAAAAGTTTAAAAGCAGCAGCAATTTGGGATGAAGTTAAAGATAAACTTGATATGTCCGCTATGGGTTTATCTGGTGGTCAGCAACAAAGATTATGTATTGCACGTACTATTGCAACAAGCCCTGATGTAATTCTTATGGACGAACCTTGTTCTGCTTTAGATCCAATTTCAACATTAAAAATTGAAGATTTAATACATTCTCTTAAGGAAGATTATACTATTGTTATGGTTACTCACAATATGCAACAAGCAACAAGAGTATCTGAATACACTTCATTCTTCTTAAATGGAGAAATTATTGAAAGCGGATTAACAGATCAAATATTTGTAAACCCTCAAGAAAAAAGAACTGAAGAGTATATTACTGGTAGGTTCGGATAAATTAAAGGTGATAATATGCCAAATAAAAAATATCCAAGTGTTGTTTTCAAAGAAAGGATTAAATCAATTAGACAAGAGCTAGAAAATTATTGTAATGAAACAGTAAGTTTATACAAGAAAGCTATTTCTTTATTTGAAAAATACGATCAAAAGAAAGCAGACGAAGTTGTTGAAAAAAGTAAAGAAATGGATATTTATGGTTATGAAATTGAAAGAAGTTGTATTCGTTTCATAGCTGTTGAACAGCCTCTTGCTAGTGATTTACTTTATGTTGAATCTTCTATTCGTGTAATGTCCCATATTAAAAGAATAGCTTATTTATGTAGGAATATTGCTGAAGCTTGTAATGAAATTAAGGACATTAAAATTTCTGAGCAATTAAGAAGTGATGTACAGTTTATGATTGATTATGTACAAATCATGTTAACTAAAGGTTTCAGTTCTTTTATAAATCAGGATATCTCAAGAGCTAAAGAATTAGCTGTTGATGATGATAAAGTAGATGATTTATTTGATTCTATTTTAAGACAAATCACTCAACTTGTAGCTCAAAAAACAGATTTTGCATTAGGTATTATTAACCTTCTTTTCCTTACAAGATATTTAGAAAGAATCGGAGACAGAGTTGTTCAAATTGGGGACAGAGTTGTATTTATTAATACTAACAGAAGACCTCGTATTGAACAATTAAAAGAAGAAAATTGATTATTTTTATAATCAATTCTATTTTTTATTTTTTTTAATCATAAATTTTAGTTGTAGCATGTCTATTTGCCCAACATTGTATACATACTCCAACAGGAAGTCCTGCAGTATGAGTATGTGCTTTTAAGATTTTTACATCAAGTGTTGTTGTTTTTCCACCTAATCCCATAGGTCCTATTCCACTTGCATTAATTTCATCTATTATTTCTTTTTCTAGATTAGCTATTGTTGGATCAGGATTTCTTTTTCCAATTTCTCCTAACAATGCTTTTTTACCTAATTTCAAAGCTAAATCTGAGGTTCCTCCAATACCTACACCAACAACAGTTGGAGGACAAGGTTTTCCTTTAGCTTTAAGAACAGATTCAACAACAAATTTTTTAATTCCTTCAATTCCTTCTGCAGGTAATGCCATTTTTAAAGCATTATTGTTTTCTGAACCGAATCCTTTAGGTAAAATAGTAATTTCAAGGTAATCTTCATCAATTAGTTCAATATCTATTGGAGGGATTGCAGTTCCAACATTAATGTTTGTATTTTCTCTTGTTATTGGATCTACAATATTTGGTCTTATTGGAATTTCTTTGGTTGCTTTTATGATTCCTTCTTCGATTCCTTTTCTAAGATTTTCAACTTCAACATTTCCAAGTTTAACAAAAATCACAGGAAGACCTGTATCTTGGCACATTGGAATTCCTTTTTCTTCAGCTATTTCAATATTTTTAAGGATAGCTTCAATATTTAATTTACCTAACTCATGAGTCTCATTTTTAAGAGCATCTTCAAGTGATTTTTTCATATCTTCTGAGAGATTTATGACAGCTTCTTTGTAAAGTTCATAAACCGCTTCTTTAATTGTGTCTTGACTAATCAATGTTAAAACCTTTATAAAATTTTTTAAAAATAAAACTATTATTAATTTTATAATAGTGGTCTTATATAGTTTTGTTTATATAATTTAAAGAAAAAATAAGTAAAAAAAAGTAAATAAAAAATAGCTATTTGAGAATTTCTTTAATTTTGTTAAATTCACTAGCTATTTTTTTCTGTTTTTCAGCAATTTGTTCGTCTATATCGTCTTTAAGAGCTCCAGTTGGGCAATTTGCGACGCATTGTTTTTCATCTTGGTCATTGCAAAGGTTGCATTTATGAACATCTCCAAAACCATCTATATGGATTGCTCCTATTGGACATGCTCTTTCACATGCTCCGCAACCAATACATTTTTCATTGTTGATGGTAATTGCACCACCTAATGCTTCAATTGCACCTTCTGGACATATTAATAAACATGGAGCTTTTTCAGGACTACAATGCATACAGAATAATGGAACTTTATCAACTAATTTCATTGAATTTTGTGGACAGTTACGTTCACATTTCATGCAGTCTACACAAAGTTCTGGAGTAAATATTAAATCGCTCATTTTAATACCTCTTTATTCTTTTAGAACCTTATTTGTTCTAGCTCCTGATGTTATGATATTGACAAAGCTATTTTGTCTCTTACCTTTTGTTTTTCCAGCGAGTTTGGCAATATACTTTTCTTGTTTTGCTGCTTTAAGTTTTTCTGGATTAATAAGAGAGATAGCTCTTTTAGAACATGCTTTAATACATGCAGGTCCTTCTTCTCTATCTGCACAGCGATTACATTTTTCAGCAGTGTTTGTAATTGTAATTGCACCAAATGGGCAAACCATACTGCATAATCCACAGCCAATACATTTATCATGGTCAACATCAGTTTGTGACATTGCTTCTGTTGGACATATTTTAGCACATGGTGCATCTTCACATTGCTGACAAATTATAGGATAGAAAGAAGAATCATATTCTAAAATTTTGATTCTAGAAGAACTATGTAATGATTGACAAGAATGTTCACAATCTAAACATCCATCACATAATTCTCTATTTACATTTATTTTTTCCAATGTTCTCCTCTCCTTTTTATAATCCTAATTCTTCGCATTGACTATCAACAAGTTTTTGTATTTCTTCGATATGATCTTCAGTTAAGTGTCTGAATCTTTTTTGTGGTTTTAAATATTCAGATACTGGTTTTCTTTCAGATGGTCTGTATGTTACATTGAATTCTCCGTTTTCAATTTCATACAATATCCAGGAACCAGTTTCTACTGCTAATCTACCCATTTCAATGGTTTTTGATGATGGATATCCCCAACCAGTAGTACATGGTTGATTTAAGTGGATGTATGCAGGTCCATCAACTTCAGCAGCTTTTTTAACTTTTTTCATGAAGTCTTCAGGATAAGAGATTGATGCAGTAGCTACATATGGGATACCATGAGCAGCCATAATCATTGGCATATTCTTTTTAGGTTTGTTTTCCCCAAAGCTGTCTTTACCTACTGGTGAAGTAGTTGTTGAAGCACCGTAAGGTGTAGCTCCACTTCTTTGAATACCTGTGTTCATATATGCTTCGTTATCATAACAGATGTAGGTAAAATTATGTCCTCTTTCCATTGCTCCAGAAAGGGATTGTAAACCGATATCTACGGTACCTCCGTCTCCTCCGAAAGCAACAACATTTACATCATCTTTTCCTTGAATTCTAAGTGCACTTTCTACACCAGATGCAACTGCTCCTGCATTTTCAAATGCTACATGAATCCATGGAATTTCCCATGCAGTTTCAGGATAAGGAGTGGTCATTACTTCAAGACATCCAGTAGCTGAAATAGCTACGGTGTTTTTACCTAATGCTTTAAGAGCTAATCTTACTCCAATGGAAGCTCCACATCCTGCACATCCTCTGTGACCAGGTGCTAATAATTCTTCTTCAGGTATTTTCATTTTATTCCTCCTTAAGTCCTATCCAAGTAACCTCTTTTTCAGGGTTTTTGGTTTTTTCATAAACTTCTAATATTGATTCTGGTGTGATGTCTCTTCCACCTAATCCAACAATAAATCCATATGCATCTTTGTGGATTTTTGCTTTAATATCTGTGAATAAAGCTCCACCAATTCCAAAGGTAACGTTTTTATCGATAACTGCTAATTTTTCACAGTTTTTAACGATTTCATCAATAGCTTTTACAGGGAAAGGTCTGTAGGCTCTTACTTTAAGTAAACCTACTTTTTCTCCTTTTGCTCTTAATTCATCTACCATTACTCTAAGAGTACTGCAGACAGAACCCATTGCAACGAAAATAATATCTGCATCTTCGCATTTGTATGGGTCAACTAATCCATATTCTCTTCCAAATTTTTCTGCAAATTCTTTACAGGTTTCTTCAATTACTTCTAATGAATTTTCCATAGCTATTTGCATACTATGTCTTGCTTCAAGGTAGTAATCAGGGTCAGCTAATGTACCTACTGACATTGGTTCATTTGGATCTAAATAGGAATGTTTTGGGTTATATGGAGGTAAAAATTCATCTACTTTAGATTGTTCTGGAATTTCAACAGGTTCTACTGTGTGAGTTAAAATAAATCCATCTAAACAAACCATGGATGGTAATAAAACTTTTTCATTTTCAGAAATTTTAAATGCCATTATAGTAGTATCTAATGCTTCTTGTGCATTTTCTACATATATTTGTAACCATCCGGAATCCCTTTGAGCAATGGAATCTTGCTGGTCGTTCCATATGTTTAATGGGGATGAAATTGCCCTATTTGCATCTGCTAAAACTATTGGTGTTCTCATACCTGCTGCTGCAAATATAATTTCATGCATTAACATTAATCCTTGTGATGATGTTGCTGTAAATACTCTTACTCCTGCACCACTTGCTCCTACAGCGGCACTCATTGCACTATGTTCTGATTCTACTTTTACATATTTTGCATCAATTTCTTCATCTGCTACAAATTGAGCAAGGTATTCAGAAATAGTTGTTTGTGGAGTAATTGGGTAAACAGGAATGACTTGTGGTTTACATAATTTAACAGCTTCAGCTACTGCTTTATTTGCTGTCATAACTTCTTTTTTCATGTATTCTCTCCTACCTTTTTTAATTTATTCTTTAATCATTTTGATTGCATTAACTGGACATTCATTGGAACAGATTCCACAACCTTTACAATAATCATAATCAATGTCGTGATCTTTATTTACAGAAGAGTCTGGACAAAATATAATACAATTGTCACAGTCTACACATTTTTCTTTATCTAAAATTGGTTTAAATGTTCTCCAACTTCCAGTTTTGTTATTTCTACTGTTTCCAGGTGTTTTAATAACGCATCCTAGTGATACCATATATAAATCTCCTTAAAAATTAGTTAACCCATTTCGTAGGCTTTTTTAGTAGCTTCTGCATTTAATTCGCCGACTTTTCCAGGGAATGTTTCTTTAATAACTTCAATTAAAGAATCGATACTTACAACTTGGGTTTTTTTAGCGAAATAACCTAAAATAATTGTATTTACAATATTACGGCCTAACATATCTAATGCAATTCCTGTTGCATCAATGGAATGAACTGGAACATCTACTTTTCCTTTAAATTCTTCTGCAATATTAATAATTACTTCAGTATTTTCTTTAGCTCCTGAAAATACGTCTATAACATTCATTAATCCATCATCTAAAACTAAAACATAGTCTGGTGTGTATATTTGATATCTAATATCGATTGGCTTATCGTCAATTCTTGTAAAAGCCATAACTGGAGCACCCCTACGCTCTACTCCAAAGAATGGAAACGCTTGGACATATTTACCATCTTTAAAAGCTGCTTTTGCTAAAATTTCAGCAGCAGTTACAGATCCTTGTCCTCCACGTCCGTGAAAACGAATCTCAATCATTTATTTTTCCTCCATAGTTTATCATGTATAATCATTATAAATTACAAAATATATAAAGTTTTATATTATTTTAACAGTTGGTAAAAATTTCCCATTTATTTTTAAATTTGATTAATTTTTATATATTATTTTTCTTGAAAAATAGTTATTTGTTTTATATTTTAATTGATTTTATAACAACTTTGATATGATTTTTAATTTTCATTGCTTCTTTTTATCTTTTGATTAGATTAATTTTGAGTGAAAAGATATTATATTATTATATAGTTAATTTTAGAAATATTGTTAATGATTATAAAATATATGATATTGAATTAACAATGAGGCATTTTATGAAAATTTTAATTATAACTGGAAATTTGGCTTATCCTTTAATTAAGGATGTTGTTAAAGGTTTAAAAGATGATATTATTGTTCACGTTGCAAATACTCAGGTAGCTGCTTTTTTAACCCCTAATCAGATTATAAATGAAATTAGGGAAAATTTCTCTGATGAAGTAGATGAAATTGATTTGATTCTAGTCCCAGGACTAATTAAAAAGGGCACTAGTGAAATTACCCAAGCGATTGGTGTTCCTACATTTAAAGGTTCTACTGATGGGGCTGATTTGGCTATGGTTATTAATCTTTTAGATAAAATTGAATTATCTGAGGATAAACCTGCTGATAAATTAATAGCTGAAGAAAAAAGAAAAGAAGCACTTAAATTCATTGAAGATTTTGAAAATGATGAGGATAAAATTAAAGAACTTCTTAAAAAGCCAAATAATATGATGATTGGTAACCTTCCAGTCGGTGAAGATTTTCCTATGCGTGTACTTGCTGAAATAGCTAATACTCCTTTTTTATCTAAAGAAGATTTAATTAAAAAATGCCAATTTTTTGTTGATTCAGGAGCAGACATGATTGATATTGGTATGGCTGCAGGGGAAGATTATTCTGATAAAATTCCTGATTTAATTAATACTTTAAGACCAATTGTGGGAGATCGTCCTTTAAGTATTGATACATTAAACCCAAAAGAAATTAAAGTGGCTTGTGAAAATGGAATTGATTTTGTTTTAAGTGTTGATTTAGGAAATGCACCTAAAGTTAGAGATACTTTAAAAGAGTATGATGTTCCTGCGGTACTTCTTCCAACTAACTTCACTGAGGGAATTTCACCAGAAACTCCAAAGGAAAGAGTGGATGCAATGGCTGAACTTATTAAGAAAACTGAAGGGGTTTCAGGAGTAGCTGATTTGATTTTAGATCCGGTTAATAGTAGTAGTATTGTTGAATCAATTATTGCATGTCATGATTTCCATAAGATAAATCCGATGCCTATGTTTTTTGGTGTAGGAAATGTTTCTGAATTAATGGATGTTGATTCAACAGGTGTTAACACTCTTCTTGCAGGTATTGGGATGGAATTAGGAGTAAGTATTTTATTTACTCCTGAAGAGAGTGGTAAAACAAGAGGTAGTGTTTATGAATTAGCTATTGCAAGTAAAATGATGTTTTTAGCTAAAAATAGAAATTCTATTCCTAAAGATTTGGGTATCAATTTGGTGGAATTTAAAGATAAACATATAAAATTAGACCTTGTTGATGTAGATATTGATGAAGTTGAAAAAGTTAAAAGGGAATCTCCTATGAAGTTTAGCCGAGATCCTGCTGGCAGTTTTAAAATCACTGTAAAACATGGTTCAACTGTAGATAAAAGTAGAATATTTGCTATTCATTTTAAAAAGAATCAGCCAGATTTAATAATTGAAGGTACTACAGCTAAAGAAGTTTATGAAGAAATAATTAATCAAAAATTAGTTACACGTATGGAACATGCGGCTTATTTAGGTAGTGAACTTCAGAAAGCTGAAATCGCAAAAATTACAAAAAAAGATTATGTTCAGGACTTTGATTTATTTAAAGTCCCGGAAAAATTTAATTAATTTTTTTTATTTAGTCGAAGTCTCCTCCAGTATCAGTTCCAGGTGCTTGTCCTGCACCACTGCTACTTCCTCCAGTGTCTGTGCTTCCACCAGAGCCTGAATCTCCGCCTGAGCTTGATCCGCCAGTGTGTGAGCTTCCACCTGTACTTGATCCGCCAGTGTGTGAGCTTCCACCAGAACTTCCACTACTTACACTACTTCCTGAACTGGAACTACTGCTTGAGCTTCCACTATCTGCAGATGAACTGCTGGAATCTGCATCATTGTCTATAAAACTGGTATTTGTGGTGTTATTTGACATGTTCATACCAGTTAAATTACCAGTATTATTTAATGGATTCATATCTTCAGCTATTAAAAATACTGTTCCTGCTGCGATTATAATGATTACAGCAATTAACACAACAATTATTGCATTGTCTCTTTCCAATAGGTCTCCCCCTTTTTCAGTTAATTAAATTTATATTGTGTTATATTTGTTATATATTTTTCACTTTTTCTCACTCATAAATTTAAGTAATTAAATATATAATAGTATATTGTTAAAAATCAATAGGGGAGGTTTATAAAATTGCAAAATCCAAATGTTATTTCAATTAAAGAGATTAATAAAATTCTCAAATCAAATGATTATGTGCCAAATAATGAGATTTCAACTACATTGTACTTATCTTTATTACTTTCTAAACCAACATTAATTGAAGGACCTCCAGGTGTTGGTAAAACTGAATTTGCTAAAGTTATAGCTAAAGCATTTGACAGGGATTTCTTCAGGATTCAATGTTATGAAGGAATTACTTTTGAACAGATTGTTGGTGAATGGAATTATCAAAAACAGTTGTTATTTTTAGAAGCTGCAAAGGATAAGGAGAAAAATAAGGAAGAGTTATTTGATGAAGAATTTTTCATTAGAAGGCCACTTCTTAAAGCTTTTTTAAATGATAAACCTTCAGTATTGCTTATTGATGAAATTGATAAGGCAGATGAAGAAGTTGAAAGTTTCCTTCTTCAAGCATTAGGTGAAAAGGAAATAACAATTAATGATTTAGGCACTTTTCAACTTCAAAATGATTTAATAGTAGTTTTAACATCTAACTCTCAAAGGTCTTTACTTGATGAAACAAAAGACAGATGTCTTTTCTTATATATGCCATACCCATCAATGGGTAGGGAAATTGAAATTGTTAAATCTAAAATCCCTGATGTGGATGAAGAAACTGTATCTAAAGTAGTTTCACTTGTACATAAAATACGTAATCTTAATTTAATGAAAAAGCCATCGGTTAGAGGTACTGTTGACTGGGTTAGATCTGCTATGAATTTAGATAATAAAAACTTAGAAGATTCTCTTGAAGATAGTATTGGAGTAGCTATTAAAACTGAGAGTGATAAAAAAAGAGTTTTAAAAGAATTTTTTAACAAAGGATAATAACTATGATTGATGAAATTGCCTTATTGTCTAAGAAGTTAAGAGATGCAGGCATTCCAGTAAGTGTTAGAAGTACACAGTCAGCAGTAGTAACCTATAATAATTTAACTGATGAAGATAGGAATATTTTAAGAACTGCTCTTCGTTCTATTTATATTAAAGATAAATATGATATTCCTAAATTCAATAAGATTTTTGATGAACTATTTAGGTCTAATGATGAATTTGAACAGGAAGCAAAAAGTAAAGCTAATGAGAAGTTCACTTATGGTAAAGGCGGTCCAAAATCTAATAAATACATAATTAAAAAATCAAACTCTAAATCCAGCAAGCTCCGTAAAGAGAAAATTAATAATGAAATGCTTAAACAACTTTCAGGCCAACCCTTACTTGAAGAAGTACAGAAACTTGAAAGAGATGGCGAATTAATGAATAAGGATTTAACTAAACTTAACCGTTTTGATCCTAGAATGCTTGAAATTTGTCAAAGATTAGGTAGGAGAATAGCTAATAAACGTTCAAGGAGAAAATCTTTAGCTAAAACAAATAGGATTGACATGAGAAGAACCATTAGGGCTAATCTTAAGTATGGTGGAACTCCTATTGAGCTTGTAAAAGCAAAACCAAGACTTCATAAAAATGAGCATCTTTTCTTAAATGATATCAGTGGGTCTTGTGAATGGATTAGTAGCTGGTTTTTTATGCTAATGTATTCTACTCAAACAGCATTTAAAAATTCCAGAACTTTTGAATTTGATAATAAGGTTATTGAAACAACTGGGGCTTTGAAAGAAGATACTTTGCTTAATTCTTTTATTAAAGTGAAAGATTTACGTATTAAGAATGCTATGATTCATGGAACATCTAATATGTATACTGCATTTGAACAGTTTATGGATAAGGTAAATTTAAGTAACAAATCTTATGTCATTATTTTATCTGATTGTAGGGATTGGGCAGGACCTAAGGTTGATGGAGTTCAATCCAGCCGTGATTTGATTGAAGAAATGGTAAGGGATTCAAAAAAGGTTATTATTTTAAACCCTGAAGATAGAAATAAATGGGATATTGTTGATAGTTGTGTTTCCCTTTATGAAGATGCGGGAGCTCAAGTTTTTGAAGTTAATACATTAAATCAACTAGCTAGATTTGTAGAATCTATGTAGGGAGATTATTATGAAATGTACTAAATGTGGTAATCCTCAAGTTATAATTAAAAAAGAACAGTCTGGTCAGGCTTTGTGTAAGGACTGTTTTATTGAATCAATTGAGAAAAAAGCTATTAAAACAGTTAAAAAAGAAAAACTTCTTGACAAAGGAGATAAAGTATTAGTTGCGCTTTCTGGAGGTAAAGATAGTGTAACTGTTCTTGAAATTTTAAATAGTTTTCGTAAAATGCATATAATTGATATTTGTGCAGTGACTGTTGATGAAGGAATTGGTGGATATCGTCAAGATGGTGTAGATATAGCTATAAATCATGCAAAACGCTTAGGAATTGAACATAGAGTTGTTTCTCTTAAGGAAGAATATGGCATTACTTTAGATGAGATAATGCAAAGAGAAAACCATAGAGGTTCCTGCACTTATTGTGGTGTTTTTAGAAGGGCTCTTATTAATAAAGCAGCACGTGAAATGGGTGCTACAAAAATAGCTACTGGACATAATTTAGATGATGAAGTCCAGGGTATTATGATGAATTATCTTGAGGGAAATATTGATAATTTAACTAAATTGGGTCCAAAGACTGAATCTAAAGCTGAAGAGTTCACAGTTAAAATTAAACCATTAAGAGAAATTCCAGAGTATGAAATAGGTTTATATGTTGTTGCTAAAGGTTTGGATGTGCATTTTGATAGCTGTCCATATTCTATGCAGTCTTTCAGAGCTGAAGTTTCAGATTTAATAAATAAGCTTAATGAAAAACACCCCACAATTAAATATTCTACTTTAAGAGGATATGATAAGATTAAAAAGGCACTAGGTAATTCTTTAGATAAGCAGTATTCATCTTCCAGATGTAGAATATGTGGTCAGCCTTCAGCAAATGAATTATGCAGAGCCTGTAGTTTTATTGAGGAATTGAAAGGTGATTAAGATTTCATTTACATTAAAGATTAAAGACAAAATAGAAGATATGGAATTGCCTCATGATGACTTCACTATTGAAGAGTTATTTAATCAGCTAGAATTATCTTCTCAGCTATATGTTCCAAAACAAAATGGGGAAATTGTAATTAAAGAAAATAAAATTAATGATGGTGATGAAATTCAACTAGTTCAAATTATATATGGTGGTTAAATTGAAAATTGGTTTTGAATGCGGAGCATGTTTTTTAAGACAAGCTAGTGAAGCTATTGATTTAGCAACAGATGATTATAATCTTAAAATAGAATTAATAAGAGAAATTTATGAATTTTTAAGTTCTAATTTTTACAGTACCACCAACTCAAATAAAACTGGTTCTCAAATTCACAATTTAATTAAGGAAAGAACTGGCTGCAGGGATCCTTATATTCGGGAAAAAGCTGAAGGCAATAGGATAGCCTTAAAATATATTCCAGTTGTTGAAGAGATTCTCAAAGAAAATGATAGTCTGGAAAATCATGTTAAAATAGCTATTATTGGAAATATTCTGGATTTTGGAGCTTTTAAAATTGATACTGATGTTGATTCATTAATAAACAATGCACTTAAAAAAGAATTAACTATAAATGATGTAGGGCCTTTTGAAGAATCTTTAAAGAAACATAATAAGGTCTTATATCTTGTAGATAATACTGGTGAGATTGTATTTGATAAGTTACTTCTTAGAAAAATTAAGGAGTATGATGTTGATATTACAGTTGCAGTAAAATCTGAACCAATTATAAATGATGCATGCATGGAAGATGCTCTGGATGTGGGTCTTGATGAATTTGCTGACCTTGTAGAGATTGGTGCAGGAACTGTTGGATATGTGGATAGTGAAATCTCTGATGAATTTAGAGAGATCTTTAATGACCATGATTTCATCATATCTAAAGGAATGGGAAATTATGAAGGCCTTACAGAGATAGATACTTCTGATAAAGATTTATACTTCATGTTCTGCTCTAAATGTGATGTTATTTCAAGAGATATTGGGGTAAACCTTCAGGATATGGTTATTTTAAAAGCTAATTAATGAGATTCAATATGATAATAGGGTTTATTGGTTTTGGAAGAGTTAGTGAAAACTTAACTAAACTCTTTAAAAATGAAAAAATAATCTCTTCAGATTATGGCAGATCCAAACAATCGATTAATAGGATGAAAAATGCTAATGTTGAGGTTTTTGATGATTTTAATCAAGTGGCTATTGAATCTGATTTATTAATCTCTGCAAATTCTCCTTCACAGGCACTTGGAGTAGCCGAGGAATATGGATCTAAAACTAAAGGGATATTTCTTGATTTAAATAATATTTCACCTGAAACATCTGAAGAAATAAATAAAACTGTTGATAATTTTGTGGATGGTGCAATCATTGGAAAGATTGAATCATCTCCAATGATTTATTTATCTGGTGAGAAAGCAAACCAGCTTGTTTTTTTAAATAGCTATTTACCTGTAAAAATAATAAGCGATAAAATTGGTGATGCTTCCCGTTTGAAACTTCTAAGAAGCATTTATACAAAAACTGTTTCTACAACACTTGTTGAAACAATGGAAATTGCAAAGGAATTTAATTTAGAAAAAGAAGTTCTTGAAACAATTGCATACAGTGAAGGAGATGAATTTATCAACAGTGCACTCTCTCGGATAAAAAATACAAAAAATAGTTCCTCTAGAAAAAAAGAGGAACTGGAAGAAATAATCTCTTATTTTAAAGATGTCAATGATTTAACTATGGCTCGCGCCACTTATAAAAAGTTAAAAAGAATATGATAATTTCCTTTTTTAATATAAAATGCAAATAGAAGCACTTATTATAATCTTATTATCTAATTAAATATGATTTATTAACTGAGGATGTTAAAATGAAAGGGATTATTGGCGCTATCTGTGGTGACATAATTGGTTCTACACGTGAAAGGGAAGGTCTTAAAAGCACTGATTTTGAATTGTATCCTGCAAATTCACGATTTACTGATGATACAATCATGACAGTAGCTATTGCATCATGGATACTTGAAGACAGAAAAAATTTAACTGAAGAATCACTTATTAAAAATTTAAAATACTTTGGAAATAATTATCCCTCAGCGGGATATGGGGGTCTATTTTTAAACTGGCTGGAAGCATCAACTCCAGAGCCATATAATAGCTGGGGTAATGGTTCAGCTATGAGGGTGTCACCAGTTGCATGGATTGGAAATTCATTAGAAGAAGTTGAACAGCTGGCTGAAAAATCAGCAAAAGTAACCCATAATCACCCTGAAGGAATTAAAGGAGCAAAAAGTGTTGCAGCAGCTATTTATCTTGCAAAAACTGGGAAAAGTAAAAATAGAATTAAGGAGTATATTGAAGAAGAATATAACTATGATTTAAGTAGGGATTTCAATAGGCTCAGAAGTGAATATTCTTTTGATGCATCATGTCAGGGTTCAGTTCCAGAATCCATAATGGCCTTTTTAGTAAGTGATGATTATGAAAGCACTATAAGAAATGCTATTTCTTTAGGTGGGGATGCTGATACACAGGCAGCTATTGCTGGAGGTATTGCATCAGCTTACTGGGAAGTGCCACAGGATATTTATAAACCAGCCATTGATGTTTTAAATGAGGAATTAAGAGATATATTATTCAAATTTAATGATATCTCTCTATAGGGTTATTTACCAATTTCAACTTTTATTTTAAACCCTTTCTTGCTTTTTTCAACAACGCCAGTAACTGGAATAAAATTGGAATCTATAATATACCTTAAATATGTCACTTCTTTTGCAGGTAATCTGAGATTGGTTTTTATTTTTTTACCATCTGCTCTAAGCTCAACAGATATCTTATTGTCCTTATCAACATAGACATCAGCATTTATCCCTTCTTTCATTAATTTTGTTTCAAATTTAGTCAAGTTAAGTCCAGCATGTATTTCAAGGGGTGTTGAATCAATAGCTATTTTTTCACTTCTAAATTTTCTATTAGCTTCACCTGCACTTAAGCCATTTTCTATTTGTGATGCAACATACCATGCACGGTCAATAACCCTTTGAACTTTCTGTTCATTTGGAATTAAATTGAGGGATTCATATTTTTTCATTAAATCCATTACTTCTTTTTTAGTAACATTCCTCTCAATTGCGCTTACTGCAAGTCTTGTCATTACAGGACCATAGTCTGCTCTTCTAAATGCTGCCCAGATAGATTCATTATCTCTATAAACTCTTCTTTTAATAATTTCATTAACTGCTTTTCCATTTAAATAAGCAATTTTGGATAGATAGCCTCTAGAAGTGGTATTCATTGTTTTAAAAATCTCTTTATAGTTGCGTTCATTGTTTATTTGGCCTTTAGCTATTTCTTCTTCAAGAATTTCTATAGTGGATTTTGGAAGAACTTTTCTTGTTTCTTTAGGAATGGTATAATCATTATCGATAATTGACTGCCTTATCAATCTTCCTGAAACTTTTCCACCATCTTTGACTTCTTTTATAACATGAAAATCAAGTTTACGACCATATTTATCTTTTAAAAATTCATTCAATGCATACCATCTGATTTCATTTCTATTAGGATAGTTTTTGGGCATTCCAACAAATTTACCCTCTTTTATGAATCTTTCTGCCTTTTTAGCTATTTCATCAAGTGAAATTGAGGCTCCAGTAATGTAATCTGTTGCTCCATCTTCATGCATCATAGAAAGCCTTATTGGAACACTGTAGGATAAAATGAATCTGTGATGAAGTCCTTCAACAGGAACTATTTTATCAGCACCTAAAGCCAGTGCCATTCTAGATCTTGCATCAAAATTAACAAAAAAAGGTGCATGATTAGCACTGAAACCTTTATTTAGGTAAACAACAAGTTCACATCCCTTTTCATCAGCTATTTCTCTACCCTTTTTAATTAACTGTTCATGTCCTTTATGAACAGGGTCAAAATCTGCACTTATACATATCATTGTAAACACCAAAAAAAGAAGAGTGATAGATTCTTTTAATTCTATCTATCTAAGAATTTTAATATTCCGCTAATTATTAACCAAACTCCAATTAATGTTCCTAAAACAATAGGATCAGATATGTAGGTTCCCACAACAATGTAAATTACACCGAGAAGAATTCCAGCAATACCAATCCAAAATCCAAATCTGCCTTGGCGATTGTTAATAAGTGCTACAACTCCAACAATTATTAGGAATATTCCTCCAAGGTATAATAGGATTTCAGCAAGGAATGGGAAGAAATTTGGATTAAAAATTATAATTAAGCTGACAATAAGCATTACAATACCTAAAAAATAGTCTAGAATTGCTCCAGATGTATTGTAATCCATAATTGATACTCCTGTAATTAAAAGAATAATGGCTATTAAAAGTAAAGCTAGTCCAATTAAGTCTGAAGCAGCAATAACTCCCATTATTGGAAATGCAATAATTAGTATACCTAAAATTACAGAAAGTACACTTACTAATTCCATCTTCATTTTTTTCCTCCTATTATATAAAATATCTATTTTTCATGTTATATTAGTATAATGGAATATGTTTTACAGGGGTTTTGGATTTATTCATATCACTTGCAATAACTTCTGCTTTCCACTGTTTTTTGCATTCACAATCATATTCAATGACACTTTGAGTAAGATTTGAATCAATTATCATATTTTTTAAAGTCTTGTTACATTTTTTACAATTATATGGTCCTCTCTTAGAACCAAAACCAGATGTATCAAGTAGTGCAGGAATTTTAATATTTTCACGAACTGTGTTTATGATTTCAATTGCACTCCAAATCCAAGGGGGGTTGTATGCTCCCTGTCTCCATAATCTTTCAATTAAAGTTTGACCATGGATGGTTGCAGGACAGAAAGATAATCTGTCAACACCTAACTCTTCACAGTAGTATGCAGTTTCAATAGCTTCATCAATAGCTTCTTTTTCATTTAATAAAATAGGCTTAACAAAAACATATGCTTTAGATTTAATATCATAATCCTTTTCATCTCTCATTTTCTGAATTAAGTGAACTGCATCTTCAAAATCTTTAGCTGTAAATCCTTTATTGATTTTGTTTAATCTGGTTTCATCATTATATGTCTCAAGACCCATACTCACTTCAAATAATTTGTCACCAATTATTTCAAAGATTTCATCAAGAACTTTCTCATTTACATACTCAGGTCTTGATTCAACAATAATTTCACAAACATTATCCATCTCCGCTAGTTTTTTAAGAATATAATCACGGGCTGTCTTTGGAAGTTCATAAGGATTTAAAAAACTTCCAGATGCAAAAAGTTTAACTGATATTTTATCTTCTTCAGCTATTGGAAATCTAGATAGGTGGTTGTTAAATATTTCAATGATCTTATCATCATCAATAGGTTCTAATGTACAATCAGAAACATAGCTACACATTGTACATCCACCACTGTCTCCAAGAGCCCATGAACATCCTGGAGTAGGTAAAATCATAAATAATGTTTTTGAAACACCATTATAAGTTAAATCATCATTGTACCAACTAGCAGCAACCTGCTCAGGTGTCTTATCTTTCTTTTTTTCAAAAGCACGATTTCTAATTTCTTTTGTTAATTTTTCAATCTCCATTATACTACCTTGTCATAACTAATTCCTACAATATTATTATAATATAAGAAATTGTTTTTAATTAAAAGTTTGTATAATCTAGAGAATAAGAATTCTAAAAATAGCTGTTGATTATAAAATTAGAGTAAAAACAGATTTTATAATTTAATTTTTTAAAAAAAAGAAAAAGAAAAAAAGAAAAAATTAGGAGTTTAGAAACTTGCGATTACGTCTCCTAATAATTTGATAGATTCTTTTACATCTTTACCTACAGGGGATCCAGCTACGTATTGGGTTACACCCATTTCAGCTAAACCTTCAATCTTAGGTATGAATTCATCAGGAGTACCACATACGGAAAATGCGTCAAGTACAGCGTCGTCTACAAGACCAATTGCTCCACCGAAGTCACCTTTACCTAAGCATGCACCGATTTTTTCGTTAATTCCTTCAGGTAATCCGTGTCTTTCTAATACAGGAGCTGGGGAACCTGCTGCAATGAATGCTGCAACAATTCTTGCTGCATTTTTAGCTGCATCAGAGTCAGCACCAATAGAAGTTGCAGTGTATGCACCTACATCGAAGTCTTTTGATCCGCCAGCATTTTCAATACCTTTTTTAATCATAGGCATTGCTGCTTCATAATCTTTAGGGTTGGATGCGTTGATTAAAACACCGTCAGCGATTTCTCCTGCGGTTTCTAACATTTTAGGTCCTTGTGCACCCATGTAAATAGGGATTTTTTCTTGTACAGCTTTTACTCCACCTAATGCTGCTCCACCTTCAGTTTTTTCTCCAGCTAATAAAGTGTTAATATCAGCGATAGCAGATCTAATGGTGGATACTGGTTTAGTCCATTCAATACCTAATGCATCGAAAGTAGCTTTGTCTCCAGGACCAATACCAAAGGTAGCTCTTCCTTCAGAAATTTCGTCAATGGTTGCAATTGCAGATGCTGAAATAGCAGGGCTTCTTACATATGGGTTAGTTACACCAGGTCCTAATTTAATAGTTTCAGTTGCGTCAGCGATTAATGCTAATGCTGCGTATACATTTTTGTTGTTGTAATGATCTGTAATCCAGGTGTATTCAAAACCAACATCTTCTGCTAATTTTACTAATTCTACAATTTCACTTAATGGTTGTTGCGGAACAAATTCTATACCGAACTTCATATTTTATCACCAAATTAAATTATATTTTGGTATATATAAAGTAATTATTATTTGATTTAGATAGAAAGTTTTAAATATAATCTGATATTCTGCTACTGTATAATATAATAAATAACCTATGTATTACAAATTTTATTTTTAGTATTAATCATTGTTTCATGGGTGTTAAAGATCATAATTATCTTTAAAGAAAATTTTATCTTTGTTAATTTTCTATTAAATTTGGTGTATTTTCATAATATTTTTTAAATTTATGATATTCCATATTCATTATGAATATTTTAAGTTTTTAATAAAAATTGCAATATTTTTAAAATGAATTTGTGTATAAAACTTCTCTTGCTATTAGATGTGCTATGTGTTTTATGGCGATGACCTAAGCTTATTGTGTTGTAACAATTTCAGCTATGATGGTTGCTTTTCCGCATGTAGCTATAATTATTATAATTTATTATTATTGTGTAGTGTTTTTTTGTAAAATGCTATATTTTATATTAATTGATTATTATTCATGATGAGTGTCTAATATTATTTAGATATGATGTAGGTTTTGTAGATGTGGTGATATTTGATTGTTAGATTTTTATCAAGTATGCATATCCTGTCTATTACTTTTGTGTAGTTTTGTACTTTACGTATTGTATTCTGCTTTTTTCAATTCTGTTTGATCCTGGCAGATGCTACTGCTATTGGGATTCG